>OBLI01004318.1_pt1 | contig 10243 bp, 8 predicted proteins | sample 1519701 | NCBI WGS metagenome assembly OBLI01 (sample SAMEA3663005, study PRJEB22513) | pig gut metagenome | biome: pig gut; feature: pig-associated habitat; material: faeces | place: France | collected 2012 | reverse complement strand
CTGCGACATGGGCGGCGGCCCCCTGGCCCGGGAGCTGACGGACAATCCCCAGGCGGCGGGGCTGGGGGGCGTGATCACCGGCTCCATGCTGGGCGCCACCATTGTGTTCACCATCCCGGTGGCCCTGGGGATTCTGAAAGAAGAGGACCGGCCTGCCCTGGCCAAGGGGATCCTCTGCGGGATCGTCACCATCCCGGTGGGAATTCTGGTGGCGGGCCTGACGGCGGGCTATTCCATTGGTATGGTGGCCCGGAATCTGGTGCCCATTGTGATTCTGGCGGGACTGATCGCCCTGGGGCTGTGGCTGGCGGAGGACAAGATGGTCCGGGGCTTTGCGGTGTTCGGGAAGATCGTGGTGGCGGTGATCACGGTGGGACTGGCGGCTGCAGTGATTCAGGCGCTGACCGGCTTTGCCATGATTCCCGGGATGGTGGATATCTCCGAGGGCTTTCAGACCGTGGGCACCATTGCCATTGTGCTGGCCGGGGCCTTCCCCCTGGTGTCGGCGGTGACCAGGCTGCTGCAAAAGCCATTGATGGCCGTGGGAAAGCTGCTGGGCATCAACGACACGGCGGCGGCAGGGCTGATTGCCAGCCTGGCCAATTCCATTGCCACCTTTGGCATGGTAAAGGACATGAATCCCCGGGGCAAGGTGGTGAACATCGCCTTTGCGGTGTCGGCGGCCTTTGTCTTCGGCGACCATCTGGGCTTTACGGCGGGGTTTGCCCCGGAGCTGCTGGGACCGGTGATTCTGGGCAAGCTCGCCGGGGGCATCAGTGCGGTGCTGCTTGCGCTGCTTCTGACGCGGAACGAAAAATAAGCGTTCATAATTTGTCCTTTTTTTGTTTTCAATTCCGTTATTCGATGTTCAAAACCCGGGGATAATCTATAAACAAGAAAGGTTGCGGAAGCCGTGAGCCGCTCCTTTCTCTCCGTAGATCCTCTTTTCTACCTCTCTTCTTTCTAACCCCTTTTGCGAATGGAACCCCCACTGCTTAGGCAGCGGGGGTTTCATCGTTTGTGGGGGGATCAGAATCAAAACGTAAAGAGGGGATAAACTGTAACTGTCGCCCTGACTTGGAGGACAGAGAAATCGGAATTTGGAAAGATATTCCGTAGGGAACGGATTCATCCGTTCCGAAACGTTGGTGAACATCCGTGGTTCGTTGGATGGTAGCGGGTCCTTTTCTCAACATTTCTCCATTTAACGTGCACTCCATAAAAATGTTACCGGGCGGAACGGATAAATCCGTTCCCTACAAATTACCTCTGCTAATTCCAATTCACCTGTTTGCCGGGTTAGGTGGATGGGATGGGAAAAACAAAAGGAAACGAGGAAATCGGCGTGGAAAAGCATGTACAGGTTTTGATTTTGGGGGCAGGATGTGCCGGGCTGACGGCGGGGATTTATGCCGCCCGGGCGGGGGCCCAGGTGCTGATTCTGGAGCATGGTCTTCCCGGAGGCCAGGCGGCGCTGACGGCGGCCATCGACAATTATCCCGGTCTGCCCGATATTGACGGGGTGAGCCTGATGCAGAAAATGGAGCAGCAGGCGGTCAGCTGCGGCACGGAGCTTCTGTGCACCGGGGTTCTGTCGGTGGACCCTGCCATAAAAACCGTGGAAACGGAGCAGGGGCGCTTTACCGCCGACACTCTGATTCTTGCCACCGGGGCGGTGCCTAAGGAGCTGGGCATCCCCGGGGAGGACAAATTTCGGGGCCGGGGGGTGAGCTACTGCGCCACCTGCGACGGCTTTTTCTACCGGGGAAAGGATATCTATGTGGTGGGCGGCGGCAACAGTGCGGCGGAGGAAGCGCTGCATCTGGCCCAGCTGGGGAAAAGGGTGTATTTGCTGGTGCGGAAAAACGCCCTGCGCTGTGATGCCGCCATCCGGGAGCGTCTTCTGTGCCAGCCGAAAATCGAAGTGTGCTATCACCGGGAGCTGGTGCAGCTTCAGGGAGAAAATGAAATGGAATCCCTGGTGATTCGGAATTCCGAAACCGGGGAGCTGACCCAGGTTCCGGCGGAGGGCTGCGGGGTGTTCATCTTCATCGGCTACCGGCCTGCGTCGGAGCTCTTCGCCGGGAAGCTGGAAATGGATGAAAACGGGTACCTCATCACGGATGAACGGCTCCAAACATCCGTCCCCGGGGTGTTCGCGGCGGGGGACGTGCGGAAAAAGGAGCTGCGGCAGATCGTCACCGCCGTTTCGGATGGGGCAATTGCCGGGTTCCAGGCTTGTAAGTTTTTGCCAGATATGCTATGATGTCCCCATCTGAAAATAAGGGACTGATCTGGGTGAAAAATAGAACCTTTGGCTATGCGGCCATCCAGAGTTTTTTCTGGATGTGCTACGCGGCGATGATGGGCTTTGCCAGCATGTATTTGCTTCAGGCGGGCTTCGACAACAGCCAGGTGGGTATGCTCATTGCGGCGGCGGGACTGCTGTCGGCGCTGCTCCAGCCGGTGATTGCCGCCTATGCCGACCGGCCCGGCAGCACCCCTGTGGGGAAGCTGGTGATGCTCTCCGGCGCTTTGAGCCTGACCTGCGCGGTGCTGCTGCTGTTCACCCGGGGCAGCACCCTGCTCACGGGACTGCTCTATGGCTGCTGCATGGTGCTGCTCCAGTTGACCACCCCTCTGGTGAATTCCCTGGGCATTGGGGCGGTGAACAATGGAGAAAAGCTGGATTTCGGCATCGCCCGGGGCTTTGGTTCTCTGGGGTATGCGGCGGCGGCCTACCTCATCGGCCTGCTGGCCAATCGCTTTGGGGCGGTGACGGTGCCGATTTGCATGGGCGTGGGCTTTTTCCTGCTGCTGTTGACGGTGGCGGGCTTTGGCAGCACGGGCTCCAAGACTTCCTCTGAGGAGAAGACGGCCACGGCCCAGGGCGGCTTTCTCTGCCGGTATCCCCGCTATGCGGCGGTGCTTATCGGCCTGGTGCTGATTTTTGTCAGCCATGTGGTGCTGAACAGCTTCACCTTTCAGATCGTGGAGGCGAAAGGGGGCACCAGCCGGGAGATGGGCATTGCCATGGCCTTTGCCTCGGTGATTGAATTGCCGGTGATGTTCCTGTTCAGCTGGATGCTGAAAAAGGCAAAAAGCTATGTGTGGTTCCGGCTTTCCGGGGTGTTCTTCTTCCTGAAGTGCCTGGGGACTCTGCTGTGCAGGGACATTCCCGGCTTCTATGCCGTGCAGCTGCTGCAGATGTTCGGCTGGGCCCTGATGACGGTGAGCGCCGTGTTTTACATCAATGCCATTATGGCCCCGGAGGATTCGGTGAAAGGGCAGGCCTGCTACACCGTCTCCCTGACCCTGGGCAATGTGGTGGGAGCCATTGCAGCCGGGCGGATTCTGGACAACATGGGCGTCCGGGCCATGCTGGTGTTCGGCACGGCGTCCGCCCTCCTTGGCGCGGTGATCGTGCTGGTGTTTACACAGAGGACAAAAGAATGATTCGGATTCAAACCATGGATTCTCCCCTGGGGGAGCTGACCCTGGCGGAGGAGAATGGGGCCATCATTGGCTTGTGGATGCAGGGGCAGAAATACTTCCCGCAGCTTTCGGAAGCGCTGAAGGAGCAAAGCCCCGTGCTGACCCAGGCGGAGCGCTGGCTGAAACGATATTTTGATGGGCAGCGGCCTCAAATTCAGGAGCTGCCGCTGAATCCCAAGGGGAGCCCTTTCTGTCGGGAGGTATGGGCGCTTTTGTGCCGCATTCCCTATGGGCAGACCACAAGCTATGCGGCCCTTGCCAGCCAAATTGCAAGGAGCCGGGGCATTCCCCACATGTCCGCCCAGGCGGTGGGAAACGCGGTGGGGCATAATCCCATTTCCATCCTCATTCCCTGTCACCGGGTGGTGGGCAGCAGCGGCCAGCTCACCGGCTACGCAGGCGGCCTGGAGCGGAAAAAGTGGCTGCTGAATTGGGAAAGAAACACAAAATGAAAAATGGAGCTTTGGCGGGAGAAGCATCTCCGGCGAAAGCTCCATCTTTTTATGGTTCCTCCCCGGATTTGAACCGGGCCATCATTTCGTTGGTCAGGCTGAAATCATCCGGCTGGAGCTGGATGTCCTCCCGGGATACCCACTGGGCGTATTTCAGCTCGTTCTCGTCCATGTGGATGGTGTCGTCCCCATCCAGCTCACAGAAATAGCCAAGCAGCAGGTCATTGGCAATGCCCCAGGGCTGGGAAGCGTAATAGCGGATGTTCTTCACCCGAATGCCTGCTTCCTCCATCACTTCTCGCTGTACCGTCTGCTCGGCAGTCTCTCCAATCTCCGTGAAGCCGGCAATCAGGGCGTTGTGGGCGAAGCCTGTCCGGTAGCGGGTGAGGAGCAGCCTGTCCCCGTTTTTCACTCCCACGATCACCGCGGGCATGATTCTGGGATAGGCCGTGTAGCCGCAGACGGGGCATTTTCTTGCCCGCTCTGTGTCAGAGTGAACCATTTTTCTGCCGCAGCGGCCGCAGAACCGGGTGTCCCGATACCAGTCTGAAAGGTGCTTCCCGGTGAACACGGCAAAGCTTCGCTCTTTGGAAAGCTTCTGCTCCCGGCGCAGCTGCTTCACATCCTGAAAGGAAAATCCCACAGGAGGGCTGCTGGGGCAGCTTTTCAGAAAATACCGCTCCCCGTCCACTTTGAACAGGTAGGTGCAGCCCTCCGCCCCCAGCTCCGAAACCCTGGGGAACTGCCCCTCAGGACCAAGAAGCAGCTGCTGCCCGTCGAAGCAGAGCACCCAGTCCTCCTGTTCGGGCATGGCGGCGGGATCGTATTGATTGTAAAGAACGTGGGGAAGAATATCCTGAATCATGGTGTGACCTCTTTTTTTATCGGTTTCACGCAGCTGTCCGGCAAATCAGAATTTGGCGGGACGATTCGTAGGGAATGCATTTATGCATTCCGCCTCGGTAACGTTTTTATTGGGGTATATTGAATGAAAAAATGTTGGACAACACCGTAGGGCGGGGGTTCCCCTGCCGAAATGAATCGATTTTGGAGTATTTTCGTTGAATGGAAGCCGTTTAAAACCGGAACCAAGAGGCGGGGGACAGCCAGGCGCCCTACGGTGTTGACGGACCATTTCCCGTTCAACGAACCACGGATGTTCATCCACCTTTCGGAACGGATAAATCCGTTCCCTACGAAACATCTCAGCAAATTCCAATTCGTCTCTATGCTGCAAGGCCTGGCTGCTGGATCAGCTGCCAACGGCCAGATTCTGAATCCATTTTCCCTTGCCCAGGAAGTGAGAGCCAACCAAGGCCTTCAGCATGTTGGTGCTCTGGCAGATAAAGTACAGCGGAAGAATGGAGATGCCGGTGAACCGGCTGAGGACGAAGCCCAGGGGCACCATCACCGCCCAGACAAAGCCGCTGTCGAACAGGAACGTGATGTAGGTCTGGCCGCCGGAGCGGAGGACAAAGTAGGCGGCGTTGGCAAAGGCATCAAAGGGCATGAACAGGGCGCAGATGAGAATCAGCCGGGTGGCCAGCTGCCGGACGGTATGGGAGGTGTTGTAGATGTGGGGGAAGGCGCCGGAGAGGGCCATGGTCACAAGACCGAACAGCGCGCCGGAGGCCACGGAAATTGCAATCAGCTTCCGGCTGGAATCCTTTACCTCCTCTTTCGGGGTGGAGGCACCCAGCATCTGGCCCATGAGAATGCCGTCCGCCGCACCCATGGACATAAACACCACGCTGGTCAGGTTGAACAGGGTGGAGGTGATGTTCAGGGCGGGCACCACATCCAGGCCGCAGGTGGAGTAGCTCTGGTTCAGAAAGGTCATGCCCGTGGACCAGAGCAGCTCGTTGGCCAGCAGCGGCATGCCCTTGACGGTGATGTTTTTCAGCAGGGAGCCGGGAATGGCCAGGGAGCGGTAGGCCCCAACAATGAACGGATTCTTTTTGGGGTTCAGGTGGGTCCATCCGGCCACAATGCCCAGCTCCACAAACCGGGAGATGACGGTGGCCAGGGCTGCGCCCTCCACGCCCATCTCCGGCGCGCCGAAGTGGCCGAAAATCAGGATGTAGTTCAGCACCAGGTTCACAAGGGTTGCCACGATGCCGCCCAGCATGGGGATAAAGGTCTCGCCGGTTTCTTTCAGAGTTCCGGCGTAGGCGCTGGTGATGGCAAAGGGCACGAGGCCCAAAAGCATCCATTCCAGATAGCCCTGGCCGTATTCCAGAATGGCGTTGGCGTCGGACGCGGCACCCTCGCCGGTGAGAAACAGCCGGATCAGCGGACGGCTGGCAACGGTGAATACCAAAATTCCCCCAATGGCCAGGGCGGCGCAGATGAGAATTTTGAACCGGAAGGTGTGGCGGATGCCCTCATTGTCCCCGGAGCCCTGGAACTGGGCGGTGAAAATCCCCGCGCCGGCGGTGGCACCGAAGATGCACAGATAGAAGACGAACAGCAGCTGATTCACAATGGAAACGCCGCTCATGGGCAGGGTGCCCACCTGGCCCACCATGATGTTGTCCAGCAAGGACACAAAATTGGTGATGCCGTTTTGAATGATGATGGGGACGACGATGGCCAGCACCCGCCTGTAGAAGGCCCGGTCGCCGATGTAGCGTTTCAGTCTCATTTCCTCTTTCCTCGTTTTTTTAAACTTATTTTCGCATAGGGATGATAGCATGGAATTCTGCAAAAAGCAAGGGGGTACCGGCCCCAATTCATCCAACCAACTGTAGTAGGTTGTTAGACCTAAATCTTTACTTTCGTAGGGCGGGTTCGTTGGATGGGATGTCTTCCAACGTGTTCGTAGGGAACGGATTTATCCGTTCCGAAACGTCAGTTACCACCCATGGTTTATTGGATGGTAAAGGGTCCCAATTTTCAACATTTTTCCATTCAACGTGCACCCCATAAAAACGTTACCGGGCGGAAGGTCTAAATCCGTTCCCTACGAAACATCCCGACAAATTACAATTTGACAATAAGCTGAGTGAAACCGATATGCACAATATCTTATATCTCATATCTTATATCTAAAACAAAGAACCGCCCCAAAAATGAAGCGGTCCTTTGCAGGAGGGTCTATAAGCCGGGTTCTGTCTTGACAGCCATCTATCTAGCCCCGCAATTGCTCACGGGATCAAGCCGCCTCCTCGGGACGGTCGGGCAGACCCATTGTCCCTCCACGGCGTTGCTCCGGGATAGAGTTTACATCGTAAAACCCATGTTGCCATGGGCCGGGTGCGCTCTTACCGCACCTTTTCACCCTTGCTCCGCTGACGCGGGGCGGTATCTCTCTGTTGCACTTGTCCTGAGGTTTCCCTCGGCGGGCGTTACCCGTTATCCCTGCCCTGTGGAGCCCGGACTTTCCTCATCTGGGTCCTTTCGGTTCCCATCCGCGGCTGTCCAACCCTCGCTGCGGGAATTATTCTAACCCAAAGCGGGCCAATTGTCAAATCCCCTTGAAAAATCTTTTTGGAAAGGGTATACTGAAATACACACATCGGCAAGATGAAAAATTGGAAATTCATTCCCTACGCAAAATCCGGCGCGTTACCATTGGACGAAGCTGGGTGCTGTTCGGAACGGGCGGAACGGATAAATCCGTTCCCTACGAAATATCTATACAAATTCCAAATTTGCCGTTTTGCAGAGTGAATCTAATAGGCACAATATCTTATCTCTCTACAAAGGTGGAGGTACATATGAACGAGTTTGAACACTATTTTGAAGCCCTGAGAGGAAAGCAGGTGGCCGTGCTGGGCCTGGGGGTGAGCAACCGGCCTTTGGTGCGTCTGCTGCTGGAATTTGGCTGCCAGGTCACCGGCTGCGACAAAACCCCCCGGGAAAAGCTGGACGAAGAAGTGCTGCTTTTGGAGCAGGCCGGCTGCCGCCTGCAGGTGGGGGAGGGCTACCTGGAGGATGTGGAGGCAGATGTGGTGTTCCGCACCCCGGGCATGCACCCCGGCAACCCGGCCATTGAGACGCTGCGCCGGAGGGGGGCGGAGATCACCTCCGAGATGGAGGTGTTCTTTGAGGTGGCACCCTGCCATCTGATTGCCGTCACCGGGTCCGACGGAAAAACCACCACCACCACCTTGATTGCCGAAATGCTGAAGGCGGAGGGGAAAACCGTGTGGCTGGGGGGCAACATCGGCACGCCCCTGCTTCCCCTGTGCCGGGAAATGAAGCAGGACGACTACGCGGTGGTGGAGCTCAGCTCCTTTCAGCTGATGGATATGAAGCGCAGCCCCCAGCGGGCGGTGGTCACCAACCTGGCTCCCAACCACCTGGATGTCCACAAGGATATGGAAGAATACGTGCAGGCCAAGAAGAACATCTTCCGCTTTCAGAGGCCTGGCGACCTGCTGGTATTGAACGGGGACAATGAGATCACCGCCTCCTTTGCCGGAGCCGGGCAGACCCATTTCTTCTCCCGGAAAGGGAGGACCAACTGCGTGTGGGAAGAAAATGGCGCCATCTACCGCCGGGGAGAAAAAATCCTGGAAACGGCGGATATTCTCATCCCCGGAACACATAATGTGGAAAATTACATGGCTGCCATCGCCGCCGTGGACGGCCTGGTGAGCGACGATGCCATCCGCCGGGTGGCCCGGAATTTCGGCGGCGTGGAGCACCGGATCGAGCTGGTGCGAATCAAGGACGGGGTGAAATTCTACAATGATTCCATCGCCTCCTCTCCCAGCCGCACCATTGCCGGGCTGCGAAGCTTTACGCAAAAGGTGATTCTCATCGCCGGAGGCTACGACAAGCACATCCCCTATGATGTGCTGGGGCCGGAGATCTGCGCCCATGTGCGTAAGCTCTTCCTCTGCGGCGCCACCGCCGGGAAGATTCGCGCCGCTGTAGAGCAGACGGGGATGGAGCAGCCGGAAATCACCGACTGCGGCGATTTTGAAAACGCCGTCCGCAGTGCCGCCGCTGCCGCCCGGGCGGGGGACATTGTGCTCATGAGCCCGGCCAGCGCCTCCTTTGACCAGTTCAAGAATTTCATGGTCCGGGGCGAGTGCTTCAAGAAAATCGTAAAGGAGCTGTGAGTCATGGACATTTCCAAGCTGACCAAGGCGGGCCGGAAGGCGCTGCCCCTGGAAAAATGCGGGGCGGTGATTGTGGCGGCGGGCTCGGCCACCCGGATGGGAGGCATCGACAAGGTGATGGCGGAATTAAAAGGGGAGCCCATGATTGTGCGTACGGTCCGGGCTTTCCAGCAGTGCGACGCCATCCGGGAGATCGTGATTGTCACCCGGGAGGATTTGATTCGGCCCATTTCCTCCCTATGCGCCAAAATGGACAAGGTGAAGATCGTGGTGGCGGGAGGAAAATCCCGGCAGGAGTCCGTCTGGCTGGGGCTGAACAGTCTATCCAAGGATGTGAAGCTGGCGGCCATCCACGACGGGGCCAGACCGCTCATTTCCCAGGCGGTGATTGACCGCACCGTCCGGGCAGCCCACAGCTACGGCGCCGCCGCCCCGGCCATTCCGGTGAAGGACACCGTCAAAGTGGTGAAAAGCGGACTGGTGATGGCCACCCCGGACCGGGATACCCTCCGGGCGGTGCAGACCCCCCAGGTGTTTGATTTCGACCTGCTTCGCGGTGCCCTGAAAAAGGCGGAGGAGGAGGGAGCCAGCGTCACCGACGACTGCTCCGCCGTGGAGCGCATGGGCATGTCCGTGAAGATCGTGGAGGGGGACGAGGGGAATTTAAAGGTCACCACCCCACTGGATTTGAAAATTGCGGAACTGCTGTTGGAGGATGAAGCATGAGAATCGGACACGGATATGATGTGCACCGGCTGGTGCCGGGACGGGATTTGATTTTGGGTGGGGTGAAAATTCCCTACGAGCTGGGACTGGACGGCCACTCCGATGCGGATGTGCTGCTCCACGCGGTGATGGATGCCCTTTTGGGCGCTGCCGCCCTGCGGGACATCGGCTACCATTTTCCGGATACTGACCCTTCCTACAAAGGCGCAAACTCCATGGAGCTGCTGAGGCAGGTGGGCCGGAAAATCGCAGCCGCCGGATACCGGGTGGGCAACATCGATGTGACCATGATCGCCCAAAAGCCCAAGCTGAGGGACTACATTCCCACCATGGCGGGAAACATTGCCAGAGCACTGGGAATCGAGCAGACGAGAGTGAATGTGAAGGCCACCACCGAGGAGCATCTGGGCTTCACCGGCACCGGCGAGGGCATGTCCTGCCACGCGGTGTGCCTGCTGGAGGAATAAAACAAGACCCTTTCCGTTTTGATGCGGAAAG
>OBLI01004317.1_pt1 | contig 10245 bp, 13 predicted proteins | sample 1519701 | NCBI WGS metagenome assembly OBLI01 (sample SAMEA3663005, study PRJEB22513) | pig gut metagenome | biome: pig gut; feature: pig-associated habitat; material: faeces | place: France | collected 2012 | reverse complement strand
GATATGATGCAGTCCGCAAGCCAAATCCTGTGCCAGGGAACAAGGAGTTGCTCATCATCCCCGATGCCAGCCATTGCGACCTCTACGATGGAGGTTATACCGAACTGGAAGGCAAAGGCAAGGCAAAAAACATGATACCGTGGGATAAGCTAGTTGATTTCATCAAAAAGAACATGAAATGAGTACAATATTTTTTCGCATTAGCAAAAAATGAAAAAGGTTATAGTTATTTCCACCAGTCTTCGTATGTGAGTACCTTTGCACTCGAATTTAAAACAAAATACAATGTATATAGAAAAGATACAGTCGCCAGCCGACTTGAAACAGCTGGATTTGGAGGCATTGAAAGTTGTGGCAGAAGAGACACGTACTGCCGTATTGAACCGTGTTAGTAAGCATGGTGGACATGTAGGACCTAACCTGGGTTTCGTGGAGGCAACGGTGGCTCTGCATTATGTATTCAACGCACCAGAGGACAAGTTTGTGTTTGACGTTTCACACCAATGCTATCCTCACAAGGTGCTTACTGGTCGTGCATCGGGTTTTCTGGGCGACGTGGACGACATGAACGCCATCAGCGGGTATTCTTCGCCAGCCGAAAGTCCTGTGTATGACAACTTTGAAGTGGGTCATACTTCCACATCCGTAAGTCTGGCTACAGGCTTGCAGAAGGCTCGCGACATCAAGGGAACCAGTGAGAACATCATTGCCATCATAGGTGACGGTTCGCTCTCAGGCGGCGAGGCTTTTGAGGGGCTTGATGAGGCATCGGAATTGGGCACAGGCATCATCATCGTGGTGAATGACAACGAGATGTCAATTGCAGAGAATCATGGTGGCATCTACAAGAACCTTCGTGCCCTTAGGGAAAGCAATGGCGAATGCCAGCACAACTGGTTCAAGGCGTGGGGATTTGAATACAAATATCTGGAAGAAGGCAATGACCTGCAGAAACTGATCGAGGTGTTCCAATCGGTCAAGGATACAGACAAGCCAACGGTCGTCCACATTCATACGGAGAAGGGACATGGTTTCCAACCTGCTGTCGATAATAAGGAAGCATGGCATTGGGGTGCGCCATTCAACGTAGAAGATGGTTCAAGAAGTTCAAATAGTGCTAATAGTGCAGAGAGCTATGAAGAACTCTACAGCAACTGGATGCTCCGTGAGATGAAGAACGATCCTACACTCATCGCAGTCACAGCAGGAACTCCTGCAGCCGCAGGCTTTTCTCCAGACAAGCGTAAAGAGGCAGGCAAGCAACACATCGACATGGGCATTGCCGAGGAACAGGCTTGCGCCATGGCAAGCGGTATGGCAAAGGGTGGTCTTCGTCCCGTCTGGACGGTTTACAGCACCTTCATCCAGCGCACATACGACCAGATAGCGCAAGACCTTTGCATCAACTCCAATCCTGCTGTAATCAATGTGGTTTGGGGAGGTGCAGGTACGATGAATGACATCACCCACATCTGTCTGTTCGACATACCTATGCTGTGCAGTATTCCAGGACTTATATATCTTGCCCCGACCACCTGTGAGGAATACTTTGCCATGCTTCGCTGGGCCATCATTCAGGACAAGAAACCTATCGCCATCCGCGTCCCAAGCAATGGCGTAGTTCACACTACCGAAACGGTTGATACGGAGTATTGTTATGAGTCACGCTATAAAGTGATGCATAAAGGTTCTGAAGTGGCAATCATTGCTGCCGGATCATTCTATCAGAAGGGTGAGAATGTGGCTCGTCTGCTGTCAGAGCAAGGCATCGATGCTACGCTCATCAACCCTCGTTACCTGAATGCAGTAGATGCCGGCACACTGGAGGCTCTCAAGGCAAGCCACAGGCTTGTTGTGACTCTTGAAGACGGCTCGAAGGATGGCGGATTCGGTGAACGCATCGCCTCTTATTACAGCACATCCGACATGAAAGTGCTGGTTGGTGGCATCAAGAAAGATCTCTACGACCGCTTCGACCTGCAACAATTACTCAGCGACAATCGTCTGCTGGATGAGCAAATCGTAGAGGATGTTTTGAAGATTATCCGATAAAAAGTAATGCAAGAAGAGTGAATGGTAATGGTTATATAAATTTTAGCATAAGCAAAAGATGAAAAAGGTAATAGTTATTTCCACCAGCCTTCGTGCTGGGTCGAACAGCGATATGCTCGCTGACAAGTTTGCTGAAGGTGCCAAGGCATCGGGCAATGAGGTAGAGAAGATTTCCCTTCGTGGAAAGGAAATCAAGTTTTGTGTGGGTTGTCTGAGTTGTCAGAAAACGGGTGCATGTGTGTTCAAGGACGATGTGCCTGACATTATGGCGAAGGTGCTGAATGCCGATGTGGTCTGCTGGGCAACACCTATATACTATTATGAGATGAGCGGACAGATGAAGACTCTCATCGACCGCATGAATGCTATGTACCCGAAGGACTACCGTTTCCGCGACATTTATCTGCTCACCACAGCTGCCGAAGCCGAGGAGGATACTCCCCGACGTGCCGAGATTGGTCTGACTGGTTGGATTGACTGCTATGGTAAGTCTTCACTCAAAGGTCATCTCTTCTGCGGGGGTGTAAACGATGCGAGAGACATTGAAGGCAACAACAAGTTGCAGGAGGCTTACGAAATGGGTAAAGGGGTTTAATTGAGAAAATAATGGTATTTTTAATGTACATTATGAAACATCTGAAAATCTTTCTATTGGCCGTGCTGACAGTATTTGCGGCATCGGCTTGTTCACAAAACAAAGTAAAAAAGACAATGGAAAAGAAAAAAGTATTGGTAGTGTATTTCTCGGCAACGGGAACAACAGAACAGGTGGCAAAGCATATTGCAAAAAACGCTGATGCAGACATCTGTGAGATAGCTCCGGCGAAGCCATATTCCAATGCCGACCTCGACTGGACAAACAAACAGTCGCGTAGTTCGGTTGAGATGAATAATCCTAAGGCTCGACCTGAAATAAAAGCCGTTTCGGTGGATGTGAGTAAGTATGACTACATCTTCCTGGGCTATCCTATATGGTGGGACCTCGCACCGAGAACAGTCAACTCATTCATTGAAACAGCAAACTTGGCAGGCAAGACTGTGATTCCTTTCGCAACGTCTGGAAGCAGCACCATAGCTAATAGTGTTGCCGTACTGAAACAGTCTTATCCAAAAATCAAGTGGCAGACAGGCAAGCTGCTGAATCATGTCAGTGAGAAAGAGATTGGAACATGGGTTTCAGAAACAATAAAATAATATGGAAGAGATTTTTATCAATACCATACAAGACTTCAACGACTATCAGGGGGTGGAGACGTTTCATCCCCTGGTGAGCGTGGTGCATGTGGAGAACACAGAACACATCAAGGAATGTATGATGCACTATGGACTTTATGCCATCTATCTCAAGGAGAACAAGGGATGCAAGCTCTCTTACGGCCGCACGCCCTACGACTTCGACGAGATGACTGTGACCAGCTTTGCCCCGGGGCAGGTGGTGAAGGTAGAGCCAAACCCCGATGTGCCTTTTGCCAAGTTCACAGCCTTGGTGTTTCATCCCGACATTCTCAATCGCACTGCCTTAGGCAGGCATATAAACCGCTACGAGTTTTTCGGCTATTCCAGTACCGAGGCTTTGCATCTCTCCGCACAGGAAGTGGAAGTCTTTAGGGGTGTGCTCACCATGATAGAGCAGGAACTGCACCGAGCCATCGACAAGCATACCCGCGAACTTATTGTTTCCAACATTGAACTGTTGCTGAACTATTGTCTCCGCTTCTACGACCGCCAGTTCATCACCCGCGAGGAGATAAATCATTCAGTGGTAAAGAAATTTATAGAACTACTTGACGATTATATCTCCACAAAAGCCCTGCGTGATGGGTTGCCTACGGTAGCTTATTTTGCAGACAAATGCTGTTTGTCGAGCGGATATTTCGGTAATCTGGTGCGCGTGGAAACCGGCAGAACCGCCAAGGACATCATCTCTGACCACCTTCTCGCCCATGCCAAACAGTTGCTGAACGACGAGGCGCTGACCGTCACAATGATCAGCCAGCATCTCGGCTTCGAATATCCCCAACATTTCGTCCGTTTCTTCAAGTCACACACCGGCAAGACCCCTTCCGCATACAGGAATGCCCTTATCTGAGCTTGTCTAATGCCTGCTACCTCCAATAATCTTTGCCGCCTCATCTTTCTCACTTTGGAATGAGAGTTGGTCGAATATGATGTAGGCACGATGTGGATCGACAATGCGTGGTGCCATGAGTCTGAGTGCCGCTAGTTTCTTGTCGCCAAACGAGAATATACTCATCATTGTCGCACACTGCTCACAGGAATAAAATGCCCCAAGACTGGCCACCTCGATGAGATCCAGCTTGCGGTCGTCGAAACTGGTGTTTTTCACCTTGTTATATAATATGGCGAACTTATCGTCGCTGAGACGAAGTTCCACCATCGCACTTGGGTCATGCATACGTCTATGCCGCTGAGCCTGAACGTCAACTGCTCCCAATGTCATACAAGAGAGCAACAGAAAAACAAACAGATTCCTTCTCATAATAATTGTCATTTTTTGTTTTTCTGCAAAGGTAATGCCTTTTGGCATATTATGCAAGGGAATTTCCCTACAAGATAATAGGAGAACCCCTATTATAGCAGCCCTAAGAATTTACCTTTTTACAAAAAAAATGGTCAAAACGTTTTGTATGACACTGCCGTAGCAGCAATCGGCCAACACGTCCGTTGCCGTCTTGGAAGGGCAATGTTATTTATAGATAATAATGTAATGTTGTTATTACTCAATGTCATTAAGATTCTCCCGCACTTGCTCGTATAACTCACGGCAACGGGCTGGGGGAATCTTCGCCTTTATGCCTACAGCAAGGAAGTCGTCAAAGACGGGACGTGACGTGGAATTGACAGAAGTGGCATGCTCGCCATTGTATCCCTCTGTGGAACGGGTCAAGTCGTATGCGGGAGCCAGATGCCATATCCATTTGCCTTTGTCATTACGTATCACCATAAAACTGAAATTCTTGCAGTGGTCGTCCTTGTTGTCTGCAAGATAGTTGAACACCATACGCCGGAACATGTCTTCCACGTCGTCCTTGTTATGAGTGATATAACCCGTGAGGGCAAGAAGATTGGTATAGTCAAGCACCGGTTCGGATATTGACACTCCGAGAAGTCCTCCGGCTGTAGCCACATGTATGCGCTCGCCATCAGGCGAAATGTCAAAACGTCGTGTAGTGAAATACTTTCCGTTCACAAGTTTGAAGTCTGGGACATCAATACCGCAACGTCTGGCAGCCTCATTATACCTGTATTCCTGAATGCCCATATCATGAGGGTCGTAGGTGTGACGAAACTTTACTATCCAATGGCCTTCATTGTCCTCGAATATGGCCTTAGGGCGACATCCTCCACTGTTTCCGCTGTTATATAAGAGTAGTGAGGCATCATCATCTTGGCGTTCATCCAACACTTCCAAAGCCTTTTGTTGCAGCTCATCAAAGTCCGTATAATTCTCGTCCATCGGAATCCTCGTTTCAGGATAGTATTCCAGCGCACCCATACCGCTGCCGCCTACAATGGACAAACGATCGAGCGAGGACAAATTACTGTAGTCTATCCCTTGCTTCATCAATGCCTTATGGAGCAGATAACGTCCGTAACCATCTGGAAGGCTGTCTTCGAACACTCCAAAATTACCATAGAACGGACGAGGTTTGGCTATGAAAAGACCTTCACGCAATGGCAGTTCGAGAGGGGATATGCTGAATCCATCTGCAAGCCAGCCTGCATCATATTCGAATGCACATAGTCTGTTGTCGGGAGTGAGCGACAAGCGTCCCACTGTCCTCGATTGATATTTCACTGTCAGTCTCTCTGTTTTCATATCCTATGTGCCTTTTTCTTTCCAGTGTTCTTGCGTATCTGCAACAGTTCGTCCATAGTGGAGTATTTGGGTTGACCGAAAATATGTCTCAGTTCAGACGTGTAACCCAATGCCATGGCAATGCCTATAAGATTTTTCAGCGAGATAAGTCCTTTCTGCTCAAACCTTATAATATTGCTTACAGCCACACCTGATTTCTCCGCCATCTCCTCACGAGTGATGTTCTTCTCAATCCTGCGCTTGCGGAAGTCGTCGGCAATCCCCCTTGCTATATCATCGGGATTGTCAAGCATATAGTTTTCCAAAACTGATAAAATATTGTCCATATCGTCTATTGTTTATAAGAAACAAATAAAATATTATCAGTTGCAAAATTACCGCTTTATTTCAATATGTCCAAGAAAAGACTTTTATTTCTTTCAAACATTAAAGTTTTTTAATAGAAAGGACAGTCAGCAATGTCATGAACGAACAGAAGTTCTGATTCTGTCTTTCATTATCGCCGCAAAATTGTCGATGGCCCAATCCACCATCGGGCAACATGCTGCCATAAAGGAATGGGCACGGGGAGTAAGAGAGTATTCGGTGTGAGGCGGCACTTCGGCATAAACCTTACGCACAAGGAAACCATCGGCTTCAAGATTTCTTAATGTCGATGTCAACACCTTCTGTGATATGTCGGGAATGGCCTTTTTAAGGTCAGTGAATCGCATAGGCTCTTGCTGCTGCATCATTTGGTGCATCAGCAAAAGCGACCATTTGTCGCCTACCCGCGCCAGAATGTTGCGTACGGGACAATCGGGGAATAAGGTCTCGCCCAAGTAGATATTGTTGTTTTTATCCATATAATATAAAACGTGAAAGGCAGTAAGATTATTGTCTTTCACGTTTTTAATTTTTTATAGGAGAATTATTGCTCCACAACACCATCGCCCATGGTATATTGTTCCAACGATCCGGCTTTTGCTTGGATGCAAATATATACCAAAGGTACGGTGCCCGTGCATTTGGTATTGCGGCTTACAGATGGCGCAACCCTGACGATACTGCCAGAAGTGACAGGTTCTTCCTTGCCATCAAGAATGAATACGCCTTCTCCGCTCAACACCACATATACTTCCTCGTTCTGTTTGTGATGATGGAAAAACGGTACTGTACATCCTGGTGCAAGTGTTCCGAACGACACTTCCATGGATGTTGTGTTAAGAATGTCCTTCACAAATGCTTTTCCCTCAAAAGAGGCAATGTCTCCGACAGTGGCGATGCTATAACCCTCTGACGATTTCTGTAATTCTACTTGGTTCATAATACTAATTCCTTTATTGTTTTAACGCTGCAAAGTTACATATTTATCCTGATATGAGCAAGAACTAACAGTTGAGACAGTTAGTCACCTTAAGGAAACAATTGCTGATAACCAACACTTTACAATACTATCATTTATGAATTATTAATATATAACAAAATCCATGTCTAACATCTATGAAAGATTCTTAATTTGTACAATCGATATCATTCCTTCGATATTTCACTATAAAGTGTGACATCGTGGCATGCGTGACAACTATTTTTTTGCCATAAATGCTTTGTTTTCAAAGAAGGAAAGGATGTATGCCAGGAAAAATAATCATAAAAGTAAATTTTTCACTTGAAAATTCGGAATATTCAGCTTTTATGTTTAATTTTGCAGAATATTATGCGTGGTATTATTACCACGACCCACAGCTCACGTCCTTATAATTTGAAGGAACAAGAGCAAAGCCAAACCATGGTGGCTGAAGATATGGATAGACAATGAAACTTCAAACAAAAGAAAAACAAATGGAAAAGAAAAAACTTGTGATTGCCGGTTGCGGCAAACTTGGGAACATTGTGGCTGACGCTGTGGTCGGCGGATTGCTCGACGGTTATGAACTGGTGGGAGCCTATTCAAGGTCGAGGGAAAAGGCTGAGGCATTGGCACATAAAGTGAACGAAAGGAACGGACACTGCATGGTGGCAGACACATTCGACCGACTGCTTGGCCTGAAGCCTGACTTCATGGTGGAGGCAGCGTCTCCAGCCGCAATGCGGAAGTGGGCTTTGCCGGCATTGGGCAACGGAACTTCGGTGGTTACGTTGTCCATAGGAGCCTTTGCCGACGATGCCTTTTACGAAGAGGCGGGCAGAGTGGCAAGTGAAAACGGCGCACATGTTTATATTGTGTCGGGAGCCACGGGAGGATTCGACGTTCTGCAGACAACTGCTCTCATGGGCGGAGCAACGGCAGAGTTTTTCAACGAGAAAGGTCCAGACGCACTTCGCGGAACGGCAGTTTACGACGAGTCGCTGCAGAAGGAACGCAAGATCGTCTTCACAGGCTCTGCCAAGGAGGCAATAAGTGTGTTCCCCACCAAGGTGAACGTAACCGTGGCAGCATCTAGGGCTTCCGTAGGTCCTGAAAATATGAACGTGACCATGGTTTCCACACCGGGATTCAGGGGCGATACGCAAAGGGTGGAGATTCGCAACCCACAGGTTCATGCCGTGGTGGATGTATATAGTGCTACGGCGGAGATTGCAGGATGGTCTGTAGTGAACACCCTGCGGAACATCTCCTCGCCTATAGTTTTTGTTTAGTCGTCACGACATGAGGAAGTTTCTGATGTTGTCGGTAACTTTCTGACTCAGACGGTCGAACGACTGAATGGTGCGACCTGTAGAGACACACACGCAGCGCACGTTTGGATGCTGAAGCAGTTCTTCGGAGCCAAGGGCACCTAAGGTGTCGCAATAGCAGCGGTTGTCGTCAGACAGCCACTTGCGCATTGGAATTTCTTCCCATGCGGGAGACAAGCCAGTGTTGAACAGCACCTTATGGTTGCCTAAGCGGCGGAACTGTTCCTCGCCCAGCAGTACAGTTTTTCTGTTAAGGCAGCAGAACAGCACATCGCTCCATTCCAGCAGATCATTGAGAGGCATGAAGCGATAGCCCTTCTCGCTTGCCCAAGACTTTTCGGAACGTGCGAAATAAGACACTTCGGCACCGAAGAAACGCATTGCGTCTGCAATCATGCCTCCCGACTTGCCAAGTCCCACAACTCCAACTTTCAGTCCGCCTATCTCTCGTGGCCTGCCTTCCCAAGGCTCTTCGCCGAAACCATGCATCAGGCGCACCAACTCGCTTACGACATACTCCACAACGCCCTCGTCGCCATAGTCGCGTATGCCGGTTACAGTTATCCCCGTCTGTTCGGCATACCTGATGTCCACGTTGGCACTTTCAGGAGAGTAAAGTGAGCAGCACATTCCCACATATTTTATATTTGGGCAACGCTTCATGGCGTTGGCTGTGAGTTGCGATGTGTAGCTTAGCAAAACGGCATCTGCATCGCCTATGCGACTTACTATCTCGTCGTCGTCCGATGGAATGTCGTTGTATTGTATCACCTCTTTTGCCATCTTGTTAATCTCATCCACACCCCATTTGGTGAGGCTTACCGGCTCTATTGCCACTAACTTGTTGAATTGTCTCATTTCATTTACTATAGTTATTAAATTGTTTATGTTTGCAAAGATATAAAAATAGCTGGAATCCAACAAATCTTTCTGAGTTTTTTTGCCCTTTTCCGCCTAAAAAACATTATTATTCTATGAGAGTTGTATGAATGACATTTGACCGCCCATAAGAACGATACTGCATAGGACTGCATCCAAGATGTTCCTTGGTGAATTTGCCGAAAAAGGAAGTGTTGGGAAAACCAAGGCGCATGGCTATTTCCTTGCATGAGAGAGAAGTGTTGAGCAACAAGTTGCGAATCTGTTCGGTGATTTGCTCCTTGATCCATTTCGACACAGTCTTTCCCGTTTCTTTCTTCACAATATGTGAGAGATACTTTGACGAGACACACAATTTGTCGGCATAGAAAGATACGGAACGATGCTGGCACCGGTCTTCTGACAACAGGATGAGAAAGTCGTGGGCAATGTTCTTGTTGATAGGATTATTGGGTTGTATATACTCCGGCATGGTTTCCTTTCTTCTCTCGCACACAGACATGAACTCAAACACAAGAGCTTGGGTTATTGAGTCGGTGATGCGCCCACTGTATATAGTGTCTATCTCCTCAGAGGCCCGAAACATTGTGCATTGGCGTGCAGTGGATAATGAAGGCAAGGTCATCGACGAGCAGAAGTTCTGAACCGGTCTTTCATTATCGCCGCAAAAATATACATTTTCCTAATGCCTGCAACCTCCAAATTTGTCCTGTTGTTGCATGTATTGAATAGTGTCTTTTTTTAGAATAGGTTGACTCCAAAATTTTAAGAAAAGATGAAATATAAAGAAAGAAATTTTGACATTGCGAGTTATT
>OBLI01004316.1_pt1 | contig 10246 bp, 9 predicted proteins | sample 1519701 | NCBI WGS metagenome assembly OBLI01 (sample SAMEA3663005, study PRJEB22513) | pig gut metagenome | biome: pig gut; feature: pig-associated habitat; material: faeces | place: France | collected 2012 | reverse complement strand
TAAATACCTCCTATCCATTCTTTATTTTGAAATCTTCACCAGATATTAATGTATTTCTTACTTCGTCATTTCTAATATGTTTTAAATAATATACATAATTACCAGGATATAAATTTTCTGTATCATTTTTAGTAAATTCAAGAAAAAATCTAAATGTATTTACATCTGTTGATTGATTAGAAAATTCTTTTCTTATAATAATATTAGAATTTTTAGATTTTTTCAATTCAAATACTATTTTATCATTTTCTTCAAATTCTAAATTACTTATGTCAAAAGGTAATTGTAACCCAAAATCATAAGCATCCATTATTATTTTATTTCCTTTTGTGATAAATGCCATATTATATTCCTCCTATTTAATTCCTATAATTTGTAATAAATTTGGTTCAGAATAAGTACCATGATTAGAACTAGCAAGATGAGTAAGTTGTTTAAAATATGTTACATTTACCTTATTACCATTATCTGTTATAGATGCATTTAATCCAGTTGTTACCATTTGATTTGAACCGTTCATATAGTTCATACCACCGAATAAATAATTATTGTTTTTTATAATTGGTATATAAAATTTATTTCCCCAAGACCCAACAACACATACTGCTCTATAATTAAATATATTGTCTGTTAATGTGTATGTTTTTCCTGCTGGTGCTTCATCACCAGACCATAAAACTTTATCTGACTTTAAATTATTAATTGATGTATCAACATAACCTTTTACAGTATTAGCATTTGGAACAGCACCATCATTAGTATCATTAATATCTCTAGTAACATCTGCTAAAACACCAATACTTTGTTTTGCTTTGATAATAAAGTTTACACCTAATACTGGATGAATAGTGTTATGTGCTTCATTTTCTGTTAGTTTTGTTTTACCTAGTGGAGTTGTACTTAAACCACTTCCTTGATAACCGTTATAATTACTTAAATAAGCAATATTACCACCTGAAGTATTTTTTGGTGCATATACATCTAAAGGTGGTGTTTCAGCAACTGTTAATTTATGTTTATATTCACCTTTTTCTTGTCCCAATATAGTGTTTTCACTATTAGTACCATCAGTACCAGTTCCTAATCCCATAGGTGAACGAGAACTAAAATCAGGTAAGTTAAATGTTGTACTACCATTTCCTTCACCATATGTTGTTCCTATTACTGCAAATAATTCACTATATGTTTCACGTGAAACTGCTTGTCCATTACATATTAACCAGTTAGTTGGTGCTGTTGCACCTCCAAATTGTGCTATTGATCCTATTGGCAATGTATCACCACTAGGTTGATTTAGTATCTTTTTCCACTGGTTCTTACTATTTTTAAAATATTCCTCAGCTGTTTCTGTTCCATTTATTATAATGGGCTTAATCCAGTCCTTTGTAGCCTCATTTGTTGGTTGTGTATCTGACACAACAACTACATTACCTGAACCTGTATTAATTCTTTCCCCATTATCATCTAAAGCTGTTTCACCAGTTTCAGTATTATATAATAATTGACCATCTTTTATAGGTTGTGCTTCTACTTCTGTAGCACTTCCTTTAAAAAATGTAACTCTGTTTCCACCATTCCAATCCCAGCCTCTATCAGCTGTTATGTCTTCTAATTCTTTTTGTAATCTTAACTCAGCATCTTTAATTACATTATCTAAATTTTCTTCATTAGCATTTACTCCTGCTTCAATAACAGAAAAATTGTTATTTAAATCAACATCATAAAGAGTATCTCCATTTTTAAAGTCTTTTTTAATAGATATTTTACTCATATTATCCCTCCTTTACTTTTTTTAATTTATATTTAATTCCTATTGTTGATAAGGAAAAGTCATGTAAATTTCTTTTTCTTGTTGGAATACCTCTATGGTTTTCATTAACTGTAGATGTCGTATAGTCATCATAACCATCACTTAATATTATTTTTATAGAGCGTCCTTTTGTCCTTACTCTGAATCTTATTTGCTGAATTGTTTTTTGTCCTAATTTATCAACTCCTAAAGTGAATGCTCCTAGAGCCTTACCAATATTAATCTCAGCATTGTTTTCTATTCTTTCAAGATAATAAAAAGTATCACTCTTTTCATCATAATGTATAAAATAATTTGATGGGTCTATAACTATCGTATCATCTACTTTTATTGTAACATATAATGGTATTGCATGTCCTGATTCATTAAATAATTTTATATAAATATCTTTAAATTTTTTTGTGTGTGTAGGATAACCCATATTAATGGCATGTGTTTCTAGTTTTGATATAAAAGCATTACCATCAGCATGTCTTTTATCTTCTTCTAAAAAATCTAAATCATTAAATCTAAAAATCATAAAATCTGTTTTTCCATGAGTGAAATAAGTATAATTTTCATTAAAATTGTAGCTATACATAGGTACTATTAAAAAATCTCCATTTGCATCATATAATGTTGATTGAAATGCTGAATAAAATGGTAATGTTTTTTTAAGCATTTCTTCATCTAATTCTGATTTTTCATAAACTAATCCTGTTTCTGATTCTAATACATATTTATAAAAAGCCTCTGTAATTGTATTAAAAACAATCCATGTTCTACCATCATTTTTTATAACTATATAATTATTATTAAGAGTAAAAGCTTGTAATACATTATTTAGGTTTAGTTCACCATCTAAAGCCTCATCTATTTTTTCTATGTTTTCTGTACCTTCACCTAAATATCCTTGTTTTAATTTATATATACCATCATTACCTAAAAACAATAGGTTATTACCAACAGACCTTACTGTTCTTCCATTTGGACATCCTATATAGTCACTTAATGGATAGATTCCAAAATCATCTGCACCGAAAGCCCCTGCCATACGTTTTATTCTTTTATTAGTAAATATTGCATAAAATTGTCTAAAGTAAGTTATATTTGTTACTGATTCTTCTCCTGCTTCACTAGCAATATAAACATAAAAATAATTTGGAAAATATCTAAAATCATCATATTCACTAAAAAATATATAACCATGACCTCCATATAAAACTAATTGGTTATTAATTATTTTACTATGTGTTGATGAGAAAACTAATTTACTTATTTCATTTATATATCCAGTTTCATCAATTGGTGAAGATGTTGTATCTACATAAGTTCTAAATTCATCGTCTCCAAGTTTAATATACAGTTCAAATTTTTGGTCACTATCTATACCATCACACTTCCAAATAGTTTTTTCACTATCATACCATTTACCAGGAAAATTTTTATAAGGATTTATTGTTATATCAGTCTCACCATTATCAGGTCTATATTTTATTTCTGTTGGTGCTGTAGAACCTGTGTATAATACATGCATATAAAATGGTGCATTATAAGGAACTTTTGTAATTGGTTGTTTAAATGTTTCTCCATTATTAGTCACATCTATACTATAAAAAACACCTTTTGTTTTACTTGTAGAACCTGTTTTATCTATATAAGACAAAGGATCTTTTGATAACACATTAAATCCTATTTGATTTACTTCAATTGCAGTCGGTTTGTATAAATTTTCCCCTTCGTATCCTCCTATTTGTACAATTATATTTGACTCTCCTGAATGACTTTCATTTTCTACTCTTGATTCTGGAAATTGTTCTATCCTACAAATATAATTAGAACCTGTTGCAATATAACTATAACCATTATAATTTGATATATCAATTGACATTGCAGGAACTTTTCCCTCTGTTCCTTCTATATAGCCATCAGGAAAGTAATCCCATCTACATTTATATAAACCATCTGAACCTTTATAAGGATTCATAGTTGGATCTACACTATCAATCTCTATTTTTATATCATATTTATTATTAGTATATTCAGCTTTAATATACAATCTTGAAACACTTAATCCTGGTTTTTTACTACTTTCTATATTGTTTTTAACAGAATGATATAAACCTCCACCAACTATTACACACGCAAATTCAAATACACTACTATTTATGTTTTCTAATTCTTCACCATTAAATACTTTGTCTAAATTTTGTAAAAATTCTAAAAAATAAGAATTTTTTAACATCTGAAAACCTATTATTTTATCTAATTGAAAAATAAATTTTGTACCTTCAATTTCAGTTCCTTCTTTTACTTCACTCAAAATTATAGTTTTATAAAAATTATTTAATTTATCTTTAATATTACTTTCACCAAAATCATTAGTTACTATATCTATTTTAGATTTATCATATTCTCCTAATATAATTTTTTGAATAAAATTTGATAAATTAGAATTATAGGCACCTGGTCTTTTTGATAAATATCCTTCTGCTGCATTATAAAAATTTTGTAAATCCTTAAAAGAAGAATCTAAAGAAACATCATCAGCTGTCTTTTTATCTATTCCTTTATTAAAATTTGATATTACATCATATAATTTTTCAGATGTTCCTCTTAAAGGTTGTCTTGTAGCCATTATTTATCATCCTCCTTTACAAATTACCTTAGAGAGTTTTTTGTAACTCCTATATAACACTTATTGTTAAAATTGTTACATAACATATAAATTTTATACATGGTTACACCCAACCTCCCCAATGTAATGTAACATCACTGACATCTATTTCCGTATATTTTGTTGAGTCACCAGAATATTCTTCACTTAAGTCTCCTAATCCTCCAGAACCAGAACCTGCTTCTTTAAATTGTTCTAAAGCTTTCAAAAACCTATTATAATGGAAATCCCTAGCATCAGAATCTCCATCATTTGCTGCAATACTATATGAATAATATGGTTCTAACAATCTAAGTTGCCATGTATCTATTAAAGCTTCATATGCATCATCATCTGTTAAAGAAATTTCTTCAAATAATGGTAATAAGCACCCACAATATGCGTTTACTTCTGATATTGCTGTGTTTGCTATACCTAATAAATTACTAGAAGTCAATTCCTCATCTGTTACATAATTAGAATTTTCTGCTATTGTTGTAAGTTTCATTTTATCTCTCCTTTCTAATAAAATAAAAGAAGCTCAAAAAAGAGCCTCTTAAATTTTTAATTTTATCCTACTTCTTCCATACCAAGATACTCTTGTTTCTTAGTAGCAAATCTTGATTTTTTGTCAACAATGCTTAAAGCTTTATTTTTAATCTTTTCATTAACATAGTTAACAATAAACTCAGGAAGTTCAACAGTTCTTCCATCAAAAACTAAATAAAAATAGATACCTTGACATGTAGATTCAAATCCGTTTGGATATAAAGCTGCATATTCAATTTTACATTCATAAGGTACTCTCTTTATATTTACTAATTTAGAATTTTTTTTGATACTTTCTGTGGAAAGTTCTGCATCACTCTTTTTACTATCTTTGAAAATAGAATCAGTAGTATTTTTAACACTATTAGCTGCCATAATATCTTCCTCCTTATTTATTTATTAAGCTTGTGAAGCATAAATATCAGTTGGTCTTGTTAATGGGTTAGAAACTGCATGGTGGATTATAGTACAAGCAACTGGGTCAAGTACTTTTGCTCCAAATCCCATTGTAATCCAACCAAGTGAAGCAATTTGTCCTAAGTTATCACCAGGTTTTGCTTCAAAACCAAATCTCTTCATTTCTATTCCTGCAGATGCTAAGTTCATAACTGCATATGCATTTTCACCAAATACATAAGTATGATATACATCAACACTTCCACTATTTGCTTTTATTACTGGGTAGTTGTATTCAATGAATCTTAAATTATAAATATCATAACTTTTAAGACCATTATCCATTACTGGTTTATTTGTGTTACCAGGCATCATAGCTCTTTTTAGTAAAGCTTCGTCATCTAGTAAATCTTGCATACCTTCAACTGAAGTAACTACTAAATATCTATCAAAACCTGCTTTTTCATGTCCTCTTCTACGAGCAACTTTCATTTGATTTGCAACTAAACGACAAACATCTAATGTTAATATGTTAGATGCTGTAATTGCATTGTCTGATGGTGATGAAGTTCCATTTGGTACTACATAATAAGTTCCTCCATCTTCTTCAATAGCATCACGTGTTACTAATTCAAGTGTTTCTGCAGCATGATTAGTAATAAGTGGTCCATATTCTACCAATAATTGGTCTAAGTTATAAGATTCAGTTTGTCTTGTAACTTCAATATAAGCTCCATAAACTGCTACAGAACCAGTTACAGTTCTAGCTCCAACTTTCATACCTGCTGGATTAACTCCTTCTGTAATTATATGTCTGTTGCTTGCAACTGGAAGTGGTTTATAACCTCTCCATTGAACTGTGTTTGTTCCTGCGTTTCTCTTTACGTCTTGTTTTTTACCTGTATTGTATAATACATGGTCTTGCATAGCATAAGCTAATGCTCTTAATAAGATGTTATTATCAATTTTACTATTTGAAAGACCAGGAGTTGCCTCTCTGATTTTTGCTAAAGTATTTAAATTTGTATTTGCCATAATTAATTTTCACCTCTCTATTTTAGTATTTACCAGCAAATTGTTTTGCTAGGTCATCAATTTCTTTTAGTACTGTATCATTAGATACTTGAGAAGTCTGATTTAATGGCAACTCATTTTTAATGTTATTTTTCCTTTCCAACATTTTTTGTGTGCTGTTATTTGTATATGAACTTAATATTCTATTTAATGCACTCTTTGGTAAATCCATTAATACATCATTATTAAATCCATCTTTAATTAAGTTATCACTTAATTTCTGAACAGAATCCTCTGATAAATTATTTACTGATATAAAATCTTGTAAATTATTTACAAAAGATTGTTCTTTTGCTTGGTATGCAGCAAGTTCTTTATCCTGTTCATATTGTTCTCTAAACTCTTTCATTTCTGCAAGTTGTTGAGCTACTTCAACAGGTATTCCTTGTTTTTCTGCACTTCTTTTAATTTGATTTGCTTTTGTTTTCGCTATAAGGTCATCAACACCTTGAAGTCCTGCTGCCTTAGCTAATGCATCTAACTCATTTATTTTTTCAGAATACTCTTTATTTTGTACCCTCATTTGAGCAAATGCTTGATTTGTAGGATTTTCTATTGCATTTTTACCTGCATCAATAGTATCACTTATTTCTGATGCTGATGGTTGAGATGAACCAACATCATTATTTGTTACTATTGTAGAATCTTCTACATCATCTGGTGTTAAGTCTAAATTAAACTCATCACCTAATTCTTCAACACCATTGTTTGTACCTACATTAGTGTTGTTTAATTGTGAATTATCTTGGATTGTACTGTTTCCTTGAAATTCACTGAATACATTATCCATATTATACCTCCTTCTCGCTCTTATTTAGGGTCCTTTCGGTCGGACTCATAGTATTATGGGAGTCGTATTATAACTCTAAATAGAATATAACATATTAGTTTCTATTTGTCAAATAAAAAGTAATAGTTTAACTATTACTTACTTCATATAAATACTTACAGAATACCCACACATCACGACCATCTATGTTTATTTTTGCACTGTCAGTTGGAATATCAACAGCTTTAACTGTATAAATATTATTATTTTTACAATAAGAACTGCCTCCAGTAAATACCTGATCTTTTGTTGGTGTTCCTTTTGAATCACACTCTGTAAATGGTCCACATGGCAACCAATGATAATCTTTTACTTTCTCATGATAATAATCATTATAAGAACATCCAGTTAATTGACAACAACCAAATAAATTACTTGATATTGGACTCTTAAGAATATCTACTTTAAATATTCCATCAAATCTTACTTTACTTCCTACTTTTATAATTTGGTCTGCACCAGCTGGATTTGGTTTAGGTTCTACTACTGGAACATCTTTTGTTTGTTTCCAATTTCCACCCATACCATTTAAAATATTTGTATTATCTACAAAATAACAATCATCTAAATCATATTCATTAGGAAACATGTAATTACCATATTTATTTTTCTTCCAAGAAGTAGTTTTAGATTGTGAAACTTCTATATGACAATGTACTCCTGTTGAATATCCTTTATTTCCCATATTTCCCATTTGAGATCCCTGAGCTATTTTTTGTCCTGGATAAGAATCCATTGAATCATCATGAGCTGTCATTATAGTTGCATAATCAATTCTTCCATTAGCAAATCTTACTTTATTTTGAGATTGCCACATAACTTGTCCACTTTCTGGATAAGTCTTAATACATACTAAATCACATGGTGCATAGTAAGGATACCTTACTCCAGGTTGGATACCTCTTACATCATTAGCATAAAGTCCTGCATGTGTTCCACTTTTCTGCATAGAACCTTGAGTTATATACATGTCTGTAAATGGACACAAGAAATCTTGAATACCTGCTCTAACTGATTTTTGACCTTTTTTCATCTTTATCACTCCTTTTAAAATTATTTTTTTTGAACAGCTTTTTGTCCTAACAAGTATGTAGAAATAATACCATTAATTACAGCTATTATTTGTACTATTTGTGTAGCATATTTAATAGTTATACCATCAACTTGATTTATACCTGCAATTAACATTGATATAATTCCTAAAATATTTAATACATATTTAGAAATTTTCTTTATTTTGTCCATAATACACCTCCTATCTATTGATTATTCTCAATCTCTTGACTAGGTGTCATTAAATTTTGCCTTCCTGCAATTAATTGTTGTATTAATTGATCTTGAGATTGTTGAGCATTAACTAAATCATTTATCTCTGTTTGTTGTTGTTGAATATCCATACTATTTTTTAATTCAGTAATTTGAGTTTGATAATCTTGATATGTTTTAAATATATTTTCTACTGTTGATAAATCTCCATTATCATCCAAAATATCAAGAATACCAGATTGCATTTCTTCTGATGTTATTAATGGTGTTCCATTTGGTGTAATTGTTTGACCAATTTGCATTACTTGTACTATTAAATCAGCTTTTTCTGCAAATGCTTCTTCACTCATATCACTAAATCTCTTAAACATTTCATCATAATTATCTAATTGTGCTGCTTTTGTTAAATCTGCCATATTAATAACTTTTTTATCTTCTTTATATTGATTCTGAATTGTATATAATTCTTTCATCAAATTATATTGTCTATTTTTATCAGTTTTACTTCTACTAGCTAAATCAACTGAAAATTCATAGTTCATATTTTCTAATTTGTCATCAACTGATATTTTATCAAATTTATATTGATTTTTTATTTTAGAAGTATCTCTAACATATATAGTTTTTCCTTTATAGTATCTAACCATAAATTTTACTATCATTTTTGTTAATTTCTCAACAAATTTTTGAATTTGTTTTATAGGTGCGTTATCTATAATAGTTGCACGATTTATAGCACTTGCTGTACCTTCTGCTGTAGAACCAGCTGTTCCAATACTACCAACATAAACATCTGTAACTCCAGCATAACTTTTTATATTTTGAACAAAACTTTCTTTGATAGCAATTAAATCAGCATTTATAGATGGTGGGTCAAGTTGTTTAACTGCTCTTGAAGCATCACCACTTACTTTCCATGCCATACCTAAAGCACTACTTAATTTGGCAAATTTATTAATATCAATTCCACTTTCTTCACTTACTAAATAAGTAGGAACTGTATATTGCATTGCTATATTATTAGCTGCACTTTCTATTAAATTAGCAACCTTTTGTGGTATTGTTAAACCTCTTAATAAAGGTATGCCATATGGACTTTGAGGTTCTGATTCCCATTGAAAAGGTATAATTGGAAAATCATCAAATGGATATTTATCATTCTTACCAACAAGATGCTTATTTATTAAATAATATTCTTTAACAACTGTTCTCTTTACTGTATCTTTTATTTTTTCTCCTGTTTCTTCATCAGTTATATCAATTTCAATGTTTACAGGTTCTTTTCTATAAACTGTATTAATTTCAAACAAATCATCTTGATTTGAAGAATAGTCTCTACCTTTATATATATTTCCTTCTTCAACTGAATCAACATTACCTGGTTTTATATTATGTTTTTCAATATATGTCAACCAATCAGGTTTATGTGATTTTATCCAATTTAATGTTTTTCTTGATTTAACAACATAATATTCACATTCTTCTATTTTTGTTGCAGATGGATCTAAATAAACATTTGCTGTATCAATAACTTCCAAAGTTATAGCCCCTTCATTTCTTGTATTTGTTCCACCTTGTATTATGTCTGTGTCATAGTTTATTTGAGCATATCCATTATCACATATTGCTCCATTTTTTATAACTTCTTCAACTATATCATCAGCATTTAATCTATCCCACTCATTTT
>OBLI01004315.1_pt1 | contig 10246 bp, 14 predicted proteins | sample 1519701 | NCBI WGS metagenome assembly OBLI01 (sample SAMEA3663005, study PRJEB22513) | pig gut metagenome | biome: pig gut; feature: pig-associated habitat; material: faeces | place: France | collected 2012 | reverse complement strand
AGTATACAGGTAAATCCACGAACCTACAATGTGGAGGTCATTACATATTGTCTAATCTTTCTGTTTCAATTCTCACAGTTCTTCTCTCCTATTCATTCAATGTTGCATACACATAAGTATCTTTCCAAATTGGGTTTCCGTTCTCGTCCTTATAGAAGTAAATGTTTTTATGAAAAAATGCCTCTCGTTCCATACCTACTTTTTCAAGCAGTTTCCATGAACAGATATTTCGTGGATCACATTCTGCATATATTCTATGTATGCCATTATTAAAGCATTTTCTTATTACTGCAGATAAAGCTTCACTTGCATATCCATGACACTGATAATTCTTATTTATGATATATCCAACTTCCCTGGACTCAAAATCTCTTTTCCCACAATATATATTTCCAATAACTTTGCAATTTTCTTTTAGTTCTATTGCGTAGAATTCATCTGATTGCACTCTATATGACAGATGTTCCTTTCCATTTTCATAAGTTATTCCTGGATATCCTTCAAATTCATCGTTCTCACGTTGAACGAGATATTCAAACAAATCATCGTAATCGGAATTTTCAAACATTCTTAATATTAGTCTTTCAGTTTCTATTATCATTTCATAAGTTCCTTCCACCACAAAACATCAATTTATTTCACTTACAAGCAATATAAACATCCATACTCTCTCCATCCGTCTCAAAGCATGGAATTACTTCATTTTCGACATAAACCAATCCATTAGTTCTCATGTAATCATTCAAAGTATGGTATGCTCCCGGAATCGTTACAAAAGGATTATCAAAAGGTCTGTCAATGTGAATTGCTACATATTTGTGTTCCGTCTGTTCTTTTATTTCCAATTCCTTCGGCGTAATTCCTTCAGGTAATATCCATGCAGCTGTGTATCCATGCATATTGTAAACATTAATCTGTTCAATTGACAGCTTTTGGAAATCCCATCCTATTACTTTAGGATTTTCATCACCATTTTCTTTTGCATACTTATATACTCTGTCAATAGCATCTCCTTCTGGATCCGTGCTTACAACCGTATGCTCCACGTATCGAAATTCAGGAACCATTTCAATGCGTAAATTTGTGTATTTATCGCTTCTTTTGTCCATCTCATCCCTGAAAAGATTATCCAGTGTACAGTTGAACACTTTACACAGCTCAAGAGCTTTATCCATTTCTGGTTTTGCTGTATCCATTTCCCATTTTGAAATAGTCTGACGGCTGACACTCATTTTCTCTGCCAGAGATTCCTGTGTCATATTTCCACTTAGTTGCCTTAAATACTGAAGATTAGTTCCGAAGCTCATATAACCACACCCTACAATTGTTTTTCGTAATATACATTTTCGCCATCTCTGCCGGTTTCAATATAGCCACACTTTTTATAAAAGCGGTTCGTCCGCGTATTCCATGTTGGAGTATCTAATCTTATCATTCTTGATGAAAAGAGTCTTTCTATATCTTGCATTAACGCAATGCCATATCCTCTGCAGAAATATTTTGGATCAATAAATATTCTTCCTACAAATAGTTCATCTCTTCCAAATATAACAGCACCACCAACGATGGTCTCATCATCACAAATATATGTGTACAGATGATTTTGCTCCATCATCTCCCTATGCCATCCTTCAGAATTATATCCCAGTGGTCCATCATTTTCCGGTCCTCCTACTAGCACATCTGTATCGAATGCTTTCGTAGAAATGCTAGTTAGTTCTTTTACATCACTGGCAATGCTTTTTCGTAAAATCATCATTATTCCTCCTAAGAATTTGTATATATCAATCTTAGAATATTCAATAATGATTAACTTTACCACCAACTAGCAATTGCTCTTTTATCAGAATACGCAACTTAAAGTTGCACACAATTCATAAAATTCAAAGTTTCTGTTCCTTACAAACTAGAATTGCCTCAACCGCAAATATATCCGCAAGAAAAAAAAGTGCCGTCTTTTTACCGACGAATTTTGTCATCATCTGATAGTCCTGATTTCTCTTCTGCTCCGTCTCATGAAGGGAGATAAAATCATTTGTCAGATAATCCCTTCCCGTTTCCTTCCATGCCTTTCTGTATCCAAGCCAGCGTTCATGATCGACTCCAATGTTTTTTCTTGCACATACATAAATATTCTCATATCCTCGCTCCAGCAGATATTTCGTCATAATATAGCCTCCATTTTCATCCTGAAGACCTACATTGACATAATCTGATTTTTCTTTATTGATCAGATCAATTGCAACGATCGGTTTATTGACAAGGGTTTTGAGTTTCATGTAATTTTGATATTTAAAAGTGATTGCAATAAGACCATCCACATTCCATGCCAATGCCATATGAAAAATATCTTCTAGACTTTCCGCCGCATACAACATCATGTAATATCCTTCTTTTCGAAGTGTTTCTTCCATTGCGCCAATGATGTGACTGTAAAACGTATCCGAAATAACAGAGTTTTCATAATAACGTGAAGTATGAATTACTACTCCGATGATCTTTGAACTGTTGTTTTTTAATGCACTCAGTCCCATTTTGGGTACATAATGATACTCATCCAAAAGCTTCTGGATCTTTTTCATATTTTCCTTGGACACTTTTTTACATTGCCATGTAAAACATTGTACACGGTTGTCATACTGACACCTGCCATTTCAGCAACCTCTTTTATTGTTGTCATTTTTTATATCCTCTCAAGTATCTTTTGTTTCTAACATTTCTACTTTATTGTAAATGCAGGTAAATTTTGTGTCAAAGGAATAATGTTCGGATTTGTCGAAAGCGAAATCTCTTTAATTTGTTCATGTGTCATGGTTATCATCTCCTGAATTTATTTTATCCAATCAATACTTTTTTGCCATCAAACGCAAACCCATAATGCCGGATATGTTCTTTTTCCACACCATGTGCGATCAGTTCAGTGTCATATTTTCTGTTTTCAATCTGGTCAAGGGCACACTGCACGGTTTCTTCCAGATTTTTTCCCCGGCTGCTGTTATACACTTTAAACTCCAGAATAATTGCCGGATATTTTTTATATTGCGCTTTTCTCGGAATCATCATGACATCATAACGCCCAAAACCACTTTCACGATTCGATTTTATTTCATAAATATCCGCCTGGTCTGCCATAAGCCCCAGCACAAATCCATGATAAAACCGCTCTGGTTCTGTATCGTTTCCGGAGGTGCTTCCAACATCAAAATAACTGAATGTTGCCATGGAAATCTTATTCATGTAATAATTCATCGCTTCCACATCTCCCTGAAACAGTGCTTTTACAAATCCATTATAATTGGATAACGAACACTCAAACCAGCCTTTAAACATATTGGAAAACATACTCACAGTTTCAAGATTTGTGATCGACAGGGTATACCAGGGCTCGCGCGTCATTCCTTTGTATTCCACATGCTCTGCTTTCAGATATCCCCCCGCCAGAAGCAGACCCCACACTGCATTTTCATTCTGTCCGAGTTGTTCAAAAACAATCTGTTCGTCTATATTTACCATTATTGTTTTTCCATCCAGAAGCGTTTCCATCATGGTTTTCATTTCACCGGAAGCTTTCTGTAATAACTGATTGATCAGGCGATTGGAACTGGTAGCCGCCCAATATGGATACAATTGTTTTTTTGCAAGATAATTGGTGATGGACCATGGATTGTAAATATCCGTATGGGAGCCAAACGTAAACCCGTCATACCAGCACTTTACTTCTTCCTTATGATCTGTTAATTGAAACGCCTCAAGTGCGGCAAACACTTCTGCCTCCGTAAACCCGAAACTCACAGCATACTGGTCGGAAGTCGTTGTAACAACATTCAGATTATTCAAATCCGAAAACATGGATTCTTTGGATACTCTTGTAATCCCTGTCATGACCGCACGTTCCATACAGGCATTTGTCTTAAATGTCGCATGAAACAGATTACGCAAAAAGGAAGTCATTTCTTCCCAATAACCGCAAACATACGCTTCCTGCATCGGCGTATCGTATTCATCCAGTAAGATAATTACTTTTTTTCCATATGCATGCTCCAAATATCTGCACAAATAATTAAGACTGTCACACGCGGTAACATCATCCATTTCCGCCATCTCTGTCAGAATGTGCCGGTATGTCATTTTTTCGGATTCCATAAGTTTTTCATTTTCGAGCAGATATTCAAAATCCTGATACAGACTTACAATCCGGGATTTGACCTGTTTTTTTGCATCAGATACATTATCCGCTTTTACCGATGCAAAACTGAGATATAAAACAGGATATGTGCCCTGAATCTGCCGGTACCCGGAATCTTTCCAGATATCAAGTCCTTCAAACAAATCTCCCCTGTCTGCATATTTATTGGAAAAAAGCAGTTGAGCATACTCATATTAAGGGTTTTGCCAAAACGTCTTGGACGTGTGATCAGCGTAACATCATCCCTGTAGTTCCACCACTGCCGTATGAAATCTGTCTTATCAATGTAAAAGCACTGACTTTCTCTTAATGCTGCAAAATCCTGTTTGCCAATTCCAACCTGTTTTTGCATAGTTCTACCCACTTTCCACTGTTTTGTGCGTTTCATTATTTTTATTTATCATAGCAGATAACGTTTTAAAATGCCACCTTCTCCAGATGTTTTCATTTCTAAATGCGTCTGTAAGTATGGAGGACAAAACTTAACAGATCCCAAAGCAATTCTAAAAAAATATAAAAAATTTTCCTTTACAGTTATTCAATTTTAATACTATAATACAAGGGATTATAAAATAGTAAAGAGGGCTGCCATCATGCAGAACATAAAAACGATTGCCGGAACTTTCACGATAGGCACTTATGAAATTCCAAAACAATATGTATGTGCAAAAACACCCACAATTACACAAAAAAATGATATCTGTGAGATCGTAACCTACGATCAGCAGATTACCGTAAATGGACATAACTATGCTCCGGTACTGCATCAAAACTGTATGCAGCCGGAGCAGATTACATTATATCCACTTGTAATCCGGCAGGAACACGCGACACTGACCGTGTCCGACCGTTATCATACCGGACATTGGAAATCCGGGGATGACACACAGATTTCCGACTGGCGTCCAAAGCTTATGCACCGGGGATGTGTGCCATGTACCAATTGCGGAAGGTGTTAGCACTTTTTATATTTTATTCCAGCCAAAGTGTAACCGCAGATTTATTTTCACTTGGTCTGTAATATATTTTACGGTCTTTTATGCTAACTTCCATTTCCTGATGTGCATAAATTTGTCTGATAGTGAGGGAATTCAGCATATTATATGATAAAAGGGTCAAAAGGTATGCATCGATGATACCTTTTGACCCTTTTATCATTATATAGAATTATATAACGGACGGGACATATGCAGAAAATCTTTATTTCTACCTCCCATCTTTCCGAGTCCATGGGACATATGTAAAAAATCTTCACCTCCATGTCCCGTCTCTTGGAGCCCATGGGACATATACACAAAACCTTTGCTTCTATGTCCCTCCCCACATAAAAAATAGGACATAATCTCTTCTTTTTCTTCTATATGTCCCAACAAATAAAAAGTACGGGACATAACAATTTACTTATTTTCTATATGTCCCAATAGTCAAAAAGTATGGGACATAACAACTTACTTATTCTCTATATGTCCCCATAGCCAAACAGCTTTCCTGTTTTTATTGAAAGCGTAATGTCTGTCGGATGCTGTATCCATCCTTTTTTAATCTGAAAATAGTACTTCGATTTTTACCAGTGGCACACAGATAAGGTCCTCACCGCCCTCCAAAAACATCCAGAATTTTTCATCTCCTGAATTTATTTTATCCAATCAATATTTTTTTGCATCAAACGCAAACCCATAATGCCGAATATTTTTTAGATACAGACTTACAATCCGGGATTTGACCTGTTTTTTTCATCAGATACATTATCCGCTTTTACTGTTCTGTGATATGGAAATCACTTTTTAGATCCGTTTTTGTGCATACCGAATCATATAAATTCGTTAATTGCTTTTTTAGTCTCAAGTTAGTCTCATAATTTTACCGTAAAAATGAGACTAAGTTGAGACTGACTTGAGACTAAATTTTTCCAACACGCTAAAAGTCCTGATTTTATCACATTTTTAGATTTTTCTTCAGTCTCACAAGTGTCAAATTTTATGAGACTTTGTTGAGACTAACTTGAGACTGCCTCATTACAATGTCCATGTAGAAGTCTTTTTATCGTAAGCGGCACCTGTTACTTTCTTAATTTTCGCATAATCCCTAAACACTGTTGATCTTGATATATCCAATTCTGCCATTACCTGTTCAACTGACAAATGCAGATTCTCGCAAATCATATTATAAATTTTCTGTTCTCTTTCAGATAATGTTTTCTGTTCTGTTGCTTCATCTGCAGCTATTCTGTCTAATGGTATATTAATTCTAAATACATCATCTTCAATTAGCTCTGGCTTACCACCATCTGAATACATTGGTGTATACTTGTAAAGATTTCTTACTCCCGAACCAATAGTATCTGTTCTACCAATATTAGCAAAAAATTGCTGAATTAAAGGAGTCTTTGGATAAGGAGTAAACTCATCACTCATAATATTTCCATGCCGTCTAGGAATGCACCAATTTTCTGTTCTCAGCCAATCCTTTTCGATAATCACCTTTGTACTCAATTGTTATTTTCTCATCATTTGTGAGCAAATTTCTCATCAATTCGGTTGTCATTTAATCGCCTCCTGTATTTTATTAATCAACATAATATTCTGCCATAAATCGCATACCATTTCCTTCATTATCCTGAATATACTGTAATAGTTTCTTATCAAACCTATCATTCATATATTCAACAATTATTGGACATACCCAATATTGACTTCCCTCCTGAGGTTCCATATCCATTTCTAAAGCATCAAGATAATCCGAAGAATGAAATTTTATACTATCTATAACTGACAACAAACTCAAAAATATATCTGTAATATTTTGAAGTGTCTCTATAAGCTCTTTATCTTTATCTTCCTTTTTGTTCTGATATATATAATTATCCATTACAAATCTAATGCCATTTGCATGGACATAATTATTTAACTTTCTGTCCTCTCTCAACCACTTATCTACAAGAAAATTATCAAAAATATATTTGACCTTTTCATTATTACTTACCAAATATGATTTGTATTTTGATGCATCAAAAAATTGTTTTCTATCCTTATTATTTTCAGAACTTTCCAATACATTATAAATCCATTTTTCCATAGCTAGTTCTGCATCTGTTTTTCTTTCACCTGAAACCAATATAGACACATCTAACTCTATCATTTTCATCATAGATTCCGAGTTTATGGTGAATTCTTCTGCTTCTTCATCCGTTAAGCCATGTTTATTCTGTATAACATTCAATACAAATAAATACTGCATTAAATCATCTCTATACTTCCGTAGTAAAGTATACGCATCCGAATAAGCATCTCTATGGCAACAAAAATCGATAGTCTCTAGTGTTTTACAGATTGACATCATTGTCTCTCCTGATAACATATATGGTCCTTTTTTCCCATAAGATACATCTACAGACGAAAATGTTGAATCTGCTAAGCAAAAGAATATATACCATATATTTTCAATATCTTGGGAATTAAACTTATAATTTGTGTCTTCTATATCATCCATACATTCTCCTTCGCGACTGCTCTAGATATTGCTTCATTCTCGCCATTTTCTTCATAATCTCTTCATCTGCTTTGCCTTGCCATTCTATTCGGTTAAAAGTCCGATAACATTTCCATGCATTCCTATCTATACTTTTTGTTTCTTTTTTGTTTAATTCTCAATTTGGGAAATTCAGAATTATATCTTTCTATTGCATTCATAAGGTCATTTTGCATATCCGAATTCCATAATTTCAGTTCTGAAAGTATAGCAATTCGGTACAATTCCACATACTTTCTAATATAAAAACCACACTGTCCCCCCGTTAATATGTCCTTTTTTATTTTTACATGAAGCATTTTATTTCTGGTATTAACAGTTTTCTTTAAGATTTTCAGAACATCATCTCCATCAAAAATTCGTAGTCCATATGCACGAATAACCGATTCTATCTTATCTCTCAAGCTTGGTCTATTTGGCGTTGTGATTTTGAATTCAAAATCACATTTAGGACACCTAACGTTTCTCTGCCTAGACTGCTGTGAACAATTAATTTGAACTTTTTGCAAATATTCAAGGTGTTCTGATAATGGTTCAAATATCTCTGCAAACAACGCCAATCTTAAATCAGCTGTCATTCCATTGCCAAAGCCAATATAATAAAACATTTGATTCATACTGAGTAGTTTTTTATTAAAACGCTCCCATGCACAAAATCCTCTTTTATATATTGTATCATTCATAGGTTGACTAAATTTTGTATAAGCTTTTTCTCCCTCATAATACGACAGCATGCTTTTTCTCGTCTCGGCAGTAATATCTATGTTGTCAATTTCATATTTTTGCATTTTAAAAAAACGTCCATCAAAAAGACATTCATATCTTAAAATTTTGCAAAGCAATTCATGCACTTTATTCAAAAGTACAGGGGTAGACATTGTTATAATTATAATTTTTCGATTCATTACAGTCTTAATTTCCACATTATATTTTATTTTTTCACGCTGTAATGCCCACTCTCGCTGAATGTTATATGAAAGCAACCCATCTGTTTCGTATCGACCTATATATTTTAATTCTTTACAATACCTCTTCTCAAAAATTGTTTCCATTTGTCATTTTCCTATCTGTGATTGCAATTCTTGAAAACTCTCTAAGGCACTCTGCAAGTTCTCGATAATATCTGATGCCAGCACATCTGGCTCCGGCAGATTGTCAAGATCTGCAAGAGACTTATCTTTAATCCAGAAAATATCTAAGCTCGTTTTATCTCTTTCAAGTATCTCCTGAACATCATAGCAACGGAAACGACCATCTGGATTTTCTTCAGACCATGTTTCCGTACGCTCATAGCGATTTTCAGGATTATAACATTTAACAAAATCATCCAGATCTGCATCAGTCATAGGATGCTGTTTTAATGTAAAATGTACATTAGTACGGAAATCATATACCCATATTCTTTTTGTTTGCATCTCTGCACTAGCTGGGCGTTTATCAAAGAAGATTACATTTGCTTTTACGCCCTGCTTATAGAAGATTCCGGTTGGCAGTCTTAAAATTGTATGCAAGTCTGTAGTCTCCAGTAATTTCTTACGAACGATTTCACCTGCTCCTCCTTCAAACAGCACATTATCTGGAACTACCACAGCTGCTTTTCCAGTTGCCTTCAAAATTGTATTAATATGCTGTACAAAGTTCAACTGTTTATTAGAACCTGTTGTCCAGAAATCCTGACGGTTATAAACCAGTTCCTCATCTTCCTGCTTCCCTTCTTCATTGGTAAAAGTAATGGAAGATTTCTTTCCGAACGGAGGATTGGTTAGTACATAATCCACACGATAACTTGGATCAGTTAGGAGTGCATCCCCTTGAACAACCGGTACTTTGCCATAAATATCTCCAATATTATGTAGATACAGATTCATCAATGCTGTTTTATATGTTGCTGGAACAATTTCATTTCCATAGAAGGTCTCATTCTTCAAAAATTCCTTTTGCTCTCTGTCCAATGAATAGTTCTCTGGATCTGCCAAAAATGCCTGTGCCGCTAAGAAAAATCCTCCTGATCCACAACATGGATCTGCGATGGTTTTCATTGGCTCAGGGCGAACACATTTTACCATTGCTCTGATCAGTGGACGTGGAGTAAAATACTGGCCTGCTCCGCTCTTAATATCTTCTGCATTTTTCTGTAATAAGCCCTCATAAATTTCGCCTTTTACATCTGAAGACATGGCAACCCATTTTTCTTTATCAATCATCTGCACAACTCTATAAAGAATCGCTGCATTACTAATTTTATTGGTTGCTCCCTTGAAGATTTTTCCAAGAATTCCTCCCTGCTCTCCAAGTTTTTCAAGTATGGATTTATATTTTTCTTCCAGTTCTGCCCCCTTCAACGAACTCATATCAGACCATGTACAGTCTACCGGAATACCAGTATCTCTCTTGTAAGGTGGCTTAGAATACTCTTCTGCCATCTTCAAAAATATTAAATATGTAATCTGTTCCAGATAGTCACCGTAGGATACGCCATCATCCCTCAATGGACCACACATTCCCCAAACCTTTGAGACTATTGTTGATGTC
>OBLI01004314.1_pt1 | contig 10247 bp, 6 predicted proteins | sample 1519701 | NCBI WGS metagenome assembly OBLI01 (sample SAMEA3663005, study PRJEB22513) | pig gut metagenome | biome: pig gut; feature: pig-associated habitat; material: faeces | place: France | collected 2012 | reverse complement strand
GCAAGCCCCATCCCTACGATGGGTGCATCCGTTCATTCGCAAAAGGACAATTAATCTGCGTAAAGCCAATAACCAAAACTGCGGTCATCGCGGAACCAAATCGCCAAACAAAAATATTTTTCTTTCCAAAGAGCCTGTTGTTTTCTGGGAGGGAATGTGCTATAATCTGATAAAATGCACTTTCTGGGAGGATTTTTTCATGATGGAACAGCCCACTCAGTTCCGTTCCTCTTTGGGCGGCTTCAATCGGGAAGATGTGGTCCGCTATATGGAATTCATCAACAACAAGCACGCTGCCCAGGTGGCCCAGCTGACCAGTGAGCTGGAATACCTCCGGGGAAAGCAGGATACCCTGGACTCCAACCGGGTCTCCCAGCTGGAAAAGCAGCTCACCGCCGCCCAGGCGGAAAATGAGGTCCTCAAGCATCGGGTTGCCGCCCTGGAGCGCAGCTTAGAGGAAGCCAACGCCGCTCTGTCCCAGTCCGCCCCGGCAGCCGCGCCGGTACTGCCCTCCGAGTCCGAGCTGGAAGCCTACCGCCGGGCCGAACGGGTGGAGCGGGTGGCCAAGGAGCGGGCCCGTCAGGTGGGGCAGCAGACCGCAGGCGCCCTGGCACAAATCTCTCAGCAGATGGACCAGGTATCCGCCGCGCTCTCCGAAACCGCCGAAGAGATGTCCCAGCAGCTGACCCAGCTTCAGGAGGCGGTTGCCATGAGCCGTCAGGCCCTGGACACCGCTGCCGGCATGGCCGAAGCCATGAACGCCGAAACGGAAGCATAACAAAATCACCCTTGAGGGCCCGTTCCCCTGGAATGGCCCTCTTTTTTTGGAGGCAAATTGGATGAACGTGTCAAAGCCCCGCTATTATGACGATTTTCACTGTCTTGCCGGAAGCTGTCCGGACAGCTGCTGCAAGGAATGGGATGTGGATGTGGACGAAGCCTCCGCCGCCAACTACCGCAGCCTCCCCGGCCCGCTGGGAGATCGGCTCCGCCAGGTGCTGCAGGACTCCGACGGCGGCACCGTGATGACCATTGAAGAAGGCCGCTGCCCCATGTGGCGTCCGGACGGCCTGTGCCGCATTCAGGCAGAGCTGGGAGAGCAGGCCCTGTGCCGGGTCTGCCGCCAGTTCCCCCGGCTGCGCCACGACTACGGCAGCTTCGCGGAGCTGGGACTGGAGCTCAGCTGCCCGGAGGCGGCCAGACTGATTCTGTCCGAAGCAAAGGGAGCAACCGTCCGCTTTGACGACGGTCAGCCGCCGGAGGGGGGCTGCGACCAGGAGGCCCTTGCCATTCTGCTGGAAACCCGGGAAAAGGCCCTCTCCCTGCTGGACGGGGCGGACGATCCCGGCGACGGGCTTACCCTGCTGCTGCTCTACGGCTTCCAGGCCCAGGAGCAGCTGGACGGCGGGGAGGAAGAGGAATTCTCCCCGGCGGAAGCACTGAAAACCGCCGCCGCCCTGAAACGGGAGCCGGATATTCCGGGCTTTCTGGACTATTTCAAACATCTGGAAATTCTCACGGAGCAGTGGAAAAAGCTGCTGAACCAGCCCCACAGCCCATCCCTGCCGCCCCAGACCAGGAATCTGGCCCGGTACCTGACAGAGCGGTACTGGCTCCAGGCGGTGAGCGACTACGACCTGGTCTGCCGGGTGAAATTCATTGTCATCAGCTGCCTGCTGGTGGGGCTGCTGGGGGGAAATTTCACCCGCACCGCCCAGCTGTTTTCCAAGGAAATCGAAAACGATGCCGACAATGTGGATGCCATTCTGGACGCCGCCTACGAAGTCCGGGCCTTTGCCGACGACCGGCTGCTGGGCATGCTCCAAATGGGGAAAGGGGATTGACATGGTACAGATTCTCACCATTCTGCTGCCCATCGCCGTGATGATCGGGGTGGGCGCCTGGTGCCGGGCCAGCGGCTTTCTCTCGGACACCGGCATTGAAAACATCAAAAAGCTGGTCACCAAAATCATTCTGCCCGTGGCCATCTTCCACGCCCTGTCCACCGCGGATTATTCCGCCAAAACCGCCGTTGTGGTGGGACTGGTGTTTGCCGTGGAGCTGTTGACCTTTGGGGTGGGGTTTCTCCTCCGGCGGCTTCTTCCCGAGGCCTACGGAAAATACATTCCCTTTATGGTCTGCCTGTACGAGGGGGGCATGATCGCCTATCCCCTGTACGCCAATCTCTGCGGCAGCGAGAATCTGTCCAGAATGGCCATGCTGGATATCCCCGGGCTGCTCTTCGGCTTCTCCATATACATGGGGCTTTTGGAGGAAATGGAAACCGGGACCAAGCCCAGCGCCAAAAATCTGCTGCGGGACGCCCTGCGGAACCCCGCCTTTATCGCCAGTGCCGCCGGTGTGGTCTTCGGCCTCTGTGGCATCACCAAGGCGCTGCTGGCCAGTCCCTTTGGGGAGGCCTACCTCTCCGCCCAGCAGCTGCTCACCGCCCCCATGACGGCCATGATTCTTCTGGTGGTGGGCTACAGCCTGAAGCCGGACATCACCGACTGGAAGCCCTGCCTGCAAACCATTTTGCTGCGGCTGCTGGTCCAGGCCGGGGCCATTTCCCTTACCGTGGCGGGGCTGCGGCTGCTGGTACCTGGGGATGACCTGCTGATTCTGGCGGTGGTGATTTACATGTCCGCCCCCGCCACCTTCAGTATGCAGTCCTTCCTCCGCAGCCGTCAGGCCAGTGCCTACGCGGCGGCGGTGAGCTCTGTGTATGTGTTCATCAGCATCGCCGTGTACGCCGTGGCGGCGATGTTCCTGGCTGTTTAGCCGAAAGGAGGCTGCCATGAAGCTGCTCCACCTTTCCGACCTGCATCTGGGAAAACGACTGAACGAGTTTTCCCTGGTGGAGGATCAGAAATATATCCTGAATCAAATCCTGGAAATCGTGGACCGGGAAACGCCGGACGCGTTGGTGATTGCCGGGGATGTTTACGACAAGGCCGTCCCCTCGGTGGAGGCGGTGGGCCTGTTCGACGATTTTCTGGTCCGGCTGGCGGAAAAAAGGCTGCCGGTTTTCGTCATCAGCGGCAACCACGATTCCCCGGAGCGAATCTCCTTTGGCTCCCGGCTGCTGGACATTTCCGGCATCCACCTGAGCCCGGTGTACAGCGGCCAGGTAGAGCCCATCACCTTACAGGATGAATTCGGCCCGGTGCACTTCTATCTGCTGCCCTTTGTCAAGCCCATCCATGTGCGCCGGTTCTTCCCGGAGGAACCCACCGACACCTATTCCCAGGCCCTGTCCACCGCCATCGGCCATCTGGAGCTGAACCGGCAGGAGCGGAATGTGCTGGTGACCCACCAGTTCGTCACCGGGGCGCTGCGGTCGGATTCCGAGGAAATCTCCCTAGGGGGCGCGGACCATGTGGACAGCAGTGTGTTCCGGGACTTCGACTATGTGGCCCTGGGGCACCTCCACGCTCCTCAGAATTGCGGCAGCGAGCATATCCGCTACTGCGGCACCCCCCTGAAGTATTCCTTTTCCGAGGCCAGGGACGAAAAATCCGTCACCATCGTTCAGCTGGGGGAGAAAGGCTCCCTTTCTGTCCGTACCACCGCATTGAAGCCGCTGCGGGAGCTGGTGGAGCTCCGGGGCAGCTTTGAAGAATTGACCTCCAAGGAATTCTACCAGGGCACCTCCTGGCAGGAGGACTACACCCACCTGACCCTTACCGATGAAGAGGACATCCCCGATGCCCTGGGGAAGCTCCGCCTCATCTACCGGGGGCTCATGAAGCTGGACTACGACAATGCCCGCACCCGGTCCAACGCAGAAATCACCGGTGAAGAGGTGCAGCGGGCCAAATCCCCCCTGGAGCTCTTTGCGGATTTTTATGAATTGCAGAACAACCAGCCCATGACGGCACAGCAGCTGGTATTTCTGGAAGAGCTCATCACCCGGATGGAGGAAAACTGACCATGAGGCCAACCAAGCTGACCCTTTCCGCCTTCGGCCCCTATGCGGGCCAGGCTGTTTTGAATATGGAGGATTTGGGGCGGCAGGGGCTGTATCTCATCACCGGCGACACCGGCGCGGGGAAAACCACCCTGTTTGATGCCATCACCTTCGCCCTCTACGGCGAGGCCAGCGGCGACAACCGGAGCCCGGGGATGTTCCGCTCCAAATACGCCGCACCGGAGACCCCCACCTTTGTGGAGCTGGAATTTGAATGCCGGGGGAAGCGCTACACCCTGCGCCGCTGCCCGGAATACCAGCGGCCCAAGCTCCACGGCACCGGCACCACCACCCAGCGCCCCGAGGCCTGGCTGCTGATGCCCGACGGGACCCCCATCACCAAGCCCCGGGAGGTGGACGCCGCCGTGGGGGAAATTCTGGGACTGGACCGGAACCAGTTTATGCAGATCGCCATGATCGCCCAGGGGGATTTCCTCAAGCTGCTGCTGGCCTCCACCGAGGACCGGAAGCAGATTTTCCGGAAGATTTTCAAGACCGATTTGTTCCAACAGCTTCAGGAAAGCCTGAAACGGGAGTCCGGCAAGCTAAGTGACCGGTGCGCCGACGCCCGGAAGAGCGTGGAGCAGTACATCGCCGGGGTGCGCTGTGAAGAAGCGGACCCCCTCTATCCCCAGCTGCAGCTGGCCCAAGCGGGGAAGCTCCCCATGGAGGAAACCACCGCCCTCATCGCCCAGATTTTGGAGCAGGACAAGCTCCGCTCCCAGCAGCTGCAGGGGCAATTGGAGGAATTGGAGGAACAGCTGAAAGCCATCCACACCCGGCTTAATCAGGCAGCCGAACAGCAGCGAAGCAGGCAGGCCCTCTGCCAAATGGAGCAGGAGCTGGCACAGCAGACGGCGCTTCTGGCCCAGGCAGCGGAAAAGCGGGCCCAGGAGCGCGGCCGCCAGCCCCAGCGGGAGGAACTCGCCCGGCAGATCACCCTGCTGGAAGCCCAGCTGCCCCAGTACACCCTGCTGGAAAGCCAGCAGGAGAGCCGGAAAACCCAGCAGCGGCAGCTGTCCGCCCATCAAGGAGAGCAGGAAGCCCTCAAGGCGGAGGCCCGGCAGCAGCAGGCCCAACTGGAACAGCTTCGTCTAGCCCTGGACGCCCTGCAAAATGCCGGGGAGGAACAGCTCCGGCTGCTGGAACAAAAGAAAGACACCCTCGCCCGGCTGGATGCTCTGAAGGCCTACGAAAGCCAGCACCAACGGCTGGCCCAATTGGAGCACCGGCGGCAGCTGCTGGAAGCGGCGCTGGTCCAAAAGCAGCAGGAGGCAGAGCAGGCGGATTCCCTGGTGCAGCGCGCCGCCCTGCTGAAAAGCCGACTGCCGGCCTATGGGCTGCTGGAACAGAAGCAGAAAGCCGCCACTGCCCTCCGGGAGCAGCTTCCCCGGCAGCAGGAGGACCTATCCCAACAGAAGCAGCGGCTGCTGACCCTGCAGCAGCAGTGGGACCGGGACCGGCAGGCGCTGGACGCCCTGGCGGAGGTCCCCGGTCAGCGGGAGCGGCTGTCCGAAGAAAAAAACAAAACCCAGCGCCGAATTCGGCTGCTGGAGCAATCGAAAAAGCAAGCCGCCCAGCTGCAGCGGCTGAACGCTCAGCTGGAAGCTGCTCAGCAGCGCTACCGGGAGGCCGCCCAGGCGGAGCAAAAGGCCCAGCAGCGATACCTGGAATACAACACCGCCTTCCTTTCGGAGCAGGCGGGGATCCTGGCCCAGGAGCTCACCGAGGGGATGCCCTGCCGGGTGTGCGGCTCCCTGCACCACCCCAATCCCGCAAGGAAATCGGAGCATGCTCCCACGGAGGCCCAGCTGAATCAGGCCAGGGAGGAAGCCCACCGTGCCCAGGAGGAAATGGCCCGCCGGAGCCGGGACTGTGCCGGGCTGCTGGCCCAGAGGGACGCCCAGGAGCAGCAGCTGAACGCCTCCTTGGGGGAGCTGGAGCTGACGAACGAGGACATTCCCCAGCTTTCCCAGCTTCTGGACCGGGAGACAGGCCGCCTTTCGGAATTGGAGGCGGAATACACCCGGCAGAGCCGGAACCTGGAACGCAAGGAGCAGCTGGAGCAGCGGCAGCCTGAGCTGCAGCGGGAAATCACCGAGCTGACCCGGCAGACTGCCGCCCTGGAAGCAAGCCTCAGCGGCCTGGCCGAGCAGCTCCGTCTGGCCGACGGGGAGGCGGAGGAGCAGGCCCGGCAACTGCCCTATGCCACCCGTGAGGAGGCAGAGCAGGAGATCAGCCGCTGCACCCAATTGGCCCGGCAGCTCACTCAGGCGCTGGAACAAGCCCGGCAGCAGCGGGAGCAGACCAATCAGGACTGCGCGGGAGCCAAATCCGTGCTGGAACAGACGGAGGAAAACCTTTCCGCGCTGCTGGGGATCCAGCCGGGAAGCACCCTACAGCAGGAGGCAGCGGCACGGCTGGAGGAACTGAGCGCATTGCTTCGCCGGTTGGAGGAAGCCCTGCCCCAGGCGGAGGAAAAGCGCCGCCGGAAGAAAGAATTGGAGGACACCCTGCCCAAGCTCACCCGGCAGGTCCAGGAAAACGGGGCGCAAAGCCAGCGATTGGAAAACCGGATCGCGGGAGAGCTGGCTGCCCTGGAAGCCCTGGACCGGCAGCTATCCCAATTGTCCGGCAATCTGACCTATGAAACCCACCGGGCCGCCTGCCAGGCCTTAGAGGAAAAGCGCCGGAACCGGGAGGCTCTGGAACAGGCATTGGAGCAGGCGGAGCAGGAATACCGGGACCGGAGCGAGAACCTGATTCGCATCCGTTCCGCTGCCCAGCAGCTGAAAAGCCAATTGGAGGCGGCCCCCTCCATCGACCCGGAGGCAGAAACCGCCGCCCAGACTGCCGCCCTGGACACCCAGCGGCAGCTTCGCCTGGAAAAGCAGCGCTGCGACGGCGCCATTGCGGTGAACGCCCCGGCGCTGAAAAGCATCCATCAGCGCCAGTCGGAGCTGACCGCCCTGGAGGCCCGGTACACCTGGGTCCGGTCGTTGTCCAACACCGCCAACGGCAATCTGCCGGGAAAAGAGAAAATCATGCTGGAAACCTACATCCAGATGACCTATTTTGACCGGATTCTCCGCCGGGCCAACCTGCGCCTGGGGGTGATGACCGACGGCCAGTACGAGCTGAAGCGCCGCACCGAGGCGGAGAACAACCGAAGCCAGAGCGGCTTGGAGCTGGATGTGCTGGACCATTGGAGCGGCAGCCAGCGCAGTGTCAAGAGCCTGTCCGGCGGCGAGTCCTTTTTGGCCTCCCTGGCCCTGGCCCTGGGGCTGTCGGACGTGATTCAGTCCAGCGCCGGGGGCGTGCGGCTGGACACCATGTTTGTGGACGAGGGCTTCGGCTCTTTGGACGAGGACGCCCTGGACCAGGCCATGAAAGCCCTCATGGGCCTCACCGAGGGCAATCGGCTGGTGGGCATCATCTCCCACGTGGGGGAGCTGAAAAGCCGGATCGACCGGCAGATTCTGGTCACCAAGGACCGCTCCGGTGGCAGCAGCGCCAGAATCCTGGGATAAAAACAATTCCGCCAGCGAATCGATAAATTGGAACCTGTAGAGGTGATTCGTAGGGAACGGATTTATCCGTTCCGAAATGTGGATCACCATCCATGGTTCGTTGAACGGGGAATGGTCCGTACACACCCTTGGGAATGGGCTTGCTCATTCCGTCGGCGAAGCCTGTTTTTCGAATGTTTTTATCATGAATTCGGCTAGATATTCGGATAACTTTACCCTTTGTCAAATAATTGGGTGCGTTAATTCCGCTTCGCGGGCGGAACGGATAAATCCGTTCCCTACGCAAAACACAACGTTTTTTCGATTCAATAACCCCCGGTGATTTGCGACCAGGGCGGAATGCATGAATGCATTCCCTACGAAAAATCTTGCCAAATTCCAATTTGTCTGTTGCTAAAAAAGGCCGATCAGCAGATAAAATTTTTCATGATCTCACGTAAAAAGGAGCTGAACCCTTTGAAAATTCAAATCATCCCGGTGCTCATGCTGTGCCTGCTGCTGTGCGCCTGCGGCGGCAAGGAACAGGTTCCCCCAACGCAGGCACCATCCACGGAGCAGACCGAATTGCTGGAAACAACCCAGCCGGAAACAATTCAGCCGGTAACCACTCAACCAGCCCAGCCGCCGGTGATCACCAAGGACCCCACCGGTGAGAAGCTCTCCCCCGGCGGGAAGACCTGGTTCGTGGCCCACGCGGAGGGGGCCAGCATCCTCACCTGGGAATTCGTCTCCCCGGAGGGAACGGTGTACTCCGTCACGGAGGCCATGAGCCAAAACACCGGCCTGCAGGTGGACATCTCCAAGGAGGATACCGTCCAGGTGAGCAGTGTGCCCTTGTCGCTGAACGGCTGGTCCGTCCGGGCACGATTCGACGGCCCCGGCGGCTCTGCCACCAGCCAGGAAGCGCTGATTACCGTAAGCCAGAGCGAGGGCGCCTATGATGCCGTTCTCCACCGCTACCGGGAGGCCATGGCCCACCGGGAGGAAGGAGCCTGGGCCCAATACGATGTGAGCGAGATGATTCTCTACGCCCAACATGTGGGCTACGCCAAAATCGACCTGGACAACGACGGCAGCCAGGAGCTGATCGTGGCCGGCATCGGCTACGACATCCCCCAGGAGCCCTATGTGTTTGAGATTTTTACCCAGGAAAACGGCGTCCCGGTGACAGTGGGCAGGTCCTCGGCCCGCTCCCGGCTGTTCTTAATGGCCGACGGTAAAATTTACAACGAGGGCTCCAGCGGCGCGGCCAGCAGCAATTTCAGCGTGATGCAGTTCTCCGGCGGCCAGCTCCGGTTCCTCACCGGGCTGTACACCACCGACACCCTGGCCGACGGCAGTCCCAGCCCCTACACCTATTACTACACCACCTCCAACCAATACGGCGACTTGACCCTGCTTGCCGGGGACAACGGCATGGAGGAAAAGGTGGCAGAAACCTTTCTTTCCAGCTGGCGGGATTCCATCACCCTGCCCCAGCTCTGCCTCATTGCGTAAAAAACGAACCAGGGCCGAAAAGCCCTGGTTGTTTTATAATCAGTCATTGGAATCCTTGGGCAGGAGCACGTTCAGCAAAATGGCCACCAAGGCGGCGGGGACAATGCCGGAGCCGCCGAAAATCAGGCTGACCATCTGGGGTGCCTTAGCCAGCACCGCCGGATTGGCGCCGATACCGTAGCCCAGCCCCAGGGCCACGGAGACAATGCTCAGGCTCCTGGCGGTGAGGGGCTCCCGGGTGATGAGCTGGATGCCGCTGACCACAATGGAGGAGAACATCATCACCGCCGCGCCGCCCAGCACGGACTGGGGCATGATGGACACCAGAGCGCCCAGCTTGGGCACCAGGCCGCAGAGAATCAAAAACACCGCGCCGGTGGCCAGGGCCAGGCGGTTCACCACCTTGGTCATGGAAACCAGACCCACATTCTGACTGAAAGAAGTATTGGGCAGCACGCCGAAGAGGGCGGCAAAGCTGGAGCCCAGGCCGTCGCAGATCACGCCCCCGGAGAGCTCCTTGTCGGTGGCCTCCCGGTTCATGCCGCCCATGGTCACACCGGAGATATCTCCCACGGTTTCCACAGCGGTGACGATGAACATAATCATCACCGGGGCAATGGCCCGCAGGTCAAACACGGGCTTCACGGGCATGAGCTTGGGGAAAGCGAACCAGGAGGCATCCGCCACCTTGCTCCAATTCAGCGCCCAGGCCTTCGTCACCTCCGCGCCCTGGGCATTTACCGTGGTGGTGGGCAGCACCAGACCCATGAGGAAGGCCGCAATGTAGCCCACGATGATGCCGATGAGGATGGAGGAGGAGCTGATGATGCCTCCGGCCCGGTGCTTCAGGACCAGAATCACCACCAGCACCAGCAGGCCCAGCAGCAGATTTTCCATGGAGCCAAAGTCCGCCGCACCGCTGCCGCCGCCAAAGGAATTGATGCCCACGCCGATGAGGCTCAGGCCGATGGACAGCACCACGGTGCCGGTGACCACCGAGGGGAAGAATTTCCGCAGGGGCTTGAGGAAGAAGCCCAGCACCGCCTCAAACAGGCCGCCCAGAATGGAGGCACCCATGATGGCACCGTAGGCCACCACGCTGCCGCCCATGGTTTTGGCCACGGAGTTGAACACCCCGATGAAGCCGGAGGAGGTGCCCATGATGATGGGGACCTTGCCGCCGATGGGGCCGATGGAGAACAGCTGAACGAGGGTGACGATGCCTGCCACCAGCATGGCGTTTTGCAGCA
>OBLI01004312.1_pt1 | contig 10253 bp, 13 predicted proteins | sample 1519701 | NCBI WGS metagenome assembly OBLI01 (sample SAMEA3663005, study PRJEB22513) | pig gut metagenome | biome: pig gut; feature: pig-associated habitat; material: faeces | place: France | collected 2012 | reverse complement strand
TTGCTACTGGTCCAAAAATACGTGTTCCTTTTGGAGTTTTGTCATCTTTGATAATAACTGCAGCGTTCTCATCAAACTTGATGTAAGAACCGTCTTTACGACGAGCACCTTTTACTGTACGTACGACAACTGCTTTTACTACGTCACCTTTTTTTACAACGCCACCTGGTGTTGCATCTTTAACAGTAGCAGTAATTATATCACCGATATTTGCATATCTTCTGGTTGAACCGCCCATAACACGAATGCAGAGTAATTCTTTTGCTCCAGTGTTATCAGCAACCTTAAGTCTGGTTTCCTGTTGTACCATGCCGGTAGCCTCCTTCTATTATTTCGCTCTTTCCATGATCTCTACAAGTCTCCATCTCTTATCTTTAGAGAGTGGTCTTGTTTCCATTACTCTGACTGTATCACCGATCTTACATTCGTTGTTCTCGTCATGAGCTTTTAATTTATAAGTTTTCTTAACGATTTTGTTGTATAATGCATGTCTTACATTGTCTTTTACTGCAACTACGATAGTCTTATCCATCTTGTCACTTACAACAACGCCAACACGTGTTTTTCTAAGATTTCTTTCTTCCACGATTGAATCTCCTTTCTGCTAGGATAGTATTATTCAGCAACGCTTTCTTTCTGAGTGATAACTGTCTGAATTCTTGCGATGTTCTTACGAACCTCTTTGATTCTGCTTGTGTTATCTAACTGGTTTGTTGCATTCTGGAATCTCAAATTGAAAAGCTCTTTTTTCGCTTCAACCAACTGCATCTTTAAATCTGCAGCGGACTGTGTGTTTAATTCTTCTAAATATTTACTAGTTTTCATTTGATTCACCGCCTTCTAAGTCTGCACGTGAAACTACTTTACATTTACAAGGTAATTTATGTGTAGCAAGACGTAATGCTTCTTTTGCAATCTCGTCAGATACATCGGAGATCTCGAATAATACACGTCCTGGTTTAACTACAGCTACCCAGTATTCTAATGTTCCTTTTCCGGAACCCATACGTGTTTCAGCTGGTTTTGCAGTTACTGGTTTATCTGGGAAAATTTTGATCCAAACTTTACCACCACGTTTGATATATCTTGTCATGGCGATACGGGCTGCCTCGATCTGGTTAGATCTGATCCAGCATGGCTCCATAGCCACGATACCGTAAGAACCATTTGTAATTCTGTTACCTCTCATCGCTTTTCCGGTCATTGTTCCACGGAACTGTTTACGATGTTTAACTCTCTTAGGCATTAACATTACTGAGCTCCTCCTTCCTTATTCGCTTTTGTAGGAAGCACTTCGCCTTTGTAGATCCAAACCTTAACACCAACTTTACCGTAAGTTGTATCTGCCTCAGCGAATCCATAATCGATATCTGCTCTTAATGTCTGAAGTGGAATAGTACCCTCTGAGTAGAACTCGCTACGAGCCATATCTGCTCCACCAAGACGTCCGGAACAAGCTGTTTTGATACCCTTTGCTCCAGCTTTCATACATCTTCCCATGCAGGACTTCATTGCTCTACGGAAAGAAACACGATTCTCTAACTGTAATGCAATGTTCTCAGCTACTAACTGAGCATCCTTGTCTGGTCTCTTAACTTCTTTGATGTCTACAACAAGCTTCTTATCTGTAAACTGCTGTAACTCACCTTTGATTCTCTCGATTTCAGCTCCGCCTTTACCGATTACTACACCCGGCTTAGCTGTGTAAAGGATAACCTTTACTCTATCAGATGCTCTTTCGATCTCGATCTTAGAAACACCTGCTGCGTATAATTTCTTCTTCAGAAATTTTCTGATGTTATAGTCTTCAACTAAGAAATCAGCAAAATCAGATTCTGCGTACCATTTTGAATCCCAATCTTTGATAACGCCGACTCTTAAGCCATGAGGATTAACTTTCTGTCCCATGTTTTCCCTCCTTATCTTTCATTCAGCACGATTGTTAAGTGGCTTGTTCTCTTCTCGATTCTATAAGCTCTACCCTGTGCTCTTGGTCTGATTCTCTTCATTGTTGGTGCCTTACCTGCGTAGCATTCCTCTACATAAAGGTTTGCTGCATTCATTCCATTGTTGTTCTCAGCATTTGCGATTGCTGACTTTAACAATTTCTCTATAACACTTGAAGCGTATCTTGGATTGTAGGTTACAATCGCAAGAGCTGTCTCAACATCTTTTCCGCGGATAGCATCTAATACGAAACAAGCTTTCTGAACTGACATTCTAGCATAAGATAACTTAGCTGAAGGTCTTGTATCTTTTACTGCGTTTCTCTCTCTCTTAATCTGGGATCTATGTCCTTTTGCCATGAGTGAAACCTCCTTTCAAAAAGTTCTATTTATCTAACGCCTGATTTCTTCTCGTCTTTGCCATGGCCTCTGTAAGTTCTTGTTGCTACGAACTCACCAAGCTTGTGTCCAACCATGTCCTCTGTAACATATACAGGTACATGCTTTCTTCCATCATGAACAGCGATTGTGTGTCCAACGAAGGAAGGGAAAATTGTAGAACGACGTGACCATGTTTTAATAACTGTTTTATCACCAGCTGCATTCATAGCATCTACTTTTTTCAGTAAGCTCTCATCTGCAAATGGTCCTTTTTTAAGTGATCTTGCCATTATTCTTCCTCCTATCTACTATTTAATAGCTCTACCGTCTCTTCTTCTTACAATCAGCTTGTTAGAAGATTTTTTCTTCTTACGTGTCTTAAGTCCAAGAGCAGGCTTGCCCCATGGTGTACATGGACCTGGACGTCCGACTGGTGCCTTACCTTCACCACCACCGTGTGGATGGTCATTCGGGTTCATAACAGAACCACGTACTGTCGGGCGGATACCCATGTGACGCTTACGTCCTGCTTTACCAATGTTTACAAGGCTGTGATCACCGTTTCCGATAACACCGATTGTAGCACGGCAGTTCAGAGGAACCATTCTCATCTCGCCGGAAGGAAGTCTTAATGTTGCATATTTTCCTTCTTTTGCCATTAACTGAGCAGCCATACCAGCTGAACGTACTAACTGTCCGCCCTTACCAGCATATAACTCAATGTTGTGTACCTGTGTACCTACCGGGATGTTCTCAAGTGGTAAGCAGTTACCAACTCTGACTTCAGCTTCTGGTCCGTTCATAACCTTCATTCCATCTGTTAAACCTTCTGGAGCAAGGATGTATGCTTTCTGACCATCTGCGTAACAGATCAAAGCGATGTTTGCTGTTCTGTTTGGATCGTACTCGATTCCCATAACAGTTGCTTCGATTCCGTCTTTTCTTCTCTTGAAGTCGATGATTCTATATTTTCTTCTGTTTCCACCACCCTGGTGTCTAACTGTAATTTTACCCTGATTGTTACGACCGGAATTCTTCTTTAAAGAAGTTACAAGTGATTTTTCTGGTGTAGTCTTTGTAATCTCAGAGAAATCAGATCCAGTCATATTTCTTCTGGAAGGTGTATATGGGTTATATGTTTTGATTCCCATTTTCGTTCTCCTTTCGATGTGTTTAAGTTTATTATCGCACTTTACTGTGCTTAATTATCGTTCCATGCAATGAATTTCACTTGCGAAATTCTATTTACAGGCCAGCGAAGATCTCGATATCTGCACTGTCAGCTGTCAACTGAACGATTGCTTTCTTAGTCTTAGCAGTTTTTCCTACTACAGCGCCACGTCTCTTAGACTTGCCTTCCATGTTCATTGTGTTAACCTTTGCAACCTTAACACCATCGAACATCTTCTCAACTGCTTCTTTGATCATTGCTTTGTTTGATTCTGGATGAACTAAGAAAGTGTATTTCTTCTCGCTCATAGCGTTCATACTCTTCTCGGTTACTACCGGTTTGAGGATTACATCATAGTACTGAATGTTTGCCATTATGCATATACCTCCTCGATTGTTGCAACTGCTGCCTTTGTAGCAACAACTGTGTCATACTTTAATACATCAAATACGTTAAGTTCATTTGTCTGAGCTGTCTTAACTGTTGCGATGTTCTTAGCAGAAGCGATTACGTTTGCATCCATATCGTTTAATACTACTAATGCCTTCTCAACGTTTAAGTTCTTCATAACCTCAGCAAACTTCTTTGTCTTGATCTCGTCTAACTTCAGATCATCAACAACGATGAATTTGCTTTCCTGAACTCTTGTTGTAAGAGCGGACTTTAATGCTGCTCTCTTCTCTTTCTTATTCAGCTTAAAAGAATAATCTCTTGGAACCGGAGCGAATACTGTACCGCCGCCTGTCCACTGTGGAGCTCTGGTTGAACCCTGTCTTGCATGACCAGTTCCCTTCTGTCTCCAAGGTTTTCTTCCACCGCCGCGAACTTCAGAACGTGTCTTAGCTTTCTGTGTTCCCTGACGATTGTTTGCAAGCTGCTGAACTACTGCCATGTGTACTAAGTGTTCGTTAACTTCAACACCGAATACTGCATCGTTTAAATCCATGCTGCCTACTTCTTTGCCTTCCATATTATAAACAGATACTGTAGCCATCTGTGTGATCCTCCTTTCTTAAATTAGCACTATTTGCCTGCTTTAACTGTTTCTTTGATTGTTACTAATGATTTCTTAGGTCCTGGAACAGCACCCTTGATTAACAGCAGGTTGTTCTCAGCATCAACTCTTACAACCTCGAGGTTCTGAGTTGTTACCTTTACACATCCCATATGTCCTGGCATTCCTTTTCCCTTAAATACACGGCTAGGTGTAGAACAGGAACCATTGGAACCCTGATGACGATGGAATTTAGAACCGTGAGCCATAGGTCCTCTATGCTGACCATATCTCTTAATAGCGCCCTGGAATCCTTTACCTTTTGAAATTGCAGTTGCGTCTACTTTGTCGCCTTCTGCAAAGATGTCAGCTTTGATCTCGTCTGCTAACTTGTAATCCTCAGCGTTCTCAAACTTGAACTCTCTGACAAATCTCTTACCGGATACACCAGCTTTATCAAAATGTCCTTTTTCAGCTTTGTTAACACCATGTCTGTTTCTGATTTCTTTTTTGCCGTTAGCGTCTTTGTTGACGATCTTCTCTTTCTTGTCAACGAAACCAACCTGTACTGCGCTGTAACCGTCATTCTCTACGGTCTTAACCTGTGTTACTACACATGGTCCAGCCTGTAATACAGTAACCGGTACTAATACGCCGTCTGCGTTGAAGATTTGAGTCATTCCGACTTTTGTTGCTAAAATTGCTTTCTTCATTCTTTCTTTCCTCCTGTTTTTCTACAGCGGAACGCATTCGCGTTCATCCTAGAAAGCCGATTGGCTCCTCAGGATCTTTTGACTTTATTTCATTTTGATATCGATGTAAACACCTGCTGGCATCTCTAATCTTGATAATGCGTCAACAGTCTTCTGTGTTGGTGCAATGATATCAATAAGTCTCTTATGAGTTCTCTGCTCGAACTGCTCTCTGGAATCTTTGTACTTGTGTACAGCTCTAAGAATTGTAACTACCTCTTTCTTAGTTGGAAGTGGTACTGGTCCACTCACCTGTGATCCGTTTTTCTTTACAGTCTCGATGATTTTTTTTGCTGATGAATCTACTAATTCGTGATCATAAGCTTTTAATGTGATTCTCATTACTTGACTTGCCATAAAAAAAGTCGCCTCCTTTTCGCACTTTTAATTTCAGTACGACAAGCGGTGACTGTACACTCTCCCGTGTGTGTCCTCTGCATTCAGATTCAAACGCACGTTGTTTCTACTCTCATGTTTTGTAGATGTTATTCGTGATACAGTGACTTGTCGCCAGTTTCCTAACTTGACATTCGCTCCACGGAAAACCTGCCACATGGGCAGCAACCTCACGCTTCTACGCTATCAATGTCACAGCAAGTATTACTATACACGATAACATCAACGATTGCAAGTACTTTTATATAAAAATTGTACTTTTTTACGTACACTACGAGCGGTGCACAGAAGAATAGGTATAAGATTGCCGGGAGCTTGCTCACAGGCAGGCTTATATCTATTCTTTTGTATAGCGCGACAGCGCGAAATGAGCATGCAGCGCAATGCGAATTGCACCGCCCGTTTTCTCCATTCCTCTGCTTACCGCGACAGCGCGAAATGAGCATGCTTTCTTCTATATTATATAGGAAGAAACCCGCACACTCTCGTATACGGGTTCCTCTTATCTGCTTCTTTTTTATTTTATATTCCGCAGTACCGGCTCACTATAACTCTACGCTCTTATCTGCTACATCCGCAAACTCTTTTAAGATCTCCTCATCCGGTGCCTTGGTTGCAAGACTGACTACTACGATACAGATCAGGCTGACAAAGAAACCTACCAGAAGAGAATAGATTCCGGTGCTTGTGGCAAGTGTCACATGCTTTCCTGCTTCCGATACAACCGGGAGATAATCCCAAATCATAACGACTGCTCCACCGGATACGATTCCTGCAACTGCACCCGGCATGTTCGTACGCTTCCAGAAAAGTGATAACAGTACCAACGGTCCGAACGCTGCACCAAAGCCTGCCCAGGCATTTGATACCAGTCCCATGATCGAGTTATCCGGATTCAATGCAATGATGTAAGCGATCACTGCTACAACTACAACTGTAATACGGCTGACACGAAGTACCTTCTTATCATCTGCATTCTTGTTGATCACGCCCTTGTAAATATCCTCAGACACGGAAGATGCCGTAACAAGAAGCTGTGAATCTGCAGTTGACATGATCGCTGCCAAAATACCGCACAAAAAGATTCCTGCAATAAACGGTAATGCATAATGTTCGGTAAATAACCGTGTGATCATATTGATAAATACATTTTCAGCAGAATCTGCGCCTTCCGAACCAAGGATCGTCGGATACAGATAAGCTCTTCCGATAATTCCGATCAGGATTGCAAAGGTCAGGGAAAGTGCAACCCAGATGATCGCGATTCCTTTGGACTTGTTTAACTCTTTTTCACTCTTTACCGCCATAAAACGGGTCAGGATATGCGGCATACCACAATATCCAAGTCCCCAGGCAAGCTGTGAAATAATATCAATGGCACGGTATGGCTCTCCGCCATTCTGCCACAGGCTCAGATAGGATTCGCTTCCACCTGCAACACCGCTTGCATTGAGTGTATCCACCAGACTGCCATCACCGGTTACGACTGCATATGCAAGGATCGGCACTAATAACAGACCAACCAGCATTAACATTCCCTGAATAAAGTCTGTCACGCAGACCGCCATAAAGCCACCCATAAACGTATAGGCAAGGATTACAACCGCTCCGATCGTCAGTGCAACCTTATAATCGATCCCGATCACCGCATGGAACAGCTTGCCGCCGGCTGCTAATGCAGATGCGGTATATACCAGGAAGAAAATTACGATTACCACCGAAGAGATCGTTAAAAGCACTCTCTTTTTATCGTGAAATCTGTTTTCAAAATATTCCGGTAAAGTCAGTGAATTATTCGCACGGATCGTATATCTGCGGAGACGGCTGGAAATAAAGATCCAGTTGCAGACCGTACCGATAAATAATCCGATCGCGATCCATGCCTGACCGGTACCAAATGCATAGACTGCTCCCGGCAGACCCATCAAAAGCCAGCCACTCATGTCCGATGCCTGGGCACTTAAAGCTGCTACCCAGCCACTTAATCCCCTTCCTCCAAGGAAATAATCTTCCGAGTTACTTGTGCGCTTCATGTAACGTGCACCGATGCAGATCATCATCGCCATGTACACGACAAACGCAACCAAAATCCATATCAGATTGCTGTTCATGTTTTTCTCCTCTTCTCGTATGTTCTATTTCATCTAAATAAAGTGTGCGCCTGCCGCACACTCTCGCGCCCGAGCGGATGCATCATATAATCTTCCACTCAGCAAGGTGCGTGTCTCATTCAGAGAAACATCTACTTTAACTTAGTAACACTTTAAATAGAATAACAATACTTTTGCACCTTGTAAAGTCTTATTTTTATTGACTGCCCGGATAATGCCCTATATAATAAGTAAGAATTCGTACCAAACGCAATATTAATCTTGGAAACAGATACAGAATAGATGGAGGAAATCATATGTGGGTTGCAGATAATTGGAAAGATTACGAAGTAATCGACTGTTCAAAAGGTGAGAAATTAGAGCGGTGGGGGAACTACCTGTTAGTACGTCCGGATCCACAGGTCATCTGGGATACACCGAAAAAAGAAAAGGGCTGGAAAAAGATGAACGCACATTACCACCGCAGCAAAAAAGGCGGCGGCGAGTGGGAATTTTTTGATCTGCCACAACAGTGGAGCATCAACTACGGTTCCCTGACCTTCCAGTTAAAGCCTTTCAGCTTCAAGCATACCGGACTTTTCCCGGAACAGGCAGTCAACTGGGACTGGTTCTCTGAGAAGATCCGGCATGCCGGCCGTCCAATCAAGGTACTTAATCTGTTCGCATATACCGGTGGGGCTACCATCGCTGCGGCTGCCGCAGGCGCAAGCGTGACTCATGTGGATGCATCCAAAGGCATGGTTACCTGGGCAAAAGAGAATGCTGCATCCTCCGGTCTCTCTGATGCACCGATCCGCTGGATCGTAGATGACTGTGTCAAGTTCGTGGAACGTGAGATCCGCCGTGGTAAAAAGTATGACGCGATCATCATGGACCCGCCTTCCTATGGCCGTGGACCAAAGGGTGAGATCTGGAAAATCGAAGAAGCGATCTATCCACTGGTACAACTTTGTGCGCAGCTTTTAACAGACCGACCGCTCTTTTTCCTGATTAACTCCTACACAACCGGTCTTCAGCCGGCGGTCTTATCTTATATGATCAGCACCGCGCTTTCCTCTTTCGATGGAACGGTAGTTGCTGACGAAATCGGGCTGCGCGTTTCTTCAAACGGACTGGTACTTCCCTGCGGAGCATCCGGACGATTTGAAGGCAGATAAATAGAACCATATATCCAAAATGATCGGTTAAGCAGCCGCTTTAACCGATCATTACTTTTTCACTAGGGAGCTGTACCGGTGCCACTTTCTTACGTTCTGTAAAAGAAAGGGCAAAGGACATGCTCCCTATTCTTCCACAGAACATCAGAAGGATCACGATCAGTCTTGATGCCGTTGTCAGGGAACGTGTGATCCCGGTCGACATACCGACCGTACCAATCGCAGAGAACACCTCCAGCATCAGATCTTCTAACGGCAGATCCTGCTGCATGCAGCTTAATGTAAGAATAGCAGCAACTGCAAGCAGAATACTGATCACGATCACATTACTTGCCTTTTTAATATTCTCATCATCTAATCTTCTTCCAAAGATATTACAGCTTTTGCGACCACGCAGATTCGACCAGACATACACCAGCATTACCATCAGTGTGACCGTCTTAATACCACCCGCAGTGGATCCCGGACTTCCACCAATAAACATAAGCACCATCGTAAACAGCTTTGATGCTGTTGTCAGCGAACCGATATCTGTCGTATTAAATCCGGCCGTTCTTGCCGTAACTGAGCTAAACATTGCTGCAAAGATCCCCTCACCGGCACTCATTCCCGCCAGCACATTCCGTCGTTCTAACAGATAGTACACGATCGTTCCACCAATCAGAAGAACAGCCGTGGAAGATAGAACCAGCTTCGTATGAAGCGAATATTTTTTCCAGTTCCATTTATTCGTTGCCAGATCCTGCCAAACGAAGAATCCAATACCTCCCACTACAATTAAAATCATAAAAACAGTCGGCACGATTGGATCACTCACATAGCTTACAAAGGAAGAATATGGTCCGCTCTGTGTTCCCATCAGATCAAACCCGGCATTGCAAAATGCAGAAATTGCATGGAACACACTATAATATATACCTTTTAGGACTCCAAACTGAGGGATAAACCGGATTGCCAGAAGGATTGCACCGGTTCCTTCAAACAAAAGTGTCCCCTTTAAAATTCCACGCACAAGCTTCACCATGCCACCAAGCTGATTGGCATTCATGCTCTCCTGCAACAGACGTCTGGTACTTAAGCTGATCTTCCGCCGTAAGAACATGGAAAACAAAACACCCATCGTTACAAAGCCAATACCACCTACCTGAATCATCAGGATGATCACAATCTGACCAAACACAGTCCAGTGCAGGGAGGTATCAACCACAACCAGACCCGTCACACAGGTAGAACTGGTTGCCGTAAAAAGTGCGGTCAGAAAGCCGGTATGCTCTCCCGCTCTCGTTGCAGGCGGCAATAACAGCAAAAGCGTTCCTGTCAGAATTACGCAAAAGTAACCAAGCGC
>OBLI01004311.1_pt1 | contig 10254 bp, 8 predicted proteins | sample 1519701 | NCBI WGS metagenome assembly OBLI01 (sample SAMEA3663005, study PRJEB22513) | pig gut metagenome | biome: pig gut; feature: pig-associated habitat; material: faeces | place: France | collected 2012 | reverse complement strand
AAACCGTTGGTAATTCAGGGCTTTCCCGGTTTGTCGTAATTATACCGTAAGGGCATACCGCAGCCTCAACCACCGCTTCTATCTATGTACATCATATTAAAACAGTTTCTTGAGCGGACCCAGCATCGGGACTACTTGCCCCGAACTTATCAAAACTGAATCAACGACTCAGCTGATCAGGGAACCTGAGTACAGGTTCCCTGATCAGTTTTACCTACAATTAAGAGAATAGAAGGCACGCACTCGCCATGTCCACATCACAAAACAATAATCATCCAGCGCAGCAGCCACCAGTTTGGTTTTGCGTCCACTTCTTGGCAAAGTTGGAATCGATCTTTTCGGAAAGCGACAAGAAGCCGGCAGCTTTGGCTTTTCTTACGAGCCGTTATTCTAATGCGTCATTATCGGCGTTTAGAATTCGCGTTGCTGCTTTCCTCTTTTGGTTTCGATGATATGCCGAATTGCCATGATGGGGTGGTAAAAGATCATCCGAGGACCTGCAAAGCGCATGACCTGTCGGATCCTTTCTCGCATACCCGGCTTGTAGCAATGGACTTTGCAGCTCGAGCAGAAGGTCTTTGTCTGCATAAATGGACAGTGGTCAATCCGTTGCTTTGCGTAGGCCTCCAACGCGGCGCATTCGGGGCAAAGAGAATTGCCACCGTGCTTTTTTCGGCAGTAAAGCCCGATCATCAGGCAGACGGTTTCCTTCTCCCTTTGCCGTTTGCCGTCTACGTTCATCTTCGATTTAGCCATAGGAGTGAAGTCCCGGCAGCAGGGTATTGACGCCCACAAAGGTGAACAGCACCACAGGCACCGCGATCACCACAATCCACGCCATAACCTTGCTGCTGAGCTTTCGGCGCAGACGCAGATGCAGGTAGATGGCGTAGAGAATCCAGGTGATAAGCGCCCAGGTTTCCTTGGGGTCCCAGGTCCAGAAGGCAGACCAAGCCTGCTCCGCCCAGATGGCGCCGGAAAGAATTACCACCGTCAGCAGCAGAAAGCCCAGAGCCACCAGCCGATAGCACAGAAAATCAATCTGCATCAGCTGGTTCTCTACACCATCCTTCCGGCTCAGGGTCAGATATCGGATGCCTGCGCAGCCTGCCAGCACAAAGGAGGCGTAGGAGAATACCGCGGAGCCGATATGCAGGCCGAACCAGGCGCTTTTCAGAGCGGGCATCAGTTCCGTGATCTCCCGGGGCTGCAGGGCAGCGTAGGACAGAATCAGAAACGCCATGGGCATGGCTGCCGCACGGATCCACTGTGTCTGGGTGCGCTTTTGCAGGACAATCAGCATCACTGCCACGCCCCAGGCAAAGGCGGAGGCAAACTCAAACTGGTTGGACAGGGGAATCCGTCCGGCGGTGATGCCACGGGCCACCAGATAGGCGCTCAGGCAGCCGCTTCCTGCCAGAAACAGCCACCAGGCAATCCGCGTAACCTTATCCTTTCGGAACAGCATACCGCCAAATTCCAGAATCACTGCTGCGAAAAACAAGACCAGCGGGGTAAAAAACAATACATTCAGCATTTTTTCTCCTCTTTTTCTATCTCAGTTTCCAATAGCGCGGAAAGTTCGATCTCCATATTCTGGGGCTTGGGGCCGGAAACGCAGTAGCCGTCCTCCCGCACCGTCACGATGGCTGGGGTCTGGAAGAAGCAGAACCACAGACCCACGATCATCAGGCAGAAGGCCGCGCACAGCAGACCGTTTACCACACTGGGGGTTTTCTTGATCCGCAGGCCGGGGTATTCCACCGGGTTTTCAAAGGTGAAGTCCAGTCCGGCGACGGAAACCGTCTCCCCCGGGAAGGCCATCACCGGGGTGTACACGCCGTCGGAGGCCAGAAGAATCTGGTACACCGGGTTCTTGTACTGCCCGGAGGTCTGGGTGATCAGGGTGAAATTCCCCGCCTCGTCCCGAAGATATCCGGGGTACAAAGCCTCAAACCAGACGCCGTTTACACTGTCCAGAGACAAAAAGCACATTTCTGTCAACAGGAAGCGATCCTCTCCCCCGGTTTCCCCGTTGCGAACCGTCACCGCGCCGGCGGTGCCGTAGGTCTGCTGGTAGATTTTATAGCCGCCGAAGGCCAGGGGGTGATTGACCCGGATTTCCTGTACGCCGCTGTCCCTGCCATCGGGCAGGGTGACATGGATTTTGCTGGCATAGTCCAGATTGCCTGCGCCATCCTCAATGTGGAAGGAATCCACCGCAATGACGGTTCCGTCGCCCATGGTCAGCGCTTCCCCGGGCATACAGGTCTGGTCTGTCACCGTGGGCAGATACAGAGCCGCCGCGCCAAAGAGCACCGTCAGCAAAATGGCAAGGTGGGTCAGAAACGAGCCGTACCAGCCAATGCCGTTTTTGCTGTAGACCACGGCAGTCTCAAATTCGGTCTTGCGGAAGTGATGGATGTCCAGATGGGCTTGCAGCTTTGCTACTCCCTCGGGGGACAGTTCTACGTTGGTTTTTCGGTTGGCGGCGTGGGCGACAGCGTTTTTGGCGATCTTTACCACCCGGCGAATGCGAATCAGGGAGCACAGCGTCAGATTCAGGCACAGCAAAACCGTCAGGCAGATAAAATACCAGCTGTGAAATACGTTATCCAGCCCCAGCGCCAGCAGGGGGCCATGCCAGCCGGGATAGGTCTGCACATACCACGCCGGCTCGTTGCCCTGCCCAATCAGAGACCCGGCAAAGCTGCATATCAAGATCAGACCCAGCAGCACCATACCGAAGGTCATGGAACGCAGGAATTTCAGAATTTTTCTTAGCAAGATCTTTCCTCTTTTCAAAAACGCCGCCCGTCCAGCCGGACGGACGGCGTTATGTCGTATACGGTTACTTGAACATGCCCATGGCCTGATTTGCCAGAGCCTCCGCCTTGTCAAGGCAGTCGCTGTCCAAGGCAGAGTTGTGGGCACCCTCACTGTTCTCCACGAACACGAAGTCCCAGTAGAACTGGGCATCCCGGGCAACCGCACGAATGCCGTTCAGCTCCTCCTCTGTATACTCACCGGATTCCACAGCCAGAGCCAGCTTCTCCGTCAGGCCCTCCAGCAGATAGCCCACGGCATAGGTGCGCCGTTCCGTCTCCTGCTGAATGGCCCGAACCTGACCGGTCAGGTCAGTATGGCACTGGGCACAGGTGTTCTCCATCAGGGTCTTGTTCTCCAGCGGGCTGATCCAGGTATGGCTGATGTAGGTGGTGCCGTCTGCCGCGGTGGCCTCGCCCATATGGCAGTCGGCGCAGGTGAAGGTGTCTTTGTGGACGCTGCCCGCACCCATGTAGGTTTCAAATTCGGGGTGCTGCACCTTAATCTGCCGCACGCCGGTACGGGGATTGGTGTAATCCGCGAAGGGCTGACCATCCACGATGGTACGGTTGTAGTAGTCCAGAATGGCGTCGGGGGTCATGGTAGCCAGGTTCTGATAGGGCAGAGTCGTCGCCTTGCTCTGGGGCGCAAAGTAGTATTCCACATGGCACTGACCGCAGGACAGTGTGGCGGGATCCACATTTTGCAGGTCATCACCCATAGCGTCCGCCAGATAGGTGTGGGTCACCACCAGCTCGCTGCCGGTGTTGGCGTGGCAGTTGTAGCAGCTGATGGACTCGTTGATCTGGGCAAGCGCGTCTTCAAAGGTCATCTGATAGGCCGCGTCACCCATTTCATTGACCATGGCCGTGTAGTCCGGGGTCTTGCAGGTGAAGCAGTTTGCCAGCTTATGGGGCCGCCCGGTGGAGGTCACGTCCTCCACGGTGTAGGTGTGTCCCCGGGCGCTGCCGTAGAACTTGGAGAAGGCCATCCCCTCATAGATAATGGGGATCATGGGATAGTCCTTGGTGTAATCGTGGACTTCCTTGTTGTCGCTGTTGGCAAGATAGGATTGGTAGATTTCCGGGTACTTTCCAGCCCAATCCTCGGCAGTCATGACCGTGATGCCGGAGCCGGTCTGCACCACCTGTGCCTTCCGGGCAGGGGCTTCCTCGGGCGTTTCCGCCTTTTCTGCCGTGGGTGCGGCAGGGGCAGCGGGAGCAGCGGAGGCCGCGGGGGCTTCCGTGTTTCTCTGGCAGGCGCAGAAGGACAGAGCCATCAGCGCAGTCAGCAGCAGAATCCATACTTTTTTCATTGCTTATCCCTCCTCAGCTTTGAACAGGTTCATGGCCTGATTCAGCAGTTCCTCTGCCTGATTCAGGCACCGGGTGGTCAGTGCGGAGTTGTGGGCGCCTTCGCTGTTCTCCACGAACACGAAGTCCCAATAGAACTGGGCGTCCCGGGCAAGGGCACGGATGGCGTTCAGTTCCTCTTCGGTGTACTTCCCGGATTCCACAGCCTTGGCAAGCTTCTCCGTCAGGCCCTCCAGCGTGTAGCCGATGGCGTAGGTGCGGCGCTCGGCCTCCTCTTGAATGTCTGCCACCTGTCCGGCAAGATCTGTGTGACACTGGGCACAGGTGTTATCCAGCAGAGTTTTATTTTCCAAGGGGCTGATCCAGGTATGGCTGATGTAGGTGGTGCCGTCTGCCGCAGTGGCCTCGCCCATATGGCAGTCGGCGCAGGTGAAGGTGTCCTTGTGGACGCTGCCCGCACCCATGTAGGTTTCAAATTCGGGATGCTGCACCTTGATCTGCCGCACGCCGGTGCGGGGGTTCACATAGTCGGCAAAGACCTCGCCGTTGACCTGAGTATGGTTGTAGTAATCCAGAATGGCGTCCGGATCCATAGTAGCCAGACTGGTATAGGGCAGCGATGTTGCCTTGGTTGTGGGGTGGAAGTAGTACTCCACATGGCACTGGGCGCAGGAAAGGGTTGCCGCATCCACATCCTTAAGCTCCTCACCCAGAGCATCCGCAAGATACGTGTGGGTAATCACCAGCTCGTCGCCGGTGTTGGCGTGGCAGTTGTAGCAGCTGATGGACTCGTTGACCTGAGCCAGCACATCCTCAAAGGGCAGCCGGTAGGCGGAGTCGCCCATTTCGTTGACCATAGCGGTGAAGTCCGGGGTCTTGCAGCTGAAGCAGTTTGCCAGGGCATGAGGACGTCCGGTGGAGGTCACGTCCTCCACGGTGTAGGTGTGCCCCCGGGCGCTGCCGTAGAACTTGGAGAATGCCATGCCCTCATAAACCACCCCGATCATGGGGTAGTCCTTGGTGTAGTCGTGGACTTCGGAGTTCTCGCTGTTGGCAAGGTAGGACGCGTAAATTTCCGGGTAGGTTTCCGCCCAGTCCTGAGCAGTCATGACGGTAACGCCGGAGCCGGTCTTGACGACCTGGGTCAGGCGCTTCTCAGAGCTTTGGACAGCCGGGGCAGCAGGTGCATCACCGGACTGACCCAGAGGTGCAATGTCTGTGGCCTTGCTGGGATCCAGATAAGGCTGCGCCGCCTCCAGAGCCTTGTTCACGCAGTCCACAACCGTCTGGGAGGAGATGGTCGCGCCGGATACAGCATCCACATTGTCACCAATGGTGAAGCTGCCGGACTGACCGATAAACTGACCCCAGAAGTAGGACTCCTCCACCATATCGCCGAGGCCCTCCGTCTCGGAGTGCTTGGCGGGGTCGATGTACACGCCTGCCACCTGGCCGCTGTGGCCGATGCCCACCTGCACCTGCATGGGGCCGTTTCTGCCCTTGCCGGTAACGTAGACAACCACACCCGCGTCAGAGGTGTACAGCTCGTCGATGCCCTCAGGGGCAGTCTGCTGCTCTTTGGTGGTGGCGCCGGGGAGAACGCCGCCGAATTGCAGATCCTCAGGCCGGTTGTCCTCAGCCGGGGGATTGATGAGATCCCGGACAAAGTAGCCCGCCTTGTTGACGCCGCTGCACACCGCGCCGGAGGTAATGGTGGCGCCGGTGATGGCATCCACATTATTCCCCACCTGCGTCGGAATGGTCAGGCCCGCGAACTGGTCGGTAAACGCCGGCTCCTTGGCTTTCGCGCCCAGGCCGGGGGTTTCCGAGAATTTCGCGCCGCCCACACTGATGCCGGTGATGGTGCCCTCCAGATCCATGCCTACATGGATTTCCACCGGACCGCCAAAGCCGGTGACGGTCACCTGTGTCACATAGCCGATCTGGCTGCCGTTTTGCATCGCCGTGTAGCAACCGTCTACGGTGCTTCCCTCAGGAAGCGCAATTTCCTCAAAGGCATCCGCCCCGGGGAAGCAGGCATAGCGGGAAGCATTGGCTGATTCCAATGCTCTTTGGGCGATAGGACCCTTGGTAATGCTGTTGACAACGCCCAGCATGCTGCCCACTGCAACGCAGATGATAGCAAGTCTGAGCCACGCCGGAATGCGAAGTTTCAAGAGAAACCACCTCTTCTTCCTTTCATTACAGTTACCAATAAAATATGCAACATTTGACAACTGTAGTATACAAAATCAATGCTTATTTGTCAATATTTTCTAATTGCGAAAAGAAGCGAAGTGAATTTATTGTCAGCCCAAAATTGCTTTCAGATCCTGCTCCGGGGTGGTAGTGGGGTGAATGTCAAAGTTCTCCACCAGATACGCCGCCACGTTCGCAGACAGGAAGGCGGGCAGCGTGGGGCCAAGGTAGATATTCTTAATTCCCAGATGCAGCAGCGTCAGCAGGATGCACACCGCCTTCTGCTCGTACCAGGACAGCACCAGCGTCAGGGGCAGGTCATTGACGCCGCAGCCAAAGGCCTCCGCCAACGCCACGGCAACCTTGATGGCACTGTAGGCATCGTTGCACTGACCCATGTCCATGAGCCGGGGCAGGCCGCCGATGGTGCCCAGATCCAGATCGTTGAAGCGGTACTTGCCGCAGGCCAGGGTGAGCACGGCGGTATCCGCCGGGGTCTGCTTGACAAAATCGGTGTAGTAATTCCGTCCGGCACGGGCGCCGTCGCAGCCGCCCACCAGGAAAATGTGTTTTAGTGCGCCGGCCTTTACCGCGCCGATGACGGTGTCCGCCACAGACAGAACCGTATTGTGACCAAAGCCGGTGGTGACGCTTTCGCCGCCGTTGATGCCGGGGAAGGCGCGGTCGGTTTCAAAGCCCCCCAGCTCCAGCGCCTTTTCGATGACAGGGGTGAAGTCCTTTTCCTCCCCAATATGAGTCATGCCGGGGAAGGAGACGACCTCGGTGGTGAACACACGGTCAGCGTAGCTGGCCTTGGGAGGCATCAGGCAGTTGGTGGTGAACAGAATGGGCGCGGGCAAATCTGCAAATTCCTTCTGCTGATTCTGCCAGGCGGTGCCGAAATTGCCCTTGAGATGGGCATATTTCTTAAGAGCCGGATAGGCATGGGCAGACAGCATCTCGCCATGGGTATAGATGTTGATGCCTTTGCCCTCGGTCTGCTCCAGAAGCAGCTGACAGTCCTTCAGGTCATGCCCGGTGATGACGATAAAGGGGCCTTTCTCCACGGTCAGGGGCACGGTGGTGGGCACGGGGTGACCATAGGTTTCAGTGTTGGCCTTGTCCAGCAGCGCCATGCACTTGAGGTTCACCTGGCCCACCTTCATGACAATAGGCAGCAGCTCTTCCATGCCCCAGTCCTCGCCGATGGCAAACAGGCCCTCATAGAAGAAGCGGTTCACTTCCTCGTCGGTATAGCCCAGCACCATGGCGTGGTATGCGTAGGCCGCCATGCCCCGCAGACCGAAGAGAATCAGAGATTTCAGGGAACGGATGTCTTCGTTGGCTTCCCAGAGAAGATTCATGTCGTATTCATCGGTTCTGCCGCAGGGGCAGGCACAGGCGCCGCAATCCGGGGTCAGGGCTGCCTTTTCCCGGCGCACCATGTCAATCTGCCGGCGGACGGTTTCTTCATTGAAATTCACATTGGTCAGGGTGGTGAACAGCCCTTCGATGACTGCCCGATGGGTGGACGCGGTGGGTTCGTTCGTATCCGCTGCCCGGGCAAGACCGATTAACGCCCCGGTGAGCTGATCCTGCAAGTTGGCAACTTCGGCACTTTTTCCGCATACTCCAGCCTTCCCGACACAGCCGGTGCATCCGGCAGTCTGCTCGCACTGATAACAAAACATGGAATGATTCATAGTCTTTCCTCCAATTATCTTGACTTTACATCAACAGCTTACTATACTGGCGAAAGAAAGTATGTTAGATTTCCAACAAAGGAGCCGATTATGGAAGAATATTTACATAGCCGATTTCTGCTCCATCATAATCTGGAGCATGGCATCCTCGTTTAGTTCTCCCCTCTGGCTTAGTTTTTTCATCCACTGTGCCTGGGACAGTGATGGGGTGGCCTGCTCGCTGCTCATGGTTTCCACCAGCAGTTCCTGTTCCTGCTCTGAAAGAGCGGCAAGCTGATAGGCTGGGGTGAGGGCGATTTTCTTTTCGTCCACCATCTGCATCAGCGGCGGGGTAAGATTGTTCAGAGAAATGTAGTTGCGCACGGTGTCGCCGCTGACCCCATCCCTTTCTCCAATGAGATCATCACTTCGGAACTTTGCCGAACCGTTCGGCGAAGTTAAATCGGTCCTCGCACCCTGCCGTTTGATGGCATCCATTTTCATCTTGTATGCCCTGGCCCGTTCCGAGGGCAGAATATCCTCCCGCTGGATGTTGCTGTCTACAAGCTGGATGACGGCTTCATCATCATTCAGGTTCAGAACGATCACGGGCATGGAATCCTGCCCGGCCTGTTCGCAGGCATGTTTCCGCCTGTGACCGGCGATCAATTCATAGCCGCCTTCTGCGCGGGGGCGGGCAATGGCAGGGACAAGAACACCGTTCTGGCTGACACTTTCTTTCAGCTCCTGCATGGCGGGATCGTCCCGCACGGCGAAGGGATTTTGCGGATGTGGGTGAAGCTGGGATAACGGCACACGGAGAACGGAGCCAATCTTTTCCGGCGCTTTCTTTGGCATGGCATTGCCTCCTTCAGAGATTTTGGGCATAGAAAAAGGGCATTCCCGTAGTGCGGAAATGCCCTTTTCTTGGATAAGGGAAGGATGTCTTCTCCGAAATAGCAAATCTTACGAGCAAGATTGCTGACAAGACACTGGAGCAGCTTGAACGAGAAGGTATCTTCGTATTCCCTGAACTTGTCAAGGATGCGGACGATATTACAAGGGATCAGATGATCCTTCAAGGATTAAATGACTGTTTCCGTACCGGGAATGTTATGGGCTTTCTTGGCTATGGGGCTGAGCGCCTTGTCATTGAGTCCCGATTCGGCGGCGACGATGAGGATTACTTCTTGCAGTATCTCCTTGATAGGGTGCTGGATTTCCTCAATATTGTGGATTTGGCGACGGATCAAACGCTGCACGCTCGACGGGCTTTTCATTCCCGACTCACGCTTCACTCGGCACGGGGATGTAAACCATTTTCAGAGGAATCATCTTCCGATACTTGTCGCTGAGATGGTCATAATACTTCAAAACAAGTTCCACCAGCTCTGTACCATTGATACCACGGATGATAGGTGTGTTTTCCAAGTACTTCTGGGCATTTTTGGTGTAGTTGGATAGCGTAACAAACAAACCGTAGTCACCCTCTCTCATAGCGCCTTTCAGAGATTGGATGGTTGTCTCTTTGATGTCGCTGTCCTGGCTTTTGACCTGAACCAATATCCGGGGAGGAAGCTCATCCTTGTATGCGGTGATATCAATTCCACTGTCACCGCCGTGGGGAGAAACCGTGCACCGATATCCCGTAGCACGTAGCAGATCAGCAACAAATTCTTCCAGATCGTATCCTTTCAGGTTCTTGCTGAGTTCTTTCAAGATAAAATCTCTTGTTGATTCAATGATTTCATCTGCAGTGGCTGCCACGGTCTCGTCTGTTTCCGCCATAGCGGCTGCTGGTTTGAATCCTTTGTCCATTGCCTGCAGATATTCATCCGCATAGTTCTTTATTAAGAAAAACGACAATGCAGAGCCAACCTCGTACAAGGCACCTTGGGAGAATGCCGTTCTGGGCAGATGTTTCAGCCATTTCACTTTACGCTGCTGAACATAAAGTGCTGCATCGGAATTGAAAATGAAATCGCTCTCAACAATGCCGATGTTGATCTTTCGATCCATTTTGGAGGGAAAAACAATAAAATCTCCCACTTTCATCTCGCAGGCAAAGCGGTACAGCATACCAGCACTTGCTGCGATGGCTCCCTTTTTGGCGGTAGGGTAAACCTTGAGATAGTGACTTTTATAGGCGTCTCGTGTAGGTTCCAGTTTGCTGCAGTCACCAAACTCTTTCCACCCAATGGCAATCACATTTTGAGTGAGGAACAGGTTATCAT
>OBLI01004310.1_pt1 | contig 10254 bp, 5 predicted proteins | sample 1519701 | NCBI WGS metagenome assembly OBLI01 (sample SAMEA3663005, study PRJEB22513) | pig gut metagenome | biome: pig gut; feature: pig-associated habitat; material: faeces | place: France | collected 2012 | reverse complement strand
CTTAATATTAACCACTGCCAACACCCGACCTCGTGGCTGAAATATGTGTCGGGAAAAAGATTATGAATAAAAGATTTACTGCATTAATGACAACGCTCATCCTCAGCGTGTTCTTCTCAATCTCTGCATCCGCCTACGATGTTGAGGTAGATGGTATTTATTATCTTACTCCAAAAAAGAATGTTGCAATAGTAACAAAAGGAGATAAGAAGTATTCTGGAGACATTACTATTCCATCTTCAATTAAAGTTAACGAATCGGAATATACAGTAAGGGAGATTGAAGAAACTGCTTTCTCTAATTGCAGCGGCTTAACATCAGTCACAATCCCTAATTCTGTAACAAGTATTAAAGGTAGTACTTTCGAAGGTTGCAGCGGCTTGACATCAGTCACAATCCCGAATTCTGTAACAAGTATTGGAGAAAGGGCTTTCGCATCTTGCAGCAGCTTGACATCTATCACGATTCCTAATTCCGTGACAAGTATTGAATATAATACTTTCGAAGGTTGCAGCAGCTTGACATCAATCATAATTCCGAATTCTGTAACAAATATTGGAAATTTTGCTTTCTATCGTTGCAGCGGCTTGACATCAATCACTATCCCTAATTCCGTAACAAGAATTGGAATAAGTGCTTTCTCTGATTGCAGCAGCTTGACATCAATCACTATCCCTAATTCCGTAACAAGAATTGGGGGATCAGCTTTTTTAGACTGCAGCAGCTTGACATCAGTCACAATCACTAATTCCGTGACAATTATTGGAGAATGGGCTTTCAGAGGTTGCAGCAGCTTGACATCAATCACAATCCCGAATTCAGTAACATCTATTGGGGAGGAAGCTTTCTATGGTTGCAGCAGCTTGACATCAGTCACAATCCCGAATTCAGTAACATCTATTGGGGAGGAAGCTTTCTATGGTTGCAGCAGCTTGACATCAGTCACAATCCCGAATTCAGTAACATATATTGGGGAGGAAGCTTTTGCAAATTGCTCAAATCTTGAAAATTTATATTGTTATGCTGAAAAAATTCCTGATCTCGGTTATAATATATTCAGTGGCTCATATATAGAATACGCCACTTTGCACGTACCTTCTTCAGCAATCTCTTATTATCAAACAAAGTCTCCCTGGAGCGGATTTGGAACAATTAAGACACTTGAAGGCACTGAAAAGAAATGTGAAACTCCTACAATATCATTTGTTGATGGAAAACTGACATTCTCATGTGCAACAGAAGGAGCTGAATATGTAAGTGAAGTGACTTGCTCTGATGTTAATAAATATTATAGTAACGAGATTAATCTTGCTGCTTGCTACGACATCACAGTTACTGCAATGAAGACAGGTTATGATAACTCCGACGTTGCAACCGCCAAACTCTATTGGCTCACATCATCAGGCTCTCTTGAAGGTGCCGGCATCAACAACGTGTCTATGCGTGGCATCGCCATCCAGTCAGCCGGTGGTTTCATCAACATCTCCGGTCTCGACAACAACGAGAAGGTCAGCTTCTATGGCATAGATGGCAAGTCCCTCGGCTCCGCCACCGCCATCAACGGCACAACATCCTTCGCCGCACAATCCGGCTCTATCGTAGTCGCCAAGATTGGCAAGGAAAGCATAAAAATCGCAGTGGAATAACATCCGCATAGATAACCCACTGCTGTAGGGTCTTTACTTTATGTAAGACCGCCCCGCCGCATGGCAACCACAATGGGAAAAACGGACTTACATAAAGTAAAGTCCCTACAAGCAGAAACATAAATAAAGAATCATAGGGACAGGTTCATCGATCCCTAAAGAGTGAACCAAAGCACCGACTATATGAAACAGAGTCGTTAATAGAGCATGAGAATTAATAATCGATATAAAGAATAACAAATATAATGGCAACAAGAAGTGAGCGCGATGAGCTGCATAAGACTATATGGGCAATCGCAAATAAATTGAGAGGAAAAGTGGATGGTTGGGACTTCAAGGCTTATGTCTTGGGGACAATATTCTATCGCTATATCAGCGAGAACCTGACAAGCTATATCAACAATATGCAGAAGGACGCTGGAGAGGATGACTTTGACTATACAACATTCCCTGACGAATATGCTGAAGAGGCTAAGGAGCAACTTGTGGCAGAAAAGGGATTCTTTATCCTGCCAAGTCAACTGTTCTGCAATGTGGCTGCAAAGGCAGAGACGGACGAGAACCTCAACGAGACTCTCGCCAAGACATTCCGCGCGATTGAGGCAAGCGCCGTGGGAACGGATGCGGAATACAAGATGAGAGGCTTGTTTAGCGACTTTATCGTAGATAACTCAAAGCTCGGAATAACTGTTGCCGATAGGAATAAGGTATTTGCCGATGTTATTATTGCTGTGCGCGACATGAAACTGTCACAGGATTTTCAGAATAACAAGAACGACACTTTTGGTGATACATACGAATTCTTGATGTCGATGTATGCCGCCAATGCCGGTAAGTCGGGCGGCGAGTTCTTTACGCCTCAGGAGGTGTCGGAGATTCTTGTGAGATTAGCTACATACGATAACGACAAGATTGACTCGGTGTATGACCCTGCCTGCGGTAGCGGTTCGCTGCTTATGAAGTTTCAGAAGATTATCGGCAAGAAAAATCCAAATCTTAAATACTATGGTCAGGAGATTAACCCTACGACATTCAATCTCTGCCGCATAAACATGTTCCTGCATAATGTCAACTATAATAACTTCAATATTGCCCTTGGCGACACATTGCTGAATCCTGCTCACCGAGGTATGGAATTTGACGCCATCGTGAGCAATCCTCCATATTCTTTGAAGTGGGTTGGTAAGGACAGCCCTATACTTATCAACGATGAGCGTTATGCCCCTGCCGGAGTGCTCGCACCCAAGAGTGCTGCCGACTTGGCGTTCACGATGCACATGCTTAGTCATCTGAAGGAGACTGGCATCTGTGCCATTGTTGAGTTCCCAGGAGTGTTGTATCGTGGTGGAGCGGAGAAGCAGATAAGGGAATATCTTATTCAAAACAACTATGTGGATACTGTTATTCAGCTGCCAGCCAACTTGTTCTTTGGAGTTGGTATCACTACATGTATCATAGTGCTGAGTAAGGGCAAGAAGCCAGATGGCAATGTGCTCTTTATTGATGCTTCGAATGAATATGTGAAGAACGGCAACAAGAATCTACTTGAGCAGCAAGATATTGACACTATCGTTGACGCATTTATCGACCGTAAGGACGAGCAGTATTTCTGTAAGCTCGTGTCAAACGAGGATATTCTTGCCAATGATTGTAATCTCTCTGTTTCGTCGTATGTGGAAGCTGAGGACACTCGTGAGAAGATTGATATTAAGGCCGTAAACAAGGATATTGTTAAGGTCGTGAATGATGTCAATAAGCTCAGGGAGAAAGTTAATGGATTTATTGAAGAGATGGAGGGGTGAGTATGAGTAAGGTTGAGGAATTGGTAAATACATACAACCCAAATGGAGTCTTATTTGATCAAATTGGGCATAATGTAATATCTTTACCTAAAGAAATACTAAAAAATAATTATATTCAGAAGGATGGAGATTATCCTGTAATAAATTCAGGAAAAGACATTCAAGGTTTTTATAATAAATATAATAATGATGGTGACGCATTTACTGTAGCATCAAGAGGCGAATCAGCAGGATTCATTCAATATTCAGATATCAAATTTTGGGCAGGCGGTTTGTGTTATCCATACAGAGCTATCAATAATAATACTGTAATTACAAAATATTTGTATTATTATCTAAAAAAAATCGAGAAGTCAATAATGACGAATATGGTTATGAGAGGGGGAATACCTGCAATTAATAAATCAGATTTTGAAAAATTAACAATCCCTCTCCCTCATATAAAAGTCCAGGAAGAGATAGTAAAGATATTGGATTCTTTCACTAATCTTATTGATGCCCTCAATGAAGAACTGTCATTGAGGCAGAAGCAGTTTGAATATTATCGAGAGAAACTTTTGACGTTTGATGAAAGTAATTACGTTAAGATATCGAGTATTTGCAAACGAATTGTCTCTGGTGGAACTCCTAAGACAACAATTGATAGGTATTATCAAGGCAATATTCCTTGGCTTAGAACAGAAGAAGTTGATTTCTGTTATGTGTATGAAACAAAAAAACATATTACAGAAGAGGCTATTGCTAATAGTTCTACAAAAATGATTCCTGTGAATTGTGTAATTATTGCTATGTATGGGGCAACTGCGGCAAAATGCTGCATAAATAAGATACCACTATGCACAAACCAAGCATGTTGTAATTTGGAAATAGATGATACTTTAGCTTTATACAAGTTTGTTTTTTACAATATTTGCAAAGAGTATGAGAAACTAAAATCTCTTGGAGAAGGTTCTCAAAATAATATAAGTGGACAAAAAATTAAAGATTACAGAATCCCTATCCCTTCCCTCGCCATCCAGCAATCCATTGTCGAAAAGCTTGATGCCTTTGAATCTCTTATCTCATCATTAAAAGAAGAGATAGCACTGAGACAGAAGCAGTATGAATATTATCGTGAGAAGTTATTGACCTTTGACTAAATGAATATAGCCTATGGTAGATAAATATAACATAATAGCGGAGCAAGCGGAAATGACCGTGATGGCGCACTACGACGTGCAGCCACGAGAAGCGGAGTCATTTCAGAGCGAGGCTGCATTGGAGGCAAAGCTGATAAAACAGCTCGTTGCCCAGGGCTACGACAATCCGCATATAGTTGACGAGCCTTCGCTTATAGCCAATCTGAGGTCGCAACTCGAAAGGCTTAACAACTATCAGTTTAGCGATGCTGAATGGAAACGACTGCTCGACACAGAGATTGCAAACGACGCAATGGACATCGAGGCAAAGACTGCCCTCATACAGAAGGCAGACACTATCGTAAGTCTAAAGCGTGACAACGGCGAACCGAAAAACATCAAGCTCATCGATAAGAGAAACCTCGGCAACAACCGTATGCAGGTGATTCACCAATATGTGCCTTCGGGAGGTGCTGCCAAGAACAGGTATGACGTGACGATACTCGTAAACGGATTGCCAATGGTGCATATCGAACTGAAAAGACGTGGAGGCACTCTGCGCGAGGCTTTCAACCAGATTGACCGCTATCAGAGGGAGTCGTTCTGGGCAGGCAAGGCATTGTTTGAATATGTGCAGATATTCGTTATCTCTAATGGTACGCAGACGAAATATTATAGTAATACCACTCGCACTGCCAGGGAGAAGGAAACTGACAAGGCAAAGAGCGCAGGAAGAAAGGTTGAATCGAACTCGTTTGAATTCACTTCATATTGGAGCGATGCCGAGAACAATATCATTTCTGACCTTGAAGACTTTGCATATACATTCCTGAGAAAGCAGACACTGCTGAACGTGCTGACGAAATATTGCGTGTTCACAGTGGATGGATTGCTGATGGCTATGCGCCCGTATCAGATAGCTGCCACCGAAAGAATATTGCTGAGGATAGACACGGCGATAAAGAACAGATGGCAAGGAACAACAAAGGCTGGAGGATATATATGGCATACGACAGGTAGCGGAAAGACACTGACATCATTCAAGACAGCACAGTTGGCAGCAAAGATGGACAACGTGAAGAAGGTGCTGTTTGTGGTTGACCGCCAGGACTTGGATTATCAGACGATGAAGGAGTATGACAACTTTGAGAAGGACTGTGCGAACAGCAACTCCAACAGTGAGATACTCAAAAGACAGTTGAAGGACAAGTCGGCCACGATAATCATCACGACGATACAGAAACTGACGATAGTGCTGAAGAAAAAGACAGATGATGAGTTGAAGCTACTGCTGAATGAAAACGTGGTGCTGATATTCGACGAGTGTCATCGCTCACAGTTTGGCGACATGCACAAATTGGTGAGCAAGTCGTTCAAGAAATACATGATGTTCGGATTCACTGGTACACCTATTTTCGCCGAGAACGCCATGAAATACGGCAAGGGTGGATTGCAAACAACGGCACAGGTGTTTGGCGGAGAACTTGACTCGCGAGGTCAGCATACCCGTCCGCTGCACACATACACCATCGTGGATGCCATCAGAGACAAGAACGTGCTGAAATTCCATGTTGACTACATCAAGACGATGAAGGAAAAGGAAGGCGTGGAAGACAAGCAGGTGGAAAGCATCAACGAGAAGAAGGCTATCACTTCGCCAAAGAGAATAAATATCATCACCGACTATATCCTTGATCACTTCGACCAAAAGACGAAGCATAAAGAGAAGTATAATCTGACGAAAATCTTGAATGTGGAAGAGGTTGTAAAGGATGGAAAGGATGCAGAAGAGAAGAAGGACAAGATGGCTGCAAACGGATTCAACTCCATCTTTGCCGTGGAAAGTGTGGCAATGGCGAAGGAATATTATCTTGCACTGAAAAAGAAGATGGCTGAGCCAGAGAGAAGGAAGTTGAGGATTGCTACTATATTTACCTACGAGGCAAATGAGGCTTCGAACGCAGTGACAGGAATGTCGGACGAAGATCCTGCTGGAATCGACGGTCTTGATGCTACAAGCAAGGAGTTTCTGCAAAAGGTGGCGATACCCGACTACAACGATATGTTCGGCACGAAATACGACATCAGCAGCGAAAAATTCCAAAATTACTATAAGGACATCTCGCTGAGGATGAAGAACAACGACCTCGACCTGCTTATCGTGGTGGGAATGTTCCTTACAGGATTTGACGCCAAGACACTCAACACTCTGTGGGTAGATAAGAACCTGAAGATGCACGGATTGCTGCAGGCATATTCGCGCACCAACCGCATACTTAATTCAGTGAAGGATTGTGGTAATATCGTATGCTTCCGCAATCTTGATGAGGCAACGAAAGAGTGTTTCGCATTGTTTGGAAACAGGGATGCGGCAGGTCTTGTGTTTATGCGCTCGTTTAATGACTACTACGAGGGTTATGACGACGACAAGGGCAAGCACATGATGGGTTACAAGGAGATTGTGAAGGCATTGAAGGACAAATTCCCTGTCGGCGAGATAATGAATATCACCGACGATGAGAAGAAGAAGGAATTCATCAAACTGTTCGGCAGTTACCTGAAGGCTCATAACTTGCTGATTGCATTTGATGACTTCTGCCCCGACGACCTCGATAAGCGCAATGAGGTGAGAATAATGCAAGAGGGCGAGCGTCAGGATTATCTGTCGTGGTATAACGACTTGTATGACGAATTCAAGCGCAGTCAGCAACATGGTGAGAGAGCCGACATAGAGGACGACATCGAGTTTGAGATTGAGCTTGTGAAGCAAGTGCAGATTGACATCACGTATATCCTTGAACTTGTGGCGCAATACAAGGCTTCGCAATGTAGGGACAGGGAAGTGTTGCTGAAAATCAGCAGAAGCATCACGTCGAGTCCTGACCTCAGAAACAAGAAGGAACTCATAGAGAGATTCATCGACCGCATGACTCCCGAATCAGGAGAAGTGCACGAGGAATGGGATAAGTATCTGGCTGTGGAGAAAAAGCGCCAGATGGACGAGATTATCAGCGACGAGAAACTGAAACCGGAGAAGACCCAGGAATTCATCGACCGCTGCTTCAAGGACGGATATGTGGAGGAGAACGGCACTGCCATCACCGAGATACTGCCGCCCATGCCTCTGTTCGGAGCCGGAAAGAAGCGTCAGGAGACCAAGCTGAGGGTAATAGAGAAAATAAAAGAATTCTTCGATAGATTCACAAACATTTAGAAGATTAAAGATTGAAGATTGAAGGAGCCTATCCCTATAGGTAGGCAGAGAATAGAATAAAGGTAAGCGTTGTCAGCGTCTTGTTGTCTTGTCGTCCCAAATTACCACATAACAGACAAAGATACTTTCAAGAACCAACGACAAGCGTTGCTCATGCTCATTAGATATATAACAATCTACGGCGTGGGCTTCACTTGTATGCGGCATATAGAAAGTATCATGGGGTGTGGTAACCCTGGGGCGACTATCTGTTTAGTATGTGGGTGACTGCCCACGCTTACTTAAAGATAAACAATAATAATGGAGGGATGTAATACAGAAAAAAATCTTGAAAATCTGTTGAATTATAGTAATTCAATAATTTCAAGATATGACCTGAGTCTAAAACTTGGGGCAATAAGCCTGTTGCTTGATTTTCAGAATATTGAAAAATTTATTGAAGAAAAAATTGAACATATTGAATCATTGTCTCCATTTGATGAAATATATGATGTTGATCTATTATCGTACGCTAACAAATTTGAAAATATATCTTTTCTTAAAGGTTTGAACACTAGTACAGACCCCAATGCTGTTAACCCCGGTAATATCATAGATTTATTGTTTCCAGGTGAATTAATTGATGATAATCGTGACAAGGCAGAATCAATAAGGGAATTTCTTGGTTTTTTAACAAGTGACCTTTCAATAGAAGACATATCTAAAGCATTGTCTGAGATTAAGTCTATATTAGTAAAAGAATTGCGTGAACTAAATGAACTATTAAACAAAGAGTGGGATGACAATTACTATATAAAAATGACGGAAAACCTCTTCGACTCTCATAAGATTAAAGGGGATGATGGTTACTATGTAGAACCTCTTCATGACAACTATATAAAATGGAAAAAGAGTCCGTTCTATAAACCAGAAGCATTAAAAATGAGGTTATGGAAAGAAGTGCATGATTTGCTCAATTCAGGTTTCATTATTGTGAATGAAGAGTATTATGTAGTTAATGCTGCTGATAACTTATATAAAAACTCTCATTTTGAATTATTATCAAATAAAAAAATTCAAGAAGAAGAACTAAAGAAGAGGTTTTTCTTCTTAAGCAACCTGATGTCATTATATGATGGTTTTTTCATTATTAATGATAAGGCAAGACTTGGCAGGTACTTAAAGGACAACAGAAATGCCATAACAGAAGACTTATTTATGAAATTCTTTGGGTTCATCAATGTTCAAAATATGATAATTGATGATATGGAGAAATCAAAACCAAGTTTCTCTGGGGTTAATAGTAGCTTACCAAAGAAATATTTAGATGCTGAAAAGAATGTATTTACAGATACAATGAAATTGGCAGACGGTTCTATAGTAAGCACTCGTTCGCAAATAAAAAAAGTAACAGATAATATTGATCTTACAGAACCAAACAGCATTGGCTTATTCAAATTATTATGTGATGAAGCTGGAGCATTAAAGGGAGGCATTTATGATACGGATTATGTTAGGGGTCTTGTTGCTATAAATGCTATTGAATTTAAGACTGAAGAAGAAATAAAGAACATATGCGGTAGTTTTCAGAAGAAGACGAATGGCACCAAGAGAAATGGAAAAAATATTCCACCTATTGATAAAGACCATAGAAAATGGGAAAATAATGATAAAAGGTTTGGTGACAGTGTATATAAACAACTGTTAGAGATAAAAAGAAAATAATAAATACAATTTTTATAAAGGGCAGTATCCAAGTGGTATTGCCCTTTTTTTGTATCTCTTATCAATTGATAAGAACATTGCGGATGGTTTCGGATAAAAACGTTCGGATTGGTTCGGATTAATTCGGATTATTTCGGAAACGTCTGATAATGAGCATTTTAGACGTTTATTAATAACAAATATTCCAAATAATAGTCGTAACTTTGCAACGCCAAAAGGATGGAAGGCAACTGAAATGCCGAAAATCCTAATGGAAAGGCGGTCTTGGGGCGGTCTTACATAAAGTAAAGACCCTACAGTGGACGGAATGTCTGATATATATAATAAGGTATATGGCAGAAATGCCATGTGGATCTCTTCCGATAAGGAATCTCTCATGTGCTGGAAACAGCAAATGATTATATCACATTATTAATTTTTAATTATTAAAATTATGACACAGGTAAATGCCACTAAGGGTGGCGCAGTTGCGAACAAGAAAATCGAGTTGGAAATCGTGAAGGTTATCGAGAACCCGATGGCTGAGCTTGAATCTCTCGATGAGCGCGAGAAGAGTATCGTCGATGTGGTGAAGAAGTCGGTCAAGAACCTGCTGGACATCTCGCAGATGAGGATGTTCAACGAGAAGGAGGAAGGCCGCATGGTTGGTGCTCATATCCTCATGCCGGTTGTCGTGAATGGCGGTATCTTCCCCATCGAGTTGGTGGAGATCGCTAATGAGCTGAAGGCGACTGTAGCGGTTTGCCATGACGATATCACTGAGCAGATGG
>OBLI01004309.1_pt1 | contig 10255 bp, 10 predicted proteins | sample 1519701 | NCBI WGS metagenome assembly OBLI01 (sample SAMEA3663005, study PRJEB22513) | pig gut metagenome | biome: pig gut; feature: pig-associated habitat; material: faeces | place: France | collected 2012 | reverse complement strand
TTTTTCATCATTATCGTCACTATGAGGGTCTACGTCTGCTACCCTCTGTCTGTGACTCGAAATTAATTCAGCAGACCCTATTTAATCTTTCAAGCATCCTATTGGAACCACATAAACGCCGTCTTTTCTGCGATAAGCATAATTGCCTGTTCCCGTGAGCACCATCATGAATGAAGGGCCGTTCATCTTTTCCGTGTTTATCTTGCTTGCAAGCGTAATAAGGTTTTCCGCGCCATCGTTGATGAGCTTGTCGCCACCCAGTTTTACCTCCACAAGGCCATATCTGCCGTTGCGAAGATGTATCACGGCATCACACTCTAAGCCGCTCTTGTCACGATAATGGTAGACCTCGCCGTCAAGAGCATCGGCAAAAACGCGTAGGTCACGAACGCACAGGGTCTCAAAGAAAAGCCCCATCGTGTTAAGATCGTTGATGAGGTCTTTGGGGCCAAGACCTAAAACCGCTGTGCCTATGGAGGGGTCTATAAAATAGCGGGTGTTGGATGTGCGTATGGCGGTCTTTGAGCGCAGGTTAGGATTCCATGCCTCCGAATCTTCTATGACAAAAATCTTTCTTAACGCATCTAAGTAGCTGCCTGCTGTCTTAACGCTAATCTCGTTTTCGTCGTTCGTTGACATGTCTGCAATGATTGTTCCAATGGTTGCTTGCGATCCTTGGTTACGAGCGTATGATCTTAAAAGCAATCTTGTGGTTGTGGTGTTACGGTTTACGCCGTCTACGCGTGAAACATCTTTCTTAATGACAGCATCCACATAATCGAAAGCTTGTGCCAGCGCCGCTTCGTCTTGCAAACCGCAAGCGAAAGGCCAACCGCCACGGCAAATCAAGAAGGCAAGGTCTTCTATGTTCAGTTTGTTAATAGCAACAATCTTTTCGGGCGTTTCAAAAAGATCCGTCAAACTAACCTTTCCGTTCGACTCGCCCGACTCATAAAGGCTCATTGGGCGCATTGTCAACCAGCTGAATCGTCCTGTTCCGGAATGGTGCATGTCTTTCTCTTCAGCAGGAACAGCCGATCCTGTCAAGACAAACTGCCCCACATCATGTCGGTGGTCGACCTCAAAGCGTATGGCATCCCACAGCTTGGGTGCCAACTGCCACTCGTCAATAAGTCGTGGGGTGTCGCCGTCAAGCAAAACCGAAGCGTCAATCTCTGCCATCTGTAGGTTGGTTTCTAACGAGGCAGGATTGTCCATATACAATATGCTGCGAGCATGCTGTTCTGCGGTTGTCGTCTTACCGCACCACTTGGGACCTTCTATTAAAACAGCACCCTTGCTTGCAAGTTTTTTTGCAAGCATTTTGTCCGCAATTCTATGTTTGTATTCCATTTGCTTAAATTGTTGATTCTCAACTGCAAAGATACAAATATTTTTTATATTTCCTCAGTTGGCCGTATTTTATTTCCTTAGTTGGCCGATTTTCGTTTCCTCAGTTGGCCGATTTTCGTTTCCTTAGTTGGCCGATTTTCGTTTCCTCAGTTGGCCGATTTTCGTTTCCTCAGTTGGCCGATTTTCATTTCCTCAGTTGGCAGAAATAAGTATGGCTGTTGGGGGAGCTAATTAAGGTAGATAGGATGGCTAAACATGGCAGATAGGAGAGCTAATTGGGGTTGTTGTGAAAAGAATGACGGTTAAAAGGAAAAGAAAAACTGTCAAAAGAAATAATGTAAGACAGGAAAGAAAAATGCTTCTATGTTATTCTCTGAAACATCTCTTTAATCTTCTTGATTTAAAAGAGAGTGGGGGAGAAATAACATTGAAGCATCTTTGTGTTCTATAGCGCTTGGTCGCGATGCGTTTGGTTCATTTCACGCCAGCCTTCAAACCGCGTATCACGGCAGAGGTGAACCCGGCGTGCTCCATCTCGTTGAGGCCGCGGATGGTGAGACCGCCAGGAGTGCACACCTTGTCAATCTCGGCTTCCGGGTGGTTGCCGTTGGCTTGCAACAGGTCAACGGCACCCTTCAAGGTCTGTAGCACGATGTCCTTCGCCACGTCGGCTTTGAAGCCGAGCTCCACGCCTCCCTCGGCAGCGGCACGCACATAACGCATGGCGTAGGCAATGCCACATGAGGCTAAGGTCATGCCAGCACCAAGCAGACGCTCCTCGGTCACCATGGTCTGTCCCACGTTGTCGAACAGCTCTTTTATGGTGGCTGTGGTGTCGGCGGTGGCGTTCACGGGCACGACGAACGACATTGACGAGAGCACGGCGATGGCTGTGTTGGGAATGACGATGAAGGTCTGAGGCGTGTTGACAGCCGAGAGCTCGTCGTCCTTCTTCAACCATGCTGTAAACTGGCTTCCGCTGATGCCTGCCGCCACGGTGATGACGGTCTGGCGAGTGTAGTTGAGCACAGGCTTAAGCTCGTTCACCACCTGTTCCACAAGCCACGGCTTCACGGCAATGATCACGATGTCGGCACCGTCGGCTGCCGTCTTGTTGTCGGTCGTGACGCTGGCACCTTGCAACGCAAAATGTTCGAGCTTCTTGGCCGTTGGGTTTGCCACACTGATGTCGGCGGGCTTCACGGCTCCCGACTTTATAAATCCGTCGGCCATGGCTCCTCCCATGGCACCGGCGCCTATGATTGCTATTTTCATGTCTCGCTATTTTTTAAATTTCTGCCAGCACCTTTGCCAGCTTCTCCACAAACGCGTCGGCCATCTCCTTGGTTGTGCAGAGGGGCGGCAGCACACGCAAGATGTTGGTTGAGGCGCAACCCGTGAAGCAATGCTCCTCGGTGATGAGGCGCGAGCGCACCTCCTTGTGTGGAATGTCGAGGTCAATGCCCACCATCAGTCCGCGTCCGCGCACATCGGTTATGTGGCTCTGTGTCTGTTGCAGCTCCTTCAGTCGGGCAATGAGATGTTCGCCCACCTCGTGCGCGTTCTCCACAAGGTTCTCTTTCTCCATGACGTCGAGCACAGCGAGAGCCGCCGTGCAAGCCATGTGGTTGCCGCCAAACGTGGTGCCGAGCTGGCCGTAGACGGGCTTGATGTGAGGCGCAATGAGCACGGCACCCATGGGGAAGCCGTTGCCGATGCCCTTTGCCACGGTTATGATGTCGGGACGGATGCCGAGCCACTGGTGTGCGAAGAACTTGCCCGAGCGGCCGTAGCCACATTGTATCTCGTCGGTGATGAGCAGCGTGCCGTTGCGCTTGCAGGCTGCCTGAAGACCCTGTGCAAACTCGGCGGTGGCCATGCGTATGCCGCCAACGCCCTGTATGCACTCAAGAATCACGGCTGCCACGTCGCCCTTGTCGAGCTCCTTCTCCCACGCCTTAAGGTCGTTGAGGGGCAGGTAGGTAACATGTCCGCAGTCGTTGATGGGCGCTATGATCTTCGGGTTGTTCGTAACCTCCACCGCCAGCGATGTGCGACCGTGGAACGCCTTCTCTGCCGACAGCACACGCGTGCGGCTGGTCTGGAACGAGGCGAGCTTCAGCGCGTTCTCGTTGGCCTCGGCACCCGAGTTGATGAGGAACAGCTGATAGTCGTCGTAGCCGCACGCCTTGCCTAAGCGGTGGGCCAACTCTACCTGAAGCTTGTTGATAACCGAGTTAGAGTAGAAGCCCAAGGTGTTGAGTTGCTTGGTCATCATCTCTACATAGTGGGGGTGGCAATGTCCGATGCTGATCACAGCGTGACCGCCATAGAAGTCGAGATACTCCTGTCCGTTGTCATCCCAGATGTGACAACCCTGACCCTTCACAATGTTTATGTTAAATAGGGGATATACGTCGAATAGTTGCATAGTTAAATAAAAAATAAAGCCCCACCCCCTCGCCGCTGTCGCGGCTCACCCCTCCCCTTATGGAGGGGAGTGAGATGCTAAGGCTGATTAAGACCCCACCCCGTACTGTTGGAGAGCAGTAGGATGCTAAGGCCATCTCTTCTTGTTTTTTAAGGAATAACTTTTAAAGTCCTTGCCCCCGCAATGCATTATACTCCCTCTTTCGCTCGAGCTTTTTTTCGCTTGCCAGAGCAAGAAGGGGAGGACCTGTTGCGCTTCTCTTATCAAGGCGTACTGCACCCGCAATGCATTTTACTCCCCTCCATCGCTCGAGCTTTGCTCGCTTGCCAGAGCGAGAAGGGGGAGGACCCACTGCGCTTCTCTTATCAAGGCGTACCGCACCAGCAATGCATTTTACTCCCCTCCATCGCTCGAGCTTTGGTCGCTTGCCAGAGCAAGAAGGGGAGGACCTGTTGCGCTTCTTTTATCAAGGCGTACAGCACCCGCAATGCATTTTACTCCCCTCCATTGCTCGACCTTTGGTCGCTTGCCAAAGCAAGAAGGGGAGGACCTGTTGCGCTTCTTTTATCAAGGCGTACAGCACCCGCAATGCATTTTACTCCCCTCCATAAGGGGAGGGGAGAGCCGCAATAGCGGCGAGGGGGTGGGGCTCTTTTTTAGAATGCACTTCCCTTCAACCTCAGTCCCATCGTCTCATCCACGCCAAACATGATGTTCATGTTCTGCACCGCCTGTCCGACGGCGCCTTTCAGGAGGTTGTCGATGGTAGAGGTTATGAGCAGCTTGTTGCCAAACTTGTCGCAATGGATGAGCGCCTTGTTGGTGTTCACCACCTGCTTCATGTCGATGGCGTTGTCCACATAGTGGGTGAAGGCGGCGTTCTTGTAAAAGTCCTTATATGCCTCCACGATCTGCTCTATCGGCATGTCCGTCTTTACGACCTCTGTGGCGAAGATGCCGCGGGCGAAGTCGCCGCGATAGGGAATGAAGTCGATCTCGGCATCAAGCTCACCCTGCACCTGCTTCAGACTCTGGCAGATCTCTGGCACATGCTGGTGGCGGAACGCCTTATATATGCTCATGTTGTTGTTGCGCCAAGAGAAATGTGTCGTTGCGCCGGGTTTCTGGCCTGCTCCCGTGCTGCCCGTTATGGCGTTAACGGCGATGTCGCCCTTCACGATGCCCAGCTTGGCGGCTGGCAGCAGACCGAGCTGAATGCATGTTGCGAAACATCCTGGGTTGGCCACATGTTGTGCGGCGGCAATGCGCTCGCGGTTTATCTCGGGCAGACCATACACATAGTCGTTGTCGGGAGCCGCTAAGCGGAAGTCTTGTGCCAGGTCTATAATCTTCACGTTTGAAGGTATGGTGTGCTCGCGCAAGAACTGCTCGCTCTTGCCGTGGCCGAAGCAGAAGAACACCACGTCGACCTGGTCGAAAGGCATCTCGCTGGTGAAACGCAGGTCGGTGTCGCCATACAGGCCCTCATGCACGTCGGCCACAAGGTTGCCTGCGTTGCTCTCGCTGTTTGCAAACACAATCTCTGCCTCAGGGTGGTTAAGCAGCAGTCGTATCAGTTCGCCGCCAGTATAACCGGCAGCTCCTAAAAGTCCAATTTTTATCATAAAGAAAGTGAAGAGTGAAGAGTGAAGAGTGAAGAATTCATAAGCAATGAATTTTTTCTCTTCTTTCTCCAGCCCTTTATTTAATATTTCTCTGTTTAGTTGTTTTTATTGATGCTATGAGAAGAGCTATCAGTTCATTACAGTCTGAAAGCATGCTGTTAAACGCTTCTTCGCTCAGATAATCTGTATCGTGAAGAATATTCAACCAATAGTAGGTCTCGTTTCCTTCTTTTAATGCAATAGAAAGTTTGTTTATAAAGTCTTGCGGACTTTGTGCAAACTCTGCTTCTCTTACCAATGCACCGATAGCTGTGCCAGAACGAAGAATCTGATTCGTTATGTTGAATTCTTTATGTGTTTCAATAATATGCTTTCGCATTTTTACTATTCGTATGGCAAAAAAGTAACTTTTTGTGTGCAATGGAGATTTTTCTCTATTGTATTCGTTAATAATTTTATTTCCCATAAACCATAATAATTAAAACTATTGAATTCTTCACTCTTCACTCTTCGTTCTTCACTTAAAATTACCTCTCTTCCTCAGGATGCATGCCGTAGTAGACGCGCAGCGGGGTAGAAGAAACCTTGATGAAGCCCTTGGCATCGTCGGCAGTCCAGCCGTGCTGCATCTCGCCATACTCGCCAAGCTTGCTCTTCGTAAGGTCGTCGGCAGAGTCGACACCAACGGTCTGGAACGAGTAGGGACGGAGCTTCAGGATGGCGGTGCCGTTGACGTGGCGCTGTGAAGAGGTGAGCATGGCCTCGATGTCGGGCATCACAGGCTCCAGATACTGGCTCTCGTGCAGGAACATGCCGTACCAGTTGGCCACCTGGTCTTTCCAATACTGCTGCCACTTGCTCAGCGTGCTCTTCTCCAACAGACGGTGTGCCTCGATGATAAGCTTCGGAGCTGCTGCCTCGAAGCCCACACGGCCTTTGATGCCGATGATGGTGTCGCCCACGTTGCAGTCGCGGCCAATGGCGTAAGAAGCGCCAATCTCCTCAATCTTCTGTATGGCGGCAATCTTGTCGTCAAACTTTTCGCCGTTAACAGCCACAATCTCGCCCTTCTCAAACGTGATCTTAAGCTCTGCCTCCTCATCCTTGGCGGTGACGTGCTTGAGATAAGCTTCCTCGGGCAGACCCTGGGTGGGGTCGAGAATCTCGCCACCGCAGATGCTGGTGCCCCAGATGCCCACGTTGTAAGAATATTTCAGTTTGGTAAAGTCGGCAAAGAAACCGTGCTCGTTCAGGTAGTCGACCTCCTCTTTACGAGAGAGGGCCTTGTCGCGTGTGAGGGTTATGATCTCTATGCCGGGAGCCATCACCAGGAAGGTCATGTCGAAACGTATCTGGTCGTTGCCGGCACCCGTTGAACCGTGGGCAATGGCGTCGGCACCAATCTCTTTGGCGTAGCGGGCAATGGCGATGGCCTGGAAAATGCGCTCCGACGATACCGAGATGGGGTAGCAGTTGTTGCGCAGCACATTGCCGAAAATCATATATTTGAGCGACTTCTCATAATACTCGTGTGTAACGTCGAGCGTCACATATTCTTTCGCGCCAAGCTTATAGGCGTTCTCCTCGTTGGTCTTCAGCTGTTCGGGGCTGAAACCACCTGTGTTGGCGCATGCAGCGTAAACGTCGTAGCCGTCGTTCTTCAGTTTCATCACAGTGTAGGAGGTGTCGAGACCTCCTGAAAATGCCACCACTACTTTCTTCTTTGCCATATCTTTATGATTTTTTGTTACAAGCACATGTTTGCAGATTTCTTGGCCTTCTTTTCTCTAAACCTTTATGCCGTCTGCTTCAACAATGGTTTGTCTACTTGTTGTTAATGTCTTTTTTGTCAATCTTGTTTATTCTGTCGAGCACCTCCTGCGGCAGTTTTGCGGGCAGGTGCTCCTCGGGGTCATAGAGCATGCCGGTGCAGATGCAATATTTGCGGCCCGTGCGCTTCAGCACGTCAACGTTGATGCAACCCTCGCAACCGCGCCAGAACGCTTCGTCGTCGGTGAGGTCGGCAAAGGTCACAGGCTTGTAACCCAGCTGCGTGTTCATGGCCATAACGGCTGCACCGCTCGTCAAACTGAAAATCTTGGCATGGGGCCAGCGCGTGCGGGCAAGGGTGAACGTCATGTCCTTGATGCGCTTCGCAAGACCCAGACCACGGAAGTCGGGGTGTACAATAAGACCCGACGTGGTGACATACTTCTTGTTGCCCCAGGTCTCGATGTAGCTGAAGCCGGCAAACTTGTCGCCGCTCAAGGCTATCACCGCCTTGGCTTCCTTCATCTTGGTTGTCAGATATTCGTGGGTGCGCTTGGCTATGCCTGTGCCGCGCACCTTTGCTGCGTCTTCGATGGTTTTCAGAATAAAGTCGACGTACTTTTCGTGAGAGGCGTCTGCCACCATCACTTTAATTTCTTCCATTGTTCTTCCTTTATCTTTTTTCTGTTTTTCCTATCCTTGTGTGGGTGCGTTGGCGAACGTTTATCCCTCGCCAATGATGTCGTTGAGCTCCTCAAACAGCTGCTCTTCGTCCACGCCCTCTTTCACAACCATGAAAATGGTGTCGTCGCCGGCAATGGTGCCGAGTATGCTGTCAATGTTGGCGTTGTCTATGTTATAGGCTATCGCGCTCGCATAGCCTGGGCGGGTCTTTATAACCGCCATGTTGCCTGATATGTTAAGCGACATAAAGCCGGGGGTCTGCAACATCTCCATGGCCTTCTTCGGGGTGGGCACGCGGCGGTACATCGTCTCGTTGGGCAGCACATATATGTATTTGCCGTTCATGCTTGCCGCCTTTGCCACCTTCAGCTGCTTCATGTCCCTGCTCAGCGTGGCCTGGGTCAGTTCAAATCCCTCTTTCTGCAAAGCCTGCAACACCTCGTCTTGGCTGCACAGGTCTTGGCTCGATATGAGCATCTTCAATGCTTCTATTCTACTGTTCTTTGTCTTCATCCGATGTATATTTATACGTTTCGATGGTGCAAAAATATCGCTTTTTGTATAAATAACCAAAAAAACGAGGCTAAAAATGCATAAATTTTCATTTATAGCATGTTTTAGACCTCGTTTTTGTATATTTATACATTTTGCATTTCTTACCACCTTTCCTCATGGCTGTTTCTCTGAAACGACCCTATGCCGAGTCATGGAGAATAATCGCCCTAAAAGAGGTGTGATGCCGATGATGCTGTCGTGAAAAGCAAATGCTCATGTACTTTCAGCTTTTGTTTCTCGCCTTTTTCTTCTTGTTTTCGTATCAAGCTTTTGTTTCTTGCTTTTGTGTTCAGCTTCTGTTCCTGTCTTCGCGTGTCCGGCTTTCATCGCCTTTTGTCAAGGCGCAGCCTGTTAGTCGTTGTTTCTTCCGAAGATGCGCAGCAGATAGAGGAACAGGTTTATGAAATCGAGATACAGCGAGAGGGCACCCATGAGCGCGAGCTTCTGTGCCTGTTGGCCGCCGTCGGGACACATGGCAAGCATGTGCTTGATCTTCTGTGCGTCGTAGGCGGTCAGACCGATGAACACAGCAACACCGATGTAACTGATGATGAGGTCCATGCCGCTGCTTCCTATGAAGAGGTTAACGACCGTGGCGATGATGATGCCTATCAGACCCATAAACGCCAACTTGCCAAGAGAGGTGAGGTCGCTCTTCGTGGTGTAGCCAACAAACGCCATCGTGCCGAACGTTCCAGCGGTTATCAGGAACACCTTCGTGATGATGGCCTCTGAGTAGAGCACAAAGATCGATGCCAGCGTCATGCCGTTCAAGGCGGAGTAGAGCGTGAACATGAGCGTCGCTGTGGTCAAGGCCATGCGGTCTATGCGGCCGCTGATATACATAACCAACGCTACCTCTGCGATAATCAATCCGAAGAACGTCAACTTGCTGCTGTAAATAAGCGACAGCAGGGCTGGAGAGTGGGCCACGCCATAGGCTGCAACAGCCGTAATGACCAGTGCCATTGCCATCCACACATACACCTTACGCATGAGCGCAGGGAAAGCGAGCGAAGAGTATCCATCACGCTCGTCTATCATTTTGTACAATTCGTCTTTTTCCATTTTCTTTTTCCTTTTATTTTTTAAATTGTTTTTATTCTTTGTCTTACCTGTTTATTTCATTTCCGTTCTTTACAAACCGGTTTTCTCTCATTTCCTTCTAAACCGGTTTTCTCATTTTTCTTTCTGAGCCGGTTTCGTCTCTTTGTTAGTTCGCAATGAGTCTTACTTTTTGCAAACTTACATATATTTCATTTAATTCGCAAATCATTTTAGAATTATTTATTATTTTCCTCTTTCTATAAGCTTTCCACATTGTTAATATGTCCTTCCCTCCATCTTATTTATATAGGCATGAGAAAGTCTGGTTCCTAAATAATCTTTTCATCCCGTCAATCCTCCTTTGCATTAAAAAATCCGTGAGATCCGTGAGATCCGTGTGCGACCCTTTCGACCAGTTCCGTGAGCCAGTGCTGTCCATAACGATTCGTTAAATTCGTGCGAGAATTATATTCCTCAAGCATAAAGATTCGTTTAATTCGTTAAATTCGTGTTCAAAAAAATAAAATTCGTGTTCAAAAACAAAAATAAGTGTTCGTAAAAGATAAAGATAGTGTTCAAAAAGACAAGATTCGTGTTCCATGCACCGCATCACCTGCCATACATGTAATCAGTGTGTATGTGCACGAACACACCCTCACGCCCGCATGCGTATATTTTATAAGGTAAATTAAGAGTTTTATCCGCGCTAATTGTAAATATATGTTAAAAAGATATGTTTTTAAGCAACTTTTTTGCGAAAAGATTTGGTTTGTAAGCCAAAAAGCTATAC
>OBLI01004308.1_pt1 | contig 10256 bp, 10 predicted proteins | sample 1519701 | NCBI WGS metagenome assembly OBLI01 (sample SAMEA3663005, study PRJEB22513) | pig gut metagenome | biome: pig gut; feature: pig-associated habitat; material: faeces | place: France | collected 2012 | reverse complement strand
ATTGTCTTTTACGTATTTTTTCTTTTTCAAAATCCGACTTGTTTATAAACAGAGAAATTTGTTCTGCTAAATTTTCCTTAATTGGATCAAATATCAAACACTTGTCTTTTGTATAATCTGTAATTCCAGATGTTACAGACCCCATGACTGGAACATTTCTCAAAACAGTTTCCACCATTGCAACTGGTTGATTTTCATAAGTTGATGGCATTACTGCTAAATCTGCAATTGCAATCAATTTTTCTTGTTGTTCTAATGTTAAAAAGTCAAAAAATAAAAAATATTTCTTTGTTTCTTCGTCCAGTTTTTTATATAAATAACTTCTATAATCTTCTTTATGGTTGCCAAAGCTACTTGTATTACCTGCTAAAAAACACCTAACTTTAAGCCCATTTTTATTTAATTTAATTATAGCTTTAATTAATCGATCTTGATGCTTTCTCCGCTCAAATCGGGTAATTAATACAACATTAAAAGTATCCGAATATTGTGATAAATCAACCACTTTGGCAATTCTACTTCTTATTTCTTCCCTAGTTTCTAATTTTTTAAAATAAGGATTTGCAAAAACTAACACATCTTGATTCAGGTTATACTTTTTCTTTACATATTTCGCTAAAAAAGATGAAGGACTTATACATATATCCGAATTCTGTAACTGAAAAGTTTCCTCTAGGGATGTGTATTGAATATAACTTGGAGCAAATATGAAGTTTTTATCATGACTCCATTCCCAACATTCTCGTGTGGCAGTATGATTATTAGTAACTAAAAGTGTTTTGTTAAATTCATTATTCCTTACTCTAGCTTTTATACATTCAAGACCAAGAGCATTAAAATCTGCAAATTCAATATAATCGGGATTTATTAATTTACAATATTCATATACTTGACACCGTTGTTCATTCAAATTTCCATTAATAAACTTTAATTCAAAATTCTCGTAATTTAATAAATCACAATCTGTATCAAAACAAGATGAGATAACATAAACTTTATGTGAAGTATTTATTAATAACCATAAAACTATATTATACAGATATGAAGCTATTCCACCGTGCCCTTTATATAAACCAAATTCATGTGCTACAAAAACTACTTTTTTATCTTTTGAAAGTCGTTTTGATAAATCTTCAATATAAACTTTATTTGTTATTGGTGGTAAATTAGTAAAATTATGAATATCCGAATTTGTTTCTATATTTAAGCCACAATCTTCCATGAAAGTTTTAAAAATTTGAAATTTACCAGCAAAATTTTTATTAAACAATGTATAATCACTTTTTTCAAAAATTGTATATGGCGAAATAAAACCATTTTCAATATATCCTCCAGGGATATTAAAATATTCACCAAGTTCCTTTACCCTAGAATCAAACATATCTATATAAGAGGGAATACCGGCCAAGATTGGTACAATATTACCATGAATACGACAACCAAAAGAAAAGTTAATATTGTGATTTTTCAACTCATTATACCAAGTTGGAAAATCACAATATAATTTAATTTGATTATCTAAATATGCTTTATACCAATTCATATTTTTATCAGCCAAATATTTATATTCTCTCCAAGAATAATCTTTATTTGAATAAAGCAATTTATAAAATTCATCTTGACAAACAAAAAATGAATTTTTATGTTGACTTAAATATTCACCACACATTGGATTATTCCAAGCCCTAAAGCCATTAATAGCAACATTCAAATCAGATTCTTTTATATCATTCTTATCAATTTTTAGATTTCCACCATTCATAAATAAAGAAGGACAACCTATTACCTGATAATCACAATCTTTAAAACCTAGTTGTTTAACAACATCTGCCGAAAAATACCCTCTTAAACCAATTTTACCACCAGTATTTAAAATCGATTTAATAAAAGCTACACTATTGGCTTTTACATCTTCTATAAAATCCAAAGAGTAGTTTTTATCAGATTGAGCACCTAAACCTACAGCATAAACAGGTATTTTGAACAAATCTATACGTTTAGTTAATTCTTGTAAAATTCCTATATTTGCAAATTCTGATATTAAATTCGCTGGTGAAAAAACCATACAATCAAAATTATTGTTTATATAATCAATTTCAGTATAAAAGGTTTCATCTTTTATATGTAAAAAAGAAGTATTAACCTCTAAAATATTTTTGGAATTAGAAAGGATTTTTTGTAGAGAATACTGAAAAACATTATTGCCCGAATTTTGCCCAAGTGATATCTGTGCTAAATTATAATCTTGAGTATAATCAAATTGTTTAAATTGATTTCGATCTATACAAAGTAGAATTTTTTTGTGTTTTTCCATTTTGTCACACGTCCTTTATCATAAATATTGTTACATTTACTAATTAATTTTCATATTAAAAATCTCGTTCTTTAATTTAATACATCTTTTTCTTTCAAAAGCTTTAATAATACAGAATATAAGCATCATCCTAAATACTTATCGTTATTTGCCCCTGGATATTTTACAACCACATTTTGTGTTCCATCTTCAAGGCATTCAAAATCTGTTGATTCGTTTGGTTCCATTACTATAATGTCACCTTTTTTATATTCAACACCGTTCATTTTTACTCTGCCTTGAGTAATTACTGTAATCTCCGTTGCAATTTTGTGATAATGAAGGTCTTCATAATCACCCTTTTTGTATTCTTTAACTGCAACTTCTACATCATTTGTTTTCATTAGGGTTGGTTCAAAGTTTCCCACAATCCAACCTTTTACCATATCTTCTAATTTCGCTGTTTTCATTTAAATTTTCCTTACATATGTCTCATTAAATAATCAGTTTTGTCTTTTTTATCTTTCAAAGCAATATACTTATCCAAATCTTCCGGAGTTCCGGTTCCATGCATTTGCGTTTTGTCGATTGAATAAATTCCGAATTTGCCTCCGCGTGCGATTGAGTAGTTGTATACAGGTGCAACATAAAATTCGTTATTCACTCTTTCGTTGCGAACAAACATATCAATAGCGTTTTCCACAAAATCAGAACCTTTTTTGAAATAATAAATTCCTACAGTTGCATGTTCTGAAATAACTTCTTTTTCTCTGATTTCTGTTATCAAGCCTTCCTCGTTCAAGCGAGCATAAGACCATTTTTTGTCATCATCTTCAAAACAAAGTACAGAACCATCTAATTTTCTGTTGTCACTGTCATTAATATAATCAGCAATATTCATATCTACAATTTGGTCTGAATTTGCAATCAAAAGTGGAGTATCATTGTTTATCAACCTATGAGCATGCAATACTGTACAAGCTGCACCTTCTGTCAATTTATCAATCAAAACAAATTCCACATTATAATGCTTTTTAATCCAATTTACAGTGTCTTGTTCATTATTATAGTGTTCAGCCCTTGCAAGTAAAATAAATTTTGCATTTGGCATATTCAAGTTATCCAAAACGTGACAAATCATTGGTTTGCCTAGTACATCAATAAACGGTTTCGGTTTTTTATAGCCTGCTTTTGCAAATCTGCTTCCGGCTCCTGCCATTGGAATTACGATATTAATCATCTATTCTTTTCTCCTATGCTTTTCTTAGTGCTAAGTGTTTTTCATACATTTGATAATTTGAAAAAGTCAAATAATCTTTCTTTGGAATTTCAAAAACTCCAATGTTTTTATTGTTCAAAATCATTTCATTAAAAGTTGCACTGATATAATACTTTCCTTGCGTATTTACATCTTTTTCAATAACTGAAAAGGCTGCATCTACAAAATCAGAACCTTTTTTGAAATAACAACAACCGGTTGATGCAATATTGGAAATTGGGCGTTTTTCACTTGTTTGAACAACAAGATTGTTTTCGTCTAACAAGACAGAACTATATTTTGGGTGAACTGCATTGATCGTAACGATACCGCCATCTAAATTTCTAGTTCTAAAACTTTCGATTGCAGGATTTATATCAGTTTTGATAAGTTGGCTACCATTTAAAATAAGCAACTCTTCATCATTATTAATCTCATCAATAGCAAACAAAGCAGAACAAACCGCCCCCTTGGTGTTCCCTGCAACTTCAATAATTTTACATTTTGGACAAAGAATTTTTAAAGTGTCACCGAGAAAACTATTATCTTGATCTTCTTTTCTTATTATGCAAGTTATATTATCTCCAACAGATTCCAAAAGTTCGATTGTTCTTTGAATCATTGGTTTGTTTTGAATTTCAACTAAATATTTTGGATAACCTTTTTCATTGAAGTCTTTCTCAGAACCTGCCATTAGTATTAAAATATTCATTATTTGATACCTCCTGAAACTAGAATGTCACTGTCTGATTCTATTTCCTTAATTCGGTTTTTAATGTTTTGATAAGTTACATCATCTACTGTTTCAACTTTTAAAAGATTTGCACCACTTCCAAGAGCAGCTTTTACACCGTTCGGATTATCTTCAACAACCAAGCATTCTTCCGGTTGCAACCCAAATCTTTTAATAGCTGTTTGATAAATTTCAGGGTCAGGTTTTGACTTGGTAACATCTTGGTTAGATAGAGTGAAATCAAGATATTTTTGCAAATCTGATTTTTCCATCATCATATCAATGGTTATTCTTACGGAGTTTGATGCTAATGCCAGCCCATATCCTTCATTTTTCAATTTTGACAAAGCATATTGATGATTAAATCTTGGCTTACACTTCATATAGACATGTTCCATTGTATAAATTTGTTTCATGTGGTTAATAAATTTATGCAAACCTTTTGGCAAACCTTTCTCCATTGAAAGCATTTCAAGTTTCTTTCTTGTTGGTAAACCGTCGAAAGTCACAAGATGGTCATATCTTGAAATTGTATAACCAAACAATTCTAAGGCTTGATTCAATGCCTCATAGTGCCAGTCTTTAGCCTCAATTAGCACACCATCCATATCGAAAATAATGGCTTTAATTCTTTTCATTAAAATACTCCTTTGCCTCTGTAGGATAATCAGTACAAAGCATTATCCCTTCCATATTTTTATATTTTTTCCATACATTTTTATACTCTCTTTTGTGCAAATCTGGGGATACAATACAAACCTCTTTCCCTTGATTTAAGATTTTTTGGATTTCATTTTGTCCAAACCAATCACTATTGAAAGAATCCAACCACACCCCATTTGCTTCTTCAAACATAATCGGGTCTGGAATAATGTCGCTCATACCGGTAAAAACTTTCAGGCCTGTTTTGTACTGAACAACCATTTCCGGGATACTCATGTCAAAACAAAAATAGTTTTGATGATTATATTTTTCAAGTAAAAATTTAATCTCTTCAGCTTGCCCATCTGCCTTAATATTCAATGCCAATGGCAAATTTCTACCATCTAGGATTTGGAGGAGTTCCTCAAAACTCATCTCATCACCTTTTGGCATATTATGAGAAATAACGATTTTTCCACAAATATCTCTCAAATCAGTTTCTATCCCAAACCCATTATCAAAAGCCCTTTCAAATGCCGCTTTTGAATTTTTTTCAGCTTCTTCTAGCCAGTATCCACGATGTGCCAATATTTGCATAAATTTATCCTTTACTTAATTTGCCTTTTTATAACTTTCAACATCTGCATCCACCATCATTTTGCAAAGGCCTTCGTAAGAGACCTTACGTTTCCACAACCTAAAACCTTTTCAGCTTTTGATGGGTCACCAATTAACAATTCCACTTCAGCAGGTCTGAAGAATTTAGGATTTACTTTAACAACAGTTTTTCCTGTTTTCTTATCAATACCAACTTCGTTTACACCTTCTCCTTGCCATTCAATATCAAATCCAGCATATTTTCCTGACAACTCAACAAAACTTCTAATTGGATGTGTTTCGCCTGTTGCTAAAACATGAAGATATTTTTCCACGTTATATACAGGAACTATTATTGATACTTTTACCAACTAAAACCTCTCTTTGTCGCTTACAGTTAATCTTAAATACCCTCTGAAACTCCTTGAAACAAAATTCAAGCTTTTATTTATGATAATCTCCTGAATATATTAATTAAATTAACCATATGGGCAATACTAAAACTCGCAAAAAATATATAAAAAACCCTAATACAATTAACTTTCAACAAGGATATATTAAACTAAAGTATTATCCGATATACTAATATTTTAATTACATAAGACTACAAACAATTTAATTTTCGCTAAAGCTAAACAATTGATTAGCTAAGAAAAGCTATTAGCCTATATACAGGTATTCTAAAAACGCAATATCAACTGGGATTTCAGAGATTTATACAACTACGAATTATATCGAAAATCTCAAAATAAATAAGCATAATTAAACAATTATTTCATAATGTAACAAGCATATCAACAAGGATATGCTTGTTATATTTTTCTGCAATAATAAAGGAAAAGGAGTATAACTATGTCAATAAAAATTGGGAATAGAATCAGTTGTTCAAGCAGTTTATACGAAAACGTCGGAAACCTTTTCAACTCTAGAAATATGTCAGTGCTGGACAATTACGCAAAAGCCAAAAAACTATCAATCAAGTTTGCCAGCCTAGAATCAGACCTTTTTGATAATACAGTGATGACAGTATCTCGTCCTAATAGTGATGTTTCAAAAGAATATACGTTAAAATTAAGTGCCGAAACAAAAGATGCTTATGTTGATTCTATGAAAAAGATTTACGAAACCGTAGCAGAGGCAAAAGTTTCATTAGCAAAAGCCGCTCATAAAAAATTTGCCGAACTTGCAAAATATTATATTGAAACTCAAAAAATGTAAGGGAAAAATCAATGCAAAAAATTTTCAATAAATCAAATAAAACAATTCTTATAACAACAGCTATTTATATTGCATACACGATATTTATAGTTATTCCATTTTTAGAATATGCAGCACCGATAAACAAAGGAACAATGGAGTGGAAGTTTAAATATACACCTTTTGTTTTTGCCGGATTATTTTATCCGATTTTTTGGCTTTGGAGTTGGGTTGTTACCAAAAACATATTTAATGTCCGTTATTTGCGAACTTTAATTTATAACCTTGTTTATATAGTAGCATTTATATCAATGCATATAGCTCTTTATTTAATCATACATCCGATGTTTCTAATTATAGCAATTGTTACCATTCCGATAGGAACTTTAATACTGATAGGGTTACTTATCACATCAATTATTTTTGATATAAAAGATTTTAAACAGAAAAAAGAACTATCAAACGAAAAAAGTTCAATTCAAAAAATCTCAACAATTATAATATGCTATATCACTCTACCCTTGATTTTTATACAGCTCATCCTATATTCGTTTTTAACTTTACTCACTAAATAAGCTAACATTTTTACTAGCGCAAAATTTATTTTTACAGACATTAATACCATATGATTAAATTAACTCCACCTACAATTACACCTTTTTATCTCAATGAAAATCGAAAACTTTGCAATATCGTTGCGCATAGCAAACATCTGGGCAACTTAAAACTCGAAACAGACCAATATTATGATGTTTCAGAACGATATGTTACAAAGTTAAAAGATGAGACAAACAATGTATTAGGATATGAAATTTTCTCATTTGAAAATTTTGACAATTCAATGTTTGGCTATTCTATTAGAGTCAATCCTGATCTCAGACAAAAAGGTTTACATTTAGGCGAACTTTTGCGCCTATCAAGCATTGTTGAAATGTTTGAAAATCAAGCCGAAAAATTAAAAATCTATTCAAAGGATACAGCAATTTATTTTCATTCAAAATACAAATTCCAACCAAGCATTGATAATTTTAAAGATAGAGATAAGGCGTTAGAGTCCATTGTACAAAATCCTAAAAATGGAATAGAAGAAATTATTGATTCGGCAAAAAAACTTATCGAGAAAATCAAAAACTCAACAACTCCGGAAGAACAACGTGCCGCAATTCCTCAAACTAATGAAATCGCAAAACAGTATATTGAACAGGTTTTATCATCAAAAGAAGGCTACAAAACCCACCCATTTGACTATGGAATGGGGATGGAGCTAACCAAAGATTCCGTTCTCAAAAATAAAGACTTTTTCAATGCGTTATTTCAAAAACATGGAATTGATTATGAAATATAAAAAGCAGAAAATTTAGTTTTGAGCACCAGTAAGATTTCCAACCAAATGACTCTTAACTAAACCTTCTACTTAGTCATTATATCTGTCTATTACAAATTTAAGCATTTGTTCTTAATTTTCTTTGAGGTTTAACCTTGCCAAATTGCTCAACTTTTGATTCGTACAAATAGTTATAATATCTTCTAGCATCACGCGCTCTATATTCAGGGCTTAATTTTTTATCTTGAGCAATTTTTGATTCTGCATTATCTAAGATTGCAATAATATCCTTAACTTCAAACATACGAGTATTATCAGCCTTACGTTTTTTAAGGAGATAATTTACCAACTTTTTATTACTTCCATTAATCTTCAAATATAATTTCAATACATCTTTATTAGCAGAACGACTATGCTTTTTGCCAATCGCTCTATCGGCTTTTCTAGTATCAACAATTGATGTAAAGATTTCCGGCAACATTGATAATCTTATCTTTGTTGCATTTTTTGTATACAAGTCATTCTGCTTAGCTAAAGTTTTTTCACCCAATTTTGGAGTAACAAAAGAAATTACATTATCTGCAACTATTTGTTTTGCCATTTTGTAATCAACTTTTCGAGCCTTTTTATTGATATCTGGTTTTATTTCAATAGGACTAATTTCAGGTGTTGTAGCAACATTTTCAACTACTTTTGGCTTTTCTACAACATTTAAAGTTTCAGCTGCAAATTTATCCCTAAGAATGTTAAAACCGTTTTCAACACGCATTGCAATTTTTGTAAAGAATTTTGGAGAATCATTGAGTCCATAAGAAGCATCTTTAGTTGAATTTATGCGCCTAAATTTTGAAAGATAAAATGGATTTTTAATATTATCATTTAATTCACTGATTCTTTCACCTTTTTCAGTTTGTTGAATTATGTTCCAAGCATTTTTTCTAAAAATATCAAGTTTTTTAGTCGAAACATTATTTATAATTTCTTCTAAATCTTCAACATTTATTGTATCAGGAATGCTCCCAATAGAATTTTTGATAAAGTTTTTTGCATGTTCATCTTTATCCATTTTATCAAAAATTCTTGTCAAAGAATTTAGACGCTTTGCCTTTACAACATTATCCAATTCGTGAAATGACCCTTCCAAATTTCTAGTTAAAGCTCGTCTTAATTCAACATTTTCTTTGTTTGCGGTTTGCAAAGCATGCAAAAGAGATTTGTCTGCACCATTAGCAAGCACCTCATCATTAAAACAAATAGCTTTTTTCAAAGTGTGCATAAGGTTGTGAGAATATTTGTTGTAGTTGTCAAGATACACATCTTTGTTGAGAATTTTTGTGCCATTATAGCAAAATTCTTTTTTGATTTTGTATTCATTTAATTCAACATTAAATAAATCTTTGTCATACATATTGTTTTCAAACATTTTGTTTAATTTGCTTATGACATCAGGTTTATCTTTGTGAGCAACAAGATACGGTCTAATATCTTTATAATTTTTTATATATTTATCTATAAAAGGTGATTCCAACAATTCTGGAATAAAATCTCTTGAGCCCTCATTATGAAGCCCCACAATATCATCATTCACAAATTTTGCAAATTGCAAATACTTCTTCTTATTCTGTCCACTTACAAAAATCCTAGACATATTTTCAAAAGATTCATCAAATCGCGCCACTATAGCATAATGAATATCCTTTGGATTTTTAACCATTTCAAAAATATTGTTTACTAATTTAGAATTATCTTTTTCACTAGGTTTTCGATAATAATTAAACTGGTTGTAATGTTCAATCAAAACAGATAAAAAATTTAATTTTTTATCTGATGCATCTTTTGAAAGTTCTACTATATCTTTATAACTCTGATTTAATATACCTGTTGCTTTATGTTGTAAAAATGCTCTTTTTCTTTCCAAGTTCAAAGCGGCTCTACCCTGAAATTGCACAGAGCTAGTTTGAGTAATTGTATTCATAATATATCCCTTTGCTATTTATATTTTTGCTAAAATATTTAAAAATTATTTTGCTCAAACATTATATTCAATACATCTACACAATTCAAGAGTTTTTTATAAATAATTTGAGAATTTTAAACAAAAGTAATATAATAACACCGTTAAAGCCTTCTATTAGCACAACAGCAATTGGTGGAATTAAGCTATAAGAAAAGTGATAACTATGAGCATTTAGTCACTAATAAAATAGTAGCA
>OBLI01004306.1_pt1 | contig 10258 bp, 10 predicted proteins | sample 1519701 | NCBI WGS metagenome assembly OBLI01 (sample SAMEA3663005, study PRJEB22513) | pig gut metagenome | biome: pig gut; feature: pig-associated habitat; material: faeces | place: France | collected 2012 | reverse complement strand
CACGGACTTTGATACAAAGTCTAGTGTGTTATACCCGTCACGGCGGGGGGCGGGTGCACAAGGGGGATGGCGGGAGCATTCCCCCCCTTGTGTGACCGGGCCGAAAACGAAGCGAAGGCGGGTGTCGGTATCGGCACCCGCCGCAGCGCACGGTTTCAGAAGCCGTGATGGGGATTCTCCGCTCTCCCGTCTCTAGGATTACGAAGAAGGAGGCGCTATATGGCATACGCTATTTTACGATTTGCGAAACACAAGGGCGGCGCGTCCAAGGCGCTGAGTGCCCACCACGAGCGGACAAAGGAGGTCTACGCCAGCAACCCAGACATTGACTCCAGCCGCACCGCGCAGAACTTTCATCTGGTGACACCGCGCTGGAGCTACGAGCAGGAGATCAAGCACCGAATTCAAATGGCAGGCTGCCGGGTGCGGAAGGACAGCGTGAAGTTTGTGGACACGCTGGTGACGGTCAGTCCGGAGTTTGCACAGACTCACGAAGCCGAAATGAGAGAATACTTTACCCGAGCGTTTGCGTTTCTGAAGGAGCGTGTTGGAGAGGACAACATCATCTCCGCTGTGGTGCACATGGACGAAAAGACGCCGCACATGCATCTCTGCTTCGTCCCGCTGACCAGGGACGGCAGACTGTCTGCAAAAGAAATCCTGGGTAACAAGAAAGCCATGATTCGCTGGCAGGACGATTTCTATGCCTGCATGGCAGAGCGATGGCCGGAGCTGGAGCGCGGTACGCCTGCTGTGGAGACTAAGCGCAGGCACCTGACGCCCCAGTGGTACAAGAAAGTGACGGCCATGGACGCCAAGTTGGAGCAGTTAGAAGAGGCTCTGAAAAGCATAAATGTTCTGAATGCCGGGAAGAAGCGGGAGGAAATCATTGCGCTGCTTGCCCAGCTCCTGCCGGATGTGGAGTCCTTTCAGACAGAAACACAACGTCTGTTGGATACGATTGCGCTCTCGCAACAGGAGCAGCAGCTCCAGCAGTGGAAAAACAATGCTCTGCTAGCTGAACTGAACGAGGAGCGCGACCGTAACTTTAAGCAGCATATGCAAATCTCTGAACTGCAACGGCGCTATAAGCGGGCAGAGAAGCTGCTGAACAAACTGCCGGATGAAGTATTGCAGCAGATGAAACAAGAGCGAAAAGGTCAAGAAAGATGATGGTTAGACACTGTATGAATTATAGTTTACCGTAGAAATCTGCTGCTTCCAATCTGAAGTATGGTAACATATTGAATGGTTTAATCTCAGCAAAAAAATTTGCAGCACCGTCGCATTCAAACGGTGCTACAATCAGAGAAAAGAGTCTATTCGCCACGGTTGTTCTTGTGGTGAAATGAATCATAGGTATAACCTCTGCCTGTGTATTCCCCTCATTTTATTGAGGGCCACAGAAGCGGATCAGGCGGAGCTTCGACGCCAACGTTACCGGAAGTGCACCACCGGGAACAAAAAGCTGATCCCCGGGTGCCAGAGGTATGCTTTTTGCGCCGCACTGTAAGCTCCCGTGGCCTGAAAGGACAAACAGTCCATAAAAGGCAACACAGCTTTTCAACGTCAAAGACGTCCGAACATCCACCTGCTCCATAGAAAAATAGGAGCAACGGTCATGTCCCAGCAGTTGGGTGACTGTACCGCCAGGGCTGGTTTCTACTACTTGGGGTGGGATAAAATATGCCTCCCGGGTTTCCTCCCTTGTGAGATGGGTGTATTGGACCATTGAGAACAGAGCGTCATAGCCTGCACCCATGTGGCATTGCGCATCCGGGACCTCGGTACCGGATGCTGTGCGCTTTTCCAGACGGAGCGTCAAATCGCTTGGTTCCTGCAGTTCCATCAAGAGGCAGCCCGCACCAATGGCATGGGGGACACCACCCTCTACTAAAACGGTCTGACCTGGAACAGCAGGAAAACGGTACATACAGTCCAATATCCGCTGGGAAATACCGCTGTTAAATGCCTGCCGGAGAGTTTTTTCCGTCACCTCTTGCCGCAAGCCCAAATAAAAGCAAGGCGGCCGTCCGTCTATGGATCTTCCATTTAGAAAGTGCCAGCATTCCAGTTTCCCGTGGGGAACTCCCCAAATTCGTTCAGCTGCTTTACGGGTGGGATGAATCTGCACATTCAACCGCTCTGCGGCGTCTAGAAGCTTCAGAAGAACGCCGCAGTCTGCGCCGTGGCGGCGAACAAAGTCTTCCCCCAGCCAAGCCTCCGGCGCTTCGGCGATCACAGAGCGCAGCGTGGAAAATGGCGTTTCCCGGAGGCGGCTGAGTCCATCTCCGGGCGATGCGCCCAGTCCGGCAGCTTCTACCACGGAAGCTATCCACTCTTCAGGAAAGTGATCGTCCATCGGAGCTGTATCTCCCCGTAGCGCACGGATACGGCTTCCGCCCAGATATACCCGCCAAGCCCCGGCGTGGTCCAGCAGCACAGGCTCGCGCATCGGCCTTCACCTCTTATAGGTTTGATCGTTATATTTGATCGCTATGAGCATATCACAGGCGAATCGTGTTGACAAGCAGGCAATTATTCACAAAAATATCATGATAAAATCAACAAAATAGAGATTTAATGATTTTATACTCAAAACTATTGATTATTTAAAAATAAAATGATAATTTAGGTGAGAAATTCAGACGCAGACCTGTGTGCCTGCGCCGAAAGGGTGCGATGATATGCTTACAACATTGGAAGAAGTCTTGAAGATCGCGGAGAATACCGGAACGGCCATTCCCGCTTTCAATATTGACAATCTTGAGGGACCGGAGGTTCTCGTGGAAGCCGGCGAGACGGAGAATTGCCCATTGATCCTCACGGTCGGGCAGGGTGCTATCAATGCCGGGCAGCTCTGGCATCTGGCCGACGCAGTAAAGCGGCTTGCTGATGATACAAAGATCCCTGTGGTGCTCCACCTGGATCACGGCGTCAGCTATGAGCAAACAGTACTGTGCCTGCGGGCTGGTTTTACCTCCGTGATGTATGACGGTTCCCATCATCCCTTTGAGGAAAACGTGAGGGAAAGCCAGGCGGTTGTCCGGAGCGCTCACGCTGTCGGTGTATCCGTAGAGTGCGAATTAGGTGCGATTTCCGGCGTTGAGGACGGTATTTCTCACAAAAATGTAAACCTTGTGGATTTGGGAGAAGTGGAGCGCTTTATTGCTGCTGTGGACTGCGACGCATTAGCTGTGGGTATTGGCAACGCGCACGGTATGTACCAAGGTACACCGCATTTCGACTTTGACCGGCTGGCTGCCTGCCGCGCGCTGGGGACACCGCCGCTGGTGCTACATGGCGGTTCCGGTACGCCGGACGCTATGATTCGCAAAGCCATCCAATTGGGAATTCGAAAGGTCAATGTGGCCACAGAGCTGCGTATGGCTTTCATGGCCGGGCTTGAGGCAACTGTCGCAGAGCGTGATTTCTACGGAATGTACCGGCAGGCCAAGTCTAACATGTATGAACTGGCATGCCGCAAGATCCGTCTCTTTCAGGGAAAGGACACCTCTACGCCCATTGAACAAACAGTCTGAGTACCAGCATACACTATTGCGGAAATGCACAAAATCGACAGAAAAATCCTGTTAAATAGTCATATTTACAATACTTGATGACTGTGATACCATTCTATCAATCACAAACAAATCAATAAATGATTATAAAGTGATTACTAATCAAATTCGGATGGAGGACAAGGCATGAGGGTCCTTTGCGTGGGAGAAATGATGGTGGACCTGTTGGTTCATCCGGTTGGCCCGGTGGCCTTCGACAACGACGCCAGTCAAGTAGATGAAATTGCTGTCAAAAGCGGCGGTGACGCCAACAACAACGCTATTGATATGGCTAAGCTGGGAAATACGGTCTATTACGTGGGCCGTGTCGGCAGCGATGTGCTGGCAGATCATGTGCTGAACATTGCCAGACAGGCGGGCGTCTGCGTGGATTTTGTGAAGCGTTCGGCCGTTACAGAGCAAACCAAGTCCTTGATTTTGATTGATGCGGCAGGAAATCGAAAATTTTTGCAGTACCCCGGTACCAGTGCTGAATTCTGTTTGGAGGACATTGATCTGAGCCTTCTGGACAAGGTGGACATGCTGCAAATCGGCGGGACATTCCACCTCCCACGTTTTGACGGCCCCGGTGCCGCGGAGCTGCTGCGAATGGCGCAAGAAAAGGGCGTGGTCACCTGTATGGATGTGACCAAGGACCGAACCGGCCGGTGGGATGAGATCATTCATCCCTGCTACCGCTATCTGGACTACTTTCTTCCTTCCATTGAGCAGGCGGAATGCATCGCAGGCACCAGCGACGAGCGGAAGATCGCTGATTATTTTATGGAGCAAGGCGTTGGCACCGTGGCCATCAAATTGGGGACCCGGGGTTGCTACTGCAAGAATCGGCACACAGCGTTCTATTGCGGCTGCTATCAGGTGCCGGTGGCTGAAACCACCGGAGCCGGAGACGCTTTTGTGGCGGGATTTCTTACTGCTTTGGGAAAGCAGAAGTCTCTGGAGGATTGTGTCCGTTTTGCTACCGCCACATCTGCCCATGCTGTTCAGGCCTTCGGCGCCACTACCGGCGTGCCGGACTACGACACCGTGGAGCGTTTCATCCAGATGCGGCCCGTGTTGCCGGTCCAATATCTTTAAGGTTGCTTTCGCCCAAATCGGGCGCTAGTGATACAGTACACGATTTTAATGATGAAAGGGAGTACCACTATGAGAAACACGAGCAAAAAGTTGCTTGCCATGCTGCTGGCAGGCACCATGTCCCTGACCCTGCTGACCGCATGCGGCTCTGCTAAGACCGCCCAGAGCAGCACCGACACTGACAGCACCCAGGCCGAAGAGCCTGCCACGCTGGACTATCCCACCAAGGACATCACTGTGATTGTTCCTTATGGTGCGGGTGGTACTACGGACCTGTGCGTGCGCGGCGTTCTGGATGCTGTTCCTGACGGTACGATTTCCAGCAATTTTATGGTTTCCAATGTGACCGGCGGTTCCGGTCTGGTGGGCGCGACCCAGTTCGCTAACTCTGCCGCTGACGGCTACACCATCGGCGTCCTTAACTGCGATTTGGTGCTGAACAATGTGTTGGGCAATACCGATATCACTTCCGACCAGTTCATCCCTTTGGCCTGCATTGAGAACGACCCCTACCTGTTTGTTGTCAGCAAGGACGCCCCCTATCAGACCTTTGAGGAGTTTGTGGAATACGCTAAGGCCAACCCCGGCACCGTGACCGTGGCCGATACCGGCAGCGGCGCCGCTCCCCACCTGGCTTATCTCGCCATGGTGCAGGATCTGGGTCTGGAGCTGAAAACCGTCTCTTATGACTCCGCCGCTGACAGCGTTGTAGCTGTGGTCAGCGGCGAGGTGCAGGCTGCCATCACGGCCTCTGGTGCCGCTGTGGGTCAGATGGACGGCGGTAACATTGTGCCTCTGGCAGTCACCTCCAACGAGCGTCTGAGCACCTATCCCGATGTTCCTGCCATGGGTGAGCTGTATGATGAGCTGGCCGATATGCAGGTGAACAGTTGGATCATGCTGGCCGTTAGCGCCGATACCGATCCTGCCATCGTGGAGTTCCTGCAGCAGGCTTTTGCTCCCGCCGCTGTCTCTGATGCCTATAAGGCTACGCAGGAAGGTTTCTTCTTCCAGCCCGTCGAGGAGATGAGCAACGAGGAGATGCTGAGTTTCGTTTCCAGCCAGCATGACTATTACACCTCTCTGATTGGTTAAATTCCACGAAAGGCTGGAGCCCCTGCGTTTTATGCGTGCGGGCTCCACCTTTTTATTAGGAGGAATGACAGTGAAAAAGTATAACATCGGTATCTCTATCGTGCTGCTTCTGGTGTCCGTCGCTATGTTTTTCGGCGCCTCCAAAATGCCAACTGTAGACGGGCCCATGGGCGCGGGAACTTGGCCGAAGATTCTGGCGGTTTGCATGGGCCTACTGGCGGTTCTTCTACTGATCCAGAGCCTTCGAGATCACAGCGGTGCAGCCTCTCCCTTTGTTATGAGTCTCGGGCTGAAGCGGGTTCTAATTGGAATCGTCATCATGCTGGTATTCTGCGTCTTACTGAAGCTCTTTGGGTTCATAATTGCCTCTGTTTTCATGATTCCCGCTATCATGGCTCTGATGGGGGAGCGGCGGCCACTGGTTCTTGCCGGTGTCACGGCAGGCGTTCTGGTCTTTATTTATGTGGTCTTTGCTATGGTGCTGAATCTGCCGTTGCCTAAGGGCACTTTGCTGTAAGGAAAGGAGAACCGACACATGGAAAGTTTGCTGGCCGCATTGGCCTATGTGCTGCAGCCGTACCATATCGGCGTTATTTTCTTTGGCACACTGATCGGCATTTTGGTGGGCGCCATGCCTGGGCTGTCCTCGATCATGGGACTGAGTATTATGATGCCCCTGACGCTGTCACTGGAAGGAAATGCCGGTATCTTGATGTTGCTGGGTGTTTTCTGCGGCGCGATCTACGGTGGCTCCATTACCGCCATTCTCATTAAGACTCCCGGCACGGCTAACTCTGCTGCCACGGTTCTGGATGGCTATCCCATGGCGACCAAGCTGGGTCAGCCTGGTCGAGCCATCGGTATTTCCACAATGGCGTCCACTTTTGGCGGCCTGTTCAGTGCGGTGATGCTTCTGTGGACTGCCCCCCTGCTGAGCAAATTCGCTCTGAAATTTGGCGCTGCCGAATATTTTGCACTGGCGGTTTTCGGCCTGAGCATGGTCACCAGTATCTCTTCAAAGAACGTGATAAAAGGTTTAATCGGCGCGGTTCTGGGACTGATGATGGCGACTATCGGTATGAACTCCCTCACCGGTTCGGCCCGGTTCACCTTTGGCTCCGTCTATCTCATGGGCGGCATAGCCATGGTCCCTACTTTGATTGCTCTTTACGCATTTTCTCAAGGACTGAGCAATATTGAAGGGGGCGGCGGCACCGGCTCCGGCAAGCCTAAGACGAAGCTAGAGCGGGTCCTTCCTACATGGGCAGACATCAAAACCACCTTTCCTACCATTCTCCGCTCCAGTGTCATTGGTACGGTGATTGGAGCTATTCCGGGTACTGGTGGTGATATTGCCTCTTGGGTCGGCTATAATGAGGCCAAGCGCTGGTCTAAGCACCCGGAGAAATTTGGCGAAGGCGCTCCAGAGGGCATTGCCGCGCCCGAAGCTGCCAACAATGCAATCTCCGGCGGCGCGTTAATCCCTCTGCTGACCCTCGGCATCCCCGGTGACGCCGGTACAGCAGTCATGCTCAGTGCGTTGATGATGCAGGGTGTGGTTCCCGGTCCCACCCTGTTCTCCGATCAGACCAGCACTGTTTATACCATTATTGTGGGCCTCTTCTTTGCTAATATCTGTATGTGCCTGCTGGGTTATGGCGCAATTCGTGGCTTTGCCAAGATCGGTAACGTTTCTAATACCTACCTGACGCCCATCGTATTTGTGTTCTGCGTAGTGGGAACCTTTGCACTGAACAACAATATTTTGGATATTTTTATGATGATGATCTTTGGCGCTGTATCCTATTTCCTAATCAAGTGTGATTTTCCTATGCCTCCCATTATCCTTGGCCTAATTCTTGGCAATTTGGCAGAGAAAAACCTTCAGAGGGCGCTGACAATTTCGGACGGTAGTTGGTCCATCTTTTTTACCCGCCCCATTTCTCTGGTGCTGATTATCATTTCCGCGATTTCTCTTCTTTGGCCTATCGTCAGTCCCATCTTTAAGAAAAACCGTGAAAAGAAAAACTAAGTTGCTCACCTTTTTTGAAAAATGGCAGTTGTCTGCAATCGAAAAATCATTTATAATGACATTAAAATGATTCGTATGCGGAAAAGGGAGGAGCGATTATGAAAAGTGGAGACCGTCAGCTTCAGATTCTGGAGGCCATGAAAAAAAACAACAGCATTTCTGTCAATGAGCTGCTAGAAATGCTGCCTGCCTCCCCTGCCACCATTCGGCGAGATATTACGGCTTTGGAACAAGCAGGAAAGATTCGCAAGGCCCGGGGCAGGATCTTTTTGGAAGATATTCGGCGTGCTCCCAGCTACGAAATGCGTGACGCCATGCACGATGAGGAAAAAAAGCGCATCGGCAAAGCCGCTGCTGCGCTGGTATGTGAGGACGACTCTATCATTATCGACGCCGGAACCACCACGCTGGCGCTGGCTGAGAACCTGCGGGACCGCAAGCACCTCTCTGTCATTACGAACTCTATTCCCGTGGCATATACATTTAATGCCACTGATGTCAATGTATTTATGTGTGGCGGAATGCTGGAGGATATGGCGTTAGTGGACGATGATGCAGTAGCGTTCTTTGCCTCCCATCAGGTGGAAAAAGCATTCATTGGTGCTTCCGGCGTTCGGGGTATCACCGGCTTGACCGTTGTTTCTCCCTTTCAATTTGCTGTCAAGCGGCAGATGGTCCACTCCGCCCGGGAAGTCTATGCCCTATTGGACGAAAGTAAGTTTCACATCATGGGCGTGAATCTTTTTGCCGATTTTCGGGAATTGACCGGCATTATTACCTCCAAGCCTATTACAAATGAAAAGCTTTTGGAGCGGCTGGAGCAGGAGAAAGTGAAAATCATATATACGGAATAAACAGCCCTTTTGTGGCATCACAGTCTTCCAAGTCCAATTTTTGAGATTGTAGCAGTAGTGCATCTATTTATTTTTTTTATTTAATCGTAGAGTCCATTCAAAAATAAGCACTCGAATTTCTGAATTAAACGGTTGCCCAAACTGGAATCAGAGCTGATAGGGAACAGTCTAATAATCGGAATGGACAGCAAATGTTTAGCCTCAGGGGCGGAAAGAACGGGATTTTCCCTGTTCTTTCCGCCCCTGAGGCATCTTCACACAAGAACTCACTGGTAGGAATCGCAAATTACATGATATGTCCAGAAATGAGTAGTCAATATTTTGATTTTTGCTTATCGGTTACTGAAAACAAAAGATTCTGGTTAGTATCGGTCCTATTGCTGAGCGGGCAAATAAATATTGGGCATGTAACGGATTCGAGATTGTTCCGAGTTCAATGTTCTAATTCAAAGGCCGATGAGTTCTTGATAGACGATTTCCTCCGCTGCGATGCGGATATTATTCATCGCACCGACCCATGCTATCTGATTATCTGCTTTCAACTGCTCTGTGATTCCTTGCGCCTGTACCATCTGCTTTATCAGCAGGTCCAGCATCTCGTTGGCCTCCTGGTCGATCTCGTTGAGGTGGTGCGTCAGTTGCCCGGAGGTCAGCAGCGAGGTGTAGATTCCTCTTCGGTGTTCCTTCAGGTATTTGAGCCGCATACGCCCAAAGCGCCCGTAGATTGGTGGTTCTTCCTCTGGCACAGCCAGATCAGGCAGGTAATAATCTCCGCATTTTGTGTAAGTGATTTCCATTGTGCGACAGTCCTTTCGTGAGTCTGAATTTGACCCTTATTTTGACCCTTTAACGGGTCATCTTTTATAAAACAACTGGACTGACTGGTACAGAATTTTATAATTTCAGAACTAAATGTCACGTATTTGAATGAAAAAAGTAGTAGAAAACCATAATTTGCGAATTCGAGTCCTGTATCGTCCACCATCTAAATCCCTTAGAGCCGCAAGGCTCTGAGGGATTTTTTGTTTTGCCGGGACAAAGCGAGACGCCGGCACCCACCAGAATTAGGCTCCTCGGTGACGGCGCGACTATAAGCGCCAATACTCGGCCTGAAAAGAAAGGAATTGCCGCCGCTCCATAACAGAGAGCCCCGGAAAACCCTGCATTCCCAGGGCTTTCCGGGGCTCATATACACTTGTTTCGTTATTCCCATTCGATGGTCGCGGGGGGCTTGCTGGTAATGTCGTAGACGATGCGGTTGATGCCCTTTACCTCGTTGACGATGCGGGTGCTGATTTTGTCCAGCACGTCGTAGGGGATGCGGGCCCAGTCGGCGGTCATAAAGTCCGCCGTGGTGACGGCCCGCAGGGCCAGGGTGTAGTCGTAGGTCCGGCCATCGCCCATGACGCCCACGCTGCGGGTGTTGGTGAGCACCGCGAAATACTGGTTCAGATTCTTATCCTCGCCGGCCTTGGCGATCTCGTCCCGGAAGATGAAATCCGCCTGGCGCAGGGTGTCCAGCTTCTCCTTGGTCAGGTCGCCGATACAGCGGATGGCAAGGCCGGGGCCGGGGAAGGGCTGGCGGGTGACCAGGGACTCAGGCAGACCCAACTCCCGGC
>OBLI01004305.1_pt1 | contig 10264 bp, 6 predicted proteins | sample 1519701 | NCBI WGS metagenome assembly OBLI01 (sample SAMEA3663005, study PRJEB22513) | pig gut metagenome | biome: pig gut; feature: pig-associated habitat; material: faeces | place: France | collected 2012 | reverse complement strand
TGGTGTATGGCAGGCGAGGTAGGTCTGAGCGGTGAAGTCCGTCCGGTGAGCCGCATCGAGCAGCGTATTGCTGAGGCAGAAAAACTGGGATTCCAGCACATTATCATCCCGAAATACAACAATCATGGTTTCGACTATAAGAAATATAAGATAGAAATTCATCCCGTAAGGAAGGTGGAAGAAGCATTCCGCTGCCTGTTCGGGTGAAGTAAAAAGTAATCATACAGTTCAAAAATCAAAGTAAAATGAAGGATTCAGTAATCATTGTGAGCGGTGGCATGGATAGCATCACGTTGCTCTACGATAAGAAAGACGAGATTGCACTCGGCATTAGTTTTAACTATGGAAGTAATCATAACGAGCGTGAAATTCCTTTCGCCAAGATGCATTGTGAGCGTTTGGGAATCAAGCATATCACGATAGATTTGGGTTTCATGCATCAGTATTTCAAGAGCTCTCTTCTTGAAGGTGCCGATGCGATTCCTGAGGGGCATTATGCTGATGATAATATGAAGAGTACGGTGGTTCCTTTCCGTAATGGAATCATGCTGAGCATTGCCATCGGCATTGCTGAGAGTAATAATCTGAAGAAAGTTTTCATTGCTAACCATGGTGGCGATCATACGATTTACCCAGACTGCCGTCCGGAGTTTATCAAGGCGATAGATGAGGCTGCTGAAGCAGGTACGTTTGTTGATGTGCGCGTGGTGGCTCCTTATACGAATATTACCAAAGGGCAGATTGCTGAGATAGGTAAGAAGTTGGGCATTGACTATGCTGAAACCTGGAGCTGCTATAAGGGCGGTGAGAAGCATTGTGGCAAATGCGGAACCTGCGTTGAGCGCAAGGAGGCTTTGGCCGAGGCGGGTATTGAGGATACTACCGAGTATGAAGAATAAGGATGAAGATGAATCAGGCGTTCTTCGTTCTTTATATATAATTAAGGTGTAATCAGAATAAATATAATAAAAGAAAAATGAAAACAACGATTTTATCTGCGGCTCTGATGCTTGCATCAACCGTTGCAATGGCTCAGAAGAGCAACTTCCAGTTGAAGGTGGATTTGAAGAATTTCAATTCCGATTCTGTACTTGTTTACAAGGGCAGAAATGTTAAGATGGACACGGTTTTGGTGAAGAATGGTAAGTTTACCTATTCTGCAAACCTTGATAAGGCAGCCGGATACGTTTTCCTCTCACCTGAAGCTTATCGTGGTGCAGGTCAGTTTATGTTCAACCTGCCTTGTGTTCCTGGCGAGAAGGCTGAAGTTAAGGGCGATGCAAAGACCCGCTTTGATATTTCGGGTTCTAAGTTCTATCAGCAGTATCATGAAGTAGGTGTTCTGCTGGAGAATGCTAATAAGGAGTTGAGAGATTACGAGGCTTCTCTGAACCAGAGAATGAAGAATGGTGAGACCCAGCAGAGCATCATGGCAGAGTATGAGCAGAAGGCTCCTGCCCTGCAAAAGGCAAAGGACGATAAGATTTTCGATTTCGTAAAACAGCATCCTGATTATGAGGCTTGTGCTACTATCATAGAGCAGTTTGATGATGTCAGCAAGATGGAGAAACTGCTGGGCTTGCTCTCTGAAAATGTGAAGAACGGCAGAATGAAGGCTTTCTACCAGCCAATGATTGATATGGCTAAGAAGCGTGCTGAGGCTGAGGAGAAGGCTAAGAAGGTGCAGGCTGCCGGTGTTGAGGCTCCTGACTTCACGCTGAAGGATATTAAGGGAAATGATTTCAAGCTTTCCAGCCTTCGCGGTAAGATTGTAGTTCTCGATTTCTGGGGTTCATGGTGCGGATGGTGCATCAAGGGAATGCCTAAGATGAAGGAGTATTACGAGAAGTACAAGGGTAAGTTTGAAATTCTTGGTGTAGATTGTAATGATACAGAGGCTAAGTGGAAGGCTGCTGTTGAGAAGCACCAGTTGCCATGGATTCATGTTTACAATCCGAAGGACAGCAAGGTTCTCAGCGACTACGCTGTTCAGGGTTTCCCTACAAAGATTGTGATTGATGCTAACGGTAAGATAATCAAGACCATCGTTGGTGAGGATCCTGCTTTCTACACATTGCTTGATGAAGTGTTGGGCAAGTAATGTTAACATAAAACAATGTCGCCCTGTAAGTGCAAAATTACATTTGCTCTTACAGGGCGATTTTTTGTTTGTTCAGTATTTTATTTCTTTTTCTTCTTCAATTCTAGTTTCGGAATCTTGATTTTCTGTCCGGCTTTTACGGTGCTTGTACCATTCAGGGCTTCTACGTAGCATTCCATGCCGGAACCTAAATAGCGGGTGCTGATCTGTTCGAGGGTCTGACCGGCGCCAACCGTAACAGTCTGGGCAACTCCTATGATTCGGTAAGCTCCCGTGCGTACGCGAGCATCCTTATCATACTGGGATGATGCTATTTTCGAAGTAGCCTTTTCTTCGGCTTTATCTTTAGCCTTTTCTTTCGCTTCAGCCTTAGCTTTTGCTTCAGCCTGCTTAGCCTTTTCAGCGTTAGCACTTTCCTCATCCGAATTTTCTGCCAGTTTTACTGCTTCTGCAGTTTTAGCCATACGGATGCTGTCTTCCATCGCTTTCTGGCGGAGTTTCTGTTCCTGAGAGAGTGGGGCGGCAGCTGGTTTGGCTGGGACTTTCTTGGCTGGAGCCTGGTGATACTGGTTTAGCTGCATGGCAAGATGATCGCGCTGGGCAGTCATCTGACCATAGTTGAAGGCAAACCATCCCATTCCGCCAATCAAAGCTACTACGATGAGACAGACTGCAACGACCAGATAGCGAGGAATAACAATATGATGAGAATTGGAAGATTCTTCTTCCTCCTCCTCCTCTTCTTCTTCAGATTCATCTGATGCAGGTACTGCGGGTTCAACAACTGCTTTCAGGGCTTGCTGTTGCTGGGCTAATTCAAGCTTCTCTTGCTCCAGTCTTTCCTGCTCAAGTCTTTCCTGTTCCAGTCTTTCTTGCTCAAGTCTTTCCTGCTCCAGTCTTTCCTGTTCAAGTTTCTCCTGCTCCAGTCTTTCCTGTTCCAGCCTTTCCTGCTCTTGCTTTTCTTTCTGTATTCTTTCCTGCTCCAGTTGAGCTTGTTTTAATCTTTCCAGTTTAGCTTGTTCAATAGCAATTTGCTTTGCCAGTTCGTCTTCGGCTTCTTTTTCCTTTTCCTTTTCAGATCCGATTACGACAACCTCCGGATTTGGAGTTGCAGTTTTTTCTTCGTCCAGAAAATCGAGTACTTGTGCAGGAGCATCTTCTGTCTGTTCTGCTCCAAACTTCTCATCTATTTCATCGAAATCTACGCCGTCATTTACCACCACCGTTTCAAATTGGGCGAATGGCTTGTTCACTATTTCTTTCAGGATGTTGTCAGGCGTGAAGGTGAGTTTGTCTCTGCCTTCAATGGTGAAGCGCTCGCCCGTGTTCACATTGATGCTTTCACGGTCTTTCGTGGCCTGTACCTTAAAGGTACCCAGCCATTTTATCTTCACCTGCTTGTCGGCATCGAGTCCCTGGTTGCACACATCAAACATCTTCCGGATGAAGAGTTCTGCTTCCACCTGGCTCAGACCGCTCTTATCAGCAAGCAGTTTTCCGAGTGTATTTAAACTGAATTTGCTCATTGCTCATCCCCTCCATTCTTTAGTTTTTCCTTGACCGAAGCAACCGGTCGGAAACCCAACACCAACTTAGGCGGCACCAGCTGGCGCTTCTTGGTAGTAGGATTAACCACCACTCGCTCCATGCGCTTCTTCACTTCGAAGGTGCCAAAATTGGGGATAGAGACAGCTTCTCCATCCTCAAACTCGGCAATCATAGCGTCTATCGCCTTGCGCACCAACTTCTGGGTGTCTTCCTGCGAATAGCCGGTTTGCTGAGCCAGTTCAGCGATGTATTCCTTATTGTTCATATTTATTTAATATGTAGTCAAAATTTCTAAGACTCCAGGCCATGGGGGAGAGAATGATTATTTCACCACCTTACCATAGAGGTCAAATTCCTCGCTTGCAGTAATTTCTACCTGATAGAAACAACCAACGCGCAGACGCTTCTCGTCGGCACGGATCAGAACCTCAGGGTCTACTTCCGGAGAGCAGAACTCTGTTCGTCCGATGTAGTAATCGCCTTCCTTGCGGTCGATGATAACGGTCATGGTTTTGCCCACCTTATCTGCCTCAACCTCAGAGCTGATGTCTTGCTGCAGAATCATCAGTTCGTCCAGCCGGCGCTGCTTTACCTCGGCAGGCACGTTGTCTTCGTAGTGGGTGGCGCTGTAGGTTCCTTCTTCCTCAGAGTAGGCAAAGGCGCCCATGCGCTCAAATCTCTGTTCGCGTACGAAGTCGAGGAGCTCGTGGAAATCCTCATCTGTCTCGCCTGGGAAACCAACCATCAGCGTAGTGCGGATGTGAATGCCTGGCACGCGTTCGCGGATGGCCTTCAGCAGATTGATGGTTTCCTGCTTCGTTACGTGGCGATGCATGCTGGTGAGCATGTGGTCGCTGATGTGCTGGAGGGCAATGTCGAGATATTTGCATACGTTTGGCTTCTCGCGCATCACGTCCAGAAGATCCATTGGGAACTGGTTTGGATAAGCGTAATGCAGGCGAATCCATTTCACGCCCGGAATATCAGCCATCTCGCTGATGAGTTCGGTAATATGATGCTTGCCGTCAATATCTACACCATAGTAGGTGAGTTCCTGAGCGATAATCTGAAACTCCTTTACGCCTTCAGCTACCAGTTCGCGCACCTCCTGCAGAATCTCTTCCTTCGGACGCGAAACGTGCTTGCCGGTGATGATAGGAATGGCGCAGTAGGCACAGTGGCGGTTGCAGCCCTCAGCTATCTTGATGTAGGCATAATGGCGCGGAGTGGTGAGATGACGCTGGCCGTTGCAGGATGAAACTTCCGCCTTGCCGAGTTCCTGCAGGAGCTGCTTGTAGTTGAATTTGCCGTAGAACTTATCCACTTCGGGCATTTCTTCTTCCAGTTCCTTCTGGTAGCGCTGCGAGAGGCAGCCCATTACGTAGAGCTTTCTGAGTCGGCCTTCTTCCTTAGCCTGGATAAACTCCAGGATGGTGTCGATGCTTTCCTGCTTTGCATCCTCGATGAATCCGCACGTATTGATGACGGCTATCTCGCCCTGAGGGCGCTTGGAATCGTGAACGCAATGGTAGCCGTTTGCCTCAAACTGCTTCATCAGCAACTCGCTGTCTACGAGATTCTTCGAGCAGCCCAGGGTAATAATATCTATCTGATTTTTCTTCATTTTCTAATTTTTAAAGAGCGAGTCTACGAATTCTGTCTTGTTGAAAAGCTGCAGATCTTCCATACCTTCGCCCAGTCCGATGTATTTTACAGGCACCTTGAGCTGGTCGCTGATGCCGATGACAACGCCGCCCTTAGCGGTTCCGTCGAGCTTGGTGATGGCGAGCGAGGAGATGTTGGTAACGGCAGAGAACTGTTTAGCCTGCTCGAATGCATTCTGTCCGGTACTTCCGTCGAGCACGAGCATTACCTCGTCTGGTGCTTCAGGCATTACTTTCTTCATCACTTCCTTTATTTTCTTGAGCTCATTCATCAGGTTCACCTTGTTGTGCAGTCGGCCTGCTGTATCGATGAGCACCACGTCGGCGCCGTTTGCCTTGGCGCTCTGCAGGGTGTCGAACGCCACGCTTGCCGGGTCGCTTCCCATCTGCTGTTTCACTACAGGCACGCCCACGCGCTCGCCCCAGATGCAAATCTGCTCTACGGCAGCGGCACGGAAGGTGTCGGCAGCTCCCAGAACAACCTTCTTTCCAGCCTTCTTAAACTGGTAAGCCAGTTTGCCGATGGTGGTTGTCTTGCCCACGCCGTTTACGCCTACTACGAGGATAACGTAAGGTTTATGGTCGGCAGGAAGTTCCCAGTCTGCCAGGTCATCGCTGTGATTCTCGGAGAGGAGAATGGCGATTTCCTCGCGCAGAATGCGGTTGAGCTCGCTGGTTGAAACATATTTATCGCGGGCCACACGTTCTTCGATGCGGCGGATAATCTTGACCGTGGTTTCTACACCTACGTCTGAAGTGATGAGTACCTCTTCGAGATCGTCGAGCACATCATCGTCGACGGTAGACTTTCCGGCAACGGCGCGCGCCAGTTTGCCGAACACACTCTCCTTGGTTTTTTCAAGTCCCTTATCGAGAGTTTCCTTCTTTTTGTTGCTGAATAATCCGAATAATCCCATAATCTTGTTTTTTATCTTCTGCAAAGATACTCATTTTTTTTTATTTTATGGCTTTTTCATTTGCTTTTTCGCCCTTTTCAAGAAAAAAAGTAAAGATTTAGAGGGTTTTATGTCATGACAGAAGGGTTTTCGCCGATATTGTGGGTTAATAAGGTTTAATAAATAATGTTGTCTGCTACAAAAAACAAATCGCCCTGCAAAGGGCAGAAGCGATTCTGCTTCTGGACCCCTGCAGGGCGTTCTGTTTATTTCTTCATCATTTCCTTTACGGCTCTTTCGAGCTGGGTATCATGGCCATTGATGAAATCTTCCGGACTGTTGTACACCTCGATGTCTGGGTTCAGCTGGGTGTTCTCGCCGAACACACCACGCATGTCGCGGCAGCCTACCTGAGGAATACCGAATACCAGCGTGTTGTCCATCAGCGTTTCCCACCATACGGCTGTCATGGTTCCTGCTACAGGAGCACCGATCAGCTTGCCGATTCCGAGTTCCTTGTAAACCCATGGGAAACCGTGACCGTTGCTGTAATCATTCTCGCAGATCATAACGCATGATGGCTTCACCCATTTATTGAACGGATCGCGGCCAACGACCTTACCGTGAGGTACAAACTCCTGATACTGCTTGCCGTTGAGCAGGGTGCAGAGATCATCGTGCAACCAGCCGCCACCATTATGGCGCTCGTCTACGATTACAGCGTCTCTGTTTCGGTTCTTGTCGCTCAGCAGTTCGCTGTAAACGGTGCGGAAACTCTCCGAATCCATCGCCTTAACGTGAACATAAGCGATGCGTCCGCCCGAAATGCTGTCAACGAAAGCGCGGTTGCGGTCTACCCATCGCTTGTAGAGCAGGTTGTTGAGTTTGCCCTGAGAGATAGCCTTCACTGTAACCTCCATCTTCTTGCCCTTGGCGTTTCTGATGCCGAGTCGTACATTCTTGCCAACCTTTCCGTCGAGCAATGGGAAGTAGTCCATTCCGGCTTTAATCTCCTCGCCGTCGATGCTCTCGATGATGCTGCCGGCTTTTACGCCCGTATTCTTCACATCGAAAGGACCACGCTTGATAATCTCCTGAATCTTCAGGCCGTCGCCCTGGTACTGAGGGTCGAAGAATACTCCCAGGTTGGCGGTGGTAAGCGCGCTGTTCGAAGCGTAGTAGCGGGCTCCTGTATGCGAAGCGTTCAGCTCGCCAAGCATTTCGCTCAACATCTCCTGGAAGTCGAAATTGTTGTTGATGTAAGGCAGAAACTTCTCATAGGTCTTGCGGTAACCTTCCCAGTCAACACCATGGATCTTAGGGTCGTAGAACTTGTCTTTCACCTGTCGCCATATGTGGTCGAAGAGATACTGGCGCTCCTCGGCTGGCTTATAGTTGAAGTTAGCCTCAAAGCTGATGTTCTTGGTGCTGAATCCGCTCAGATCCACCTTCTTGATGCTGCTTCCGTTGCAGATGAAGAGGTTCTTCACATCCTTGTCGGTCTGCAGGTTGCCCTGGCCTACGCCCTTCATCACGAGCTTGGTAGAGCCGTCCTTCAGGTCGTGCTGCCAGAGGTCGTAATCATCCTCGAAGGCTGCCTGGTAGTAGAGCATGTCGCCGTCTTTAGAGAGCACAGCATCGCCCATGTGCGAAGAATTTGCGGTGAGGCGTACGATTCTGTCGCGGCAGTTTTCGATGTCCAGCTCCAGTGGCTTCACTTTTTCCACCTCTATCTTTCCGGTCTTCTTCTGCTTTTCGTCAGCCTTCTTTTTAGCCTCTTCCTTCTTCTCGTCTTCCTTCTTCTCCTTTTCGTCCTTGCTGGCGTCAGCCAGTTCTATCTCTTCCTTGCTCATGTTGAAGCGGTTGTAGGCGTCCAGGTCGAAGAACATGATGTAGGCATCGTCTTCTGCTCCCCAGCTTCCATGACTGCGGTAGCCGGCTCTGTCGCTCTGGAAGAGCATTGCCTTGCCGTCGAGCACCCATTTGCCGTTGCTGTCGCTGTAGCCGGAATTGGTCAGGTTGTGAACCTCTTTGCCGTCAGCCTTTACCAGCGCAATATCCTGGTTGTTCCAGCCGCCGTTGCCGATATAGGTAGAAAGAAGCCATTTGCTGTCTGGCGACCATTCGAAACCGATGTCTCCATCGCTGTAAGAGTAGACGTATTTGCCATCGAGCACGGTGCGGATTTCCTTCGATTTCAGATTGACGATGCGGAGTGCAGCGCGGTCTTCGAAGAAAGCTACTTCCTTGCCGTCAGGAGAGTATTGAGGATACTGCGATGTAATGCCTGTTTTCACCAGCTGCTCTTCCTCGATATCGGTAGCGTAGGTGAAGTTCTTCTCTTTCTCATTCTTGATCTTAGACTGGTAAATCTGCCATACGCCATTGCGCTCGGCTGCATAGGCCAGGGCTCTGCCGTCTGGCGAGAAACTCAGGTCGCGCTCCTGCTGCGGTGTGTCGGTAATGCGCTTGGTAGTGGTGTATTCTACAGAAGTTACGTATACGTCGCCATGCATCACGAAAGCCACTTCCTTGGCGTCTGGCGAAACGGAAATCTCTGTAGCTCCCCAGCTTTTTATCTGACGTACGAGGCTTGGAGCGTCATTATCTGTTGTAATGGAGATGTTCACCTTCTGAGGCTCTCCACCTTCTTTCACGGTGTAGATTTCGCCATCATATCCGTAGCAGAGCAGGTCGGTGCTGGATGCAGTGAGGAATCTTACCGGATTGCCTTTGTGGTGGGTTATCTGCTTGTCGCTTGAACTGTTGAGGCTGCGGCGGTAGATATTGAATGTGCCGTCCTGCTCGCTCAGATAGAAGAATGATTTCTCGTCTGATGTCCATACTGGCGAGCGGTCTTCGCCGGCAAAGGTAGTCTGCTTGGCAAACTTTCCGTTACTCTTCAGCCAGATGTCGCGTGCGATAGGTGATTTCTGGTGTTTGCGCCAAGGGTCTTCGTATCCCTTTTTGTCGTGGTAGAGAATGTCGCCGTTCTTGGCGATGCTGATATTCTCCATGGTGAGGGTAGAGAAGAGTTCCGGTCTTCCGCCCTTGGTGCTTACCTTATATACTTGTGGGAATGTGTTGTCGCCGAAGATGATGCTCTGGGCTGTAGGCTGCAGACTGGCTGAGTAGAGCACATGGTCGTTGTCTGCAAAGGAGATAGGTGTTTCGCTGCCGCTGTTGGTGGTGAGTCGGGTAGGAGCACCGCCTTTTGCATCGATTACGAAGATGTCGAGACTTCCTTCGCGGTTAGACTGGAAGGCAATTTTCTTGCTGTCAGGGCTCCATACAGGATGCGAATCGAAGGCCGCATGGGTTGTGAGCTGTCGCGCTTCACCGCCGTTGACAGAAACACTGTAGAGGTCGCCTTTATAAGCGAAGGCGATGGTAGTGCCATCGGGCGAGATGGCTGGGTAGCGCATCCAGAGCGGATGTTCTTCTGCGCTGGCAGAGAGTGCTGCCGAGAGCAGGGCTACTGAAAAGATTAACTTTTTCATTTGCGTATGTTTTATGTTTGAATATGCGTTATAAAAATCTCTTCTCTTTCGGGGCCAGAATACAGTTTCTTGCTCCTAACGGATGCAAAGGTAGTTATTTTTTGCGATATTTAAGCATAAAAAAAGAAAAAAGTGAGAAAAAGTTTGGTGTATTCAAAAAATATATGTACCTTTGCAGCCGCAAATAAGAAAAGTGGCTGATTGCGTTATTGGTTAGCTAGTTTGCGATTTGAAAAGTGTTGGTTCCGTAGCTCAGTTGGATTAGAGCAACAGCCTTCTAAGCTGTGGGTCTTGGGTTCGAACCCCAACGGAATCACTATAATAGGCAAAATGAAACTTATTTGTACAAAAATAGCGTGAGAGAACAATAGTAGTAAGTTACTTATTTATAGGTACTTATCTCTGTTGTTCTTTTTTTGTTTTTAAATATATTTTATCACTTATTCCTCTTTTATGAACTCTTTTCGTAAATAGCAGTTAATCAATATGTTATGAATTTGACGTATTGGGAAATCATCCATGTGTGTTACAAATGTGTTATCAAAAAGCGCTAAT
>OBLI01004304.1_pt1 | contig 10265 bp, 10 predicted proteins | sample 1519701 | NCBI WGS metagenome assembly OBLI01 (sample SAMEA3663005, study PRJEB22513) | pig gut metagenome | biome: pig gut; feature: pig-associated habitat; material: faeces | place: France | collected 2012 | reverse complement strand
GTACAACTTCCTAAACTTTCTACAGAATTTAACTTTTTAACAATTACATTTCTTTTAGCCATTTTATTTGATCCAATTGTTAATGCTAATGTTAAAGAAAGTGGTAATCCCTCAGGCATCGCAGAAACAGCAAGAGCAACTACTGCCAAGAATATATCCATAAAATGATATTGTTTATAAATCAATACACAACCAATTAAAATTGAAATACCGATAATCATCAAAGTAATTTGTTTAGAAAATTTCTCCATTCTAATTGTTAATGGAGACTTACTTTCTTCAGTAGATGTAACTTTTTCAGCAATCTTTCCAACTTCTGTATCGATACCAGTTGCAGTAACAACAGCAATAGCTCTACCGGTTAAAACTGAAGTACCAGCATATATCATACACTTCTTAGAATCATCTCCAAGAGACGAAGAATCACTACTTTTTGCTACCCCTATACTTTCACCAGTAAGAACCGACTCATCAACAGTAAGATTATTTGAATTAATAATTCTAGCATCACTCGATACCTTAGTACCTGGCTCAACTATAATAATATCTCCAGGAACTAGGTATGAAGAATCAATTTCATAATGTTTATTTTCACGAACAACTTTAACTTTTACTTTAATTAAATCTTTAAGAGCTTCAGAATTCTTTTCTGCTTTAATTTCTTGCACAGTAGAAACCACAGCATCAACCATAATAATAAAAATTATAGCAAATCCATCTAAGTACTCTCCAACTATAAATGATAGAATAGCAGCTACAACTAACACATATATAATAGGATCATTTATTGCACTTAAAAATATTTGGAAAACACTTTTTTCTTTTTCCTTTGGAAGTTCATTCAAACCATATGTTTTTATTCTACTCTTTGCTTCCTTTTCACTTAACCCATTAAGAGAAGATTTAAGTTCTTTTAATACTTTTTTAGAATCTAAATATTCAAAATCTTTTTTCATAATACCAACCCTTGATTATATAAATATATTATATAAAATTATATTTTTTTTATCAAGAAAAAGGAGCAATTAATTTGCTCCTAAAGTAACATTAAATAATTTTTCAGTTTTACCTCTCATAACTCTAATTTCAATCTTTTCTTTTGGTTTATATTTATATAGATAATATCGTAGTTCAGCTACACTAGTAATATCATATTTTCCTATTTTAATTATTACATCACCCTTTTTAATTCCTGCATCTGCACAAGGGCCTCCTTTTACTGCCTCTACAACTATAACACCACTTGTTACAGTGTTATCAATTGTTATACCTTCTTGTCTTAAATATTGTGATGATGTTGTAAAATCAGTCATACTGACACCTAAATATGCTCTTTGAATCTTTTCACCTTTTAATATTAAATTAGCGTATTCAATTGCATCCTCTATTGGTATTGCAAAACCAATTCCTTCTATTTCTGATTTAACAATTTTCATAGAATTAACACCTATAACTTCACCACTAACATTACAAAGTGGACCACCACTATTTCCAGGATTAATTGCTGCATCAGTTTGCATAACATTCATAATCCAATCATTAGTACTTGAGTTGCCTACAGAAACAGCAACCATTCTATCTTTTCCACTCAATATTCCTCTTGTTACTGTACCAGCATAGTCCACACTTAGTGGAGAACCAATTGTAAATACAGTATCTCCAACTTTCATTTTACTACTATCGCCAATCTTAGCAACCCTTTTCACATATGAAGAATCAATCTTAATAACAGCTATATCAGCATATTCATCACTTCCAATAACTGTTGCAACTAAAGTTTCACCATCCATTAACTTAACTTTAATTTCACTTGCACCATCAATAACATGATGATTAGTTAATATATAGCCTTTAGAATCATATATAAAACCAGACCCTATACCAGCTAATTTTAACTTTTGATAATTTTCAACAACTACAACAGAATCATACACATTTTCTATGCCAGAAGATATTCCATTTTCAGTAACATTAACATTTTTTACAATAGATTCACCTGTAGAGACTTTCTCTTGAACAATAGGATTTTTTTGAATATAAGCATACATACAAAAGGCTCCAACAAATAATGCAACTACACTTAATAAATAAGAATTATTATTTTTCATAGTGCCTCCTAATCCATATATGATATTTGTTTATAATTATCAGGAAATCCCATTCTATATAAAACTTTTTGAACATCTATAGAATGTAATTTAGAAGATAACCATTCAATTTCATAATCAATTTCATTCATCATCATTTTGAAATCATCACGAGTTAACATCTGTTTTAATATAATTATTAAAGCAAATATATCATGTTTTCCATATATATATTCATCCTCTACTTGTGGTATTTCGAGTAATTCATGATATCTTGTATCAGCAATGCCTTTTTGAGTTTCATGATTATATAATATATCTTCATGAGCACATAAATTTCTATAATTTGAAAGTATTGATAAATAGTCTTGAAGAGCATCTGCATCTATGCAATAATAAGAAGCAATTTCTTCTTTATCTTCATCTTTTAATATAGAAAAAAGTTCACTCATAAGTCCAAAACTTAACACCTTAACACTAACCCACATTGGTATATAACCATAATTATTTATATAATGACTTGTAGCTTGATGTTGATATCCATTAATTCTAATTTGCCTTTTTAATTTTCTAAGTAAATCATTAATTTGTCTACTAGTTTCCTTATTTCTATTAAAGTTATTAACATTTAAATAATCTTTTTCTTTATAACCATATTTTTTACTTAAAACATAACTAAATATAGACTTATAATTATTTTCAACTATTAATACATTTTTAAATATTATATTTCTAAAATATCTATCAAAAGTAAATAATGAATATAGTTCTTCAAACGTAGAACCTTCTACAAATCTTTTACTACCAGTTATTAAAAATGGTGATCTATATCCATTCAAAAAGAAATAATTTTCTCTAAGCAATATTTCTTTTGCTTTATCATAATCTTCAACAGTAAGACCCTTACTTATCAATATTTGGATTTGTTCTTCTATAGTTTTAAATACTTTTGCTGCCACTTATTTCACTCTCCTATTATGTAATAATTATAACATTAATAATATGAATTTTAAATCAATTTTTGATAGTTTTAATTTTTTATGTAAAAGAAAAACTCAAATATAAATTTGAGTTTAACCTTCTCACTATCTCTTACTGAATTGTGGTGCTCTACGTGCTTTCTTAAGTCCGTATTTCTTTCTTTCCTTAATTCTAGCATCACGAGTAATCATGCCATTTGATTTTAATACTGGTCTATTTTCAGCATTTGCAAGCATTAAAGCTCTAGCAATACCTAATCTAATAGCTCCAGTTTGTCCAGAAAAACCTCCACCTTTAACTACGATATTAATATCATATTTTTCTTTAGAATCAGCGAGTTCTAATGGTTGTACTAAATCCATAACTAATGTTTCATAAGGCATGTAATCTTTTACATCTTTACCATTAACAGTAATATTACCTTTTCCTGGAACTAAAGTTACTTTAGCAACGCTTCTTTTTCTTCTGCCTATTGCAGTATACTTATTTTTTTCTGCCATCTTACTTTACCTCTAATCTTTCTGGTTTTTGAGCTTCATGTTTATGTTCGCTTCCAGCATAAACAAATAATTGTCTAAAGATTTGTCTTCCAAGTCTATTTTTAGGAAGCATACCCTTAACAGCTCTTTCTACCATTTCAACTGGATATTTTTCTTTCATTGTTCTAGCATTTCTTTCTCTTAGACCACCTGGATAACCACTATGATTATAGTACATTTTATCATCTAATTTGTTTCCAGTTAAATTTACTTTTTCAGCATTGATAATAATAACGTTATCACCACAAGCAATATGTGGAGTATAAGTTGGCTTATGTTTACCTCTTAATACAGAAGCAGCTAAAGCAGCAACTTTACCTAAGTTTTGTCCTTCAGCATCAATAACATACCAATTATGTTTAACGTCTTCTTTTTTTAACATAAATGTTTTCATAATATATTATTTCCTTCCTTCAACTTCGATGCATACTATATTTGCAACTATAGCAATTTCTTTCCCACAGAAACTGCATCTCCATTAAAATGTACCGGGAATATTATATAAAAAGAATATTTAATTGTCAAATGTTTTTTGACAATTTTACAAATATATAGGCATATTATAAATAGTATAAACTTGACAATATATCATTATATATTATAAAATTACTATATAATAGTGGAGGAAAAATGAAAAATAAAGGAATGTTAGTAATACTAATTATTATGTTTATAATAGCAGTAACTGGAGGAATAATAGGTTTTTTAGAAAGTAAAAAGAATAAGCCAAACACTCCAGATAATAATAAAACTGGTACTATTACATATAAATATTTTTTAGAAGAAGAAGAAGTAGAAGAAATGCCAGTTAATGAAAAAATAATTGATGAAAATGGAGTAGAAATAACAAATGAAATATATTCATTTTCAAGATTAAATTGTTCCAACGGAATTGAAGGTGAATTCAATTTAGAAGAATGGAAATTCATTCCAAAAAAAGAAATGGAAGGTACTTGTGAATTACATTTTGTAAAAGCAAAATATGAAGTTACAATTACTGAACCAATAAATGCAAGATTAGATGAAAACAATCCTAAATATATAAATAGAGAAGAAACTGGTAGATTTATTATAATACCTAACGAAGGATATGAATATTCTAAATCAATATGTTCAGATAATAAACAAGCAGTATGGGACGAAAAAAATAACGCATTAGTAATTAATTCAATAACAAAAGATGTATCATGCAAAGTAGATTTTAAATTAAAAGAACTAACAGTAAATATAAAAGTTAATAATGGTGATGGATCAACAACAAAAACAATAATTTATAGTGATTCACTAGCAGAAGTTGTAACACCAAAAGACGGATATGAAAATCCTGAAATAAGTTGTTCTAATAATCAAAAAGGTATATTTAAAGAAAATACATTTAGTATAGATAAAGTTACAAATAATTCAGATTGTACTATAACATTCAAAAAAACACCACCAAAAAAATATACATTCAAAATAGAAATCCCAAGTTTAATAACTATATTAAATGGTTCAACATCAACTGATGTTGAAGAAGGAAAAGATGCCGAAATAACAATGAAAGTTCAGGACGGATATACAATGTCTTTAGATTGTGGAGACATTCTTCCATCAAGTACTGAAGATGTCGATAATACAACGAAAAAATATATATTTAAAGGTGTAAAAAGTAATATTAGCTGTAAAGCATCAGCCAAAATAAGCGAGTAATCGCTTTTTTATTGAAAAAAATTTAATTAAATGTTAAATTATCAATGAGGAAATATTATGTGGAATATTGGAAATGTTAAAATTAAAAATAGAATTGTTTGTGCGCCAATGGCAGGAATATCTAATGAATCATATAGAACAATTTTAAAAAGTATGAATCCAGGACTTATATATTCAGAAATGGTAAGTAATATGGGAATTATCTATAATAGTAAAAACACATTAGAGATGTTAAAAATAAATAATGATGAAAGACCAATATCACTTCAAATATTTGGAAGTGATGTAGACTCTTTTATTAAAGCAGCCAAATATGTAGAAGAAAATGCACATCCTGATATTATAGATATAAATATGGGATGCCCTGTACCTAAAGTTGCACTTAAATCTCAAGCAGGTTCAGGATTACTTAAAAATCCAGAAAAAATTTATGAAATTGTTTCTGAAGTAGTTAAAAACGTTAATACACCAGTTACTGTTAAAATAAGATCAGGCTGGAATAATAATAGTATTAATTGTGTTGAAGTAGCTAAATTAATAGAAAAAGCAGGAGCATCAGCAATAGCTATACATCCAAGAACAAGAGAACAAGGATATACAGGATTATCAGACTGGTCCCTTATAAAAAAAGTAAAAGATGCAGTAAATATACCAGTAATTGGTAATGGAGATATACATACTAAAGAAGATGCTAAAAAAATGCTAGAAGAAACAGGATGTGATGCAGTTATGATTGGAAGAGCATCAATCGGAAACCCATGGATTATTAAAGAGTGCGTAGAATATATTGAAAATAATAATATTATAAAAGAACCTACATATGAAGAAAGAATTCAAATGCTAGAAAAACACTATAATTTATTAAAAGAAAAAACAAGTGAAAGAAAAGCACTACTTGATATCAAAACGCATGCATTAGCATATTTAAAATACATTCCAAAGTCAAAAGAATTAAAAAATGAAATTGTAACTTGTAAAACTGAAGAAGATTTTAAAAACTGTATTAATAAAATTTATGAACATATAAAATACATTTCTTGTGAAAAATAGGAAAAAAACTGGTAAATTATTGAACTTATCGGTTTTTTTGTTATATAATAACAATTGAGGAGGATTAGGAAATGAAAAAGACTGGATTATTTAAGATAATCATGTTTACACTACTTGCTATTGTAGTAATAACTTGGATTGTTCCAGCTAGTTACTTCAATTCTGGAGAATTAGCAGAACTTGGAAAATATAGAATCGGATTTTTTGATTTCTTCCAATTAATCTTTGGAGCATTTGAATTTAAATACTTCATTCAAATCTTTATATTCTTACTTTCAGTAGGTGCTCTTTATGGAGTACTTGCTAAAACTGGTAAATATAGAGCATGGATTGAAAAAATAGCAAGTAAATTTAGAGGAAAGGAATACGTGTTTTTAATTATTGCTGCTGTTATTATAGTAGGATTAACTTCTGCATTTAACTATGGACTATTACTATTTATGTTCTTCCCATTAATAATAAGCATCGTACTAGCTATGGGTTATGATAAAATAACTGCATTCCTAACAACATTCGGTGCAATGTTAATCGGAACAATTGGTAGTACAATTAGTTACAATATAACAGGTGTAATAAATGAACAATTATCAATTACAAAACTAAGTGTTGGAATTTGGTATAGAATAGCAATTTTAGTATTATCTTTAGCTGTATTAATTGTATATTTAGTTAAAGCTAAACATACAGTGGTTAAAAAAGCTGAAAATAAAATTGAAAATGCTATAGAAAACGATATGTTTATTGGTGAAAAAAATTCTAATAAATATTCTGTATTACCAATCATAATTATTCTAGCAATATTATTTGTATTACTAATATTAGCATGTACTAATTGGAGTGGAACATTCAACATTAAATTCTTTACTGACATCAATACAAAAATTATGGCAGTAAAAATTAAAGACTTCGAAATATTTAAAAATATATTTGGAACAATTGAAGAATTTGGTAATTGGTACTATGCCGAAATGGCTGTTATTAACTTATTAGCAGCACTATTAATTGGTAGATTCTTCAGAATGAAACATAGAGATGTATTATCTTATATGGCTGAAGGAGCTAAAAAAATGTTACCATCTGCATTAATAGTAGTATTAGCATACTGTGTTATCTACTTCGCAGGAAATACAATGTTCTATCCAACAATTGCAGGATGGATTTTAGGAGCAACAAGTAAATTTAATATATTCTTTGCTTCAATAGCTACAATCCTTGGCTCTGCATTACATGTAGATATGCTATATGTAGCAAACTACGTAATTCCACAAATAGCTGCACAAGGCGCAAGTGCAACAGTAACAGGAACATTAATTCAAGGTCTATATGGCGTTACAATGTTTGTAGCTCCAACAAGTGCTGCTTTAGTACTTGGACTTACATATTTAAATATTCCATATACTGAGTGGATTAAAAAAACTTGGAAATTAGCATTAATACTATTTGGTATTGTAATTCTTACTACAGTAGCTGCAATGCTAATATAATTAAAGAAATACAGTTAAATCTGTATTTTTTTTTACAATAAATTCATACTATTAATATGATAAAATATGAAGAAAATTTAATAAAAGTATTAAAGCAAAGTGAAAAAGAAGCAATAAATTTAAAACATGGTTTTATAGGAACGGAACACTTCCTAATAGGAACACTATCACAAAACAATGAACTATCAAATATACTAAAAAAAGAAATAAACAAAGATTTTTTTATCAATGAAACAAATAAATATGTAAAAAAAGAAAAAAACGTATCCTTTCCTATATACACACCTTTATTGAAAAAAATAATACTTCAATCAACAAACAAAAATGAAATAACTCTAAGAAATGTAATATTAAATATACTTAAAAATAATGATGGAATAGCAATAACTATACTTAATAATCAAAAAACAAATATAAATAAACTAATTAACAAATTATCTATAAATAAAACATTAAAATATGGAATTAATTTAAATGAAAAAGTTAAAAATAAAAACTATATTCCAATAGTCGGAAGAACAAAAGAAATAAATGAACTAATAGAAGCACTTTGTAAAAAAGACAAAAATAACGCAATATTAATTGGAGAAGCAGGTGTAGGTAAAACGGCAATCATAGAAGCCTTAGCATACAAAATAAACAAAGGTGAAGTTCCAAAAGAATTACAAAATAAAAAGATAATAGAAATATGCATGTCATCAGTTATAAGTGGAACACGATACAGAGGAGAATTCGAAGAAAAAATGGAAAAAATAATTGATGAATTTAAAGAAAATGAAGAATATATTTTATTTATTGATGAAATTCATACAATGGTTGGTACAGGTGGCTCTGATGGAGCGATAGATGCATCAAATATCTTAAAACCATCACTAGCTAGAAATGAAATAAAATGTATAGGAGCAACAACAACTTCAGAATATAAAAAAAGTTTTCTAAAAGATAAAGCACTTAATAGAAGATTTCAAATAATTAATATTGAAGAACCTACCCAATTAGAAACATTAAATATACTAAAAAATACAAAAAAATATTACGAAACCTTTCATAACGTGAAAATTAGTTCAAAAGAATTAAATACAATAATTAAACTAGCTTCCAAAGATAAAAGCAAAAAAGAACCTGATAGAAGTTTAGAAATGCTTGATTTAGTATGCACCAAGGCTAAAATTAATAAACCTAATATAAATATTAAGATTAATGAATTATTAAAAGCAAAAAATACATTTATTAAAGAAAAAAATTATAAGGAAGCAAAAAATATAGATAAAATAATTAAGAATTTTAAAAATGAAAAAATTACAATTACTAAAAAGCAGATATTAGAAACTCTTGGTATAAACAGAAATGAGAAAATATTAGGATTTAAGATATAATTTCTTAATATTTTCACATAAATATGTTAATATTATCTTAGGTGATATAAATGGATATAATATTAATATTATTAATTATTTTTATTCCAATAGTAGCTCAAATAGGAATAAAAAGTGCTTACTCAACTAATTCAAGAATAGAAAATGATTTAAAAATTACAGGAAAAGATGTTGCAAGAAAAATACTAGATAAAAATGGACTTCAAAATATAGATATAGTTTGCATAAATGGTGAACTTACAGATCATTATGATCCACGTAAAAAAAGAGTTTCATTATCAACAAATATCTATAATGGAACAAGCGTTTCTGCGGCAGCAGTAGCAGCACATGAAGTAGGTCATGCAATTCAAGATAAAAAAGGATATTTTTATCTAAGACTTAGAAGTTTTTTAGTTCCAATTGTAAACATTGCATCTCACATATCAACAATATTTATATTCATAGGTTTTGCTATTGAAGCATTGGATATAGTTAATATAGGTATATATTTGTTATTAGTTGGTTTATTATTCCAATTAATTACTCTTCCAGTCGAGTTTAATGCATCTTCTAGAGCTAAAGTTCAATTAAAAGAATGTGGACTACTTAGTGACGAAAATACAAGCGGTACAAACAGTGTACTAAATGCAGCAGCACTTACATATGTTGCAGGATTCTTAGCGCAAGCACTTCAAATATTTAGATTAATATTAATAAGTAGAGATAATAAATAATTATCTCTTTTTTAATGAAATTAAAAAGTAGTATTTCTACTACTTAATAACATAACTACTTAGTATATGGTAATAAAGCCATATATCTAGCAATCTTAATTTGATTAGCAATATGTCTTTGATGTTTAGCACATGCTCCAGTCATTCTTCTAGGTAATATTTTTCCTTTTTCATTAATGTATTTGGAAACAATCATAACATCTTTATAATCTACGCTCTTACCAGCACACATTTGACATATTTTTTTTCTTCTATAAAATTCTGCCATTATTTATCCTCCTTAAAATGGTAAATCATTATCACTTAGTGATACTTCTTTATCATAATTTTCATATGGATCTGA
>OBLI01004300.1_pt1 | contig 10271 bp, 6 predicted proteins | sample 1519701 | NCBI WGS metagenome assembly OBLI01 (sample SAMEA3663005, study PRJEB22513) | pig gut metagenome | biome: pig gut; feature: pig-associated habitat; material: faeces | place: France | collected 2012 | reverse complement strand
CCGAAATGATTGAGGGCTTCGTCAATGAGTCAATACTGGCAAGGGCACAGAAAAAAGGGCTTGCCGAGATACATCTTCATAACCTTCGCGACTACACTCTCGACAAGTGGAGGCGCGTGGATGACTATCCCTATGGAGGATTTGCGGGGATGGTGATGCAGTGCGAACCTATCGACCGCTGCATATCGGCACTCAAGGCTGAAAGGGATTATGACGAGGTGATATACACTTCGCCCGACGGTGAGCAGTTTAACCAGCACGTGGCCAACGACCTGTCGCTGAAAGGCAACCTTATTATATTATGTGGCCACTACAAGGGCATCGACCACAGAATACGTGAGCATCTCATCACACGCGAGATTAGTATCGGTGATTATGTGCTGACGGGTGGCGAGTTGGCGGCGGCGGTGATGGCTGATGCAATCGTGAGAGTAGTGCCGGGAGTGATTGGCGACGAACAGAGCGCATTGTCGGATTGTTTTCAAGACGATCTCCTCTCTGCTCCTATCTACACTCGTCCTGCCGACTACAAGGGATGGAAGGTGCCCGATATACTGCTAAGTGGCAACGAGGCCAAGATTAAGCAATGGGAAATGGATCAGGCTATGGAGCGCACCAGACTGCTGAGGCCCGACTTGATAAAGAATTAAAAAATTAAAAAATTAAAGATTTAGGGATTTACAATAATTCTCACCAAGCTGGAAGCCTTCCTCGTAGAGAGCCTCCAGCTTTTTTTCGTCTTTCTCAATCCTGTCAACATCCATAGGGCGCAGGGGACGAATAACATCCACTAATCCCTGGTCTTCCATCTGCTCCACCATCTCGAGTTGACGGTTGTATTCGGCTATGCGCCTACTGAGCGCAACGCGAAGACGAGGATAGTTCTTATAAATAAATTTCGGAATCTTGTGGTCTTTCGACGTATTGCGATAACCACGATTACGGGTGAGTATCAACACGTTATGCTTATGCCCCATGGCTATGGCGCGCTCCACGGGAATGCTGTCAACAATACCTCCGTCGAGATAAGACTGACCATCGACATTGATAATCTGACTGACGTAGGGCAAACTGCTGCTGGCTCGGCAAATATCAAGCAATCGCTGATGGTCGCCACTTGTCTCAGTGAGATATTCCGCACGCCCGGTGTTGCAATTCGTGACAACCATCTCAAAGGTGGATGGCGACGCAAAATAGGTGTCGTAGTCGTAGGGCACCAACTCATTTGGAAAACGGTCGTAGAGCAATTCGGGGTCGAAAATACATCCTTGCGTCACAAGATGCCTAAGTCCGATATAATGATATTTCACAAGCATGTCGATGTTTGACATGCGTGCACGACCTGGCTGGCGACTCATATACGACAATCCGTTGCATGCGCCTGCCGACACCGCAACGATATACTTAAAATACAAGTCATACTTCATGAACGCATCGAGCACGCCACTGGTGAACGTCCCTCGCATTCCGCCACCCTCAAGCACCAATCCTGTCTCACTTATTATCATATATTCAATGTTATAAATTGCTAATTATCACAATAAAGTTATATTTTTTGTGCAAAGGTATAGTTTTTTTCGAAAAAAATGCGTATCTTTGCATGGATTTTTGAAAATAATAATAAAAATTAGTGCTTATGTTTAGTAAAGAGACCTATATTCGACGTAGAAACGAGCTGAAAAAACTCGTTAACGACGGTATCATCATCTTGTTCGGCAACAATGAGTCGCCGATGAACTATCCTGCCAATGCTTATTATCCCCATCGACAGGATTCGTCATTCATATATTATTTCGGTCAGCACCGCGAAGGCCTCGTGGGTGTAATCGACATCGACAACAACCGCGAGACACTTGTCGGCGACGACATCGACGTGGTTGACATTGTATGGTATGGTTCGGTTGACTCTGTCAGCGACCTCGCCGCACAGGTGGGAGTGGACAACACCCTGCCGATGAAGGGACTCTCAACTATCGTTCATGATGCTCTTAAGAGCAAGCGCAAGATTCATTTCCTGCCTCCCTATCGCCACGACACAATGATACAGATAATGGACCTGCTCGGCATTCATCCCAACCAGCAGAAGGAGTCGGCATCGCTCGAACTCATCAAGGCTGTGGTGAAGATGCGCTCCACCAAGGAGCCTCAGGAGATTGAGGCCATCGAGAGGGCTTGCGAGGTGGGATATAAGATGCACACCAAGGCCATGCGCCTCGTACGTCCGGGAGTGACCGAGAAATTCATCGGAGGACAGGTTGACGGTATGGCCAATTCATATTCATCCAAGGTGAGCTTTGCCACCATATTCAGTCAGCATGGCGAGATTATGCACGGCAATCCGTCGATGAACTTGCTTGAGGCCGGACGCCTTGCACTCTGTGACGCCGGTTGCGAGTTGGACGACTATTGCTCCGACAACACCCGCACAATGCCCGTAAACGGTAAGTTCGACCAGCGTCAGCGCGAGATATACTCCATCGTCGAGGCTTGTCATGACTATGCTCTCGACGTGGCCAAACCCGGAGTGAAATGGTATGACGTGCACATGAACGTATGCCGACTGATGACCGACAAACTGAAGGAACTCGGACTTATGAAGGGCGACACCGAGGAGGCCGTAATGGCTGGCGCTCATGCCATGTTCCTGCCTCACGGACTTGGACACATGATGGGTCTTGACGTGCACGACATGGAGGCTCTAGACCAGAAATACGTAGGTTTCGACGACGAGGTGCAGCCATCCGACCAGTTTGGCACCAACTGCCTCCGCATGGGACGCCGCCTGCAGGAGAACTTCGTGATGACCGACGAACCGGGCATCTACTTCATCCCCGCACTCATCGACGCCTGGAAGGCAAGCGGCCACTGCAAGGAGTTCATCAACTTCGACCTCCTGGAGACATACAAGGACTTCGGCGGCATCCGTATCGAGGACGATATCCTCATCACTAAGGACGGTTGCCGATTCATGGGCAAGAACCGCATACCATATCATCCCGACGAGGTGGAGCAGTATATGGCTGAAAACAAGGAATATTAAATAAGAAACTCAACTTTCGGAAGTAAGGGAAGTTAAAGAAGTTAAGGAAGTTAAAGGAGTTAAAGACGTATGTATTGGCCCTGAAAACATCCCAAATGGACGAAAAGACCATTGTCTTTTTTCGCTTCGCTCAAGGAAACTCCTCCTTTAAACTCCTTTAACTCCATAATGTTGAGCAAATACGAAACTTAAATAAAATAATAATAAGAAATGAAGAAATTAATGATTCTCTCGCTCGCCGTCCTCATCAGCGGCGGAGCAATGGCAGCCAAGAAGAAGGAAGCTGTCAACAAGAACAAACCGGTGTTCACCACCGTATTGGAAAACAAGATTTCAAGTATCAAGGACCAGAGCCGCAGCGGCACGTGCTGGAACTACTCTACCCTCTCATATTTCGAGAGCGAGATACTCAAGAAGACCGGTAAGGAGTACGACCTCTGCGAGATGTTCGTGTGCAACAAGACCTATATGGACAGGGCCATCCAGGTGGTGCGTCTCCACGGCGACTGCCAGTTTGCTCAGGGCGGTTCGTGCTATGACCCTCTCTACTGCATCCAGAACTACGGCATCTGCCCCGACGATGCAATGCCTTTCCCCGGTTCGCTCTATGGCGACTCACTCAACAACTTCAATGAGTTCTTCGGAGTGATGGAGCCTTATGTGGCAGCAGTGTCAAAGAGCGACGCCAAGAATCTCTCTCCGCAGTGGAAGGTTGGTCTTCAAGGTATCCTCGACGCCTATCTTGGCAAGTGCCCCGAGAAGTTCACATACGAGGGCAAGGAATACACCCCGAAGTCATTCGCCGCAAGTCTCGGTCTTGACTGGAATGACTATGTCACCATCACTTCCTACACCCATCATCCCTTCTACACACGCTTTGCAGTAGAGGTTCAGGATAACTGGCGTAACCCTCTGTCTTACAACGTACCTATGGACGAGATGATGCAGATTATCGACAATGCCCTCAAGGAGGGATACACCATCGCATGGGGCGGTGACGTTAGTGAGGAAGGATTCACACGCAAGGGTGTGGCCTACAACTACGATGTCAAGAAGTTGCAGAGCCTCAAGGGCAGCGACGCAGCCAAGTGGATGCGCCTTGAGAAGCAAAAGAAGACCGAGCTCTTCGACTCCCTCGGATGCAAGGCTCCCGAGATTATCCCCACACAGGAGATGCGCCAGGAGCGCTTCGACAATTGGGAACTCACCGACGACCACGGCATGCTCATCTTCGGTATCGCCAAAGACCAGTATGGCAAGGAGTATTATATGGTGAAGAACTCATGGGGCGAGACAGGCGACTACAAGGGCATCTGGTATATGACCAAGTCATTCATCGCCGCCAACACCATGGATTATATGGTAAACAAGAACGCTATCCCGGCAGAAATACGTAAGAAACTCGGATTGTAAATGAACTTTGAGTGGAACTATACACCGCCCAGCGAGGATAGAATCCGTGCAGCCAAGGAACTGGCGGAGAAAATCGGAATGAGCCCCATTCTGGCCGACCTCCTTATACAAAGAGGTATAAAGACAGAATCGGCGGCCAAGAGGTTCTTTCGTCCCATGCTCAGCGAACTTATCGACCCATTTCTCATGAACGACATGGACGTGGCAGTCGATAGGCTCAATGATGCGATGGGACGAAAGGAACCCATCCTCGTCTATGGCGATTATGATGTGGACGGATGCACGGCTGTGGCACTCGTCTATAAGTTCCTTTTGCAGTTCTATTCAAATATCGACTACTATATCCCCGACCGATATGAGGAGGGCTACGGGGTGAGCATAAAGGCTATTGACCAAGCCAAGGAGAAGGGCGTAAAACTGGTGATTATACTCGACTGCGGCATCAAGGCCAACGAGGAGATTGCCTACGCCAAAAGCCTTGGCATCGACTTCATCATCTGCGACCACCACGAGCCCGACTACGAGATGCCACCGGCAGTGGCAATCCTTAATCCCAAACGCAAGGACGCCACCTATCCCTTCCACGACCTGTCGGGATGTGGAGTGGGATTCAAGTTTATGCAGGCCTTTGCCAAAAACAACGGCATACCATTCTCACGACTCATTCCCCTACTCGACTTCTGTGCTGTGAGCATCGCATCGGACATAGTGCCGGTGACGGGCGAAAACCGCACATTGGCATTCCACGGGTTGAAGCAACTCAACCAGAATCCGTCCATCGGCCTGAAGGCTATCATCGAGACATGCGGATTGACCGGACGCGAACTCACCATGAGTGACATCGTCTTCAAGATAGGTCCACGCATCAACGCCTCAGGAAGAATACAAAACGGTAAGGAGGCAGTGGATCTGCTCGTGGAAAAGGACTTCAAGAAAGCGCTCTATCAAGCCAAACTTATCAACGGATATAACGAGCAGCGCAAGGACATCGACAAACAGATGACCGAGGAAGCCAACCAGATTGTGGAGAAGCTCGAAAACCAAAGGCATCAGTCGTCGATTGTGCTCTACGACGCCAATTGGAAAAAGGGTGTCATCGGTATCGTCGCCTCACGTATCACCGAAATCTATTTCCGCCCTACCATCGTCATGACCATCAGCGACGGAATGGCCACCGGCTCCGCACGCTCGGTGGCGGGATTCGACATCTACGAGGCCATAAAGAGTTGCCGCGACTTGCTCGCCAACTTCGGCGGTCACACCTATGCTGCCGGTCTCTCGATGAAGGTGGAGAATATCCCTGCTTTCAAAAAGCGTTTCCAGGCGTATGTTGACGAGCACATCCTGCCCGAACAGACACAGGCGATACTCGACATCGAGTCGGTGATCGACTTCAAGGACATCACCAAGAAACTGCTCAACGACCTTAAGAAGTTTGCGCCTCACGGTCCTTGCAACCCCCGACCGCTGTTCTGCACCCACAACGTGTATGACTACGGAACAAGTAAGGTGGTGGGCAAGAATCAGGAGCACATCAAACTCGAACTGGTGGATAGTATGTCGAGCAATGTTGTCAACGGCATTGCCTTCGGACAGAGTGCCTCCGCCCGATTCATCAAGAGCAAGCGCAGTTTCGACATCGTCTATAACATCGTCGAGAATGCTTATAAGCACGGGGAGGTGCAACTGCAAATTGAGGACATCAAGCCTAACTTAGAGAATTAAGAATTAAGAATTAGGAATTAGGAATTAGGAATTAGGAATTGAACGTTGACGATTACAAGGAGATACTGCGGAAATATTGGGGCTACCATGATTTCCGCAGTATTCAGTTGGAGATAATAAACAGCATTGCCGACGGGCGCGACACTCTCGGTCTTATGCCTACAGGAGGCGGAAAGTCGATCACATTCCAGGTGCCGGCTCTCGCCATGGATGGCGTGTGCATTGTCATCACCCCTCTCATCGCTCTTATGAAAGACCAGGTGGCCAATCTCAAAAAGCGCCACATCAGGGCGGCTGCCATCTATTCGGGAATGTCGAGAGACCAAATTGTAGTGACCCTCGAAAACTGTATCTTCGGAGCCATAAAGATTCTGTATGTATCTCCCGAACGACTTTCTTCTCAACTCTTTCTCACCAAACTACGCCATATCAACGTGAGTTTCATCACCGTGGATGAAGCCCACTGTATCACGCAATGGGGATATGACTTCCGCCCCTCCTACCTTAAGATTGCGGATATCAGGGATATGGTGCCCGGCAAACCGGTGCTTGCGCTTACGGCAACTGCCACACCGGCTGTCGTGGATGATATCCAGGACAAACTGCATTTCAGGGCAAAGAATGTGTTCCGCATGAGTTTTGAGCGCAGCAATCTTGCCTACATCGTGAGGAACGCCGAAAATAAGTCGGCCGAGATGATACATATCCTCAACGAGATCGACGGATGTGCCATCATCTACATGCGCAACAGAAAGGAGACCAAGGAACTGGCGGATTTCCTCTGCCAAAACAATATCAACGCCACATTCTATCATGCTGGTCTTGCCGACAGTATCCGCGACGAAAGACAACGCGACTGGCAAGCCGACAAGGTAAGGGTGATGGTGGCCACCAACGCATTCGGTATGGGTATCGACAAACCCGACGTGCGACTGGTGATACATATCGAAGCCCCCGACTGCATCGAATCTTATTTCCAGGAGGCTGGGCGCGCCGGTCGCGACGGCCAAAAGGCTTATGCAATATTGCTCACCAATCGCTCCGACATCACAAGATTGAGGAAAAGGGCTGTGGCCGACTTCCCCGACAAGGATTATATACGTAAGGTGTATGAGCATATCGCCTGCTTCTTCCAGATAGCCGTTGGTTCGGGATACGACATGTCGTTCAAGTTCAACCTCCCGAAATTCTGCCGCAACTTCAAGCATTATCCCGCACAGGTGGAGGCTTCATTGCGAATACTCCAGCAGGCAGGATATATCGACTACAATTGCAACGACGACGCCAAGTCGAGGGTGATGTTCATCCTGCGTCGCGACGACCTCTATCGCCTGCGCAACAACTCACCGATGGAAGACAAAGTCATCGAAACATTGCTGCGCAATTACAACGGACTCTTCGTGGATTACGGTATGATCGACGAGGAACATCTTGCTCATATCATCGGCTGCGATGAAAAAGAGGTGCACGAGTGCCTCAAACTCCTTGGCCGAAAACATATAATCAGCTATATCCCGCCGCGCGACGAACCGCTGATAAGATACCTACAATCTCGCGAATTGACCTCCCGCGTCTCTATACCTTATTATATATATGAGGAAAGACTCCAAAAATCCAAGGAGCGCACCGAGGCAATGATTGCCTACATGACCTGCGAGTCGGAATGTAGAAGTGTTATGCTGCTAGATTACTTCGGCGAGCGCGACGGAAAGAAATGCGGCATGTGCGACGTGTGCACTTCGGGAATCCACGATGAAGACGACACCGAATATGCCATTCGTCGTATTATTGAATATCTCAGCGACGGATCATCACGCACATACAATGAATTGCGCGATTTCGATCATCAGATTAGCACCTGTGTGCTCGCAAACGCCATCGATTATCTCTTGTCGGAAGAAAAAGTGACGACAGATGGAATTAAAATCGCCCTTAATCATGCATAATTATAAGAAAAATCCTCATTTTTATTGATATAAATGACAAAAAGTAAGTTTTTTGCTAATTTTTTGGATAAAATGTTTGTTTATTCCAATTTTTTATTTAACTTTGCAGTCGCAAACAAGAAATAGCAAGAAAAAAGACAAAAATATTAATATTAAACAACTAAAAAGAGAAATTATGATTGCAGCACAAATTGTAGAGGATCTTAAAAGAAGATTCCCCAATGAGCCTGAGTACATCCAGGCAGTGAGTCAGGTTCTCCCCACAATTGAGGAGGAGTACAACAAGCATCCCGAGTTTGAGAAGTCAAACTTGGTAGAGCGTCTGTGCATTCCAGATCGCGTGATTGAATTCAGAGTAACATGGGTTGACGATCAGGGTAAGGTTCAGACAAACATGGGTTATCGTATCCAGCACAACAACGTGATTGGCCCGTACAAGGGTGGTATCCGTTTCCACAAGTCTGTAAACCTCGGAATCCTTAAGTTCCTTGCATTCGAGCAGACATTCAAGAATTCTCTTACTACATTGCCTATGGGTGGTGCAAAGGGTGGTTCCGACTTCTCTCCCCGTGGCAAGAGCGAAGGCGAAGTAATGCGCTTCTGCCAGGCCTTCATGACCGAGCTCTATCGTCATATCGGTCCTGATGAGGACGTTCCCGCTGGTGACATCGGTGTAGGCGGTCGCGAGGTTGGTTATATGTTCGGTATGTACAAGAAGCTCACCCACGAGTGGAGCGGTGTTCTCACCGGTAAGGGCCGCGAGTTTGGTGGTTCTCTCATCCGTCCCGAGGCAACTGGTTACGGTACTGTATATTTCCTCCTCTCTATGCTCGAGACACGCGGCATCAGCCTTGAAGGCAAGAAGGTGCTCATCTCTGGTTCGGGTAATGTTGCCCAGTATGCCACTGAGAAGTGCATCCAGCTTGGTGCAAAGGTGCTCACCCTCTCCGACTCTGATGGTTATATCTACGATCCCGATGGCATCGACCGTGCAAAGCTCGACTATGTAATGGAGCTGAAGAACGTAGAGCGCGGACGTATCAAGGAGTATGCCGAGGAATATCCCAACGCTGTATATCATGCTGGCGAGCGTCCTTGGGGCGAGAAGGCCGACATCGCACTGCCTTGCGCTACCCAGAACGAGATCAACGGTGAGCAGGCTCAGATGCTCGTTGACAACGGAGTGTTTGCCGTAGCCGAAGGTGCCAACATGCCTTCTACTCCCGAGGCTGTCAAGGCATTCCAGGATGCCAAGATTCTCTATGCTCCCGGAAAGGCTTCCAACGCCGGTGGTGTTGCAGTGTCAGGTCTTGAGATGAGCCAGAACTCAGAGCGTCTGAGCTGGACATCCGAGGAGGTTGACAACCGCCTGAAGCTCATCATGAAGGACATCCACGAGAACTGCGTTAAGTATGGCACACAGGCCGATGGTTACATCAACTACGTCAAGGGTGCCAACGTTGCAGGATTCATGAAGGTGGCCAAGGCCATGATGGCTCAGGGTATCGTATAATGATTCTCCTATAGCACATAACACTATTTTTATTATTCGGGCGGATTTCCATCACGGGAGTCCGCTTTTTTTTATTAGGAATTAGGAATGAGGAATGAGAAATGAGGAATGAGGAATGAGGAATGAGGAATGAGGAATTAGGAATTTTGTGGCACGGAAAACACGGATTAACACGGATTTTTTATTTAGGCACGAAGATCCACGGCTTAGTTTCATTCTTCACTCTTCATTCTTCACTCTTCATTATAAATGAGCCGTGTCTATACCTCTGTATAGCATTAAGCTAATTAAGCCTACATCCATTGCGCAGCCCTCCGTGTCTTTTTTGAAAAAAAGCCGTGTTAATCCGTGCCTAAAAAACTTCAATCTTTCAATCTTTCAATCTTTTATAATCAGAGCCAACGGCTCTTAATCTGTGCCAATCTGTGATAATCTGTGGTCTATATAAACCTTAAATGTTAAAAATGCATGTTTTTAGCACTTTTCTAAAAAAAAGTCAAGAAAATATTTGGTTATGTGAAATTTTGTCACTACCTTTGCACCCGTTATCCTGAAAACAATCTTATTTACCGCTAATGGAAAGACTAATACCTATTGAAGATATAGAGCGATTGTCTGTGAAGACAGTCGCTTT
>OBLI01004299.1_pt1 | contig 10272 bp, 4 predicted proteins | sample 1519701 | NCBI WGS metagenome assembly OBLI01 (sample SAMEA3663005, study PRJEB22513) | pig gut metagenome | biome: pig gut; feature: pig-associated habitat; material: faeces | place: France | collected 2012 | reverse complement strand
TGGGACTATATCTATGGCTTCAACGCACACAAGTATGAGACACGCAATTCTAATAACAGCATATACAGATTTTGTTCAACTTATTAGCTTGGTTGAGATGTTTGATTATCGTTTTGATATTTACATACACATAGATAAAAAAGCAAAAATAAGTAACACATGCTTTCATTTGTTAGAAGCTTTACCAAATGTAAAAGTTGTAGACCGCGTTTATGCAGTAAATTGGGGTGTCCGTAATCATATAGATGCAATCTTGTGGCTTTGTCGAGAGGCGATAAAAAATCACAAGATGTTTTTTTTTTTATACGAAAATATTCACAAAATTTTGTGATGGAACTTCATCCACAACCCGTGTGGTGTAACGTCTCTTTAAAGTATTTTTGCGCATTAAGTAATCAGGTCTTTTTCTGCACGGCTTGACTTTGTTCAAATTGTGCAGAAATTAATCGAGAGGGTGTGTCAGTTACTTTTGACACACCCTCTTATTAGGATTTGTTTTCTGCACCAAGTGCTTGTCACACTTGTCTATTCGCTTTTACTTCCAGTCGCTCAGATCCTGTGGGTTCTCAATGATGCTGGGTATCTTCTCAAAGATAGCTTTCACACGTGCAGTATCAAATTTAGGTTTGCGGTTATAATAGTATATTCCGTTCTTCTCCTGTTCCACATCCGTTATCTGAGTGTAGCAGAAGCCCACCACGTGCTTACATGCCTTCAGAGCATCAATCTCCTTTTCCAGTATGGAGTAGAACTCCTCCACAGTATCGATATTCGCTCCATATCCCCATGAGTTGGCACGCTCTTCTTTTGGAATCCATGGGAGTCCTCCAAACTCATCCACCATATAAGGCTGTCCTGCATAATTGCTCAGGAAATCCTTGCCCTTCATGTTGCGGTAAGGTTCCACTCCAGCTTTGATGGTATGGTTGGCTATCAGTTTATCTGGTTCGCGTGTATAGTCATGCACGCTCCAAATATCTGTCTTTACATGACTGTCTCCACTTGCATCATTTATGGGACGTGTGGGGTCGATGGCCTTTGTGAGAGCATACAGATCATTCACGAAGCGCACATATACTCCGGGTGTAGCATTCCAGGTTTCGTTGAGCGGTGTCCAGGTAACCAGGCTGGGATGATTTCTGTCGCGTACCACTATCTCTGCCCATTCTGTCAGGAAGTTGCGTACAGCCAGCTCGTTGTTGATATTCAGTACCCAGCTGGCCTCTTCTCCCCATGTCAGATAGCCCAGTTTGTCGGCCCAGTAATAATATCTCTCTTCGAATACTTTCTGATGCAGACGTGCTCCATTGAATCCAACGGCCTTACTCATTTCTATATCCTGGCGGAGAGCCTCATCGGAGGGAGCAGTCCAGATTCCATCGGGATAATAACCCTGGTCAAGCACCAGACGCTGGAAATAAGGCTTGTTGTTCAGATAGAAATATCCGCCAGAGATATGCACCTTGCGCATACCCATATAGCTGCTTACCTCATCGATTACTTCACCCTGAGCATTTTTCACGGTATATTTCACATCATAGAGATAGGGATCTTCCGGACTCCAGAGGTGTGCATTCTTGATAGGCAGCACGATGGTGCTCTGGTTGCTTGCTTGAGAAGTACGTTTGGCAACTGTCTTTTTACCATCCTTCACCTCCACTGTGAGTGTGTTGTCATTGCCTTCATTATAGAATTCAGGACGAACCACCAGTTGCTGCTGGTCAATGTCGGGAATAGCAAAGACATTTTTGAGTGCTTGCTCATTCACGGCTTCCATCCATACTGTCTGCCATATACCAGTCACACGGGTATAGCTGCATCCTGCGGAGAACAGCTCTGTGCATTGCTTGCCACCAGGCTGCATGCCGCCGCGCAGGTTGTCATATACGCGCACCACCAGGTTGGCTTGCTGTCCTGCCTTCACATAGGAAGTGATGTCGAAGTTGAATGAAGAACCAGCTCCTTTATGTTCTCCAACCATTTTTCCATCCACATATACCTTTGTCTCATAGTCTGCTGCTCCAAAATGGAGGAGGATTTTCTTTCCGTTCCATTCAGCAGGTATGTTGATGTTGCGCTGGTACCACACACAGGGAATAAAGTCCGTGTAGCCAATGCCGGAGAGTTCGCTCTCGGGGCAGAAGGGTACCGTTATCTTTTTGGACAGACCTTTAGTGTTGGTCCAGCCTCTCTGTTCGCCACTGCTTCCGAAGTCCATTTCGAAAGTCCACTGACCATTGAGGTTCACCCAGTCGGTACGTTCAAATTGTGGACGTGGATATTCTGGTCTTGGGATGTCTACAGCATTTGCTGTACAGAATGCTGTTCCCAGGGTGAGGCATAGCAGCATTCTCTGAAATACTTTTCTCATGTTTGTTTTTTGATGTTAATGATTAGTAATGATTATTGTTATGGTTTATCTGATTCTTCGCTTGTCTTTGGTACGTATTGCATACTGGTGTTCAGCGTCTGTGCTCTGTTGCTCAGTCCCTTCTCTTTCATCTCTTCATCGAGGGGTGTATATATCTCCAGACTGGATTTCATGCATATTCCCTGATGATGCAGTGTGATCTCTTCGGGTGTCATGGCACTTCGCCAAAAACTTAACTCCTGATATTTCCTGCTTCTGCTTTCCTCTTTATCTCCCACCACAAACAGTCGTGGCACCATCCTCTCCTTCAGTTCGCCTATCAGCAGGCTATTCACGTACAAGAGGGTTCGCTGTTGGGCATAATAATGTGTGAGGGTGATGTCATATGCATCCGTATTGCTTTTCAGCACTTCATTCTCCGAGAGGAGGGTATTTCCTTCTGCTGACACATATTTTATTTTATGTCCATCCATGATGTGGATGCAGGCTTCACCTTTCTCTGTGTCTATACTCAGGATTTTGCCTGCCTTGTTGCCCTTTATTCTTAATGTTACGGTAAAGGGGTGTACGATGCCTTCTCCTGCAAACTGAATAGTGGCTCCCTTGGATAGTGTCATGGTTTTCTTGGTGTCGCGTTCAGGGTAGGGCTTTCCTTGCTTGAGTGCATCAAACAGGGAGGGAGGCATGGCATACATAAACTCCCAATGTCCTTTGGTGTCCTGATGATAGGGGTCTCTCACGTAACCATCGGCCCATTTCCCTTCACCGTTGTCTATGGCTCCCAGCACATTCACACTGGGCACATCCCAGCGATGTATGTTGAGATTCATCTTCTTCACATAGTCATAGTCGCTGGGTGTATAGTCGGCCCGTGTGTAGTTGTTCATCACCACGGGTATCTTACCGTCCTCTCTGCACTTACTGATGAGCGTCAGCATATTGTCTCTGAACTGATTGAAGATGTCCACGGGATTCTCCGCGCCGTGTATACCCTCGTTGCCCAGACTAAGTCCTATGATGACATAGCGTCCGAAGTCGTGCAGCATCTCATCATAGCGGTGGAGCAGGTTCTTGGTGGTGTTTCCTCCTATGGAAATGCCGCTCATGGTGAAGGGCGTGTTACTCTCACCCTTTTCGTAGCGTTCTGCCAGCACATGGCCATACATATAGGCATATCCCCTGTTGCCTTCGGCTCCTTCACCGTTACATACCGATGAACCAAAAGCCGATATTCTGTTGTCATCAATGGGAGCGTCGATGTCCCAGGTCCTATTGTTCATATCCAGGGTGATGGTGTATGTACCTCGGTTGATGCGTATGTTTTCCACCTCATAACCTTCTGCAGGCATGCCCACCTCAGTACGTTTTCCTCTGATGCGTTTCACAGCCATGTCATCCTGGTTGTTGAATGCGAAATAGAAGTATTTATCACTGAAGAGGAACACATCTCCATGGTTCATGTCCACTCTGGATTTCCACACTCCATGACCCATATACTGCACCTGTGTGCCATCCTTCACGATGTTTCCCTTCAGATAGAGTGATACGGGCACGATGCTAATGCTGTCTCGGTTGGTGTCCAGTCGCACTCTCACCACCTGATCCATATCGATGTGGAAGGGGACACCGTCTCTGACCACCGAGCCCTTGCCTTCTCCTTTTCCCCATCGTGTGAGTTCGCCTCCTGCTCCTGTTTTCTTTTCGATGTGGAACTCTCCTGCAGAAGCCTTCATGTACACTTCATACACGCCCGATGGTTTACCTTGGGGCTGCAGTTCTTTCATCTCCATGGGTAAAGCATGCTCAGTAGCCGTCCCCACCAGTTGTATGCTCGTGATGTGATGCTCTACTTGCTCTGCAATTGGTTTATCGGGAATTGTAGGGTATTCCACAGGGCATGCTTGAATGCCGATTCCCCATCCCAGTACTGCCATCATCAGACAGCCTCTGATACTTAGTTTTTTGTTCATCAGGTGTTGTATATAGGTTGATATATGATTATATGTCGGACTGAAATTTGTATGTACCCGAACCAACCTCTATGACCGTATATCCCATTTCTTCCTTCACCGTGTGAACGCCTTTTCCCGTGGCAGGAAACACATTGAAACGGTTGGGGATGCTTATACGTGCTTGAGTATTGGCGGGTATCTCTATGGTCCATGTGAGATGTTTGTCTTGCTTAGTCCACTCGCTCTTGATGAGTCCGGAGACACTTCGGTAACAGGCTCTGACCTGGTGGAGCTCTTCGGGGAAACAGGGTTTCATGTCCAGATGACGGTATCCCTGTGTACCTTCTTCTTGACGAATACCTGCCAGGTCCTCATAATACCACAGCAGCAGGTCGCCCAGCAGCATCACATGATTGCCGCTATTCATGGCAGGATTGGCCGTATCTCCATTCCACAGTTCCCAAATGGTGGTGGCACCGTGGTCTATCATGTATCCGTAACTGGGATATGTGCGCTGGCGCACTATCTTCATTGCCAGGTCGGTCTGTCCCTTTCTGGTCAGTGTGCGCATCAGGTGCTGCATCCCCAGTACACCACAACTTACATGCTCCTCATACTTGTTCTTTATGACGTCTGTGATGTTCTGCATCACTTGCTCCTCATATCCCTGAGGCACAAGCCCCAATGCCAGTGACAGGATATTGGCTGTTACGGTATTGTTGCTGTATTGAGCGGTGGCAGTGTGGAACATCTTCTCATTGTAAGCATCCTTCATTCGTCTCATTTGCCTACGATAATAGGTGGCATCGGCTTCCAGACCCAGTCGTTCGCCCATCTCTGCCATCATGCGCAGACAATCGTAATAAACTGTGGTGCTCAGCACGGTAGCTTCTGTGATGCGGGAAGAGTCTTTACTATTGATTACCTCCTTCTCGGCGGGCGGCATACACCAGTCACCATAGACGTCGTGTGTCACCACACCCTCGTGCATGAGATTCCGTTCCACGTATTGAGTCCATCTTCTGAGTGCAGGATAATAAGTCATGGCAGCCTGCATATCTGCGCAATGACTGAATAGCATGTATGTGGCATATACAAAGGCAGCCTGCCAGGTTACATTATTGGAATATATGCCGAGGAAGGCAGGACATACATCGCTTATCTGTCCATTCTCCTTTTGGGTGTCCTCCATATCCTTGAGCCATTTGAAATAGAGTGTAGCGTTGTCAAACAGCATATTCTCTCCGTAGCATCCGGTCACGCGGTCGCCTGTCCATCCAAGCCGTTCGTCGCGTTGAGGACAGTCTACGGGAATCCCCTGGTAATTGCCTCTGATTCCCCAGTAGGCATTTTTATATAATTGGTTGAGCAGTGAGTCATCACAGGAGAAATCGCCCTGGGTGTCCATCCCATTGTACTGCACCAGTCCCACGATATCCTGGAGTGCAGGCTTTGCCGTTATGCCGCTTATCTCCACATATCTGAATCCCTGGTAGACCAGTTGGGGATGATAGGTGAAGAGACCATCTTGTGCCGGGATGTAGGTATTGGTACATTTGGCGCTTCTCAGATTGGCGGTATAGAGGACATCATCGTGCTTGGGATCCAGTCTTTCTGCATGGCGGATGATGACGGGCACTCCTGCCTTTCCTTTCAGTGTAACTTGCAATTGTCCCACCATGTTTTGTCCCATGTCCACTATGTATCGTCCGTCAGCAGTGGGGTGTATGCTTTTGGCTTTCAGTCTCTCTTGGGTTCTTATTCCTGGTGAGGGCTGCGGGTGAAGCATACCTTTGGGATGGTCCATTCTCTTGGCCTGTTCCCATGTAGAGTCGTCGAACCCAGGTTCATTCCATCCTTTCTGCTCGCGTCTGGCATCATAGAATTCGCCTGAATACAGATTGTTGGAGCGAATGGGTCCTTCGGCAGTGGCTCTCCATTGCTCTGATGTGGGTATGACCATCGTATCGCGGTCGGTCTCTATGAGCAGTTGTGCCTTCAGTCGGGGCAGACCGTAAGAGGTGTGTTCCTTTCTGAGTCCCACCACGTATCCATTTCCCAGAACCGAAGCGATGGCATTTTTCCCCTTTCTAATCAGATGGGTCACATCATAGGTGTTGTAATATACGGTTTTGTTATACTCCGAGGGCAATGTGCCCATTACCTCGTCACTCACGCTCTGTCCGTTGATGTATGTGCTACTCACGCCCATTCCGCTCAGATATAGAATGGCTCTACGGGGTTTCCCTGTCACAGAGAACTCCTTCCGGAGATATCTTGCAGGCAGATTCCTGCATCCTTCCTCATCGGTGATGATATCTGTGACCTTGCCCAGTCCTATCCATTCTGCCTGCCATTCTGCGAACTGGATGCCTGTGATGAACTTCTGGATGGGACTTTTGATGCACTCTCCATTGTTGAGCCAAACGGTCACCTGCCAGTAGATATCCTTCTGGCTGGGGAGTTTGCGTCCCTGATAGGGTACCTGTATGCTCTCCTGGCTCTCCACTCGTTCCGAGTCCCATAGTCTGTCTCTTGTATCCGTCTGGATTCCCTCCTTGCTGGTGGCCACACATATGCGATATGCCGTCTGCATGATATCCTCACTCTCGCTCTCTATCTGCCAACCAAACTGAGTGGTACGCATCACTCCTGTGGCCTCGGTCATACGACCTACGCTGAAGTGCTTCAGTCTGGAAGCACCGAAGCATATGCCTGGCATCAGTACCATGGCCAGTATAGTTAGGAATCGTCTCATCCAGTATATATGTGTGTGATTCGTTAGGGGTGTGAGGTCAGTATGTAACGGCCTGTGGTTCTCAGTGTTATAGTCTGCCACTTTGAGCTATCATGTTGCGCAACTGCATACACCACTCGCGTGCTGAAGACAGTTGTTCCAGGGTGACGTGCATGCGGTAACGCCAGTAGTGATGTGCATTGGCAGGTATATTGATACGTTCGGCCATGGGGTCGGGATGCCGTAAGGTTTCGTTGGTGGACAGCCAGTCCTGCATGCTGAGAAGGCAGAGCATGGAAGGTGAGGCTATATGTCGTTCCACCACTTCGGTGCAAAGCCATCCTGGCATGTCGGCAGGGGCCTCTCCTCCATGATGAAGTACATGGCGGTAATAGAGTTGTGCACGCTCGGGGTCTTCTCTCCACCATTCCCGGAGTGTGGGCATATCGTGGGTGAAGATAGTGGCTACGCTTCTGTAGGGGTTATCTTCCAGGTTGGCAAAGAGTTGGCCATACGTCTTGGGCATGGTCTGTATCTCCAGAGTGAGAATACGCAGGCGTTCCAGTACCGGTTGCACACATTGGGGAACCATACCCAAATCCTCGGCACATACGAGCATATGTGTGGCTCGCACCAGTTCGGGCAAAACGCTCATGGCATGCTCTTCCCAGAAGTTGTTGTGACGTTCGTAGAAGTAGTGATGATGTATGCGCCTGAAGGCTTCCTGCTCCTGTGCCGAGAGTGCACGGAATACGAATTCGTTTTCTGCAGCTATGCGGGGGTGATAGCATTGCTGTTTGTCTTCATCGCGTAAGAACAACACTTGCTCTGTGAGTCGGAAAAGTCCCTGTCTGATGCGTGTGTGTACTTCGTCATCATCTTCGGGGATGTTACGCAGTATCTCTCTCTGAGTGGCGAAGTTGCTGTGTAATTGGTATTTCCCATCCGATGTCCTCTTCAGGCAATTCTCTCTCACCCAGTTGGCTTGTTCGCCAAAGATGCAGTTTATGACCATATCCGTGATATAAGGGCTGGTCATGAAGTCCTCTCTGAAGGGCAGTCCGAAACTCTCTATTTCTTCTTGAGTCAAGGGTAGGGCAGGTGAGAAATGTCCCAGCAATCCATTCACACAGGTGAGCGGTATCTGCCAAATGCGGAAGAAACCCAGTACGTGGTCTATGCGGAAAGCATCAAAATAGTGGGACATCTTTTCCAGACGCTGATGCCACCATTTATACCCATCTTCCGACATAGCTTCCCAATTGTAGGTGGGAAAGCCCCAGTTCTGTCCTGTGACGCTGAAGGCATCGGGGGGAGCACCTGCTTGTCCGTTCATATGAAACAGTTGCGGGGACACCCATGCCTCCACACTGCAGCGACTGATGCCTATGGGGATGTCGCCCTTGAGCCATACGCCCAGGTCGTGTGCATGAGCTGCGGCCTGCTTCAACTGTTTGTCCAGGATGTATTGCACAAATGCGTAGTAACCAGTCTCTTTTGATCTGTGTTCTGCTATCAGTCTGATTTCTCCGGGCTGGTATACTGAACATTCCGGCCACTGACGGAAATCGCTGGTCCCATATTGGTCACGTAGCAGGCAGAAGGCAGTGTAGGGGAGTAGCCAGTCCTCATTCTCGGCATAGTATTTGCGATAGTCATCGGAGGCCATGACAGCAGGACCTTCCTGTGCATAGAGCATCTGCAGATAGTCATGCTTGAGCTGATTCACACCTTCATAGTCCACCTGAGGCAGAGCATTGAGCTGGGCTGCCCGGGTCTCGAACCTGCTCATCACATCCCGAGAATGGAGTCGGGGCAGTTGACGGAGATCGGCATACATGGGATGCAGTGCATAGATGCTGATGGCGCTGTATGGGTAGCAGTCGCTCCAGGTGTGGGTCTGTGTGGTGTCATATATGGGGAGCAACTGTATGGCATGCATTCCTGCTGTGGCAGCAAAATTGGCCAGCAGGGAAAGGTCGCCAAAGTCACCCACACCCTGACTGCCTTCGCTCCGAAGTGAGAATACCGGTATGACCACACCTGCCACACGCCAGTGGCATTCCGGCAGACGCAGATCATGGTCACATACCACCAGCACCGATGAAGTAGCAAGTGTCAGATGGGGACTCTTTCTGTTGGGACCTTGTTCCCATTCCAGCACGCACCCTGTTTGCTCGTCCAGTACCACATATTTATATTCAAAGGGCAGCTGCAGTCCATCGGCATTCAATGAGAGCACCCATTCGTTGGCACCACAACCATGCATGCGCATGGCCTGACCAACATTCCAGTTGCCCAGGACTGCCTGATTCCCCACCAGAGCCAGCACTTGACCAGTGCCCAACTGAGGAGCCTGCACACGGAAGACGATGGTGCGCCTGTAATACACAAACGAGGTGGGACGCGGATTGAATGGAGACACGCTGCGTATGTAAGCGGAACTGTACAGATGACTCAGAGCGGGAATATCTCGCCAATAATCGGGAAAGATATAGCTCATGCTGTCGTTGGCAGGAAAGTTACGCGGCACGGTATCCCATTCTCTGCGTATCACCTGTCCTTCCTTGACCACCACGTAGCGGTACAGAAACTGTTTCATGTCTCGGGCAGGGATGGTGAACTGTCCCGTCCATGTTTCGCCGTTCTCGGTGTTGAGAGGCAGGAGGGTGATACTCTTCCCTCTGCCTATACGCTCCGATTCTATCTCTACGCTTATATTTTCTCCCCAATGGGTGCGGTAATCTATGGTGAATGTAAGTTTCATTCGTTTTTGTCTTATATGCTATGCAAATTTAGCAGAAATGCGTGTAAAAACAAAAAGTTTTGTTAAAACATTCGCCATTTCTTGGACGTCATATCATTTTGGCGTATCTTTGTCTTAGAAACATGAGTGACAGACATACCGCACTGGTTCGACTGGGATACTCATCAATAATTTACATGAAACCGAGAACCGTTTCATTTGCTAATGGCGGGCCACGCCCTGCAAAGGGTTCCGAGAGGACGGTGGATTACAAAGGCAATGAACACTCAAAACCTATTCATTCGGAGTTTCATCACATCACCAGTGCGGTTCTTATAAATAAGGGTTGGCATGCATAGACATTCCCGCCCTTATTTTTTTTAGTTCGGTTGAGTAGAAATTTTGTGGGGGAAGGGATTTCCGGTTCAGCCGATATTTAGTGGGTGCACCGATGCCGCAGGACTGG
>OBLI01004296.1_pt1 | contig 10283 bp, 3 predicted proteins | sample 1519701 | NCBI WGS metagenome assembly OBLI01 (sample SAMEA3663005, study PRJEB22513) | pig gut metagenome | biome: pig gut; feature: pig-associated habitat; material: faeces | place: France | collected 2012 | reverse complement strand
TGAGTTCTCAGCGCCCCGGTGCGTCATGGAGGGCCGCCCTGCCAACTCCCTCGCCCACGGATGGAGCCCCATCGCATCTCACTATGTCGAGGTGACCCTGCAGCCAGGCGAGAGCCGTGATCTCATCTTCGTGCTCGGATATGCGGAGAACGCACAGGAGGAGAAGTTCGACGAGGCCGAGATAGAGCGCAAACGCCGCGGCGAGCTGATAACATCGCAGGCATCAGACGTCACCATCATCAACAAGCGCAAGGCCCAGTCAGTCATCCAGCGCTTCTCAAGTGTGGAGGCTGTCGATGCGGCTTTCGCCGAGCTGTGTGCCATGTGGGACCGCCTTCTCGGCAGCTTCACCGTCCAGTCAGGCGACGAGCGCCTCGACCGCATGGTCAATATCTGGAACCAGTACCAGTGCATGATAACCTTCTGCTTCTCCCGCTCAGCGTCGTTCTTTGAGAGTGGCGTAGGGCGCGGCATGGGTTTCCGCGACTCAAACCAGGACCTCGTGGGCTTTGTCCATCAGATTCCGGAGCGTGCGAGACAGCGCATCATCGACATCGCCTCTACCCAGTTCCCCGACGGAGGGTGCTATCACCAGTACCAGCCTCTCACAAAACGCGGCAACAATGATATCGGCGGCGGATTCAACGACGACCCTATGTGGCTCATCTTCGGCACCGTGGCGTATATAAAGGAGACTGGCGACATGTCCATTCTCGACGAGATGGTGCCATGGGACAACGAGCCTGGGACAGAGGTCACGCTCATGGAGCATCTCCGCATATCGTTCAACCACGTCGTGGAGAATCTCGGTCCGCATGCGCTTCCGCTTATCGGCCGCGCTGACTGGAACGACTGTCTGAACCTCAACTGCTTCTCCTGGGACCCCAACGAGTCGTTCCAGACGACTGAGAACAAGACAGAGGGCACGAAAGCCGAGTCGCTTATGATAGCCGGACTGTTCGTATTCTGCGGCAGGCAGTATGTCGAGCTGTGCCGCCAGAGAGGGTCGCTCGATGCGGAGGCCGACCGCGCGGAGCAGTGTGTGGAGGCCATGGTAGAGGCTGTCAAGAAGCATGGCTGGGACGGAGAGTGGTATCTCCGCGCCTATGACTTCTATGGGAACAAGATAGGCTCTGACGAGAACGAGGAGGGAAAAATCTTCATCGAGTCACAAGGATTCTGCACGATGGCAGCCATCGGTGCCGATGAGGGTATGCCAGAGAAGGCTCTCGACTCATGCAAGCGCATGCTCGACTCGGAATACGGCATGGTGCTCAACAATCCGGCATTCACCACATACCACGTGGAGATGGGAGAGATATCATCATATCCTGCCGGATACAAGGAGAACGCCGGCATCTTCTGCCACAACAACCCGTGGGTCATCATCGGGGAGACCGTGGCAGGTCGAGGCAATGATGCCTGGGAGCACTACACGAAGATATGCCCAGCATGGATAGAAGACCAGCGGCTGCATAAGGTAGAGCCTTATGTCTACTGCCAGATGGTGGCAGGCAAGGACGCCGCAGTACCAGGCGAGGGAAAGAACTCATGGCTCACAGGCACCGCGGCGTGGAACTGGATTACCATAACCCAATATATCCTCGGCATCAAGCCCACATACGACGGCATCGAGATAGACCCCTGCATACCGGAGACAATGCGCGAATACAGCGTGACACGCAAGCTGCGCGACGCGGAGATGCACATCACTGTGCTCAACCCCGACGGCAGGCAGAAGGGTGTCCGGTCAGTCACTGTCGACGGTGTGGCCATCGAGGGGAACACCGTCAGGGCCACTCCGGGCAAGCACGAGATAATCGTGACAATGTGATGAAAACCATCAAGAAGGTGTGAGGCAGGGATGCTGCCTCACACCTTCTTGATGTCTCTGCCCTCACAGTTTCTAAAGAAAAAACCACAGCAAACCACCAATTAACTAACCACGAATGAGAAAGAACCACATCCTCATGCTCATGCTGGCAGCATCATTGTCGGCATCAGCCCAGTCGCCCGTCAAGGTAAACCAGATAGGCTACTATCCTGACGGCCCTAAGACAGCCGTCATAGAGCCGGCAGCAAAAGCCAAGTCGTTCACGCTGAAAGACTCCCACGGCAAGACCGTGTGGCACGGGAAGGCTGTGCGCACGAGTGTCTCGCCATTCGACGGACGCCAGCGCCAGGTAGTGAATTTCTCCGATGTGCGCCGTCCCGGCACATACACGCTCATTGCCAAAGGCAAGAAGCAGCAAGTCATCATAGCCCCCCACGCCTTCAAGGATGTCGCCGCAGCCTCAGTCAAGGCATTCTACCTGCAGCGCACAGGCATGGCCATAGAGAAGCGGTATGCCGGAGAGTATGCCCGTCCGGCAGCCCACATGGACCAGAAAGTCATCGTCCACCCCTCGGCAGCCTCCCCACAGCGTCCGGCAGGGACAGTCATCTCATCGCCTGAGGGATGGTATGACGCGGGCGACTACAACAAATACATTGTCAACTCAGGCTTCACATGCGGCCTCATGCTTGAGAACTACCTCATCAACAAGGCATACTATGACAGCATGAAGCTCGATATCCCGGAGTCAGCGAACAGCATCCCCGACTATCTTGACGAGATTATGTACAACCTCCGCTGGATGCTCACCATGCAGGACCCTCACGATGGTGGTGTCTACCATAAGCTGACGACACCGTCGTTCGAGGGCTTCGTGATGCCCGCAGAGTGCCACCAGCCACGTTATGTTGTACAGAAAGGCACCGCCGCCGCCCTTGACTTCGCCGCTACTATGGCTCTTGCCGCACGCATCTATGCGCCTTATGCCGAGTGCGGACAGTTCTGCAAGGACGCCTTGAAGGCAGCAGGCAGAGCTTATGCGTGGGCTGTCGCCCATCCCGCTGTGGCATACCAGCAGGACGATATAAACAAGCGTTTCAAGCCAGAGATAGTCACTGGCGCTTATGGCGACGGGCATTTCTCTGACGAGTTCTTCTGGGCAGCGACAGAGCTTTATCTGTCAACAGGCGAGGAGAGCTATCTCCTCCAGGCCTCGGCAATGATGCCTGAGCGTTTCACTGTGCCCACATGGGGCGATGTCTCAGGCATAGGAGCTATGGCGTGGCTCAATCTCGACATCAAAGGCAATAAGCCTGCTGGCGCTCCATGCACAGAGAGGCTGCGAAACTCGCTGCAGGCATTCTGCGATTCTGTCGTCAACGCCATCCCCACATCGTCGTTCGAGACACCTAACGGCAACCGTGCTGAGGACTTCTGCTGGGGCAGCAACAGCGAGCGGTGTGCCGGCATGGGCATCGCGCTGATGTATCAGTATGCCCTGTCGGGCGACGCCAAGTATCTCTCCGCTGCCATCGCGACATGCGACTACCTCTTCGGGCGCAACGCCACAGGCTACTGTTTCGTGACAGGATTCGGCACACAGCAGGTGATGAACATACACCACCGCATATCAGCGGCCGACGGTGTGAAGGCCCCTCTCCCCGGACTGCTTGCTGGCGGACCTAACATAGGGCAGCAGGACCGTGCCGAGAACTTCACATACCGCTCCAACATACCCGACGAGTCGTACGAGGATGTTGTGCAGAGCTATGCCTCCAACGAGATTGCCATCAACTGGAACGCATACCTCGCAGTGCTGACAGCATGGATAGACGCTGTGGAGAGATAGCTGATGCCATAGCCACTCCGCTGTCCGCTGTGGCGCCAGACATTCAGCCACGGGCATGACAGCTTCACAGGGCAGGCATTCTATGTATATCACTAAGACAAGGTGAGGCAGGCACTCATACACGGGTGCTTGCCTCCCCTTTAGCGTCTGGAGGAGGGAGGGGGAGGAGACTGGCATCCCCATGCTGTATCTCTCACCGTAATAAACAAAGTCAGCTCGCATCATCACCTCTACTCGTTCACGGCTTATGCCAATGCTGACAAGAAGACATGTTGTGGCTATGACTTCCCCTTATAGCTTCCTCACACGGTATTTGCCCATAACGACAGGGAAGTGAGTCTCGCAAATTCGGATTACAGGGACAAACACAATGGTGACCATAACAGCGAGGATTAGGTCAAGGAATGAGGCATTAGGGAAAAAAGAGCGGGCGATAAATATCAGATGCCAATGAAGTCCGAGAATAACAATTGTGCCGACAGAGATGTCAACAATGAATCTCCAATGCCATTGCTCAAGCAGCTTGGAGACTAAGAACACTAAGGCTGTCCCAGCAACACCGCCGAAGAGGCAGAGCATGATACTGTCTCCATACCCACAACTGTACAGATAGACGTACTTATGTTTATGCCCACATATGAAGACAGAAAGTAGGGATACGGCAATCTGCAATATTGTATACTTGTCAGCCCTGTACCGAGTGAGGCCGTCCCTCCACCCTCTCATATAATAACCTATCATGAAGAAAGGATAGCAGATGAATACATTGGGAACCGCCCATGGTTTCGCAAGGGGTTTGTATCCATATAGGTCTATCTCAAAGTTATTGATTACAAAGGCTGATGCGAGGAAAACGACGCCAATGAGAATGTGGACGGACAGGCGCTTAGTGTATTGAAGTATAATCTTGAGAATGATAAGCGTGTAGACGAACCATAATGTCCCGACAGAACCATGCACCCCAGCAAGAAGCTTAATATAGAACGCAAGAGGATTCTCTGGAGACACCTGGGGCTGTGCTGAAAACAGAAAGAATATCCATTTTATGATATAACAGAACGTACCGAGGATTGTCAACGGGAGGGCTAGGTTAAAGAAAATCTTTCTCCAGAAAAGCCTTGAGTCTTTCTCATGCTTGGAAAGGAAACCTGACAGAATGAAAAACATAGGTACGCTGAATACATAGACGTAGATATCAAATAGCGAGAAGAAATGCCCATAAACTATCAGAAAGATGCCGATAGTCTTCATCCAATCTATCCAAAGAAGGCGCTCATGTGTGTTCTTATCTGTCCTACAAACAGGTGGACATGTTGTGTTGTCCGAGTGCATGATTAATGTCGTATTATGCATCAATCTATCACTCACGCTGAAACGGCATAAAAAGGCACAGGTCTTCTTATGCGTTCGTCGAGGCTGCCTAGGAATGAAACCTCTCTATCCTTATAAGAGAAACCTATGCCCTGTGTGGACAAGGCAATGACTCTTACAAAAGGATAGACAGGCATAATCCCTATGCGGACCAGCCAACTACTATAATCTGAGTTCTTATTCCAACTGATAGTTTCCTAGGCTATTCAGACGAACGCAAATAATAGTCAATGCTTTATGTTAATTGAATTGTTGTTCTTAGATACGAAAATATATTTAATTGTTGTTGATATTCTCGACAAAGATACGAATAATTATCGGGAAACAGAACAGAAAAGACATATAAATTTTCAAAAAACATTGTTCCAGACAATTCAAGATGATAGACATTCAATATTATCGATATTGAACGACTCTTTTCTGTGTGTCTGAAGGAGGAGGAGGGGGCACATGGATAAGGCGAGAATGATTTGGAAGTGATAACTGTCCGGTAAGCTGTCCCGAGACCTTGGCACAGTGGTCTGTAGATTTGAACATTGTCCACAGCCTCTATGAGGCGCGGCTGATAGAACCGACGCACCCTCCGAGGCTGTAGATAAAGTATCTGTCTGTGTAAACCAATTCTACGATATACTGCATAGCAGACAGTATCTGTCTTTGTAAACCGTCATTCTGTCATACCGTATAGCAGGCGAAATGAACGGACTGGCATGAGTCTTTGCGAAAAGGGGAATAACTTCATTGCTAAAGACCACTATGCCAAGGGCTTTAGAATGTTTACCGGACGGTAATGTTTTTTATACAAAAAATTTGGTTGTTTCAGTTTTTTTCGTATCTTTGCATGCGTCAAAAAATTAAGGTCACGAGAAGGTCTGGCTACAACCGTCGTACAGCCATGCATTTTCATCTCGGGTAGAAGAGCCAGGCAATCCATTCCCCTTACGGGCTGTCAGCATAATCCCCGCTATATCCTTTTACCCCTTCTGTCACATTAAGAGAAATACAATTATTATTCCGTATGCAAAGATTCATACTGCTATTGACATCCTTGTTATCCCTTGCCGTATACGCTGTGAAGCCTGCGGCACAGTTCCGCCTGCCCACATCAGACGCTGTCCAATGCATGACATTCGACACGAAAGGGTATCTGTGGATAGGCACAAGCTCCGGCCTTTACAGCTATGACGGATATCAATACCGAAACTACCGCAACAGTCTCCACACTCCTGACCGCCTTGCCAACAACAATGTCCAGAGCCTCACCACTGACCATGATGGTCATCTGTGGATAGGCACATACGACGGTGTGACGCGTATGAGCCTCATCAGCGGTGAGCGCCGCCACTACCGTCTCCCCCATGCTAACCACAAGATTGTCTACACGCTCTTCACCTCGCGCCGTGGCAGTGTCTATGCCGGGACGGACGGCGGTCTGCTGCGCTATGACCGCAAGGCCGACTGTTTCCGGAATATTGTCAGTGGCAAATCGGCTATCACGACGAAAGAGGGCATACGGCGCCGCAGCGGGCAGATGAACATCAAGGCTATCGCTGAGGACAAGGCCGGCAACCTGTATCTCGGCACATGGGACAAGGGTCTCTTCCGCCTCACACCGTCGACGGGACGCATAGAGCAGTATGCCATCTCTGACACCAATATCTACTCGCTCTGCTTTGACGACTGTGGCCGTCTGTGGGCTGGCAGCTGGTATACGGGGCTCTCGCTGCTGACAAACATCGGCCATCCGCGTGCTGTCAGCCAGCGGCGCCTTGAGGGATATGGCGCCCAGAGGGTCTACAACATACTCTTCGACCGTACGACACACACGATATGGGCTGTCACCCCGAACAGCACTTTCCGCCTTTTCGCCGGCCAGATGCCCACCGGAGACATACTGGAAGGCGTGAACATCATCACCGGCAAGACAGACTCTCCGTATATCCGTGTGGCTGGCAACCAGCTCGGGACCGTGGCCCTGGCCACTCTAAACCGCGGTGTGCAGCTCTTCAGCACCACCCCCTCGCCGCTCACCATGTCCCCTCTGCTGCCAGCATCGGGCAGCCAGCGTGTCGGCATCGTGCGCACGATGTGCAGCATAGACGACGAGACGATACTCATAGGGTCGCTCACATCGGGGCTGTGGGTCTACAACCCGCTTACGCTCACGCTGCGTCCGTGGACAGAGGCACCTCGTCTTGCCAGCCTGTCGCCCGTATTCCTCCAGTCGTCGCTGACTTCTATCATAAAGGACAGGACGGGGAATATATGGATGTCGAGCGCTTACAATGGGGTTGTCAGATACTCGCGCGACGGTCAGCTGTCGACATATAACCGGACGACATGCCCTGCCATGGACGACGACGGAGTCATCTCGATGCTCTCCATGCGCGACGGCACGATAGTCTTCGGGCAGTGGTCGGACATCATCGTCCTGCCTCATGGGCAGAAGCCTTACCGCATCAGCATGGCCGAGCACATCAAGGGCTTCTACAAGGGACGTGTCGAGAGCCTCTTCGAGGACTGCCGCGGGCGTCTCTGGGCCTGCACATGTGACTATGGCGTGGTATGCATCGAGGGCGACATGAGCCGCCGTGACGGTATCCGTGTCTCTGTCTTCAACCGCTCCAACGGCCGTTTCATGGCATCGGGCGGCACAGCCATGACAGAGAGCCAGAAGCACAAGCTGCACATACTGACAACAGAGGGCGAGCTGCTCGAATGGGATGAGAAGGCGCACCGCTTCGTCGACGACGGCCTCAACGCCCAGATACACGAGAACCGCATATACGCCATGAGCACTGCCGTTGACGGGTCGCTGTGGCTCGCGGCGGGAAACTACCTCATGCGCATCATCGAGCAGAATGGCGCGAAGCCTGTCGTCATGCGCTATTACCTCCCCGGAGCGGATGAAGACATTCTCATAGAGCAGAATGCCACGATGCGCGTGGGCAGCACATTGTTCTTCGGCGGACTGAACCACATTGTCTCTGTCGACACGCGCCGCCTGACAAAGCCGGACGCTGCCGTGCCGACAGTCTCCATAACCGACATACGTGCCGACGGTGTGGCCTACTCACAGCTCGACAGCACGCTGCGGAAGCGCATCTCGCGCGAGCAGCCTGCCTACACCCGCCGCATCACCATCCCCCGCAGTGTCCACCGTCTCGACATAGATGTCTCAGACCTCACGTTCACCAGCAAGAACCATGTGCTCTACTCCTACACGCTGAAGGGATTCCACAAGCGTTGGTACTACTGTGCCCATGGCGACAACAGCATACGCCTCTACAACCTTCCCTCGGGGACATACACCCTCCTCGTGCGCTCCACCGACAGCAACGGCCAGTGGGTCGACATGCCCCACAGCGTCACGGTGAGAGTCTTGCCGCCATGGTGGGCCACATGGTGGGCGTGGATGATATACATCGCCGTGGCCGCTCTCGCCGTCTACACCACGATACAATGGTACCGCCGGCGTGTCCGCACCCACAACCAGCTCCAGATAGCGCGTGTCTTCACCAATATCACACATGAGCTGCTGACACCTATCGCTGTCATATCAGCCTCGATAGAGGATATGCGTGAGACACTGCCCGAGAAGAAATACAAGGTCATGCTGAACAACACTGACCGCCTGACACGCCTCATACGACAGATACTGGAGGTGCAGAAAGCCCACTCCGGACGCCTTAGGCTTGAGGTGGAGGAGGGCGAGCTGACCGAGTTCCTGCGCACTCTCTTCGACAACATGCGCCCGCTCGCACAGCAGAAAGGCATCAGCATGGAGATGGCAGTGGAGGGGACACCACGGGCTAAGACATACTACGACTGTGACAAGATGGACAAGATTGTCTACAACCTCCTATCGAACGCCATCAAATACACCCGCGACGGGGGCAGCGTGAGACTCGGCGTGGCATACCAGCCGGCAGGACAGGTGGCCATATCTGTCAGCGACAACGGCATCGGCATCATGCCACAGCAGATGAAGAACCTCTACAGCCGCTTCATGGACGGGGACTACCGCAAGATGAAGACCATGGGGACAGGCATCGGCCTGTCACTGACATACGACCTCGTCAGGCTGCACCACGGCAGCATAAACTGTGACAGCACTCCCGGACGGGGCACAACATTCACCGTGACCCTCCCCATCGGGCGCAGCGCATACACCAAGGGGGAGCGTGGCATGGCGACAACAGGACATCTCGGCAGTGAGCTGCAGAGCCCCGACCTCCAGTCCTCAGCCACCGGCCAGCCACTCCCTGCAGGAGCCGAGGCTACCGATAACGGAGCGGAGCATGAGAACACCGTGCTCATCGTCGAGGACAATGCCGACCTCCTCGAGATAATGACACGGGCACTCGCGCCATACTACAACGTGCTGACAGCCAAGAACGGGCGCCAGGCGCTCAGCGTCATACAGCGCAACGCCCTCGATATTGTCGTCAGCGATGTCATGATGCCTGTCATGGACGGCATGGAGTTCGTGCGCCGCCTTAAGGCCGAGCCAGACTACGCGCTGCTCCCAGTGCTCCTGCTGACAGCCCGCCGCCACGATGCCGACCGCAATGCGGCCTATGTGGCTGGCGTCGACGCCTATCTGACCAAGCCCTTCAGCATGTCGTCGCTGCTCGCACGCATAGACAATATCCTCCGTACGCGGGAGAAACTGCGCGAGCGCTTCATGAGCCAGACAGAGTTCACACCGTCGGCCCAGCACTACAGCGACCCTGACACGGTATTCATGGAGAGGGCGGTGAAGATAGTCCGCGAGCATATCAACGACGAGTCATACACGAGGGACGACTTCGCCAAGGACCTCTGCATGAGCAGCAGCGCGCTATACAAGAAGCTACGCGGACTGACAGGGCAGAACGTCACAGCTTTCGTGACAAGCATCCGCATGAAGGAGGCATGCCGCATAATGAGGCAGAACCCACAGATAGCCATCGCCGACCTCTACTGTAAGGTGGGATACAACTCTGCCGCATACTTCACAAAGACATTCAAGAAGGAGTTCGGGATGACCCCGACAGAGTTCATGGCATCGCTCGGCGAGAAGGACTGAGAAGCGGGTGTTATACCCGACACCATGCTTAGAGCATGAGCTTGCTCTTATCCACAGCCCCGGAGGGGCGCAACTGTTAGAAACCCCACCTGAAAACGAGGGAACGAAGTGACTGAGTGATAAGGTGGGGGGGTAAAAAGAGCAAATATAGTCAAGCC
>OBLI01004295.1_pt1 | contig 10284 bp, 10 predicted proteins | sample 1519701 | NCBI WGS metagenome assembly OBLI01 (sample SAMEA3663005, study PRJEB22513) | pig gut metagenome | biome: pig gut; feature: pig-associated habitat; material: faeces | place: France | collected 2012 | reverse complement strand
AACATGAAAATAGGAGATAAACACCTATGATTAGTGTTTACCTCCTACTCGATTATCGCATTAAGGAAATGCTTGCTTATTGCTTGTGGCAAGCATTAGTCTTTCTTGTCGTAAGCATTAGTCTTTCTTGTCGTAGGCGTGGACAGGATAGTCGATGGTGTAATGAAGACCGCGACATTCCTTGCGCTCGATAGCCTGACGGGTGATGAGATAACCGACGTTTATCATGTTGCGAAGCTCGCAGATGTCGCGGCTTGCCTTAACATGCTTGAACAGGTCTTCGGTCTCTTCGTAGAGAAGGTCGAGACGGTCCCATGCGCGCTTCAGACGGAGGTCGCTGCGCACGATGCCCACATAATTGCTCATGCACTCGCCAACCTCTTTTACGCTCTGTGTTATGAGCACGCGCTCCTCGTTGGTCAATGTTCCCTCGTCGTTCCATTCGGGCACAGCGGTGTTGAAATCGTAATTGTCGACCACTTTCAAGCTGTGCTTTGCTGCCGCATCGGCGTAGACAACGGCCTCGATGAGCGAGTTGCTGGCCAGACGGTTGCCGCCATGCAAGCCTGTGCATGAGCATTCGCCGATGGCGTAGAGACGATGGATAGACGACTCGCCGTTAAGGTCAACCTTGATGCCACCGCACATGTAGTGGGCTGCAGGGCGAACGGGAATATACTCTTTTGTTATGTCGATGCCTAACGACAGACACTTGTGGTAGATGTTGGGGAAATGGTGCTTGGTCTCTTCTGGGTCTTTGTGTGTGACATCCAAGCACACATGGTCGATGCCATGAATCTTCATCTCCTTGTCAATGGCGCGGGCCACGATGTCGCGTGGTGCGAGCGACAGGCGCTTGTCATATTTCTCCATGAACGACTCACCGTTGGGAAGGCGCAGGATGCCGCCATAACCGCGCATGGCCTCGGTGATGAGGTAGGCGGGGTGGGTCTCGCCGGGATGATAGAGTGAGGTGGGGTGAAACTGCACAAACTCCATGTCTTTAACCTCGCCCTTGGCACGATAAACCATGGCTTCACCATCGCCCGTTGCTATGACGGGGTTTGTGGTTGTCTGGTAAACGGCTCCGCAGCCACCGGTGCACATGAGCGTTACTTTGCTCAGATAGGTATCTACCTTCTCTGTTTCGGGGTTGAGCACATAGGCTCCATAACACTCAATGTTGGGGGTGCGACGTGTCACCTCAATGCCAAGGTGGTGTTGTGTGATAATCTCCACTGCGAAATGGTTCTCCTTAACCTCGATGTCGGGGTGGTTGCGCACGGCTTCCATCAGCCCTCGCTGTATCTCTGCACCTGTGTCATCGGCGTGGTGAAGGATGCGGAACTCAGAGTGTCCACCCTCACGGTGGAGGTCAAACTTGCCATCGTCCTTGCGGTCAAAGTTAACGCCCCAGTTGACAAGCTCTTTTATCTGCTCAGGAGCGTTACGCACAACCATCTCAACAGCGGCAGGGTTGCTGATGTAGTCGCCGGCAATCATCGTGTCCTCGATGTGCTTCTCGAAATTGTCTACCTCAAGGTTGGTGACGCTTGCTACGCCGCCTTGCGCAAACTTGGTGTTGGCCTCGTCGAGAGTTGTCTTGCAGACGAGACAAATTTTACCCTTATGCGCCCTTGCTATCTTCAGGGCGTAGCTCATGCCGGCTACTCCGGCACCGATAATTAGAAAATCGTATTTATAGACCATAATAGTGGAGAATTTCTGCAAAAGTATAAAATTTCTCGCTTTCTGCCATCTGTTTGCTTGTTTTTATTGTTTGCGAAGCAGCAAATTTAAATAACGTTAATAGACGTTAAGCTCTGAGGCGCGTAACATCTCTTTAATTATTCTTTAACGGTTATTTGAAATTTGCCACTTCCAAATTAAATGAATTTGAGAACGGCATTGTAGTGCCCTGTAGCTGCAACGATTATCAGAAGCGTGAAGATAGTGCCTCCTGTGGCTAAGATGATGTTTGCATAACAAGATCTGGTGGGTATCTCACGAGCTTTGTTGCTATTGAGAAACGTTTCGTGTGCTATGACATATAGGTAGGCTCTGTAGAGCAGCACTGCGTAAAATGTTCCAACGATGCCGCCTATCAGGATGTCGCCAGGGTAGTGGACACCGAGATAAATTCGGCTGTAGGTGTGAATAACTGCCCAGATATATATGAAAGCCGTGAGGCGACGACTGCGGAAGAGCAGAGTCACCAATGCTGCTAACGCAAACGAGTTGGCCGAATGGCATGACGGCATGCCGTAATGGCCGCTGTGATAGCCGTTCACGGTATGGATGAGCGCTGCGATGGGGCTGTCTGGATGACAGGGACGCGGACGACAGAAGATTGGTCGCAGATAAGCCGCACAGGTCGTGTCTGCAAGCGTGATGGTTATGGCAAACATAAGCACAATAATGGCTGTCTGACGTTTAAGCCCATACTTGTTCAAGATGACAAAAAATATTGCCATGTAAACAGGAACCCACACCCATTTCTCTGAGGTGAGATACATAAAACCGTCAAAAAAGGAATTGTGAAAGCCGTTTAGCCACACCATCAGGTCGGCATCTGCGCGGCTGAGAATGTTCATCATCAATATTATTCAAATCTTATATGCTGCAAAGTTACGCATTATCTGAATAATAATAGACATTTTTGCCACAAAAGTGTTCTGTATTAACATAGAATAAACAAAAAAGTCCTCTTTTGCCAAAAGAAATCTTTTATAGGCATAAAAAAAAGATTGCAATGGAGAATAAATCTCATCATTGCAATCCTTTATGTATTTATGTTTTTATGATTTTTTTCTAATCATCATTATTTGATGCTCATGATCTGCAGACCGTTGGGATCATCGGGCTTGATCTCCAACAGTTTTGTTGCCCACTCTTTAGCTTCCTCTTTCTTGTCGTTCTGGATATAGTGAACGGCGAGATATGTGTAAGCTGTTGCGAGCTTGCTGGTCTCAGATGCTGTCTTTTCTGCCTTGGCCGACACGATGTCGATATATTTCTTGTAGAAGGGAAGAGCGCGGCCAACCTTTACGTCGGGGTTGATCTGATAGTTCATGAGTGCACGCTTCCATACAGCGTAAGCAGCGGCATAGTCAAACTTTGTCTCGATCTGGGCATATACCTTGTCGGCGTTCTCAAAGGCTTTAACCTTAGCATCGTTAGCTGCTCCTTCAACAGAAGCCTCGTCGATGTAGATGTCTGCCAGCGCATCATACTCTTTGTATGTAACTCCTTCACCCTTTGCTGCGATGTATGCTTCCATAGCGGCTACAGCATCGGTGAAGCGCTTGGCCTTGGTATATGTGTCAGCGATATATTTCTTGACATCCTTGTTCTCAGGATCAACCTCAGGAAGCTTGTTGTAAGCAGCAACGGCATCGTCGAAACGGCCAACGTTTGTGAGAGCGTCACCATAAAAGATGTAATCGTTGGCTGTGAACTTAACGGTGTCGGGTGTGCTGAACAGCTTCTCGCCATAAGCTACGGCTGTAGCATAATCCTTCTTCTTGTCGGCAGCGTAGAGACCGATACGGTTGAACGAGTTATACTTGGGATACTTGCCAATGCCTTTTGCCGCGAGGTCAATGGCCTTGTCATACTGCTCAAGAACGTATGCAGTTGTAGCATAGTCGAAGAGAATGTAATCGTCCATCGCTGTAACGTCCTTAACCTTATCGAAATACTCGAGAGCTGTCTTCAGACGGTCGTTCTGTGAGAACATGTAACCTGCAGCTGCGTCAACAGGATATGAAGGATCAACCTCGCCCAGCTTCTTCAGCATTGCCACTGCTCCATCGGGATCAACCTTCTGGTAGATGCGGGCATACTTAACATACGAAGCAGGGTTCTTCGGATCGTTCATTGTTGCTGTCTCATACCACATGGCAGCATCACCAGCGTTCTCTTCTATTACTGAGATGTCACCGTGGAGAATGTAACCCGATGCGCTGTTCTTGTTCGCCTTGATAGCCATCTCAGCGTACACTTTAGCCTGTTCCAGGTTCTTGGCGTTCATGAAGGCACGACCCAGACCTGCCAATGCTTCAGCATCTTTCTTGTGTGCCTTTACGAAATCCTTAACCTGCGACTTTGTTGTTGCAACATCGCCTTTGGCATCAACCACTACTTTAGTGATGGCAGCTACGTCTGTATTAACGTCCTGTGCCATTGCGGGCATCTGCATGCTCAGCAGCAGAGCACCTACGAAGAAATATTTCAAAGTTTTCATATTCAAGATTGTTTTTATGTTTCACATTGGGTTTACACTCACTATGCTTGTTTTCTATTTCGACGTAAAATTACGATAAAAGTTACATAACGAGCATGTCTTTAGCCTTTTTGTCAGCTTTTTTTATAGTTATATTGCTTTTGTTTTATTTTGTTAAGCAACATAAGGCGGTTTCGTCTTATGTTGCGTAACAAAAATCAATATTCATTGTTTTACCTTCTCGCTGTTTTAGCTTCTCGCTCAGTTGGCTTGTGCTGTTTTAGCAGATATAGCTACAAACGTTCTTGTTTCAAGCTATTCTTATCTTGGCTTATTGTTAACGTTTACGTCACGAATGGCTATCTCACCTCTTGTGGGCAGCAATCCCGACTTAAAGATTATAAGCTGACCTCGTGGCGATTCAATGAAATGGGCAAATCCCCAAGGAAGACCACGTTTCGGGTCATTAAGAAGAGCGTATATTGTTCTCACGAACGGGTATCGTCCGTTGAGCAGCCATGCCTGGTAAGGTTTCCATGAGTTCATGGGTGTGGCTTTATCCAGCTTGCTTACCGACATCACTGTGATGCTTTTGTTCCATGTTGTGTTGGTAGAATCGCGCTTGTCGTTGAGCCAATTGCTACCGATGATGCCAATTGCGTTGGGCGTGCGTGCCACATATTCGATGACATCTTTTGAGTTTTTCGCGGCAAAAATGTTCGGATTGTCTATCGTCTTGCCGCCAAGGATAGAGTCGACACAGAAGCTGACTGCGCTTGATTTCTTGTTGTCGAAACAAACCCAAATGTCGCCGAGCTTTGAACCTTTGTTCACATCGCTCCATTTGGTCACTTTGCCTGAGAGAATGCGCTTAACATCGTTCACTGTGATGCATGAGTCAAGATTCTTGTTGTTGCATATCAAGGCCATTCCGTCGTATGCGAGGGGCACGGCCTCAGGGAGCTGATCTGTGCCTTTAAGGTAGTCATACTCCTTCTGTGTGAATTTACGAGCAGTGATTGTTAACATCACCTTGTTCTTGAGGAGCATGTTCACTCCGTCAACCTCGCTCGTGTAGATTGGGGTTACTTTGGCGTTGGGACATGACATCTCAAACACCGATTTCAGTTCGTCTACTATAGGACTAAAACTCTCGTCAGAGGCGAAACTGATCGCCCCTGACGAGTTTGTATCTGTTCTGCCGTCCTTTCGCTTCTGCTCACCGCAGGAAACGAAAAGACAGGCAGACAGTGCTAATCCTACCAAAACGTAAGATATTCGTTTCATCAAAATCGTAAACTTTTTACTGTTTAAAGATTACTGAAGTCTGAATGACACAGGTACGTTGTACTTAACGCGCACTGCTGAACCATTCTGCTTACCAGGGATCCACTTCGGCATGCTCTTAACCACACGCTGTGCTTCCTTGTCGAGAGAGGGGTCAACTGAACGTGCAACCTGTACATCGGTGATGTGACCATCGCGCTCTACCACGAAAGAAATAACTACGCGGCCCTGAACACCGTTCTCCTGTGCTACCACCGGATAGTGGATGTTCTCGTTGAGGAACTTCATGAGAGCTGAGTTACCTCCAGGGAATGAAGGCATCTGCTCAACCACGTCGAACACTTTCTCTTCCTCAACATGCTTCGGGGGCTCCGGAGCCTTGATTTCTTCCTTCGCTTTGAGCACTGCGCCACCTACCTCATCGTTACCTTGAACGTTGAAGGCACCTACAGCCTTGGTGCTCTTCTCAACCTCTTCGAGCTGGATCTCATCCTCTGCTTTTACCTCTTCGTCTTTCTTGATGACAGGAGCGGTAAACTTCACTGAAGACTTCACTTGCTCAACAACCTTTTCAGGTTCGGTCTTGATGACTTCCTTCTTCTCTACCTTAGCTTCTTTCTTCTTCTCCTGGAGTGAAGCCAACTGAACAGCCTGAGTGTTCTCAACTGTCTTGTTGGCCTGCGCCATTTTCTGAAGTTGGAGACCGAGGAAGAGGAGTACTGCAGCAAGGAATACGATAACGATGGACCAGATATTACGCTTAGTAGTACCCTTGCGCAGTTTGTATGCGCCGTATGCCTGGTTTCTGCCTTCGAACACGAGGTCAGTCCATTCATTGGATACCAAATCTAATTTTGCCATTTGTTTGTCCTTTCTTTAATTATTAGTCATTGATTACTTAATGCCGCGCTTTGCAAGAAGCTCTGCATCCTGCGGATTAATCTTGTCAATGACGTATGTACCAATACTGCAGATAGTCATTTCGTCCAAAGCGTCAACCATGTTCTTGTAAGAAGCTTCGTCGGTACACTTGATGATGATAGTCATCGTGGGCACCTTGCCACCTTCAAGTTCACCCTTCTTGATCTTTGACAATGCAGCGTCGTAAACGCTGTCAGGATAAGCTGCCGGGTTGGCGAGCTTCTTCTGGTCAAGCTTGATCTTTGCAGCCATGATGTCGGCAACAGGTGTAGAGCCGTCCTCTGTTACGTGCTTGATGAGTACGTCACGAATGCCGTTCTTACCCCATGTTGTCTCTTTCAGACAGTTGGGATCAGCGTAGTTGGGGATACCGTCTACATGGTAGATCTTGTTGTTTCCACAAACATAGATGGTAACAGTTTGAGAAGCTTTGGCCGCATTGCGGTCCTCGTCAGAGATGTTCTTATCGTTACTTGGCATAGTCAAATTCATCGTCTGGGGCTTAGCCAGTGATGTACAGAGCATGAAGAACGTGATAAGAAGCATCATCATGTCCACCATAGGCGTGAAGTCCACGCGGGTGTTCATCTTTTTCTGTCTGCTTGCTTTTTTCTTAGCCATGTCTTAATCCTCCGAATTTGATTTAAGCGATGTTATCAGGTAGTAACGGTTCTCGTTCATATCCTGAAGCTCAGACATCATCTTCTTGATGACCTTGTACGGTGTACCGGCATCAGCCTTGATGGCAAGTTTCATGTCTGAACCGTTGTTCTCGCGTGCCATTTTAACCCAGTCCTGGAACTGGCTCATCTTTGAGCCTGTCTGTGTGCTGTCAGTGGGGATACCCTTAGCAGCCTGGAACTCATTTAACTTGTCGCCCAGATTGAGCGCAGAACTCAAATCCTGCATGTCAACACCGATGGAAGCAGCCCCCTGTGCAGTTTCAAACTGCTTTCCGTTGAGCTGTATTCCATACTGGTCAGCCATGCCCTGAACGAGCTCGCCCATCTTGCGGGGATTGTCCATTCCCACAAAGATACGGCCTTCCTTATCGCAGAGCACTGTCAAGACATTTGTCTCCGGTACCTTGATCTCAGATACCGAGCCTGGAGTAACGACCTTCACTGCCTCGTTCTTCACGAATGTTGATGTCAACATGAAGAATGTAAGCAAGAGGACCATCACGTCAGACATAGGAGTCATGTCTATCCAAACGTCCGCTTTCTTAACTTTTACTTTACCCATAATGATAAATGTTTTAAAGGGTTAGTAAAATTAAGCTTCGTCTGCGTGGTTTGCTTCGTATGTCTGAGCAATAGTGTAACCTACTTCATCGAGAGCGTATGTCAGCTTGTCGATCTTGTTTGAATAGTAGTTGTAAGCGACTACTGCGACCCAAGATGTCAAAATACCAGAAGCGGTATTTACAAGGGCCTCAGAAATACCTTCAGACAGCTGGAGTGAGTCACCACCACCACCAGAAGCCAGAGCGGCGAATGAACGGATCATACCTACTACAGTACCGAAAAGAGCGGTCAGAGTACCGAGGGTAACGATAGTAGCGATGATAGGCATGTTCATTTGCAGAGTAGGCATCTCGAGCTGAGTAGCCTCCTCATGAGCCTGCTGGATCTTAGCTACCTTCTGTGCACGCTTCAGGTTAGGAAGAGTCTCCATCTCCTTGTAAGCAGCGATAGAGGCGCCTACTACGTTAGCAACACAACCCTGCTGCTTGTCGCATATCTGCTGTGCCTTTGCCATATCGCCGGCGTTGATAGCCTGCTTAACGTTGATGACAAACTTTGTCAGTGAGCTCTTACCGAAAGCGGTGCGGAGAGCGAAGAAACGCTCGATAGACAGCGCGATAACGGTGAAAAGCAGAGTGATGATCACAGGAACGACAATACCGCCTTTGTACACTGTACCGAGAAGGCTTCCGTCCTTAACTGCATTTGCGGGGTCTCCACCAACGAAGTTGTCGGGGTTACCGAGCACGAACTTGAAGAAACATACTGCGAGGATGAAACATGCAATGATGATCCAAATTGCATCTCTAACTCCCTGGAATCCCGATTTCTTCTTGGGATTCGCTTTAGCTTGTGTAGTTGCCATAATTTTTTAGAATTTTAAAAAGTTATTATTGGTTAATAATATATTTTCTGTTGTTAGTGCATGTTAGGCGCTGTTATTGCCGGCTTTGCTTTCTTACTTTGTGCAAAGTTAGCAAATAAAGCCGAATAACAATCTTTTAGCCCATGCTTTAACATAATTTTTATTTCAACGGACTAAAAGCCTGTCATTTTTTTATTTTGACAGGCTTAAAGCGCGTTTCGATTCTTATTTAAGCAGGCTCAGAGCATTCTTTATTCTGCTCATTGCCTCTTTAATGTTGTCATCGCTTGTGGCGTAGCTCATGCGGAAGCAGTCGGGATCGCCGAAGGCATCGCCGCCCACTGTTGCAACGTGTCCTACCTCAAGCAGGTACATTGCAAAGTCGGTTGAGTTGTTGATGGTTCTCTGTCCGTCAGTCTTTCCGAAGAAACTGCTGCATTTGGGGAAGAGATAGAAGGCACCTTCAGGTTTGTTGACCTCCAGTCCCGGTATCTCTTTAGCAAGACTTACGATGAGGTCACGACGGCGCTCAAACGCCTGGCGCATGGTCTCTACGCAGTCTTGTGGCAGGGTGTATGCTGCCTCTGCCGCTTTCTGGCTTACCGAGCACGGTCCGCTTGTGTATTGTCCTTGCAGCTTGTTGCAGCCCTTCACAATCCACTGTGGTGCAGCGATGAAGCCTATGCGCCAGCCTGTCATGGCATAAGCTTTAGACACACCGTTCACGATGATAGAGCGCTCCTTCATGCCTTCAAACTGTGCAATGCTTTCGTGCTTTCCTATGTAGTTGATGTGCTCGTAAATTTCGTCGGCGAGCACATACAGACCTTCATGTTTCTTTATAACCTCAGCCAGAGCTTCAAGCTCATCCTTTGAGTAGACGCTGCCTGTAGGGTTGCTGGGCGAGCAGAGAATGAGCATGCGTGTCTTCGGTGTGATAGCTGCTTCAAGCTGCTCGGGTGTCATCTTGAAGTTCTGCTCAAATCCGGCGTTCACGATCACGGGTGTGCCGCCGGCAAGCTTCACCATCTGCGGGTAGCTTACCCAGTAGGGTGCAGGTATGATTACCTCCTCGCCGTCGTTAACAAGAGCCATCACGGTGTTACAAACGCTCTGTTTGGCACCGTTAGACACGAGCACCTCGTCGGTGGTGTAGTCTAAGTTGTTCTCTTTTTTCAGTTTTGCCACGATAGCCTTGCGTAGGTCAGCATAGCCAGGCACTGGCGAATAACGGGAGAAGTTATCGTCAATGGCTTTCTTTGCTGCCTCTTTGATGGGTTCAGGTGTGTTGAAGTCGGGCTCGCCCACACTCATGTTTATAACATCCACGCCTTGAGCCTTCATCTCGTTGCTTTTCTGCGACATTGCAAGCGTCTGTGATGGTGCAAGACGATTTAGACGGTCGGATAGTTGTGCCATAATTGTACTGATTAATTTTAATTCTCTGCAAAATTAAAAAAAAAGTTCATTTCTGCGAAAAAAATGTCTATTATTTTGTCATTAAATTCTTAAATTTTACTATTCCTTTGTAAGCGTTTCCGCGATGCTAGTAGATACACGTCAAAAAAAATATCGCTCAAGTTTTTATTCTTGAGCGATATTTTTTTGTTTCCATTTGTCCGGCAGCAATTCCCGATACTTGCTTATCGGTGTTCTTGGCGGCAGTGTTGCTGCTTTGTTGATAACATCGGATATATATTCAAAGAAGTTAACACCTTGCAGTCTGCAGGAGCATGCAA
>OBLI01004294.1_pt1 | contig 10288 bp, 9 predicted proteins | sample 1519701 | NCBI WGS metagenome assembly OBLI01 (sample SAMEA3663005, study PRJEB22513) | pig gut metagenome | biome: pig gut; feature: pig-associated habitat; material: faeces | place: France | collected 2012 | reverse complement strand
AGGAAAGGAGAAATAATTAAAACCACCCCTTTCGAGATGGTTTTAATTATACGTGCCGCGATGAACGACTGGTATGACCTGACCAATTCTCTGGACACCGACGTCCCGCCCCTGGACGAAGTCAACCAGGCCCACATTCAAAAACGCGTCCGCTCCGCCCTGCCCCGTTGCAGAAAGTGCCGCTGGCTAATTGCAGCCATCGCCGCCGTACTGGTGCTCACCGCCTGCGGCTACGCCATGGCGACAGGCCAGTTCTCCGACTGGTTCTGGACCAAAGCCGATCCCCAGTCCCCGGAGTCCAGCGAGGATCTGCTTGCCTCCATCGGCACCGTCATCGGCCAGAGCCAGACGGTGGACGGCGTGACCATGACCCTGAACGGCGCTCTGTGGGACGGCGAGACCCTGATGCTCTCCCTGACGCTGGAGGGCGGACAGCTCTCCGCGGATCGCTGGACCGATATAGAAACCGAGGACTCCTGGCTGCGCGTCTCCCGAGAACACTTGAAAGAAACTTGGCGGGAGTATTATCCGGATATCTCCGAAGCGGACTTGGATGTCATGGTGGACCACTATTATGAGGAAGCGTACAGCTGCCGACCAGATATCCTTTATTTCTACCGGCGCCAGACACAGACCCATGTTCTGCAAATTCAATACCACTTCTTCTCCATGCTGGATTCCGTTGATTTGCAGCTTCACCTGGAAAACCTGAAATTCCGCGATTTTTCCATTCAGGGGCCCTTTGACTTCTCCTTCACTGTGGAGCATCGGTCTCCGGAGGTCGTCTATACAGGCAGCGCCGTACTGCGGCAGGAGACCGGCCCCGCTTTCCGGATTACCAAGGTCGCGCTGTCGCCCCTGTGGGTAAAGATAGATTTTGAACTGACGGAGCCAATGACAGAAGAGGAACTGTCCTCCAATTGGATCTTCCTTTCCATCGGTGCCCTTCACAGCGGAGAGCAGGTCACAGCCCTCTCCGCCGCAAAAAGCTACACCCAGTATCAGCGGAATGCCGACGGCATGGTAAGCGGTGTTCTGGCCTGCGGGCCGTTTCATCAGGTCATCGATCCCTTCGGCGTTGACGCCGTTGAACTGGGCAGTTATCTGCTGAACCCGGACACCTTCGCCCTCACTGAAATTCCTGACTCTTAATTGCACAAAAAGACAGCAGCGGCGCTGCTGTCTTTTTATACGTATTATATGTACTTTGCGCTTACACCGTGGGATACTCGCCGTCCCACAATACTTTGCGGAACTTCATGGGGTCCGTGTTGCCCTCAGTGGAGAACATCAGCACCTGGCTGAACCGGTCCAGACCCAGGAAATCCCGCAGGTCCTTGTACTCGTCCGTCTCCATGATGGCGGCAATGAGGCCCATGCCCACGGCGCCGGACTCGCCGGAGATGACGGTGGGGTCGCCCTTGACAGGCACGCCCAGCATCCGCATACCGCGGGCGCTGACCCAGTCGGGGCAGGAGACGAAGGCGGAAACATGGTTCCGCAGAATGTCCCAGGAGATGATGTTGGGCTCGCCGCAGGCCAGACCCGCCATGATGGTCTTGAGGTCACCCTCCACGATGCGGGGATTGCCGTCCCCGGCCACAGCGCCCTGATACAGGCAGTCTGCCGCCCGGGCCTCCATGACGATGAACTTAGGCGGGTCGTTGGGGAACAGGTTGGTGAAGAAGCCCACCACAGCGCCGGCCAGGCTGCCCACGCCGGCCTGGATGAACACATGGGTAGGACGATTTACCCCCACTTCCCGCAGCTGATCGGCGGCCTCGCCTGCCATGGTGCCGTAGCCCTGCATGATCCAGGCGGGGATTTCCTCATAGCCCTCCCAGGCGGTGTCCTGCACGATGACGCCGTGCTTCGTCTGGGCGGCCTCGGCGGCGGCCATGCGGACGCATTCGTCATAGTTCACGTCCTCGATGGTGACCTGGGCGCCCTCTTTCTTGATGTTCTCAAAGCGGCTCAGGCTGCTGCCCTTGGGCATATGGACCACGGCCTTCTGCCCCAGCTTGTTGGCCGCCCAGGCCACGCCGCGGCCGTGGTTGCCGTCGGTGGCGGTAAAGAAGGTCGCCTGGCCGAACTCCCGCTTGAAAGACTCGCTGGTCAGGTAGTCGTAGGTCATTTCGCTGACGTCCCGGTCCATCTGCTGGGCGATATACCGGGCCATGGCAAAGGAGCCTCCCAGCACCTTGAAGGCGTTGAGCCCGAAGCGGAAGGACTCATCCTTTACATACAGCCCGCCCAGACCCAGGTATTTCGCCATACCGTTCAGGCAAGCCAGCGGCGTAACGGAATACTGGGGAAAGCTGTTGTGAAAAAAGCTGGCCTTGGCCACATTGTTCAAAGACATAACCTCAAGCTGACGGTCCTCACTTGCCGGCATATGATTCACGGCCCATTTGATCTGTTCTCTCATGCTGCCTCACCATACAAAATTTTTTAGTTAATCAAACTTTTTGTTTGATTCAGCTACATCATATCATACCGTTCTAAGAAGTCAAGGCCTTTCGCAAATTTTTTATTTCCCGGGGAAAACTGAGAAAAACGGTTCTTGACAGATACCCCCGGGGGGTATATATTGATGCCAGCAAATATACCCCCCTGGGGTATATTACCCGCGACACAGGAGGTCCCATGAAAGAGGAAAAATATGACATTTCCGGGATGCACTGCGCGGCGTGCAGCGCGTCCGTGGAGAAAGTGACCCGGCGGCTCCCCGGCGTAGAGCGTAGCGACGTCAATCTGACTACCGGCATTATGACCATACGCTACGACGAAGCCCAGGTCAGCCCGGAACAGATCACGAAAAAAGTGGAAAAAGCAGGCTTTGGCTGTGTTCTGCATGCGGAAAAGCAGGAAAAAACGGCGGAAGCTGTTAAAGATGAGGAAGAAGCGGCCTTGAACCGCAAAAAATGGGAGCTGCTGGCCGCCGGTGCTTTCTCTCTGGCGCTGCTGTATGTTTCCATGGGCCAGATGCTGCCCTTCGGGCTGCCCGCCCTGCCCTTGCCGGATATCTTTTCCATGCACACCCATCCGGTGAATTTCGCTATTTTGCAGCTTCTTTTGACCATTCCGGTCCTTTATTGCGGCAGAAATTTCTTCACCAGCGGCTTCAAGGCCCTGGCACACGGGAATCCCAACATGGATTCCCTGGTAGCCATCGGCTCCGCCTGCTCCTTTTTGTACAGCGTGGTGATGACTTTTCTGATCTCTGCCGCCCCCCACGCCTATGTCCACAACTTGTATTATGAATCCGCCGCCGTGGTGCTGACCCTGGTCTCCCTGGGCAAATTTCTGGAGAACCGGAATATGCAGAAGACCAAGGGTGCCATCACGGCGCTGATGCAGCTTTCCCCCGATACCGCCATCCTGGCGGACTCCGGCCGGGAAGTACCCACGGAGAGTCTGAAGATCGGGGACACGGTTCTGGTGAAGCCCGGCCAGCGTGTACCGGTGGACGGCATGGTGATCCGGGGTGAGAGCAGCGTCAACGAGGCCATGCTCACCGGCGAGAGCCTGCCAGTGGAGAAAACGGTGGGCGACGAGGTCATCGGCGGCAGCGTCAACCTCAGCGGTGCGCTGTATGTCCAGGTGACCCGCACTGGAGAGGACACCACTCTGGCCCGCATCATCCGGTTCGTAGAGGACGCCCAGGGGAAAAAGGCCCCCATCTCCAAGACCGCCGACAAGGTGGCTGGCGTATTTGTCCCCACGGTCATCGGTATCGCGGTACTGGCGGCCATCGCCTGGGCCATTGCCGGACAACCCTTCGCCTTCGTGCTGCGGGTGTTCACCTCTGTGCTGGTGATTGCCTGCCCCTGCGCTCTGGGACTGGCGACGCCTACCGCCATCATGGTGGGCACCGGACTGGGGGCCAAGCATGGTATCCTCATCCGCTCCGGTGAGGTCTTAGAAATCACACACAGCGTGGATACCGTGGTACTGGACAAGACCGGAACCGTCACCGAGGGCGCTCCCGCCGTGACGGAAGTCATCCCTTACAACTGTGATGAAACGGCCCTGTTAAAAACGGCGGCAGCCATGGAAACCATGTCCGCTCACCCTCTGGCGCAAGCTATCACAGCATATGTAAAGGAAAAGAGCATCACAGATATTCCTCAGCTGGAGGACTTTGAAAACCTCTCCGGCCGGGGGCTGAAGGCACTGTTTGACGGCAAGATTCTGTTGGCGGGCAATCAGAGACTGCTGGAGGAACACGACGTAGACGCCTCCCCCCTGCTGGGCGAAGCGGAGCGGCTGTCCGCCCAGGGTCAGACGCCTATGTTTTTCGCTGCGGACGGCAAGCTGCTGGGGCTGATCTCCGTGGCAGACCCGGTGAAGGACACCAGCGCTGCTGCCATTCAGAAAATGAAGAAGCAGGGCATCCGGGTGGTACTGCTGACCGGGGACAACCGGGCAGCGGCAGAGCACATCGGTAGTCTTGTGGGCGTGGACGAGGTGATTGCCGAGGTACTGCCGGAGGAAAAGGCCCGGGTCGTTCAAAGCTTACAGGACCAGAGCCGGAAAGTGATGATGGTGGGTGACGGCATCAACGACGCTCCCGCCCTTACCGCCGCCACCGTGGGCTGCGCCATCGGCAGCGGCAGCGACATCGCCATCGAGTCCGCCGACATCGTGCTGATGCGGGATGACCTGGGAGATGTATCCCGGGCGCTGCGGCTGTCCGCTCTGACCCTGCGGGACATCAAGCAAAACCTGTTCTGGGCCTTCTGCTACAACATCATCGGCATTCCCATCGCGGCAGGTCTGCTGTATCTTTTCGGTGGGCCGCTGCTCTCCCCCATGTTCGCGGGGGCGGCCATGTCCCTGAGTTCCGTATGCGTGGTGGGCAACGCCCTGCGGCTTGGCCGGGCGAAACTATAAGGCAGTCATAAAATCAACATATAAGGAGGAGGCTTTCCATGACAGATGAGAACAAGCGGCTGAAGGAGGATCTGGCCCTGTTGAAAAAAGACTACGGCATTGAAGTGGAGCTGTATGACCCGGAGGAACAGCCGTGCTGCCGCCGCAAGCACCGGGAACCTGATGAATCCGCGGCCCTGATCAACCGGCTCAACCGTATCGAGGGGCAGATCCGGGGCATTCGGGGCATGGTGGAGTCGGACGCCTACTGCACCGACATCCTCACACAGGTCTCCGCCGTTCAGTCGGCGCTGAATGCTTTTTCCCGGGAGCTGCTGGCCAGCCACATCCGCACCTGCGTGGTGTCGGACATTCAAAACGGACAGCTTGAGGTCGTGGACGACCTGCTGGCTACTATACAAAAACTGATGAAATAAAGGAGCAATCACCATGACGACGATTTCTGTCCCCGATATGATGTGCGAAAATTGCGTAAAACGCATCACCAACGCCCTGACTGAGGCGGAATTTAAGTTCACCGTCAGCCTGCCGGACAAGACGGTTACCATCGACGGCTGCCAGCACTGCGTCCAGACGGCCATGGAGGAGCTGGAGGACCTGGGCTTTACCCCGGAAATTCAAAAATAAGTTACTGATTCCCGGTTATTTTGCAAAAATCGTCCCTGTATCTGTCCTTTGGATACAGGGACGATTTTTTACCGCCTTTCGTTACCGCTTTGTTACTATTTGATTTTTTCTGTAAATAATTTCCAGAGATTATATGTCCATTTTTGTCCGAAGTGGGGAGTTCGGATCCTTGTCAGCCCTTAAAACTTGACAAAAGTGGGGCATAGGTGTATACTGTGTCCAGTTTTTCAGCCGGTAACAAAAGTTACAAGTTGTTTCCGTCGCAGGAAACGACCGCCCAATGCTCCCCTCCCTCACCGGAGCGGGGAGCCTGAAAAACCAATTCAGGAGGTAACATTTTGAAACGATATGACCTGCAAAAAAAACTGCATGGGATCTGGAACCGGAGGTACCTCGCGCTGCTGACCCTCGCGGCCGTTCTGCTGACTGCCGCCGCCGCCACGGACCGGGCTGCCGCCCTGTATATTCTCACCGGCGTTGACGATACCGCCATCGTGCTGGACGGAAAGGCCAAGAATCCGGACCTGTCCAGCCAGATGGTCTTTGTCACCACCGGCGGAAAGGGCTACGATGTGACGCTGGCACCCAAGCAGACCGTCACCGTTCGCCGGGACGGTCAGACCCAGTCCATCGAGTCCAAAAAGGAGAGCATCTCCAAGCTGCTGGGCCGCATGGGCATCGTGCCCAGCCCGCTGGAAACCATCGCCGTGGACCTGTCCGGCCCCGGCGTGGTCATCACTGTGGCCGAGGAGATTACCTACTATGACCGGGTGACCGAGGAAGTGACCTTTGACACCGTGCGGGTGGCCAATCCCGAGATGAAGAAGGGCACCGAAAAGGTGGTTCAGGAGGGCGCTGACGGCGTTCGCTCCTCTATTTATGAAGTGGTATTCTCCAACGGCCAGGAACTGAGCCGCCAGTTCGTGGAGGAGATCGACAGCACCGCCGTGGACCAGATCGTGGAATACGGCACCGCCGAGGAGCAGCCCGCTCCCGCCGCCGTGACGACCAACAAGCAGTCCGCTATCGCCACCGTTTCCAAAAACGGCGACGGCAGCGGAACGCTGACCCTGGCTGACGGCACCACGTTGAACTTCTCCGCCGCCAAGTCCATGACCGCCACCGCGTATACCGCGGGCTACGGCGGTGCGGACCACTGCACCGCCACCGGCACTACCGTCCGGGTGGGCACCGTGGCCGTGGATAAGCGCGTGATCCCCCTGGGCACAAAAATGTATATCGTCACCAACGACGGCATCGTCTACGGCACCGCTGTGGCCGAGGATACCGGCGTGCGGGGTGACAAGGTGGACCTGTATTTCGAAACCTACCAGCAGTGCATCAACTTTGGCAGACGGGGCTGTACCGTCTATATCCTGAAGTAAAACTCCATGAAAGCAGTTCTCCCCCGGCAAGTGCCGGGGGAGTTTTTGTCTGGTCAGAGTGCTTCCAGAAGGGCCGGGAGTTGGGACAGGGCGGTGATGGTATAGTCCGGCCGGATGTCGGCGCGGTGGGAGCGGTCTTGTGGGTCAAACCAGCAAGTGCGGATACCGGCGTCCCGGCCGCCCCGGACGTCAGAGGTCAGGCTGTCCCCCACCATCAGGGCACAGGCGGGGTCAAAGCCGGGGATGGCGGCAAAGCAGGCACGGAAAAAAGCGGGACTGGGCTTATGGAAGCCGACCTCTTCCGAGATGAAGATGTTTTGGAAATACGGAGCAATGCCCGCGTCCGCCAGGCGGCGGCGCTGGACCGCGGCAGCGCCGTTGGTGGCTAAGTACAGGCTATACCGGGGAGCCAGGCTTTCCAGCAGCTCCCGGGCGCCGGGGACGAAATCATGCTCCTCCGCCAGCAGGCTCTCATACAGGTCGCAGACCGCCCTGCTGTCACAGGCGGCACCCAGCTCGGCGAACAGCAGGTCGAAACGGCGGGTCAAGACCTGCTCTTTCGTCAGCTTCCCCTCCTCCAACAGCTCCCACTGGCTGAGGTTGATGGCGTGATAGCGGGTCAGGACAGCGGGCGTGGGATCTATGCCGAAGCGGCGGAGGGCCCGGGACAGTGCGTGGGCCTCCCCCCGGTCAAAGTCCAGCAGCGTATTGTCCAGGTCAAAAAATACGGTGGTCAGCATGGCGGCCTCCTCGGTCGTTTTTAAACAGTGTAACGTATCTTCCGGGGGTTTGCAAGCTGGCATTTTTTTGGTATACTACATATGATTTTAGCCACAGAAAGGCGGGGTCGTCATGAATCTCTGCGACTACAACGATATCCGGGAGCTGCTTGGGCGGCACGGTTTCCATTTTTCCAAATCCATGGGGCAGAATTTCCTCATCGACCCTCAGGTGCCTTACGACATTGCCGCCGCGTCCCGGGCAGACGGAAGCTGCGGCGTGCTGGAGATCGGCCCGGGTATCGGACCACTGACGGCGGAACTGGCACAGCGGGCAGGCAAGGTGGTATCCGTGGAGCTGGACAAGTCCCTGCTGCCGGTGCTGGCCGAGACTATGGCTCCCTACCCCAATGTGGAGATCGTGCCGGGAGACGTGATGAAGCTGGATCTGGACGCCCTGGTACGGGAAAAGTTCGCCGGCCTCCGCCCCATCGTCTGCGCCAACCTGCCCTACAACATCACGACGCCGGTACTGACGAAGCTCATTGAGACTCCCTGCTTCGAAACGGTCACGGTGCTCATCCAGCGGGAGGTGGCCCGGCGGCTGTGCGCCCCCCAGGGCTCCTCCGACGGCGGCTCCTTCTCCCTGTTTTTGCAGTACCACATGGATGCGGAGCTGCTTTTCGACGTGCCGCCGGAAAAATTCCTGCCAGCGCCCAAGGTGACCTCCTCTGTTATCCGATGCGTCCGGCGGGAGCGGCCCGCCGTTGAAACAGCGGACGAGGCGTGGTTTTTCAAGGTGGTGCGGGGAGCCTTCCTGCTGCGCCGCAAGACTTTGAGCAACAGTCTGGCCGCCGCGCTGGGCATGGGCAAGGAAAACGTCCAGGCCGCAATCGCCGCCTGCGGCTTTGCGCCCAGTGTCCGGGGAGAACAGCTCACACTGGAGGATTTTGCCCGGCTGGCGGAAGCGCTGAAAACGGCGTAACGGCTGTGGAGCCTGTCAGTTTTTCTATGGAAGGATGTGCGGCCGGTGCGGGCCAAAAAAACAGCGGCAGTATTCGCCATAGCGGCAGCGGCGCTTTACGCTGTCAATGTTCCCTTATCAAAACTGCTGCTTGATCACGCGGCGCCCACCATGATGGCCGCGTTTCTGTATCTGGGCGCGGGACTGGGGCTTTTGATCTGCAGCGGGATTGGGAAAATGTTGGGCAAGGATACGATCAAAGAGCCCCTGACCAGAAAAGAGCTGCCCTATACCGTTGCGATGGTCGTGCTGGATATTGCGGCTCCGATCCTCCTGATGCTCGGCATCGCCCGCACCAGTTCGGCAAATGTGTCCCTGCTCAGCAACTTTGAGATCGTCGCCACCTCCCTGATCGCTTTGCTGGTCTTCAAGGAAATCATCTCCCGGCGAGCTTTCGCGGCCATTCTGCTGGTGATCCTGGCAAGCATCATGCTGGGATTTGAGGGCACAGACAGCTTTTCCTTTCATACGGGATCCCTGTTCGTTCTGGGCGCGTGTATCTGCTGGGGACTGGAAAACAACTGCACCAAGATGATCAGCAGCAAAAGCTCCGTGCAGATCGTGATTATCAAGGGCTGCTTTTCCGGCCTGGGCAGTCTGGCCGTTGCCTTTGCCGCAGGCGAGATGCTCCCCGGCTTTCAGTGGGTGCTCTGCATCCTTCTGCTGGGGTTCGTTTCCTACGGACTGAGCATCAACTTCTACATCATGGCGCAAAAGGATCTGGGCGCCGCAAAGACCAGCGCCTTTTACTCCATTGCTCCCTTCCTGGGAGTCCTTTTCAGCATGGTCCTGCTGGGCGAGCGGCCTGCCCTCCGGTTTTACGCCGCTTTGCTTGTAATGCTCTTTGCCACCGTTCTGATGGTGAAGGACACCGTTTCTGTGCAGCACACCCCCGGCTAGAAGAAAGCGGAAGTCTGGGAACAAAGTGCGTGTCTATACGTCCCTTTTACCTTTTGTGTTGATATAAGCCTATCCGCCAAACCCTTCGTCGATTTGACAGAACTCTAAGCATACAAAAAGGAGCAAGGTGTATTTCAACCTTGCTCCTATCAGACAATTCCCAAAACTGGAATTTGTTAGCGTTTGCTCCACTTCACATAGGCCCATTGTCTTTGGGTGTTATCTACTTCAGTGTCACTGATCCTTGTTCCACATTCTTGATATACATAAAAATCATCAATCGTTTCTGCTCCCTCAAGAATATAATACTTATTGCCATCTATGCCAGCATACTCTTTTTCTTCGTCAGTCAACTCACCAGCGTAAGTATAATCCTCTGGCAGTTCATTCAAAATTGTCAAGTCTGTTGCAAAGTAATCACAACCATTTAACACAATTTTGGGTGCTCCAGTATAAGGAGTTTCAGAGTTTGTACTGGTTGAAGTCTTTGCTCCACAGCCTACTAATGAGAAAACCAGCTCAAGGCAAAGTATTACTTCTATTAACTTCTTCATGTTCAATGCCTCCCCGAAAATCTAACTTGTCTATATGTATATAGACGGAAAAATCAGCAAAATGTTCCAACTTTCTTATATCATACAGTACTGTTGTACTTCAGCTTGTCGAAAAAGTCTTTTCGACAAGCTGCTTAAGATTTCAGAACTTTCAAAAAGTTCTGAAATCTATTGATTTGAATG
>OBLI01004292.1_pt1 | contig 10299 bp, 5 predicted proteins | sample 1519701 | NCBI WGS metagenome assembly OBLI01 (sample SAMEA3663005, study PRJEB22513) | pig gut metagenome | biome: pig gut; feature: pig-associated habitat; material: faeces | place: France | collected 2012 | reverse complement strand
AATGTACTTATTTCTGAAATTTACAAAGATGAATATGGTTTGTATAATTCTAAAAAACTAACTGCATTCTTTGGACTTGAGGTTAGAGAAATGGAATCTGGAAGTAGTGTTTGGAATAAGCCAAGAATAACAAAATTCGGTAGCCCTAGAGTAAGGAATATGCTTTATATGGCGGCTTTAGTTGCTATTCGACACAATAAAAAAATGTCTGATTTCTATTTACGTTTGGTTAACAAGGGGAAGCCTAAAAAGCTTGCTCTAATTGCTGTTGCAAGAAAATTATTAGTTATTGCTTGTGCTATTTTAAACTCACAAAAACCTTATGAAGAAAATCATATTTCTTGCTACAACAAAAATTCTGTAAAAATTGCGTAATTTAAACAACTAAATATCAAAAACTAGGATGCGTAAAGCACCCTAGTTTTGCCTGCCTAAAATATACATTTTTCCCCAAAAAAATATTTCTTGACTTTCAAGACATTATCTACAGGCTACTGTCCAAGTTTGAGGCAAATTTTAACAAACCAAGTGGAAAAAAGGATAATTCTAAGGATAAATAAAGGATAGAAAGGATAATTTTTCTTAAATCAAGGGAAGTGCCTACAATCAAAATGACACCTAAATTATACCTATATTTCCTCTTTCAAATTTATCCGTCAGGTTATATCTTTATTCAAAATTATTAATCAGAAAAATCTGTGTTATGATGTAATTATGCAAAATAAAGAAGAAAGAACTTTAAAAACAGCACCAGAAATTTCTATTATAATTTTTGGTTACAGTGTTTATAACGATTTTAGCAATACGATTATTAGTATTAACAATCAAACTTTTAAAGATTTTGAAGTTATTTGTATTGTTCCCCAAGATGTTCAGGCAGAAATTAGAAAAAATTTCCCTGATATAAACCTTGTTAAACCTTCTGATTTTTCACAACTTAGTAAAAATTCTAAGATTAGGAATTGTCTTGGTAAATATTTGTTATTTATCAATTCCGGCGATGAAATAGCTCCAAATACACTTTTTAAATTACATAATGCAGCAACAAAGCATTGTTGCGATTTAGTGATGTCAAAACTTGATGATTCTCGCTACAAACTCAAAACGAAATTCTATAAATATGATATAAATAATTTTCAGAATCTAGATACAACCATTTGGGGAAAATTATTTAAAAAAGAAATTTTTTATGAAAATGGAATTTCACTCCAAAACATTGACGATGATGAAGTTTTTTTCTGGATGTTTATGCCATTTGTTTCAAACTTGTATTACATAGATGAAATATTCTATACAAAAAATCAAGATAAATGTGCTGCCCCAATAAGTCCGAACTTTGTTTCTCAAGTTTACAAAATATATCATTATTTAAAAAAACAACATATTTATCGATTATATAGAAGAACTTTTTTAGGCTATATTGCGTCAAAAATCAACAGTTGCGCAGATTCTACTACTAAAAAAATATCCATTTTAACAATATCATTATTTTTACCAGAAGCAATACAACTCTTAATATATGATTTTATTTTAGAAATTAGGCTTTTAAGAGCAATACACAACTTAAGAGAAAATACTGTATTATGGGGAGCAAGCTTCTTTTTACAGGATTTTTTACAGAAATATAAGATAAAAAATAAATACATAAAGGGAATTATTGATGAAAACCCTAATAAAATAGGGACATCTATTGGTGGTTTCAAAGTTTTATCTCCCAAAGAGTTGCAGAATTTAAATGTAAAACTTGTAATTATGACTATAAAAAATTCTTCACTTGTAAATTATTGTCGTATAAAAAACAGTCTTGCGGAATTTCCTGAAATCAAACTTCATCCTAATATTTTTGAGACTGATTTTATGAAAAATCCTGCAGCATCTGCAAAAATAGAACGCACTACTCCACGAAAAACATTAGAACAAATCGAATACCATCTTGCAGATCATTGTAACTTGTCTTGTCAAGGATGTTCTCATTTTTCTCCACTTGCCCAAAAGTGTTTTCCTGATGTCCAAATTTTCGAAAGAGATATGAAACGTCTGTCTGATTTATCGAAAGGGAAGCTAAAAAGATTCTTTCTTTTGGGTGGTGAGCCTTTATTAAATCCTCAAATAATAGATTTTATACGTATTTCAAGACAATATTTCCCAGATACCAGAATTAGTATTTTGACTAATGCAGTATTATTAAATTCTCAAAAAGAAGAATTTTGGAAAGCTTGTAACAATTTCAACATTATTATAAGTATTACAAAATATCCAGTAAAACTTGATTTTGAACAAATGGAGCAAATAGCAGCTAACAACAACGTAGAATTAGAGTATTACAACAACACCGAAGTTATAAAGACCAGTCAACGTTTTCCTTTAGATTTAACAGGAAAGCAAAATCTAAAAGAAAGTTTTTGTTGTTGTTCACAAGCAAATACTTGTATATTTTTATCTAATGGAAAACTTTATACTTGCCCGATAGCACCTAATATCGTTCATTTTAATAAATTTTTTAATAAAGATATTCCGCTAAATAAAAAGGATGGAATAGATATTTATAAAGCAAAATCAATAAAGGAAATTCTCACTTTTCTATCTAGACCAATTCCATTTTGCAAATATTGCAAAGTTAGTGAACGTTCTTTTGGACATGCATGGGGTATTTCAAAAAAAGAAATTTCAGAATGGCTATAATTAATATCAAAAACAATCTTTCTTGACCGATTTGTGGGTAAATATTATACTTAAATAACGGGGTTTAGGATTATGAAAAAAGATTTTGATATTACAAAGACAAAGCTTATTATTTGGGATTTAGATGAAACTTTTTGGGATGGGACACTTACAGAAGGTGGCATAAAATTTAAGCCGGAAAACCTTAAGCTTATTCAAGAACTTGTTACAAAAGGCATAATGAATTCTATATGCTCTAAAAATAGTATGTTGGATGCCAGAAACCAATTTATTACAAACGGGTATCTCAAATTTTGGCAATTATTTGTCTTCCCTTCTATTGACTGGACACCGAAAGGACAAAGAGTTAAAAATATAATTTCTTCTATGAATTTAAGAGAAGAAAATGTCATTATGATTGATGATAATGAATCTAATATAAATGAAATAAAATATTATTGCCCTAATATTATGTCAGCACTGCCGGAACAAATTTCAAAAATCGCAGAAGAACTTTATCTGGTAAATGATTATGATTTTGAACATACAAGATTACGCCAATACAAAATGCTTGAAGCAAAAAATAAAGACAAGCTTAAGACTAATTGTTCAAATGAAGATTTTTTGAGAAATAGTGAAATTAAGATTTGTATAAAAAAAGATTGCTACCAAAATATTGATAGAATTGATAAACTAATACTCCGAACCAATCAACTTAATTTTACAAAGCAAAGAACTAGCAAAGAGGATTTACAAAAATATTTTACTAATACCAGTAAATTTGATTCTGCTTATATTATTGCAGAAGATAAATATGGCAATTACGGGATTTGCGGTTTTTACGTTCTAAATAAAGAACTCAACACATTAGAACACTTCTTGTTCTCCTGCAGAATCATGAATATGGGTATTGAACAGTTTGTGTACAATTATCTTAAGAAACCGAAGATTAATATTGTACCGCCGGTATCATCATTTTTAGGTACTGAGGCAGACTGGATAAAAGTTGTTGATAACATAGAATTGAAACCCAAAGAAGAGAAAAAAGAATCCGGAATTAATATTCTATTCAAAGGTGCGTGTGATTTGTATTCTGTAATCAGCTATATTTCCGGAGATTGTAATATTGATACAGAATTCCCTTATTGGAACAAACAACTGGTTTACATTTTATCTCATACACATACAGCTTTTATTGAACAAACAAATAGGCTTCCACAAGAACGATTGCTGGAGTTGTGTAAAAGCTTTCCGTTCCCAAATCCGGATGAATTTAAGACCAGATTCTTTGACCCCAAATATGATGTCATTGTCCTTAGCCTTCTGACGACAACATATCGCGGTTTATATATTAATAAAGCTGATGGAACATATGCAGAATATGGTTATGCTAATTGTGATATTACGGATGACAACAATTGGGACAAAGTTCTTGCATCTATTCCTGAAAATATGAAAGAAGCAAATAGGGCGATTCTAAGAGATTTTAGGAATAAATACGTTTTTGCCGGAGATCCTCCTGTAGATTTGGTTCTAAAAAATCTTGAATATATCAGAAAGACATTAAAACCTGAAACCCAACTAATTCTGATTTTGGGTAGTGAAAAGCCTACGGACAAATTCTTAGAGGGATACGAAGGTATGGCTTCTAAACATATTATCTTGAATAAGGCTGTTAGAGAATTTGTACAAAAATATGATAATATCGATATCCTTGAGCTAACTGATTTAATACAAAGTGATGATGATTATAATGAATGTATAAACCATTTTTCAAGAAGAGTTTATGCTGATTTTGCCGGTGAAATTGTTGGAATGGTTAATAAAAAATTAGGTAAAGATTTGTTGGAATTAAATTTGTAATTTTTGCGTTTTTATAAGTTAATGGTGCATCATATGCACCATTAATAGTTGTAGTTATTACCCCAATGCCGCCCAAATGTCTACGTGCGGGGGTAAATAAACATCAAGCCAGTAATCCCAGCTATGAGGCGGAGCCTGTAGTACTTATGTAATCTTGTTATTCCTACCAAGTAGCCGACCATATGTCTACGTGCGTAGCACTTGACTGAGAGTAGGTATCAGGTTGTAATATATAATAGAAGAGTAGAAAAATGAGTTGTATTTAAAGATATAAGAAAGGAAGTTGCATGGAAACGACATTAAATGTATTAAACAAAGTAAATAATCCTGAGGATTTGAAAAGTTTAAGTGTTGAAGAAATGACACAACTTGCGAATGAAATGCGTGAATTGATTATAAAAAAAGTTAACACAACAGGTGGTCACTTTGGTCCAAATTTAGGTATGGTAGAAACTACAGTTGCAATGCACAGAGTATTTAATTCTCCTGTTGATAAATTTGTATTTGATGTTTCTCACCAATGTTATCCACATAAAATTCTTACAGGCAGAAAAGAAGGTTTTATAGACCCTGATAAATATTTAAAATATACAGGTTACACAGCGCCAGAAGAAACTCCACACGATTTATTCAAAGTTGGTCACACTTCTACTTCAATTAGTTTAGCAACCGGTTTAGCAAAGGCAAGAGATTTGAAAGGTAAAAAAGAAAATATTATTGCAATAATTGGCGATGGTTCATTGAGCGGTGGCGAAGCTTATGAAGGTCTTGATAATGCGGCAGTATTGGGTAGCAATATTATTATTGTCGTTAATGATAACGATATGTCCATTGCAGAAAACCAAGGCGGTTTGTACGCTAATCTTAAACTTTTAAGAGATACAAACGGTAAAGCAGAATGCAATTTCTTTAAGGCTATGGGCTTTGATTACAGATATTTGGATAATGGTCATGATATTGGAGCGCTTGTAGCTTTGTTTGAAGAAGTTAAAGATATTGACCATCCGGTTGTTCTTCATATCCACACAATAAAAGGTAAAGGATGTAAGATAGCAGAAGAAAATAAAGAACGATTCCACTGGATTATGCCAGGCGAATTGGATAAAAAGACCGGCTTAGATAATTCAAATATTTCTGAAACATATGAAAGTATAACTGCAGACTATATTTTGAATAAAGTAAAAGAAGATAAAAATGTAGTAGCTATTTCTCCAGCGACACCGGCTGTAAGTGGTTTTACACAAGAATTTAGAGAAAAAATGGGCAAAAACTATGTCGATGTTGGTATTGCAGAAGAACACGCAGTTGCTTTTGCTTCCGGCTTAGCAAAAAACGGTGCAAAACCTATTCTTGCAATGATGAGCTCATTTGTTCAAAGAACATACGACCAGTTGTCACAAGATTTGGCTTTGAACAATAATCCGGCAACAATACTTGTAAATTGGGGTGGAATTACAGGCGCTGATGCTACTCACCTTTCTAAATATGATATTCCGCTAATCAGTAATATTCCAAATATGGTTTATATGTCACCTACTAATAAAGAAGAATATTTGGCTATGTTAGATTGGTCAGTTAACCAAACTAAATATCCAGTAGCAATAAGAGTGCCTTTCCAAGGTGTTACAAGTACCGGAGAAAAAGATACTACTGATTATTCAATAATCAATAAATATAAAGTTGCTCATAAAGGTAACAAAGTTGCGATTTTAGGCTTGGGTAATTTCTTCCGCTTAGGTAAAGATGTTCAAACAATGTTAAGAGAAAAATTTGGAATTGATGCAACATTAATCAATCCTATTTACACAACAGGACTTGATAAAGGACTTCTAGAAAATTTAAAATCAGAACATCAAATTGTTATAACTTTGGAAGACGGAGTTTTGCAAGGCGGATTCGGTGAAAAAATTGCATCATATTATGGCGGAAGTGATATCAAAGTTCTTAATTTTGGTGCAGATAAAGAATTTACGGATAGAACTCCACTGGAAGAACTTTATCAACGTTATCATTTGACGCCGGAATTGATAGTAGAAGATATTAAAAATATTTTATAGTTAAGAATGAATAAGGCTTGATTTTTATCAAGCCTTGTTTATGCATAAGATTTTGGTGATGTTTTTTTGTGAATTTTACGGTTATTAAAAATGTCAAAACCATATTTTTTATACATGTAATCAATCGTATTTTCAGTATTATAGATATGTGATTCTTTTAGCCTTAAAAATTGTGATAACTCTGTTTTGCCGGCAAGATGTTCAATTGCCCATGTTGCGGAAGTAAAAGGGGCAATTATTTTTTTTATTCCGAGTGCAAAATTTCCGATAGAATTTTGTGTGATGACTATTTCAATATTGTCATCGCCCCATTTTCTTACATTATCTAATTGTTGGTGTAATAAATTAGATTGGTATTTTTTTTGAGAACAAGTCCTAAGTTGACGATATAACTGTGCTTCAACTTGAGGCGATATTTTTGCTTTGTATGTTGGAGATTGTGAGTTTGTGTTGATATTCATATTTTTTATAAAACGAATAAAAAAATAATTTGCTAGTTCCATCTCACCCTCGCCCCTTGTGGGAGGTACTACGTACGTAGAAAAGTTACTAGATTGTGTTTCTATTCCCTCGCCCCTTGTGGGAGAGGGAGCAGTCGTAAGCGAACAGTGTGAGCTGTACGAATGTGGGTAAGGGGGAATATTTGATTCCCTTAAAATATTCCCCCAATGCCTAATTAAAAAATCGCACCTAATCATTTAATCTCATTGTATGAGAAATTATGTAAATAAAATGTTGACTCTTCTGGATGAAAGTGTTGATTTAGCTCCATCTAAATTTGTAGATAATTATTTGATAAGCCAAGGTTCTAAAAAATGGCTCTCAGGAATTCTTCCGGTAGAATTGCTCTGTAAAACTCTTAAAGAAACTGTAGAAATCTTGGTAACAATTAATCAAAGCGGACAATTTTATAAAACGTTCCCTGATGAGATTTTATCGCCAAACTACGGAGATAAATGGGGAAGAAGTGCAAATTATATAGAAATAAATAATCGTGCGATTGCCCAAATGCATAATCAATTTTGCAAAAACGGAATATTGAGTTCAATGAAAATTTTACCTGCAATTCCACCTTCTCCAAAAAGTTGGGCAAATTGCGTTATCTTATCTCAAATTTTTCCTAATATTTATGGTGATGGTTATAATAAGGGTAATGAAGAAAATTCAATTTACGGTATAAAATTAAATGCAGGATATAGTCGAAATATTATGGATTTTGATATAAACATGCCGGAATTAGAACAATTTAGAGCGTTTAATGATTTAGCTCACCTGCATGGCTTGAAGACAGGATTTAGAACCGTGATTTCTGCCGAGCAAATCAAAGTTGCAAAACCTTACGAAGATGACGTGACTTTTGATTGGCATAATCAAGAACATCAAGAATTGTTTATAGAAGAACACGTTAAGCTTATAAATTGCGGATTTGAAGCTATATTTATAGATTCTGCCAAACATATTGGCGGATATGATATGGAAAATTATGCTGGAGTCGGAGCTTTACCGGATTATAATCAGATGCAATATATTTTACATGAAATCAGAATGCGCTCCGGCTGTACTTCGATTAGTTTTGTAGGAGAGAAAAGTACAGAAGATTTTGCAAGATATGAAAATCTTGGGCTTACAACCGGTACAGCATTTATCCCACCGGATAATTATGATAAAGTAAAATGCTGGTCGGAAAAACTTAAATATAATAAAGAGTACGCTCCGGGGATAGAAGTTTCTAATGACAATGATATGGGCGGCAGAAGTTATGAAGCACGGTTGAACCGAATTAATTCTGCTCTTTTTGCGTATGAATACCCAAGCGATAAACTTCCGAGCTTTATGCAGATGGAAGATTTATTTCCACTCCGATACGATACTTCAACACATACATTAATGATGACAAACCCATCTTTTTCAACGGATGGGACTCCAATAAGCCACTGGGAAAATCTTTTTACAAAAGAAGATGGAAGAATCTATAATGCAAAGGTCGGCGAACTTTTTAAATATGCTATGGAATTGTAATATTTATCGTTGTGTTTAATAAAAAAATTAAATGTTAGCAGCAACTCATCTGCTCATTTTTCATAACCCATTGTAACAATTTCTTAACAAATTCTAAAGTTTTTTAAAAAATTGCCGATATATAAAATAAGAATAAAATTAAGGAGAATTATGACCGACGGCAGAATTGATGGACATTTTAGAATAGATAAAGGTGGTATAACTCAAGGCATTCAAAAGGAATTAGGCTTGAGTAATCAAGAATGCAAGCAATTAGGAAGTGTGTGGACGCAGATTATAAACGAGTTTGACGATTCAAATAACATACAAGTAACAAACAACAAAAATGAAACACCAAATAAAAGCAATAATTATGAAGTTCATAAAGATGCTATTGTGCAATTTTCTAAAGATTGTTGGAAAAGAATTGTTGATTTAGTCAATAAAACTCTGCATAAAAATATTCAAATAGAAGAAGTTGAAAACATAGAAGAAACGGCTAACACATCACCTAAAAACAATAACGATACTGCAACAACAAATAAACAAAATATAGAATACGCATACAATGAATTAAAATCAATGACGGGTTTGTTTGTTAAGAAATACGGACTTGATGAAAACAAATTTATCAAATCGTTAGAACAAGCACGGCAAGGAACATTGAACAGTTTGCCTAATGATATTTGTAATTCGGCAGATTTTGCAATGAGTATGTTGATGGAAGTTTTTAATGAATTAATGCCAAATAATAAAAAAGAAGCAGTTAAAAAAGCGTTAATAGAAGTTGCACAACATTATAAAGATATTGAAGGAGCAAATATTGCAAAAGTTTCTTGCAAAGAGATTATCGAAAATCCTGAAAAAATTGATGAATTAGCAAATAGGTATGTTCCTATTGATACAGAGAAATTTACCCAAGTTGCAAAAGATGCAATTAGTGAATTAATCAATAATTTTGGCAAAATGACTTTCCCTAAAGAAGTAGATAAACAAGAAGTTTTAAACAAACTAAAAAACTATAATCCGGAAAATATTCAAAACCTTAGCGGACATTATAGATTTGGCTTAAAACTTAATGAAAATCCATCTAAGGCTGATATTGCTGTTGCAATTTTAAGCGATATTTTGGGCATGAATGGAGCAAAAGAAGATAGAGAAATAAAATCAGAAATAACTTTACGCCAAACCGCAGTTAATAATGTTATGAATATGTATGACGATGATATGACATTAAGAGGAACAAAATTCAGTGAAGTTAAAAATAGAGCAGAACAACATCAGCAGGCGATTAATGAAGCTAAAAACTACATAAAAACAAACTTTAAAGCTTCCGGTTTAGCTAAACAGGTCAACGAAAGCTTGTTTATGGAATGTTTGAATAACATTACACTTGATATTGAAAGCAAGGGAGCAGGCAGGGTTGAAGACGGTATTTTAGCGATTGAAACGAATGATACAGATATATCAGAATGGACAGAAGAAGGAACAACGCAAGCAAGAATGGTTAAATTATTAGTCCACGAAGCTTACCACTTGTACCTTTATAAAGATGGTAAGCACACTAAGGAAGCCACAAAAGAAGAGGAAGCTACCGCTGAAATGTTGGCACTAAGAACAATGGCAAACTTGTGCAAAAATGATTCTTCTTTAAAACCGTTTGAAATCTACGGACAATCAATTAGCGATTTTACTTCCAACGAAACAATCGCCAATAATC
>OBLI01004291.1_pt1 | contig 10300 bp, 7 predicted proteins | sample 1519701 | NCBI WGS metagenome assembly OBLI01 (sample SAMEA3663005, study PRJEB22513) | pig gut metagenome | biome: pig gut; feature: pig-associated habitat; material: faeces | place: France | collected 2012 | reverse complement strand
ATATTCTGGCTAAAGCAAAAGAAATAATAGCTGCATAAGCTTCAAAGCATAAAAATACCGTAGGAATTACGGAAATTAACGCCCACGGAGAGTGTGTAAGTCCTTTTGCTAAGGCAGAAGGCTGTTCTCGTAGAAGTGGGAATCTCCCTCCTCAAACGTTAAGCGTTAGGAGGGAGTAGTTCAATTGCTAGCTTAGATAAGTATGATGTTGTTTTAGTTCAAGATAAGGGAAAGAAATTGCCCGAAAACGTTAGATTTCTTGTAGATGATAGTTTGTATGAGTGATTTTTGATACGCTGGTGGCGAAGTTGCATCAGGAAACCTATGTAAATGCCATGTTTGAAAAATCCTATGGCAAGCCAGCCTTATTTTAGCGCAAAAAAGACAGGTATTGGCATGGGCTCCGTCAGGAAGGACGGCGCACGTGGTCAATACCTGTTTTTGTATGCATTATTTTTCTGTGTTTACCAGAAGTCCTTTCAGCCGTTCAATTTTCCTCTCATGAGCCTTGATGGAAAAATTCAGCCGGGCACGTTCTTCCTCAGAGACGGTGTCATCCTTCTTGGTGGAATCAAGGTAATCCTGGATGCGCTGGCGGCGGCTTTCCAGGGCGGCTATTTCATCTGCCAGAGGTTTTTGCTCCCCCAGGGCTGTGCCGTAGATGGTGCGGATGTTGTCAATGACGTGCTGGGCATAGCCCCGTTCTGCCGAGGCAGCTTCCAGGTATCTGGCTACGGCATAGATGATTTCAAAGGGCTCTGTGCCCTCCTGAATCATTTCCAGCAGATCCATCTTGATGCTTTCCTGCACGCCGTGGGGCGTCTCTATCAGCTGCTGTGTGCTGCTGTCCTGTGCTTCCTTTGTATTTGTAACTGTGCCTGTACCTGTACCTATGCCAGTATTATTAGTAGTATCTGTATCAGTATCTGCCATGGTCAAGCCTTCCTTTCTATCCGTTGCATGAATACCGTATTTATCTAGCATATATTATACCAGCAGTTGGATAAAGAGACAAACTATGCTATAATTATCAACATCGTAACTTTAATTATCCACAGAAAAATGTGGATTTACATAGGCAGAGGCAGGAAAAATAAGGTTATGCACTTTTTTATCCACAATTACCTGCTGTCTGTGGATAAGTTATGCAGACAATTCACAAGGATAGCATATATTTTTGTGTGCACTGGAGGAATATCAATGGAAGAAAAGAAAGAATTGAGGCGCGGGCTGAAAAACAGGCATCTGCAGATGATGGCACTGGGCAGTGCTATTGGAACGGGGCTTTTTTATGGCTCCGCGTCTACTATCTCCCTGACAGGTCCGTCAGTGATGCTGGCGTATCTGATTGGCGGCGTGGTGATTTATTTTATCATGCGCATGCTGGGAGAGATGGCTGTGGATGAGCCTGTGTCCGGCTCATTTAGCTATTATGCCACCAAGTATTGGGGGGATTTTCCGGGCTTTTTGTCCGGCTGGAATTATTGGTACTGCTATATCATGGTGAGCATGGCTGAGCTGACGGCTGTGGGGATTTATGTGAATTACTGGCTGCCGGATGTGCCCCAGTGGCTGTCCGCCCTTATCTGCCTGGTGGTGATTACGGCAATCAATTTGTTCAATGTCAAGGCATACGGTGAGACGGAGTTTTGGATGGCGCTGATCAAGGTGGTTGCCATCCTGAGTATGATCATCTTTGGCGGCTTTCTAGTGTTTTCCAATCCGGCAGGCTTCCCTGACTGCATGAGTAATCTCTGGGCTCATGGGGGCTATCTGCCTAACGGCGTATGGGGATTGATGATGGCATGCGTTGTGGTGATGTTTTCCTTTGGCGGCATCGAGCTGTTGGGCATTACCGCAGGGGAGGCGGAAAATCCTGACAAATCCATTCCTCAGGCCATCAACCAGGTTATCTGGCGTATCCTGATTTTCTATGTGGGCACTATGTTTATCCTCATGTGCCTGTGGCCGTGGAATCAGGTGGGCATGGAGGCAAGCCCTTTTGTGCAGATTTTTGACAATGTGGGGATTCCGGCAGCGGCCCATATCCTAAACCTGGTGGTGCTGTCAGCAGCAATTTCTGTGTATAATTCCGCGATTTACAGCAATTCCCGCATGCTCTATGGCCTTTCCGACAAGGGGGATGCTCCGGCACTTCTGCACAAGCTTTCCAAGCGAGGCGTGCCAATAGCCAGTACGCTGATTTCCTCCGGCATTACCTTTATTATTGTCATTATGAATTACCTGTTTCCGAGCCAGGTGTTTATGTATCTTTTTGCGGTGGTAATCATCTCAGCTGTTATCAACTGGGTTTCCATTACGGTTACCCATATCAAATTCCGGCAGTATTGCCAGCGGACAGGCCATGAGATACCGCATTTTCATTCCTGGCTGTATCCGTGGCTGAATTATTTCTGCCTGGCTTTTCTGGCGGGGGTTATTTTCATGATGTATCAGATTCCTGATATGCAGATGGCGGTCTGGGCGTTGCCTGTATGGCTGCTGGTTCTGTATATCAGCTACAGGCTGAAGAAAAGCAGAAATTGAGAAAATAAGATAATTTAAGAGAGGGACAAAAATGGCGGAAAAGAAATCTATTTACAATCGCATCAGGGAGGCGATGACGGCGGAGGGCACCATGCCGGAAGGCTTTGTGCTGCGGGAAAGGCTCCAGGACGGGCGGCAGTTTGCGGACGGTGCCATTGATGGCACTATCAGGTACTACATGGGCCCTGCCAGCAATACGGATATCACCATGCTGGAGCAGGCATTGAAGCTGGCTTCTGATGGGCGTTTTGAGGATGGGGGCAATGCCCTGATTACCTACTTTGCCCAGGGGATTGTCATGCTGCCTGTTATGGACAAGGTGCAGGAATGGGCTTATGAGCACGCCGGGGAGCTGGCGCCGGACAGGCTGGGGCAGTTTGCTATGACCTTGCTCTTAAAGAGCCCGGATATTGAGTCGGTGAAGTTTGGTCTGACGCTTTTGGAGATTCTTGACAGGGAGCCTGACCAGGAGTTGAAGGAGATATTGCTGACTCTGGCGGCCTGCGAGGAGCTGACGCTTTTCTGCCTGTTTGCCCTGGGGGCTTATGAGGATGCCAATCAGATTTATTTTGAGCTGGCAAAGAAGCTGAAGGGCTGGGGCAGGATTCATGCGGTGAGCATGGTGAAGCCGGACAACCAGGCAATGCGCGACTGGCTGCTGCTGGAGGGTTGGCAGAATGAAATCATGCCGGAGTATTCGGCGATTACTGTCATCAAGCGGACGAAGCTGGCGGACTTGCTGCAGTCCGCCCAGGGGGCGGCATGGGCTGCTGTGGCAGGAAAACTGATTGGCTATGCCTTGCAGGATGAGCCTGTGGCAGGCCTGTCAAAATACAAGCGTGCCGGAGAGCTTTTGCAGGCGTATCTGGAATTGCAGGCAGAAAATGCAGAGCCTGAGCTGGTCCGGGCTATCAAGGCCTTTGTGGAGGGACATGAGCTGGCAAATAAGTGGCAGCTGGTGGAGCTTTGCAATAAAATTTTAGCGTAATTTGTAATATGCCAAATAAAAATGCTGCGGCAGATATCTGCCTGTGGGCTTGCTGATTGCCAGCCAGTCTGATGACAGATTTATGCCGCAGCATTTTGTATTTTATTTGCAGTTATTTTGTCAGACACCGAAAAGCAGTATTACGCCTCCGGCGGTGCTCATGGCCACAATGGAGAATTTGAGGACAGGGCGGGGCGCCAGGTGGGTGAGCTTGGCTCCCAGGTAGGCACCGATGAACTGCCCTGCCAGGGTTTGCAGGAAAATGCTGAAGTCCAGCTGCCCTTGCAGGAGATAGCCAAGGCCTCCTGCCACGGAGATAGGCAGGATGACCATCATGCAGGTGCCGATGGCCTGTATCAGCGGCACGCCGAAAATAATCAGCAGGGTAAGCTGTATAAAGGCGGCAGCACCGATGCCGAAGGCGCCGGAGATGAAGCCGTTGATGGTTCCTGCCAGCATGCCGTATATGTACAGCTTTTTGCCTTCCAGCAGGTGGTCAGGAAAGTGAAACAGGGAGTTCAGCCAGTCTGACTGATATACCTTCAGGTAGAGCAGTAAGGCAGAAAGCAGCATGATGTAGCTGGTCATGTAGCGTACCAGCTCCTCGTCCAGCATCAGGGATACATTGGCACCGGCGAAGGAGCCCAGCATGCCGCCTACGCCCAGCACGGCACCTGTCTTGACTACCACCTCTCCCTCCCGGAAGTGGCTGTAGGCCCCGGACAGGGTGGTGAATATCATGGAAGCCAGTGCCACTGCCAGGGCGGCATGCATGGGAACATGAAAGCCCACAACCAGCAGGGCGATGGTCACTCCGGCACCGCCTGCCCCTACAAAGCCTATAATCGTGCCCAGAATCAGCATGGCAAGAAAAATCATCAGACATCTTCCTCCCTTTTATTTATTGTACTGTATGATGTCAGTTCAGCCATTATATCATATTTTCCAGGCAAGGTGAATGTTATATGATATTTGTGGAGAAATAATGTTTTTGTTCTTGACATGCAGTTGGATTGGTCGTATAATGGGAAATGCGCTGGTATAGCACAGTCGGTAGTGCATCGGATTCGTAACCCGAAGGTCGCCAGTTCGATTCTGGCTACCAGCTCCATAAAAAATGTACCCCTGCCTTGGAAGGCAGGGGTTTTTTAGTGTGATATATCAGCGGTTCATGTTGGCAAGCAGGGTTTCCTTCAGGCGGTTTTCAATCTGCAAAAGCTCCTGCTCGGCAGACTGGCGTGCCTGACGTCCTTCCTGCTGGATTTTGAGGGTTTCCTCAATGGTGGTTATCAGGTCATCATTGACCTTCTTCACAGTCTCAATATCCACGATGCTGCGGTTGTTTTCCTTGGCAGTTTCGATGGAATTGATTTTCAGCATCTCGGCATTGCGCTTCAAGAGCTCGTTGGTGGTGTCGGAGATGGCCTGCTGCATTTTCAGCACATTCTGCTGGCGGGCAAGCCCCAGGGCGATGACAATCTGATTTTTCCAGAGGGGAATGGCGTTGTAGATGGCGCTCTGTACCCTTTCCACCAGAATCTTGTCGTTGTTCTGGATGAGCCTCAGCTGCGGGGCGGTCTGGATGGCGATGGTCTTGCTGATTTTCAGGTCGTGTACCTTCTTTTCAAAGCGGTCCACGTTGCTCTCAAAGTCGCTGACTACCTGGCCGGCCATAGGGTCGGCAGAGGCGGCGGCATCGGCCCTGAGCTTTGGCAGCACTGTATTGCGCATTTCCTCCAGCTTTTCCTCGCCGGCGCGGATGTAGAGCTCAAGATGCTTGAAGTATTCCAGGTTTTTCTGATAGAGGGCGTCAAAGAGCATGATGTCCTTCATCATGGTGGTCTTGGATTTCTCCAGCTCGGACTGTATCTTGTCTACCTTGGTGGAAAGCTTCTCGTAGGAGGCCAGCATGGTCTCACCCTTGCTGACCAGGGCGCCGATGAGGGGAAGCTTCTTTACGAAGCTGTCAGATTCCTTGCGATTGAATTCGTTGATTTTGCCGGTCAGGTCAGTAAGCAGGGCGCCTACCTCGCCGCTGTCCTTGGTACGTACCTGTGACAGCAGGCTGTCGGAAAAATCTGCCATGTTCTTCTGGGCGCCGGAGCCAAATTGCAGGGCATAGCCGGAGTTCATCAGGTCGATTTTTGATTTTATTTCCTCTACCTGCTTGCGCTCGGCGGGTGTCAGGGTTTCTGTCTGCTGCGTTACCTGCATTATCTCCTGCTGCTGGTCAATGACCGCTACAGGAGCAGCGGCTGCAGTGTTTTCCTGTGCTTTTGCTTTCAGCAAATCTTCAAGATTGATTTCTGCCATATTATTCATCCTTTCCTGTTGGTGATGTTTATTTAGCCCGGCTGTGCCGGACGGCATCAGATATTTTTATTGGGAAAAAGTTTTTGCAAAATTTTTTTCAATGGCTTTTTGGCAATGCTTATGCCGATGGCGGCAAAAATCGCAGCCCAGACGAAATGCCCGTGCAGCAGCTTTTCAGCCGCATGCTGGAAGAACCAGCCGCCGATGGCGAGGGTGATGATATCCCCTGGCTTGAAGGAGGACAGGGCGGGCTTATTTTTGGAAGCGTCCTCTAGGACGGCAGTGCCCTTTTTTCCTGCTTCTACAGGGATAGTCATCGGCAGCTTCGTCGATATCGAAGGGACGGTCGATGCTGAAGGGATTGTTTTCCAGCATGATGTCCGGGAGTTCCCTGGCAGGGGAAGACGATGCCTGCATACCGTCTGTATCAGGTGTGCGGTAAGCTGTAGATGCAGCATTTGTTGAGGCATCTGATGTTCTATGTGATTTAGGAATCCCGGATGTATTCTGGATGCCGGCATCCGACATAATCTGCTGGGCTACCTTCAGCTCGGACTCTACCTCCAGCATTTTGTCGGTCAGCATGCGGCTGAACTGCGCCTCGTAGGCCTCGTCAAAGGACTCAAGGGTGTGCTTGGTCTTGATTTTGATGGCATTGACATCCGGCGTGCCAAGTCCCATCTGCTCAAATTCCAGAAACTGATTTGAAAGGGACAGGGCCCTGTCCTGATAGTAGTTGATAAACTGGTCTGCGATGGAAATTTTGTCGGGATGCTCCTTCATGTAGTTAATCATCCGCAGGGCAATGCCCTGCATTTTTTTCAGCTGCTCTGCCAGCTCCTGGTCCTGCAGCTGCCTGATGATGCCGTTCAGAGCGTTGAAGTCGCTGACTGCTTTCTGGTAGCTGTCCTGGGCAAAATCTGTGACAGGCTGTGCCGTATCGCTTTCCAGGGAGGTGTTTTTGATGTTCTGCAGCTGCTTTTTTTCAGCCTGCTTTTCCTTGTAGCCGGGATACCAGAAGCTACGGGTGCCGATGGCTGTCATGGCGAAACCCAGCAAAAGGACGATGCCGCCTCCTATCAGCTCACCGGAGAGGAAGCCTCCCAGGCTCAGCAGCATGGTGAAGGCGCCGGTGATGGTCAGGGCGGCATGTGCCACGACAGATAGTATTTTCTTGCATAAGTTTTGTAAAAAATCCATAATAATGCGCTCCATTTGATTATATTTGGTTGTCTGTTTGAGCCTGCCTGACGGCAGTTCATGCAGAATTTTTGAAAGAAATCTGTTCTATCGTCTATTTTAATATTAAATGTGCAAATAAGCAATATTTTAATTTGTCAGATAATGGCAGGGAAAAGTTTTGCTCCGGGAAATGCTTGTTATTATTGTGTTGACAATTTGACATTTTAGTAATATATTGATAATATTAATAACGATAATTGCTATCAAAAAAGATGGCTTCAATGCCATGGCTATATCAAGATGAGGGTTGTTATGAAAAAGGAAAAATTCATCATCAGTGGTATGACCTGCTCCGCCTGCTCTGCCAGGGTGCAGAAGGCGGCAGACGGTCTGCCGGGGTGTCAAAATGCCGTGGTCAATCTTCTGACCGGCAGCATGCAGATAGAATATGATGAAGGGCTGCTAAATGCCCGGGAGATTGTGGCAGCGGTGGAAAAGGCAGGGTACGGTGCTGCCCCGGCAGATGCCGGGGCAGGGCATGGCAGGGGAAATGGCGGCAGTGGCGGAGCTGCTGCGGAACCTGGCATGGGAAATGATACAGGAAACAGCCTGGTGGATGCCCTTGGCAGGGAGGCGGCAGGGCTGAAAAGGCGTCTTGCCTGGTCGGTGGTTTTCCTGGTGCCGCTGATGTACATAGCTATGCATCACATGCTGGCGGAGTGGTTCGGCATCGTGCCATGGGATGGCTTCAAGGCGGTTTTTCATGGCAGGGAGAACGCTGTGACTTCGGCATTTGCCCAGCTGCTTTTGACGTTGCCGATTTTGCTTTTGAACCGCAGGTATTTTGTCAACGGCTTTCGTAATCTTTTCAGGGGCTCCCCCAATATGGACAGCCTGGTGGGCATAGGTGCTGCTGCCTCAGCGGTTTTTGGCGTGTTTGCCATTTTCCGCATGAGCTGGGGCATGGGGCACGGTGACTGGCAGCTGGTGGAGGCCTATAGCGAGAGCCTGTATTTTGAGTCGTCGGGCATGATTGTGACGCTGATCACCGTGGGCAAGTACCTGGAAGCCCGTGCCAAGAGCAGCACAGGAGAAGCCCTGCAAAGGCTGATGGGGCTGGTGCCCAGGACTGCTGTCGTAATGCGTGGCGGCAGCGAAGTGGAGGTTGCCGCTGATGAGCTGGTGCCCGGGGATGAGGTGATTGTCAGGCCGGGGGGCAGCATTGCCGCTGATGGCATCGTGCTGGAGGGCAGTGCCAGCATGGATGAGTCGGCGATTACCGGTGAGTCACTGCCCGTGCAGAAAAAGGCAGGAGACAGGGTGATTTCTGCCTCCATCAATCTGGACGGCTATCTCCGGTTCCGGGCGGAAAAGGTGGGGGCGGATTCTGCCATCAGCCAGATTGTACGTCTGGTGGAGGAGGCAGGTGCCACCAAGGCGCCTATTGCCAAGTTGGCAGACAGGATTTCCGGCGTTTTTGTGCCGATTGTCATCGGGATTGCCCTTGTGACTGGTATTGCCTGGCTGCTTTTGGGGTATGGAGTGGAATTTGCCTTTTCAGCGGCGATTTCCGTGCTGGTGATTTCCTGCCCTTGTGCGCTGGGACTGGCCACGCCGGTAGCGATTATGACGGGCACTGGCAAGGGGGCTGAACGGGGAATTTTGATTAAGTCCGGGGAAATCCTGGAGCGTGCCAGGGGGATTGACACCGTAATGCTGGACAAGACCGGCACTATAACGGAGGGCAGTCCCAGGGTGACTGATGTGCTGTGCCTGGGGGCTGATTTTCAGGAGCTTTTGCAGAAGGCTGCTTCTGTGGAGCAGGCCAGCCAGCATCCCCTGGGGCAGGCGATAGTTTCTTTTGCCGGGGAAAAGGAAATCAGGCTGCTGCCTTTTGAGGATTTTGCCAACGAGCCGGGCATGGGGATTTCCGGCGTGCTGGAAAATGAGCGTGTTTTTGTGGGCAATAGTGAGTACATGGAGAGCCGCGGCTTCGATGTGGCCGATTACAGGTGCTCCATGGATGAGCTATCCCATGAGGGCAAGACTGTGCTGCTGGTGGCAGGCGGAGACCGCCTGCTGGGGCTTTTTGCCGTGGCTGATAGGGAGAAGGCTTCCAGCCGTCAGGCAGTGGAGTTTTTGAAAAATTCCGGCATAGATGTTATGATGATTACCGGTGATAACAGGCTTACGGCGGAGGCAGTAGCCCGGCGGTCAGGCATAGGCAGGGTGTTTGCCGGCGTTCTTCCCCAGGATAAGGAGAGGCTTGTCCGGGAGCAGCAGAAGGCAGGACGCGTGGTGGCTATGGCAGGTGATGGCATCAATGATGCTCCTGCACTGATGCGCTCTGATGTGGGTGTTGCCGTAGGTGCAGGCACGGATGTGGCTATGGAAAGCGCGGATGTGGTGCTGACAGGCAGCGATTTGCGGCAGATTGCCGATATGATTGCCCTGAGCCGGGCGGTGATACGTAATATCAAGGAAAATCTGTTTTGGGCGTTTTTCTACAATGTTATAGGTATTCCGCTGGCAGCAGGCGTGTTTTATCCCGCTTTCGGGCTGAAGCTGTCCCCGATGATCGGGGCGGCAGCCATGAGCATGAGCAGTCTCTGCGTAGTGCTGAATGCCCTGCGGCTGAAAGGCTTCCGATTTCCTGACCGGGATGCTTTGCCAGGTGAGGGGACGGGAAAGGAAAACGCCGTACAGGGGGATGATGGAGGCGAGCTGCGTGGCGAGCCCCTGAATGAAGTGAAAATTGTTTCTTTGGCTGCCGGCAGGGCAGATAAGGATAAATTTGCTTATGAAGATAAATGTCAGAAGGAGGATGGCAAAGTGAAAGCTGAGTTAAAAATCGAAGGCATGATGTGCCAGCATTGCCAGAAGCATGTGCATGATGCTCTGAGCAAAATGGCCGGTGTGGTTTCTGTGGAGGTTGATCTGGAAAAGAAGACGGCCCTGGTGGAGTCGGACAGGGAAATTTCTGTGGATGAATTCAGGTCGGTAATTGCAGAAGCTGGCTATGAATTGGTGTGATAGCCAGTTTTAGAGTGTGTTTTTTATTGTGAAGAAAGGGCTGCTGCGGTGCAATACAGCGGCTCTTTCAATTTTTTTACACTTTTTTTAAAAAAATTATAAAAAAGTGTTGACATGGATAGGGGAAAGTAGTATTATATTCCTTGTCAGTCACGCAGGGCGCGGCTGAGACAAAAGAGAAAATGCGGAAATAGCTCAGTTGGTAGAGCATCACCTTGCCAAGGTGGGGGTCGCGAG
>OBLI01004290.1_pt1 | contig 10301 bp, 6 predicted proteins | sample 1519701 | NCBI WGS metagenome assembly OBLI01 (sample SAMEA3663005, study PRJEB22513) | pig gut metagenome | biome: pig gut; feature: pig-associated habitat; material: faeces | place: France | collected 2012 | reverse complement strand
CGTTGATATCGTGCGTGGCGAGCAGGGAGAGCACGCCCGGCACTTCGATGCCCGGCACGATGGAGAAGGGAGCCTGTGTGCCGCCCTCCTGCAATCCCTCGGCAGCAGCCAGTTTCATAGGTTGCTCCTTGGCTATGGTGATACCGCTTTGGTCGCCGGTGCCCATCACGATGAGGGTGGCTATCACACCCGTGATGGCAGCCACGTTGATGGAGGCTTTGGCCAGTTCAAGGTTGCGCTTTTTCAGCAGGAACCAGCAGCTCACGCCGACTACAAAGACTGCGCCCGTCATCCATCCGCTCGAAACGGTGTGGAAGAACTTCACCACGGCCGAGGGCGACAGGGCCACGGCGGCAAAGTCCACCATCTCGTTGCGCACGGTTTCGGGGTTGAATTCCATCCCCACAGGGTGCTGCATCCAGGCGTTGGCCACCAGAATCCACCACGCCGACAGCGTGGCCCCCAGACCGGTGAGCCAGGTGGAGGCTAAGTGGAAGCCTCGGCTCACTTTGTTCCAGCCAAAGAACATGACGGCGATGAACGTCGCTTCCATGAAGAAGGCCACGATGCCCTCGATGGCGAGTGGCGCCGAAGATGTCGCCCACGAACCAGGAATAGTTGCTCCAGTTCGTGCCGAATTCAAATTCCAGAATGATGCCCGTGGCCACGCCGATGGCGAAGTTGATGCCGAACAGCTTCATCCAGAACTGGGCCGTGTGTTTCCAAAATTCGTCTTTCTTGATGTAGTAAAGGGTTTCCATGATGCCCATAATCAGGGCCAGCCCCAGCGTGAGGGGCACGAAGAGCCAATGGTAGCAGGCCGTGAGGGCAAATTGCGCTCTCGACCAGTCGATGGTTCCGGGGTCAAGGATGGTTAACAAATTCATGGTATAAAAGATTTGATAAGAGAAATAGTAATTTCCTTGTAGGGGAAAGGGTTCGTTACCGCGTTTCCAAAGCCGTGCCTACCGTTTCGCTTTTTTCGGCGTTATCCATGTCGGCCAGTACCGGCTTGAAAAAGAAAAGGCGTAGCACGATAAAGATGACGAAAAGCTTGAGCAGGATGATAATCCACAGCGTCCGGCCCCAAGTCATCTGCCTGAAACCGTCGCGATAGAAGCACCAAATCCGGCAGGGTAAGGTTTTCAGGTTCTTCATGGTGGCAAAAATAGGTAAATGAAAGGGATTTTTCACATTCTGTCAAGCGAATAATTCATGTCGTGGGCCTTATCCCTGCCAGTGCGAGCATTTTTTCTACGCCTCGCCTTACGGAGTGAAGACCAAAATCGGCGGGGTTGACGGCTTGCAGGGGCAGCCAGCACACCTCGGCGGCATCGTCGTGTGCGCTGACCGTTTCGGGATGGGAAATGCGGCACCGGAAAAAAGCATCGGCGGTGTGGACCGTGTGGCCGCTGAACGGGTAGGTGTTGGGGAAGGAGAAGAGGAATTCCGCGCTGTCAATCTCTGCTCCTACTTCTTCCTTCACTTCGCGTCGCAGCCCGTCTGTGATGCTTTCGCCGGGGTCGACAAAGCCTCCGGGCAGGTCAAGCGTCCCCTTGGCCGGTTCTCGGCTGCGGCGCACGCAGAGCAGTTCGCCCTCCGCGTTCAGGATAACCGCCACCGTGGCAGCGGCGGCATTGGGGTAAAACGTGAAGCCGCAGTCGGCGCAACGCCTGCTGTAGGCATCATTGTCTAAAAATCGCCTGCTGCCACAGTGCGGGCAGAAGCGGAAGTCGGATAGCGGGTGGTTCATGGGGCTGGAAAGTTTGGGATGGCAGCGAGTGGGGAGTGAAGAATTTGTATCTCGTCGGTAGATGGCGGTTGCCACCTTTCTCCTGCAAAAATACAGCGTATTCTGAAAACATGTGCAGCAAGCAACTGTCAAATACTTTCTATTGATGCGCTGTGCCTTTCCGGCTACATCAGCGTGACAACTCGGCACCTTGTTCGCACAAGTCGGGGAGTAGTTCGCACAAGTCGGGGAGTTGTAAAAAATAGTCCGGGACTTGTCAAGCCAACTCCTGGACTTGTTGATGCAGGGCTACCGGGTTGCAGATAGGAGGTGGTTGGTTGTGAAGGCTGAGCATAGGAGTGTGAAACCTTGGCATGGGGCGTGAAACCTTCATTTTCGCTTCCTTCACGCGCGTGTATATACGTAAATTAAATCCCCAAAAAAGTATTCACTCCTTCACAAACAGCCCGTTTCTTATTGATTTTCATTAGAAAAGAGTGTGAAGGGTTTGATCTTGAAGCCTTCACACCCACCCCCAGACCGGCGTGTTTCGGCAGTTCTGCCGTGAAGGGTTGAAAATGCAAGCCTTCACACTTGAAAGCATTGAAAATCAGAGATAAATGGGCTGTTTGTGAAAGGGTGAATACTTTTTCGGGGATTTAATTTACGTATATAGAGGGCGGATTTTCCTTTCCTGTTTCACCATTCACACGGTTGGGGAGATTCATGGCGGAGCGCTATGAAACCAACACCGGGTCGCAGGACTGGTGTCTGCGACCCGGTGTGGATAAAGTATGAAGTTTCGGTTTATTTCTCCGTCATGTCTGTGGGACGGATGGAAACTGTCACGCAGTTGTTCTGCTTGAGCAACACGTTCTTGACGAAGTCCTGGATGTCCTTGGACGTGAGTTTCTGGATGGTGTCTTCGTAACCGGTGCGCTCGTCCTTGTTCCAGATGGTCTGGGCGTAGATGAGGCCCATCCAGTAGGCGTTCTTCTTCTGGCTGTCGGCGTAGTCCTTCAGCTCGAACTGCTTCACTTTGTCCAGCTCTTCGGCAGTGACACCGTTGGCGGCAATGTCGTCAATGCCTTGCTTCATGAGCAGGAGGGCGGAGTCAAGCTGGGCGGGCTTCACGGGGCAGTAGATCTGCATGAGGTAAGCATCGCGGGCACCGTATTGTGCAGAAGCCGATGCTCCGACGCTGTAGGCGATGCCGGCATCTTCGCGGATGCTCTTCAGGTAACGCTGTGTCAGGATTTCGCCCAGGGCATTCACCACGGCGGCCTCCTTCATGGAGTAGGGGTTCGTGCCCGTCCAAATCTGCACGAGGGTGGCCTGCGGCGTTTCCATGTCGCGGTAGAAATGGTTGTTCTTCACGCCTTCCACGGGGTAGGTTTTGAGGTCTACCATCTGTTCGCGCTTCTTCACGCCCTTGAGCGGAGCGATGTACTGCTCGGTAAATTCACGCAGCGAGTCCACGTTGAAGGCACCGGTGAAGTAGAAGTCGAAGTCGCCGGCGGCGTTGAAGCGTTCGGTGTAGATGCGCTTGATGGCCTCGTAGTCAGCCTTGTCAAGGTCGGCTACTTTTAGATTGGCCTTGCGCGGGTTGTGGTTGAAGAGCGTGCAAACCAGCGAGTCGGAGAAGGCTTTCATGGGGTTCTTCTCGGCGTTCTCCAGCTGGGAGCGCAGGTATGTCATGGCATTGTTGTAGCCGTCGGGGTCGTTGGCCGGAGCCTGGAAGCGCAGGTAGATGAGTTCGAAGAGCGTGCGCAGGTCCTTCGGGGTGGAAGAGCCTTCCAGGTTTTCGGTGAGTTCACCCAGATGCGGCGTACAGCTGGCCTGTTTTCCGGCCAGTTTCTTTTGCAGCTCGGTGGCGGTGAAGTTGCCCAGACCCGTGTTGCTGATGACGGTGGGGAATACTTTCAGGTTCACGTAGTCCTTGAGGTCCATCTTGTTCTCGCCGCCGAAGCTGGTGGCCCGGAACTGCACTTCGCTGTCGTTGAAGTCGGTCTGCTTGAAGTAGACGCGGGCACCGTTGGCCAGTGTCCAGCAGGTATAGCCGAAGGCGGCGGGTTTCTCCTTCACGATTTTACCCTTCTTGGGGAGTGCGGGCACCAAGGGCTCGCTCTTCACATTGTCCACGTAGGCTTCGAGCTGTGCGGCCTTAGCAGCGGCCACGGCCTGCTTGAACTCGTCGATGGTGGGGAGGGTCACGCCTTCCTTTTCGGGATAGAAGGCCATGCAAACGAAGTTGGTGTCGGTGTGGGCGGTGTACTGCTTGAACATTTCCGACACGGCGGGTGCGGTGATTTGCTGCTGTGCCATCATCTGCGACATCTGCTTGTAGGCTTGGAATTCCGTTTCGAGGTCGGGGATGGGGTTGCCTTCCAGGAAGTGGCGCACATACTGCGGCACATAGAAGCTGTTCTTCTGCTTTTCGCGGTTGTCGTAGATGCGCTCTATTTGGCTGAGGAATTCCTCATCGGCGCGGCTCACTTCCGTTCCGGTAAAGCCGAAGCGGCTGGCGCGTTCCACCTCCTGCATCACGGCCTGCAGGGCGGCAGCGTCCTGGCCGGGTTTGGGCAGGATGTAGAACATGAAGGCATCGCAGGTTTTCGACATGATGTACGTGCCGTGTTCGCCGCCGGCTGCGATGAAGGGGCAGTCAGCCTTTGTGCTCAGCTCTTCGAGACGGGCATTGATTACGCTGGCGGCGAGGGTGTTCATGTAGGTCATTTGCAGGAACACGGGCGTGTTCTTGTACTCGGCGGGCATGGGTTGGGTCTTGAAGAACACCTGGATGATGCCCTGCGTTTGTTCCTTGTCCTTGTCGATGACATAGATGGGCTCGTTGTTGTCCGGCACGGGATAGTACTCGTAAGGTGCGGGATTTTCGGGCATCTTGATGGGCGAGAAGATGGCCTTGATTTTGGCTTCCACCTTGTCCACATCGATGTCGCCGACCACGATGATGCCTTGCAGGTCGGGGCGGTACCACTTTTCGTAATAGGCGCGCAGCTCTTCGGGTTTGAAGTTGTCAATGACGGACATGAGGCCGATGGGGTAGCGCAGGCCGTAGCGCGAACCGGGGTAGAGAGTAGGCAGGTTGCGTTCGAACATACGGCCTGAGGCGGAGGAGCGCATACGCCATTCTTCGTGAATCACGCCGCGCTCCTTGTCGATTTCCTTGGGGTCGAGGGTGAGACCGTCGCTCCAGTCGTGCAGGATGAGCAGGCAGGAGTCGATGTTGGTGTCGCTCACGGGCACATCGTCAATGTTGTACACCGTTTCGTCGGTCGAGGTGTAGGCGTTGAGGTTCTGGCCGAATTTCACACCGATACGTTCGCAGAATTGAATCAGAGCGTTTCCGGGGAAATTTTGAGAACCGTTGAAGCACATGTGCTCCAGGAAGTGGGCCAGACCGCGTTGCGACTCCTCTTCTTGTACAGAACCCACTTTCTGGGCAATGTAGAAGTTGGCGCGGTTCTCGGGCAGTGCGTTGTGACGGATGTAGTACGTCAGTCCGTTGTCCAACTTACCGATGCGCACGTCTTTGTCGATGGGCAACTGCGGCAGTTGCATCTGTGCGTGTAGCGGCATCAGAACGAAGCCGGCCAACAGCAGACAGAAAAGTTTGAACTTTTTCATAAGTTGATATTTTGGGATGAATAAATTTCCGGTAATTTTGACGCAATCTTGCTACATTTTACTACGTTCATACAGAGAAAAATGTGCGTTTGGTCAAGGCATAGCGTGCAAAAGTAGAAATTTTCTGTAAATGACGGGGAAAATGGCGTTTATAAGTTGAGCGCGTGCCAACATTGTGGCAAAAAAATGTTGGCAGCTTGCATGTTGAAATGTTTTATTCTCTCTTTCTAGCTTATGATGCACGACTTTCATACGCACAACCTGCTGGCACCGCCCGGCACGGCGATTGTCAACCTGCCGGAGGAGTGGACCTTGCGGCCTGACTTGTTCCGGCCGCAGCCGGGTGCCTTGTATTCGGCAGGCATTCACCCCTGGTGGACGGTCGATGCGGAGCGGACGCGCCGCATGGTTGATGCCTTGCCCCGCTTGTTGGAGCATCCGCAGGTGGTCAGGGTGGGCGAGTGCGGGCTCGACAAGTTGTGCGGTGCTCCGCTACAGACGCAGATAGAGGTTTTTGAGGCGCAGGCCGCCATGGCGGAAGCGTTCGGTCTGCCCATGACGTTGCACATTGTCCGTGCCTTCGACGTGTTGCTGAGGCTGAAGAAGCAGCTACGTCCCACCGTTCGGTGGACCGTTCACGGCTTTCGGGGCGGCCCGGCCTTGGCGCGGCAGCTGTTGGCGGCAGGGCTGGATTTGAGTTTCGGACTGCGCTTCAATGCGGCGGCCTACGATTTGACACCGGCGGAGCGCAGATGGCGGGAAACGGACGAGCTGCCTGAGGCCGGGCCAACATGGTCTGACGGGCAATAAGCAGTGTGTTTCGGATGTCTGTAGTGTACTCCTTTTATTATCATAAAAAGGGCGCGGCTCGTTGGAGTCGCGCCCTTTGGTTGGGGTATGTGTGAGAGTGTCGCAGGGATTACTTCACGCACTTGTTGGTGTGTGTGCCCTTGGACGTGATGACCTTTTCGAGGTAAACGCCTTCCACGGGAGCGGCGATGCGCTGACCCTGGAGGTTGTAGTATTCGCGACCGAGCACGGTGGCTTCTTCGTCAGCCTTCACGCCTTCGATGGCGGCAGCTTCGTCGGAGATGTCAAGCGAGAGCACGTAGGTGTCAATGGCGTTGGTCTTGGGGTTTTCATACCAGGAAACGATGTGCTTGCCATCGCCGCTGAAGATAGGTGTACCGGTGATGAGGCTGTCGGCCAGCACTACTTCCTCGTAGCTTCCGGTTTCGTCGTTCCAAGCGTAGTCGGTGATGTCGAATACGCAGTTGGTCTTCAAGAATTCGGCGGCAGTGTTCTGTCCCATCTCGTTGAGCCAGTCAACAAGCGGTGTAACCTCTTCCGAGCCTACGTTGGCCACGTAAGCATTGCGCGAGTAGGAGCTTGCGGGGCTGGTCACGAGGTAGCGTCCGTTGTTCAGGATGTTGGCCGTGAGCTTGTCGGTGGCGGCAATGGTCGAAACGCCGTCTTCCTTGCTGAGGTCGAGCACTTTGGGCAGCGACAGGGAGGGAGCCCAGAAGTCATCGGGGTCAGCATTGGGGTCGGGAGCGGACATGCAGGTCAGGTAATAGAGGCCGTTGGGCGAGAGCGATGTCTGGTTGAACACGAAGGAGGCACCGGTCGTGGCTTCATGCAAAGCATCCTGGAAGTTGGAGAAGGCTTCGTTCCATGCGTTGTTGTCAATCTGGTATTGGTCCATGGCAGCTTCGTATTCAGCCTTCTTGGTCTCGTCGCTGATGTATTCGTTCTTGGAGGGATATTCGGGCAGTTCGCTCCAGTCCATGTCGCCAGCTACACACTTATCGTAGCATTCCCCGTAGTTATCGAGTGCTGCGTTGTAGTCTGCCATATCCTGCTCGGACATGTAGTCGTCTACGTTAGGATAGGTCGGCTGGTCGGGCACTGTGGGCAGCGCGTCGAGCTTGGACTGGTCCCAAACGAGCGACGTGTTGACCAGACGGTACGTCCAGGTGCCGTCAGCCTTCTCTGTGTAGACGATGGGGTAGGTGTAGAAACCGGAATAGTCGACTACCTGACCCACAACGGTTTTTCCGTCGGCAGAGATGTCCATGGCGGTTACATACTGCGGGGTACGGTTCGTGAAGTCCTTGGTGGGATAAGGCAGAGCCTGGCATTCGTATTCGCCATTGGCGTTCTTGGTCCAAATCACGGGATACATCATCAGGTTGTCCTTGTTGTAGCTGCTGTTGTCCACGCCCTGTGCACCGCAGATGCGGTGTTCATCGGGAGTAACGGCGTTGGCGCTGTTCATGCCCGTTTCGCGGCCTGACAGTTGGGGGAGTGCGTGCCATTCGCCACCCTTGAAATAGGCGGCATCCGAGTAGTAGCCCCAGCCGGCCTCTTCGTTGTAGACCTGCGTGGAGCCGCAGACCATACCTTCGTCGGTCACGCTGTGGCCGTAGCCGATGAACCAGGTGCTCTGGTGGTTCTCATCGAAGAACGTCCAGTTTTCCTTGGTCTGGCTGTCGAAGATGTAGGCCATGACTCCCTGCTGGTTTTCCGTGAGCCAACGTCCGTTGGGTGATACGTTCGTGAAGTTAAAGCCTTCATACATCACTCCGCTGCCCTGGGCAACGGCTGCGCCTGAGCAAAGCAGGGCGCATGCAAGTGTGAGTAAAGATTTCTTCATAATCTGAACTGTGTTAAATGAATAAATAAACTGGTTTTCGCGTTTGAGGAAATGTTGTGGCGATGTTTGTTTTGCCACCGGCCGCTTACCGGATGCGTTTCACAGTGCGGCAGCCTGTCGGGGTGGTAATGCGTTCCAGGTAGACCCCTTTGACGGGAGCGGACAGCCGCTGGCCTTGCAGATTGAAATATTCATGGCGTGCTTCGGTCTCAGTTACGGCCACAACGTCGTTTATACCGGCTTCATTGTCCTTCACGGCCTGCTGTTCGGCGTTGAGCACCTGGATCTGCGAATAGTCCTGCTTGTTGGGGCGGTTGATGAAGGCCACCACGCGCAATTTGTCGGCATTCCACTCTTCAGGCACGGTAAATGTGTACGTGGCCGAGTAGGCATTGCCGTCCCACTCCGGTTCGCTGCCGAACATCGGTGTCAGTGCCGTGCGGAACACGTTGTCGTGAATCTGCGAGTTGTTTCCGCTCTGTTTTCCCACCGTTTCCACGGCATCCTCCACCAGTTCCACGGTGAGGTTGGCTTCGGGATAGAAATCCTTGAAGAGTATGTTTCGTTCGCCCTTGACCGTAGTGGTGAGCAGGCGGGTTTCGGCGTTGAAGTCGTTGTCAATGTTTACCGATACCAATGCCGGCACACTCACACACTGCTCAAAGAACGGTTTGAGGTATTCCACGCCTTCGGCAGGGTGGGCATAGCCGATGACGAAGCCGGGGGCGGAAGTGGAGTAGCTGCAATCAAGGATGGTGCGGTCGAAGGCGGCGAAGGGTGCGCCGACCACGCCCAGCGGTGAAGACACCTCATAGGAACTGTTGACGGTCAGTTCATCGCTCTGGTAGCCCACGTGATGGGCCACCCACACATAGTCCGTGCGGCCCGAGAGCAATCCGCGCAGGACATTGGCTCCTGCGGGGCAGTTGGGGCAGGGGAGGGTGGTGAAGTGCTCCACGAGCGTTTTGTGGGCAAATGCCTTTTCGTAGCAGGGCAGGTCCAGAGTGGAACTGTCGTTGCTGGTATAGGGATTGTTGCTGTCAATCCAAGCGCGGAAGGAGTTGTGTCCTTCGATACATGCATCTGTAGCTACGGTTGCCTGAAGTTCCGTGAATTCTCCGGCTTGCAGCTTGCCTTCCACGGGCACCTCAATGGGCGCAGCCTCGTTTATGGAGTAGAAAAGCTTGGGCATGTCGGCCTCGGTGAAGCCGTAGTTGGCCACACGGAAGGAAGCGGTAACGGGTTCGCCGATTTGGGCATAAACGGGGTTGAAAGTGGTACTCTCCAACGCCAAATCGTTTGCCGGAGCTTCGCCTTCCAACTCAATGACGGCCTGAAGGTAGAGCGAGCCGAGGTCCTTGTCGTAATAGTTGCGCCATTCGAAGCCGTCGTGCAGGTAAAAACCGTTCGGGGTCGACTGTTTGTGGGTGAGCAGTCCGCCTCCGGCCGGCATTTTGCCGGCGTAGTAGAGCACGAGGTCCTCGCCGGTGATTTCAAAAGGTTCGGGCAGTGTTACCTCGTTCCATCCTTCAACAGTTGTGCCGATGTCTACGGTCTTGATCAGGGCAGCACCGGTGAGGCTGGAGCGCAACGTGACGTACCACCCCGTAAAACCTTCGTGGGCACCCACCCTGATTTTTGTCAGTTTGGCTCCTTTGAGTGCCTTCATGCGCGAGGCAGGCAGGATGGAGGCTGCGCGGAAACGGACCTCCATGCCGGAGTTGAGGGTCACCGTCTGTGCCGACTCGTCGATGTTGTCAGGGCAGTAGCCCAGCGTCAACGTGGTTTGAGCCGACAGGCTGATGCCGAGCATACAGCTTATGAGAAATAGATATGCGCGAATGGAATGTTTCATAAATATAAAAAATAGTTCAAAGGTGGATAGGATTAAATAGCTTGTTGAGTCTCCCCCGCGCGGCAAAGGTATGAAAATATATTTATCAAATGACTGATTTATAAGTTCTTTTTGCAATTTGGTGGCAATTTGGTTGTTTCTTGTCATACAAATATATTTCCAAATAAATGCTAAATTGACCAGTCTATGCTTCTTTCCGATGAAAGGATTGGCTGTTCGGTAGATGATAAAAGAAAGATGGAAAGATGGTTTTGACGATAAAAAATTCTGATTGGTCTATATATATTGTTGATTTGTCGGTATGCAGCAAAAAGTCCTGGACTATTTTTTTCTAATCGACGAGTAGAGAAAAATAGGTTCATCCGACATTTCGAGTGATGAACGCAAAAATATATAGTCAAAAAAGAAAA
>OBLI01004289.1_pt1 | contig 10301 bp, 7 predicted proteins | sample 1519701 | NCBI WGS metagenome assembly OBLI01 (sample SAMEA3663005, study PRJEB22513) | pig gut metagenome | biome: pig gut; feature: pig-associated habitat; material: faeces | place: France | collected 2012 | reverse complement strand
AGCAGCAGGGCGTAGAGCAACAACGCAAGCAGGCTGCCCGCGGCGAGCAGCAGCCACGAGGGCCAGGCGGCAAAGAGGCAGAGCAGAGCGGCAGGCAGGCAGGCCAGGAAGGCGAGCACGAAGTAGCGCATGAAGTCGAGCATCTGCGTGAAGTAGCCTATGCCGAAAAGCCGCCCCGTGTAGTAGGTGTTGAGGGCTACGGCCAACTGTGTGTAGAGCACCCTCGACACGCAGATGCCCGCCACGCCATAGGGCACAGCGGCCAGCAGCATGGCCACGGATATCGTTTTCTTGATAACCTCAAGCCGCAGGAAGAGGTCGGAGCGGCCCTTCACGGTGAGTAGCGTGAGGTTGAGGGAGCACACGTGGTCGAACATGATGGCGAAGGCGTAGATTTGCAGGTAGAGCGCAGCCTCGGCCCATTTCGGAGTGAGCAGAAAGTCGATGAGCGGACGCGCCACCGCTGCCAGGAGCAGGCAGCCAGGGACGATGACGAGCGACATCATGCTGATGTACTTGCGGTAGACGTGCACCAGGTGGGCATCGTCGTGCTGCAACTTGACGAGAATGGGGTAGAGCACCTTGCCCAGCACGCCGTTCATGGTGTCGACGGGCAGCTGGGCGAACTGTGTGCCGCGGTTGTAGTAGCCCAGGTCGCGCGCCGAGAAGCAGCGGCCTATAATGAGTGTGGTGAGGTGCATGTAGCCCGTGTGCAGCAGGCTCGAGGCCAGCAGTTTGCTGCCAAACGAACCCATTTCCCTGAACGATGTCCACGAAAAGGTGAGGCGGGGCCTCCACCTGAGGTAAAGCCACACGAAGACGAGGTTGACCACCTGTGCCGTGAGGGCCTGCACCACGAGAGCCCACACGCCCAGACCGCGCCAGGCACACACAATGCCCGCCACACCGCCCACAAGGCACGACAGCAGGGAGCGCAACGCCATGCCGCGGAAGTCGAGCCGTATGGTGAGTTTCACCTGATGAATGCCCATAAGTGCTCCCACCAACAGCGTGAGGGCCTGCACACGCAGCAGCGGGGTGAGCACGGGCATGCTGAAAAAGCGGCTGATGAGCGGCGCACAGGCAAAGAGCACGCCGTAGAGCAGCACGGCCACCACGAGGTTGAAGCAGAACACCGTGCTGAAGTCCTGCTCGGTGCGGTCGAGCTTGCGTATGAGAGCCTGGCCGAAACCGCTGTCGACAAACGTTTGCGACAGCGCCAGGAAGATGGCCAGCATGCCCACCGCACCGAAGTCGGAGGGCAGCAGCAGGCGAGCCAGCACCAGTCCTAAACCAAACTGCATGACCTGCGTGGCGAAGCGCTCAAGGAGGCTCCACTTCACGCTGACAAGGGTTTCGTGTTTGACGGACGACATGGGCTGGGGTGTGTGAGGAACAGTGAGAATGGGCTGGCTGACGCTGCTTCAGCGGCAGGAGGCATACTCCTCGGTGCCGAGAATGGCGTGCATAATGTTCTGGCAGGCGGTGCGGCCGTATGGGGCACGCAGTTCCTTGCTGATAAACTGAAGGCGGAGGCGTTGCTGGGGATCGTGGCCGCTGAGCACCTGCTGCACGAAGGCGTCGACGGCCTGCATGTCGGTGGCAATGTAGTGCAGCAGGTAGGCATCAAGAGCCGCACGGGTGAGGTTGGAGGTGCTAAACTCGGAACGGCGGACGAAGAGGGTGGGCTTGCCCGTGGCGAGATATTCCACGAGGAAGGTGACGCAGTCGTGAATGAGGGCGTCGGAGTGCTTGAAGAGGCCGATGTATTCACCCTCCTCTAACTGGCCGTTGGGCAGGTTGCGCCAAGCGTCGTAGTAGGCATCGGTGCGCTCCTTGCCCCACACGCGGAGCAGCGTGGGGTAGAGCATGGGGTGGGGCTTGAAGGCAAAGCAGGCCTGATCGGCATAGCGGGTGGCCAGATGGAGCATGGCATCGGCCATTTCCAGGAAATTGCTGTAGGCAACCCCTTCGTAGTGCTCGCTGCCCACCGAGTAGTGCGGCGCCCAAATGATGCGCTTGCGGCCCTTGCGCGCAGGCCAAGGGTCGGCAAAGCAGGAGGCGGGCTGGCGAATCTGGTCGAGCGTGGGGAGGCCCGTCACCACGATGTGCTTGCCATGGTCGCGGGCACAGCGGGCACGGTCGGCAAAGGCTTCGCCCTCGTAGTAGTGGTGCCAGACCGCCTTGGAGAGGAGCAGGTTGTTCAGCCACTCCTCGAAGATTGTGTGCAGGCCGTAGTTGGCGTAGACGGTGACGAGGCGGCGGTTGGCCTGGAAACGGTGGAGCGGCTGCTCCTCGGAGTAAGGACGCTGGTAGATGACCACGTCGACAGGGAGCTGCTGTGCGAGGGTGCGCTCGTTGTCGAGCAGGGTGTAGGCGTAGCCTTTCTTCTCAAGATAAGCGGTGAGCTGCGGGAGGCAGGCGGGCTTCTTGGTGTGGGCGGTGACAGCCAGCACAGGACTGAAACGCGGATGCCGCAGCATGTCGCAGTAGAGGGCTTCGGTTTTCCAGGTAGGGAGGTCGTAGATGACGAACACAAAGTTGACGGGCGTGCTTTTGCTGCGGAAGCGGCGAATGGCGGGCCGCCAGTAGCGCCGGTAATAATAGTGCCACTGCAGGGTGTCGAGCACGTAGCGCGCTTCGCGGCGCAACTGGCTGCCGAGGTTATGGTAACGGGCACAGAGTTCTGTAAGGAAGGGTTTCATGTTTTCGGAATGAGGATAGAGAGGGGAGCCAGTGCGGCAAGCTTTCGGGGCTGTGCGGCAAGCTTTCGGGGCTGTGCGGCAAGCTTTCGGGGCTTTCCCTTTTCCCTTATTTATAAAAGGTGTGGGGCCGCACTGCAGGTCGGCGTGGCGTATGCTTTTCCCTTTTTTCTTATCTATAAAAGGTGTGGGTTCGCACTGCAGGTCGGCGTGGCGTATGCTTTTGCCTTTCCCCTTATCTATATAAGGTGTGGGCGGAAATATAAAAGGAGGGGCAGATTGCTTATGAAGCAGTGGACGTGCCGCCTGGGGAGGAACGGCCGTGCCCCGCATGAACGCACCAAGGGGCGGCCATGAACGTGCATGCCGCCCCCTGGACGGAAGGAGCTGTGGGGGAGTTGACGTACCCCAGATTTCCCTTATTTCACCACCTTGCGGCCACCCACAATGTAGACGCCGGGAGCGGCGTGGCGCAGCGAACTTACGCGCTGGCCGCTGAGGGTATAGACGGGAGCGTTGGCTTCGGGAGAAACGAGGCCGGGCCGGGCGATGCCCTCGGGTATGTCGTCGATGTAGTTGAAGGTGATGAGGCCGTCGGCGTGCTGCGTGATGAAGTAGAGCGGCTGGCCGAGGGTGCTGCGGTCGGTGTAGACGGTGGCAGCGGGTAGCGAGGTGTCGGTGAGCGAGGTGTTGTTGGCAGTGCCGGGGAAGAGGTCGCCCTGGTGCCCGAGGATGATGGCGTTCATGTCGTTGTTTTCAGCCGTCGGTCCGCCGTCGAGCACATTGTCGGCAGGCACCACTACGACACGTGGATGGGTGGCGTCGTTGTTGGGCGTGTTGTTGCGCCAAGGCGTGGCATCGTAGTCCACGTGCAGCACCAGCATGCCCTTGCCGAGCCGCGATCCGTGCCAGAAGGCCTCCTGACGGTTTTCGAGCAGGTAGTATTCCGACTCCTTGTCGGGGTTGCGCATCACGTAGACGGTGGTGCCTTCCGAGGAGCGTTCGCTGGGATAGAGCGTGTATGTGCCGGGTTCGCTGAGCACCTTGTAGTCGGCCCAGCCCAGGGCGCAGCGCTCGTAGGCGTTGTAGGCCACGGGGCGGTAGCCGTCGTAGTAGAATTCGCCGTAGTCCATGATGCTCCAGAAGCCCATTGTCTTGTAATCGTCGGGCACCTGGGCGTTCTGCGTTACGTACATGTCGCAGAGGCCGAGGGCGTGGCCGAACTCATGTACAAAGAGGCCGATGCCGTCGTGCTGCATGCTGGTCACCTCCGTGAAGTCGTTGCTGTAGTAGTAGAGCATTTCGTTGGCCACGAGATAGGAGTTGATGGTCAGCGCGCCGTCCTGCATGGTAAACTTGCGGCTGGAGTTGAACTGGCCCCACACGTAGTCTTGCCAGCCCTCGCCATAGGCAGCCTGCTGGCCGACGCCGGCAAAGTAGACGCAGACGAGGGGCACCTGTCCGTTGGTGGCATAGTCGGCGAAGTCGGCGCCCGCAGCCACGGCCTTGTTGAGCGCCTCCTGAATGAGGGCGGTGATGTTGACGTCGATGCTGTTGCCGCTGTCCTTGCCGTAGTAGGCGTAGCCTTTGTCGGCCCTCACCTTGGCCACCACCTTGTACGTGGGCTGGAACAGGCCGTCGGACTGGCTGACGAAGTAGTCGCGCACGCTGCCGATGGCGTATTGTTCATCCTGATAGCCCTCTTCGTTGAGGTAGCGCGTCACCTTGTCGATGGTGGTTTCCTCCTGGAAGGGGAGGTCGGAGAAGTCAATCATGACCACGGGGATGACGGGTGCGCCGATGCTGCTCACGACGCCGCCGCCCGACTGCTTGTAGAGGCCCAGACCGTCGGCCGTCGAGGCCACGGCGAGCGGGGCAGGACGGGTGTTGTAGAGCGGTTCGGGGTGGGCGTCGTGAAGCAGACGCATGGCGTGTTCTTCGCTGAGGTTGAGCGTGGCCACATAGTGTGCTTCGTCGGCAGTACGTGCCTCGGCATTGTGAGCGGCGCGGGCACTGGCCACCAACTGGTTGCCCTGTGTGAGGGCGTAGCAGAAGCCGCCGTCGGCTTGCTGCACGAGGGGAATGCCGTCGGTGGTGGTGTGCAGGAAATACTGCCCGTTGGCCTTGGTAACCACGGTGAGGGTGGTGCCGTCGGGCTGGGTGTGGCGGCTGACGCGCTTGACGGGCACGGAGGCCGAAGCCCCCATGCTAAGCGCCAGCGTAAGGAGTAGAATAAGCTTTTTCATTTCAGGAAAAGAGAGGTTGGGAATGTGGCTTGCACCGTAGGGCGGCACAAGGTGTGGTGTCGGATGAGAAGGAGCGTCTGCCATGCGCGGGGCAGCGGCAAGCGTTGTGGGGCCACGGGGTCAGTCCTCGTCGGCCACCACGGTGATGAGTGCCTCACTCACGCTCTTCACACGGATAGGTGTGCCGGGGTTGATGAAGGCGCCTGCCGATTTCACCTCCACGCTCTTGCCGTTGATTTCGGCGTTGCCCACAAGGGCCAGACGCGTCAGGGCCACGCCTTTGTCGCCCACCTTTACCTCAAGCTGCGCGCTCGTGGCGTTGGTCGATGAGATGGTGCTGTGCAAGGCTATTTTGTCGAGCGTTTTAGAGCGTGCCACGGCCCAAATCATCAGCCCCAGCACCACCAAGCCCACTAACACGGCCACAAGGCAGGGTATGGCGCCGTAGGTGTTATAGATGAGGAAGGCGTCGACAATGGCGCAGATGATGGCGCCGATGCCCGCCAGGCCGAAGCCGGGTATGATGAAAAGTTCGGCTGCGCCCAACAGGAGGGCCAGGAGGGCCAGAATGATGATGACTGTCATGGGGTGTGAAAGATTAGATGTAGAAGGCAGCCTCCGCCGTTTTACTCCTTTATATATAGGATGTGTGCAGTGGGCGATGGGAGGGTGGGGCCGGGGGCTACGTTCTGGGGTTACATGTTCTTTTCGCGGTATTTCCCTTCCTCCTTGTCGTCGAGCATGCTCAGGTAGGAGGCGTAGCGGGTGGGAGCCAGTTGGTGGTCGGCCAGGGCCTGCATCACGGCGCAGCCCGGCTCGTGGGTGTGGGTGCAGTTGTTGAAACGGCAGTCGGCCGAGAGGCGGAAAATGTCGCGGAAGTAGTGGGCCACCTCTGCGGGCTCGAAGTTGAACGTGCCGAAGCCCTTGATGCCGGGAATGTCGATTACGCTGCCCCCGCCGGGCAGGTCGTAGCATTCGCTGTAAGTGGTGGTGTGCATGCCTGTGCCGTGCACGTTCGAGATGTGTGCCGTGCGGGCATTCGCCTCGGGGACGAGCAGGTTGAGCAGTGTCGATTTTCCTACGCCCGAGTGCCCCGCCAGCAGCGAGGTCTGTCCTTGCATCAGCTGGCGCAGAGCGTCGATGCCCGTGCCTTGCAGTGCCGAGGTGCGCAGGCAGCGGTAGCCGCAGTCCGTGTAGACGGCTTCAAGGTAGTCGAGCGTGGCCCGTTCGTCGTCGTCGAGGTCGTCCACCTTGTTGAAGACCAGTGCGGCGGGCACGCGGTAGGCTTCGGCGGTGGCCAGCACGCGGTCGATGAAGGTGGTGGTGGTTTCGGGCCGTGCCAGTGTCACCACGAGCAGGGCGAGGTCGATGTTGGCGGCGAGTATGTGGCTTTGCTTCGATAGGTTCGATGCCTTGCGCACAATGTAGTTTCTCCGTTCGTCGATGTCGGTGATGAAGGCATTGCCAGCCCCCTCGGCGCGTAGCAGCGTCACCTTGTCGCCCACGGCCACGGGGTTGGTGGAGCGTATGCCTCGCAGGCGGAAGTTGCCTTTCACCTTACATTCCACGCATTCCCCCTCGTCGGTGCGTACCAGATACCAGCTTCCGGTCGATTTGATTACAGTTCCGTGCAAAGTTTGCGTTGTGTTGAAGCAGATGATTGTGAGCAAAGGCCGCGCCCAGGGTCCGCCCTGCATGGTGCGGGGAGGCCGGAGCGCGGTGCTGTGTGTGTAATTGCTGCCTGCACCGCGTGGCGGCGTCGGGCCGTAGTCGTGGGGGCTGAGGCAGGAGCGTAGCCCTTACACGGTCATGATTTCCTTGTTTTTGGCGGCGAGCAGTTCCTCGACGGCTTTCACCTTTTTGTCGTGAATTTTCTGCAGGTCGGCTTCGGCGTCCTTTTCCACGTCCTCCGAGAGGCCGTCCTTCACGGCTTTCTTGAGTTTGTCGATGCCGTCGCGTCGGGCGTTGCGTATAGCCACCTTGGCCTCTTCGGCCTCCTTGGCGCACTGCTTGGTGAGCTGGCGTCGGCGTTCCTCGGTGAGGGGCGGAATGCCGAGGCGAATGACTTCGCCGTTGTTCTCGGGCATGATGCCGATGGTAGAGTCGATGATGGCCTTTTCGATGACGCGGAACATCTGCTTGTCCCAAGGCTTGATGGCGATGGTGCGCGCATCGGGTGTGGTGATGGCAGCCACGTTGTTGATGGGGACCATGGAGCCGTATGAGTTAACGCGCAGGTCGTCCAGAATGTGTACGTTGGCCTTTCCGGCACGTATCTGGGCGAGCGTTTCATCCAAGTGCATGACGCTCATTTCCATTTTCTCCTCGCAGTCGCTGAGGCACTTCTTTACATCGAGCATGAGTGTATAGGTTTTGCTTGTTTCTAAAAAATGTAGTGGTGACAGAAATCCCTCGGCCCGCGTGGCAGCGTGGCGTCGGTAGGCTTTGCAAAAATACAAATAAAAATGTAACGTGCCTTATTACACAAGGATAGTTGTGCAAAATGTGCCTCGTACCGCCTCGTCACTTCCCGCCCCTTGCCTTGTGATGCGGCTGGCTGCCGCGGTCGTCGGCCACGGGGTGAGGTGTGCAGGGCACAAATCCAGCCGCAAGGCGATGGGGCGAAGCAGCACCCTCCATGTGTAGGCGTTTTCTTCCTCAGCCGCCCCACCGGGAATAGATGCCGTGAAGAAACATCTTTATGTGGCGCGGGTTTTTCTTCACAGCACACCGTGCAGACAGAAACAGATGCCGTGGAAAATAGATGCTACGTAAAAAAGTTTACGAACGACGTGATTTTTTTTACGTAGTACGTGATTTTTTTTACGTAGCACCCCGTTTTACCCCTCAGCCACCTCTCCCGTAATAAATGCTGTGAAGCCAACACTTCACCCCATCCCGTCGCACGCGGCCCGCCGCCCGTTGCAAACAGATGCCGTGGAAGAAACCTTCCACGGCTGGGGAACTTTGTTCCACGGCGGGGTAGTTTTTTCCCACGGCATCCCGTTGTTGCAGGTCTGTGGGGCAGGTGCCATGGTCGGGGCGTGGTGGCGGCGGTTGGCAGGGCGTGGTTACTCCTCGCCTTCCACGTGGCAGGTGCTGAAGTGGAAATCGTGCTGTGCCTTGTCGGGCGGGAAACAGAAGTAGGTGCACTCGGAGGTGGTGCAGAGGCGTCCGTCGGCATCCAGCAGTTCGGCCGCGATGGTGGCGATGTTGCGCCGCATCTGCACTAAGCGGGCACGCAGTGTGATGGTGCCGCCGAGGGTCGACACGGGGCGCTTGTACTGTGTGGTCATGCGCATGGTGACGCCCGCCGTCTGGCATTTGCGCATCACCACCCAGCCGCACAGTTCGTCGAGCAGGGTGGCCTGAATGCCGCCGTGCAGCGTGTGGAGCCAGCCCTGGTGGTTGTGCCCCGGCGTCCAGTGGCTGACGATGTCGTCGCCGTCTTCGTAGAACTCCATGTGTACGCCCAGCGGGTTGTGCGGAGCGCAGCCAAAACAGTTGTAGCCCTGCAGGTGCAGGTAGGGGTTGATGATTTTCTTCATGTCAGGAACAGGCGGGGTGAGAGATGACGGACGAGGCTCAGAAGGGCCAGAAGACGGGCACGACCAGTACGGTGATGAGGAGGGCTATGATGTTGAGCGGCAAACCGATGCGCACGAAGTCGGCAAAGCGGTAGTTGCCCACGCCCTGCACAATGAGGTTGGTCTGGTAGCCGATGGGCGTGCTGAAGCTGGCTGATGCTGCCATGCAGATGCACACAAAGAAGGGCATGGGGCTGACACCCATGTGCTCGGCTATGCTCAGCGAGAGCGGGAAGGCCAGCGCTGCGGCGGCGTTGTTGGTCATGAGTTCGGTGAAGAAGCTTGTGATGGCAAATATCACGGCCAGCAGCACCAAGGGGCTGTACTCCTGGCTCAGCTGCACGGCGAAGGCAGCCACGGCATCGGCCATGCCGCTGTTTTGCATGGCCTTGCTGATGGCGAAGGCCGATGCAATGGTCACGAGGATGTCCCACGACACGAATTTGGTGTACTTGCGGGCTGGGAAGATGTGGAGCCAGGCCATGATGACGGTGACGACGCAGACGAAGAAGAACATGTCGAGCTTCATGCCCGGCACGGCTTGTCGCACCACGGGCAGTTCGCCCACCGTGGCGCCGATAATCATGAGCGCCAGGAGCACCACGCTCAGTATGCGTTTGCCCTTGGAGAGGCGCGGCTCCTGCTCGCGGCCGTCAGACACCATGAGGAAGAAGGAGGAGTCGCCCCAGTTCTGCATGAAGGCATCGTTGGCCAGGAGCACGAGCGTGTCGCCCTCGCGGAAGTATTCGTGGCGCATGTCGTGCATGATGAAGGTTTCGCCGTTGCGGCGGATTTCGAGCAGCGTGGCGCCGTATTTGCGCTTGAAGTCGAAGTCGAAGACGCGCTTGTTGATGGCGGGGAAGCGCGCGCCCAGCACCACCTCGACGCGGAACATGCCCGCCAGCATGCCCTCGCTGGTGGCGATGTCGCGCTCAGGTCGTGAGTCGGGCAGCAGACGGTTGCTCACGAGCACTATATAAAGGAGTCCGACGAGGGCAATGGCGAGGCCCACCTTGCCCAGTTCGAACATGCTGAAGCCCTGGAAACCCGCATCGATGACCATGCCGTGCACCACGAGGTTGGTGCTTGTGCCGATGAGGGTGCACATGCCGCCGAGAATGGTGGCGTAGGAGAGGGGAATGAGCAGTTTGGTGGCCATGACGCCGTGCTTTTCGGCCCAGCGCTTAATCATGGGAGCGAAGATGACGACGACGGGGGTGTTGTTGAGAAAGGCCGACACGAACGACACGATGGGCAACAGCCGCAGCTGCACGCGCCGCACGCTGATGCCACGCTGCTGAGGCAGCAGGCGGCGCAGCATCTCCTCGAGCATGCCGCTGCGGCGCACGCCCTCGCTCACCAGAAAGAGCAAGGCCACGGTGATCATGCCCTTGTTCGAGAATCCCTCGAGCATTTCGCGCGGCGTGAGGATGCCGGCACACAGAAACACCACCGCACCCGAGAGGAGTATGAGTCCCGGCCGCATGCGGTCTTTGATGAGTGCCAGCACCACAATGGCCAGCACGATGATGACGAAGATAACCTTTACAGTCAATGGTGTGTGCGTGATTTAGGTAGGAACTGAAAACGTGTGTGCCCTCAGCAGCCGCGCTCCACCACAAAGAAGGGGTTGAGCAGGTCGGCCTTGTTGTAGCGCAAGGGAAGGCCGTCGTCGGCGCACGTTACGGTGCAGCCCGCCTCGAGGGCTATGGCGTGGCCCGCGGCGGTGTCCCACTCCATGGTGGGGGCGAGGCGCGGATAGACGT
>OBLI01004287.1_pt1 | contig 10304 bp, 8 predicted proteins | sample 1519701 | NCBI WGS metagenome assembly OBLI01 (sample SAMEA3663005, study PRJEB22513) | pig gut metagenome | biome: pig gut; feature: pig-associated habitat; material: faeces | place: France | collected 2012 | reverse complement strand
GCACTCTAAGCCACATACGCTTTGAGAGTGAAGATAGCGAGCAAAGCAAGCAAAAAGTCCTGCCAAATAATAAACCTAGTCGCAATGACCCTTGTCCTTGCGGCTCAGGCAAAAAGTATAAAGACTGCTGCGGCAAATCTGGGCCAAAAATCTAGGTAAATGAGTTAATAAATGAGCGAGAACCCAGCGTTTTTAAAAGAGCAGATTATTACTTATCTTGGTAATAAACGCTCTTTGCTAGGGCTTATTGATGAGGCTATTAGCGATATCAAGGCTGATATGAAGCATGATAAAATAAGCTTTGCTGATGTATTCTCAGGCTCAGGCGTGGTATCAAGACTAGCCAAAAAACACGCAAAGATGATTTTTGCAAACGACTTGGAGAGCTACTCACGCATTATAAATGAGTGCTATCTTAGCAACTTTACTAGCGAGCTAGAGCTAGAAATTCTAGAATTCCATAGCATTCTAAGCAAGATAAATAAGCTAAAAGCCGGTTTTATTACAGAACTTTACGCCCCAAAAGACGATGAGAATATAAAAAGTGGTGAGCGTGTGTTTTTTACTAGAAAAAACGCTATGTTTATTGATACTATGCGAGATGAGATTAACAAATTACCTAGAGTTTTTCAAAAGTTTTTCATCGCTCCGCTAATTTATGAAGCTAGTGTTCATAATAACACAGGCGGTGTCTTTAAAGGCTTTTATAAAGGTAAAAATGGCATTGGTAAGTTTGGCGGAGAAAAGGCTAATGCGCTTGGTCGCATAAAAGGTGAAATCAGGCTGAAAATGCCTGTTTTTTCAAACTTTTCTTGTGATTTTGCTGTGAGCCAAAAGGATGCCGCAGACTTTGCTAAGGACTGCGAAAGAGTGGATATTGCGTATTTTGACCCACCTTATAATGAACACCCTTATGGCTCAAATTATTTTATGCTAAATTTAATTGCGCAGTATAAAAAGCCAAAAGATATTAGCGAAGTTAGCGGAATTCCAAAAGAATGGAACAAAAGCGTATATAACAAAAAAGCAAAGGCAAAAGAGAGTTTTTTTGAGCTTTTAGCTAGTTTTAAGGCAAAGTATTTGCTGATTTCTTTTAACAATGAGGGCTATATTTCTAGGGCTGATTTTGAAGCCTTTGGCGCAAAAATCGGTAAGCTAAATGTAATAGAGCAAAAATACAACGCTTACCGTGCTAGTCGCAACCTTAGCTCTCGCAGTATTCATACGACTGAGTATTTGTATATAATCAAAAAATCTTAAAGGCAAACCTTGATAAAGTATTTATTATTTCGTTATTTGCGCTTTGATAAAAGCCAGCCATTTATCGCACTTTGCTCTATTTTAGCCTTTGTGGGAGTTAGCATCGGTCTTATGGTGCTAATCATCGCTATGGGTATAATGAACGGCTTTGATAAAGAGTTTGAGCGAAAGCTATTTGCGATGAACTATCCTATAACCGTGATTTCAGCTTACCGTGGTGGGATAAGCGATGAGTTTGTAAGCAAGCTACAAAATGAGTTTAGTAAGCTAAAAATGAGCCCTTATATCAGCACGCAAGCTGTGCTAAAAAGTGGAGATAAAATGGAAGGCGCGCTTGTTTTTGGCGTGGATTTTGAGAGTGAAAAAGCAGTAAATAGCGTGCTTGCCAAAGCCTTAGAGCAAAGTGGAATTCCGCAAGGCTTTGAGATGATAGTAGGCAAGGGACTTAGTGATGAGTTTTCGCTGATTGCTGGAGAGAAAATCACAGGAATTTTTATGGAGGCTAGTCCAGCTGGACTTGGGATAAATCCGCTTTTAAAGCGTTTTGCTGTGCGTGGCGAGTTTAGCTCAGGGCTTATTGCTTATGATAGGGGCTATGCTTTTAGCACAGCTGATGCTCTAAGGCGCATTTTAAACACGCAGGGCTGGGATGGCGTGCATATTTACTCAGCCCAGCCAAGGCGTGATATAGAAGCGATTAAAGCTGTTTTGCCACCAGGATACCGCGCGCTTGGCTGGTGGGAGCAAAATGGCAATTTTTTTAGCGCCTTAGAGCTTGAAAAAAGAGCACTTTTTATCGTGCTAATGCTTATTATTTTGGTAGCTAGTTTAAATATTATTAGCTCGCTTTTGATGACAGTTATGAACCGCCGCAGCGAAATAGCCTTGCTTTTAGCACTTGGGGCAAGCAAGCGTGAGATAAAAAATAGCTTTTTTGCTCAGGGGCTAGTTATCGGTGGTGGCGGCATTATTTGCGGACTTATTTTGGGACTTTTTGGCGTGTGGCTGCTTGGCAGCTTTGATATCATTAGCCTACCAGCTGATGTGTATGGCAGCAGCAAGCTACCTATGGAGCTAGGGCTTTGGGATCTAGTCTTTACGCTATTAGGCGCTATTATCATCGTAGCAGCCTCTAGCTACTATCCAGCCAAAAAAGCTGCAAATGTAGATGTGCTCTCAACGCTAAGAAATGAGTAGGAATTCTAGAATTCCCTAGCTTTAAACAGCCAAAAGGACAGCGAGAATTCTAGAATTACCTTGGGAATTCTAGAATTTCGTCATTGCGAGGGAGCAAAGCGACCGAAGCTAGGAATTCTAGATTTATCCTTAGGAATTCTAGATTTTTTCTCGCTTTAGTGGGGCAAGCCCCACTGCTCGCAAATTTTATAAGGGCTACGCCCTAAACCCTTAGGGGCTACCGCCCCTAAAACCCCACTAAAATCTAGAATTTTCTTGCTTTATCTGCGTTTTTTTGGATATTTTTAGTCTTAGGAATTCTAGATTTATCCTAGGAATTCTAGATTTAGTCTTAGGGAATTCTAGATTTGCGCTGTCCTTTAAACTTCGCAGTAGCGGCGGTAAAAAGCAAAGGAATTCTAGAATTTCTAGAGATTGCTTTGGTCGCTTTGCTCCCTCGCAATGACGCAGGGAATTCTAAAACTTGTGCTGCCCTTTGGGCTTTGCGATAGCAACTGAAAAAAACTAGGCTCCAAGATTTTAGAGCGATTTTTGGTTTTAAAGCCACTTGGCTAGCCGACAGCCCCGCAGGGCTGGGTCAGTTGATAAAAGAAATAAAAATCTATGGAATTTTAGATTTTAACTTGGGAATTCTAGAATTTATTGTAGGAATTCTAGAATTCTAAAATTTATTTTAGGAATTCTAGAATTCCCTAAAATTATCTTATAACTTTTTTATCATTAAAATTCGCACTATGAAAAATCACTGAGCCGTTTTTTAAAGCGTAGTAGCGCAAAAGCAGGTTTTGAAGCGTGCTTTGCGTGCTTGGGACAAACCACGCATCATTGCTAATAAGTAGCACAAAATCAGGCTTATTAGCATAAAGCTGGGGTCTTGTGCCCTCGTAGCAAATAGCTACTTTAAATCTCACGCCCTCTACTTCTATGTAGCTAAAATCACCAGCTTTGCCAAAATCACTAGCACCACCAAAAAATAGCGCATTTATAGGCTTTTTAAGAAACTCTGGCAAAGGAATTTCTTCACCAAAAGGCACCAAAATATGCTTATCAATGCGCCTCATCTTTCCAGCATCAAAAAAATACGCACTATTGTAAAAAGTGCCATTTTCATACGCCTCTGCGCCCGTTAAAATAGCGATTTTTTGCGATTTTTGCTTTAAAGTCTCTATAAGCTCTAAGTTTTGATTAAGATTAGTCGCAAAGGCTGATTCTGGCAGGACTACAAGCCTAGCACCATTTTTTATAGCTTTATCAATCAAAGCTAGATTATTAACAAAATTCTCTTTTTTGTGTGAGCTTTGCCACAGCTCGTTTTGGGGAATTCTAGATGAAATCAGCTCTATTTTAAAAGGTGGATTTTTGCTATCATTTTGCCCAGCAAAAACTCTCTCAAAAGGCGTGCCAATCAAGCTTAAATGCCAATTAAGCCAGTTAAAGCCAAAAGGGTGAACAAACTGGATAAGATAAAAGCCAAGTGCTAAAATAACAGGCTTAAAAATGCCCCCCGCACCCCCCAAACACCTAGCAAAAAAGCTAAAAATCACATAAAAACAAAGAAAAATGAGACCATAAACCACGCCTATACCAAAAATTTCAAAAGGTATAAGATAAACAAAATCATAATAAACAAGGCTAAAAGCTATCCAATAAAACCAAAAAACTCCTACAAAAAAGCCAGTTAAAAACCAAATAAAAGCAGCAGATTTTCGCACAAAAACTAGTCTAAAAGTTCCAAAAACAAATGCTAAAAGCCCCAAAATACTAAGAAAAATATTTTCAAAAATACTAAAATAAATAAAAATGCTTAATAAAATAGCAGTTAAAAAGCTAGATTTTATGATTTTTAAGCTAAAATACGAGCTTAATTTTTTTTTAAAGGACGACAATGCAAGGCGATCTACTTTCATCTTTACTACCTTTGGTGGTTCTTGTTGTGATTTTTTGGTTTTTGGTCATTAGACCACAGCAAATGCAAGCCAAAAAGCATAAAGAAATGCTAAATGCGCTAACAAAAGGCGATAAAATCATCACAAACGGCGGACTTGTCGCAGAGGTGGTAAATGCCGAGGGCGATTTTATCAAAGTTAAGCTTAATGATGATGTAATTGTGCGACTTGATCGTGCTTTTGTAGCTAAAAAATACGAAGATACAGCAGCAGAAGTAAAAAAATGAAAAAAGCAAGAATTACTTATAAATTCGTAATTTTGCTTGTAGCTTTGTGCTTTGGGGCTGTTTTTTGTGCGCCTAGTTTTTTTGGTACTAGCTGGGGTTCGAAGATCACTCTTGGGCTTGATTTACAAGGTGGACTTCATATGCTCCTTGGGGTAGAAACTGCTGCGGCGATCGAAAGCAAAGAAAAGAGCATAGCCTCAAGTATAAAGTATTTTACTGGCAAAAATGATATTTTAATTGACGAGCTAAAAGTAGAAAATGGACTAATTACCTTTAGCTTGCTTGATAGTGATGATAGCGCAAAAGTAGGTGAAATGCTAGCTACTAATCAAGGGCTAATCATAGATAAAAAAGATCTAAGCTATGAGCTTCATCTAAGCGATGAAGAAAAGCTAAGCACGGCGAACTACGCAATCGATCAAGCTGTAGAGGTCATCAGAAACCGCCTTGATCTTTTTGGCCTAGCTGAGCCAACGGTTGCCAAACAAGGCAAGGAAAATATCCTAGTTGAACTCCCTGGTATAAAAACCAGTGCTGATGAGCAAAGGGCTTTGGATCTAATAGAAAAAGCAGCTCACTTAGAGCTAATGGCTCTTGATGAAGAGCGTCAAAGCATGGCGCAGACTATATCAGCGCGTGACGCAGCAGCCTATGGCGATGTGCTGTATGAGGATGCTAAAAACCCAGCGCAAAAGTATCTTTTAAAAGAACTAGCCGTGCTTGATGGTGCTATGCTAATTGATGCTAAGGTGGCTTTTGATCAAAACAATAATCAGCCTATAATAAACTTCACGCTAAATGCTCAGGGAGCTAGAATTTTTGGTGATTTTACCGGAGCAAATGTGGGCAAACGCCTAGCAATCGTGCTAGATAAAAAAGTCTACTCAGCCCCTGTGATAAATGAGCGCATAGGCGGAGGAAGTGGGCAAATAAGCGGTGGATTTAGCGTAGATGAGGCGCATGATATCGCTATCGCACTTCGCTCTGGAGCCTTGCTAGCCCCTGTAAAAATGCTAGAAAAACGCTCAGTTGGACCTAGCCTAGGAAGTGATAGCATACGCCAAAGTATGATAGCTCTTATCTCTGGTGCTGTGCTTGTGGTGCTTTGTATGATCGTAGTGTATGGACTAGCTGGCGTTATAGCAAATGTGGCACTTGTGGCAAATATCTTGCTTCTAATAGCGATTATGGCGATGTTTGGAGCGACTCTTACCCTGCCTGGAATGGCTGGAATCGTCCTAACTATCGGTATGGCAGTCGATGCTAATGTCATCATAAACGAACGCATACGAGAAATGCTAAAAGCTGGCGCAGGAGTAAAAAACGCAATCGCCAAAGGCTATGAAAACGCAATGAGTGCAATCGTGGACTCAAATCTAACTACGCTTATAACATCAATTGCGCTTTATGCTTATGGCACAGGACCGATTAAAGGCTTTGCTGTGACTATCAGCATAGGAATAGTAGCTTCTATGATAACAGCGATTTTAGGCACGCACGGCGTGTTTGACGCATTAGGTGAGAAAATACAACGCTCAGGCAATACAAGGCTTTGGTTTGGCTACAAAATAAAGGGCAAAAATGCAAGTATTTGATAGTGGAAAAATATATGATTTTATGGGCAAAAAGCTTGGCTCTTTTGTGATTTCTTGCCTACTTATTTTTGGTAGCATTTTCTTTTTGGCTACAAAGGGGCTAAATTACGGCATTGACTTTGCTGGTGGAACGCTAGTTCAGGTGCGCTATGATGGTCCTGCGCCTATTGAGAAAATCCGCGCAGCACTTGATTTGCCAAATCTTAGTGTAACTGAGTTTGGCAGTGCTAATGAAGTAGTAATCCGCTACTCAAGCGCAAGCGAGCAAGTAGGATCTGACCCTGGCAGGTACATCGCAAAAATGCTAGAAAATACAGGTAATTTAGAGGTTCGCCGTGTGGATGTAGTAGGCCCAAAAGTAGGCGCAGAACTGCGTGAGAAAGGCATAATGGCAATTAGCGTTTCTTTGGTGCTTATTCTTATTTACATAGCATTTCGCTTTGAGTGGCGTTTTGCCTTGGCTGCTATTATCTGTGAGTTTCACGATGTTATCATCGTGCTTGGTGCTATCTCAGCCCTTGGACTTGATGTAAATCTTGATACACTAGCAGCTGTGCTAACGATAATAGGCTACTCGCTAAATGATACTATTATCGTCTTTGACCGCATTAGAGAGGGAGTGCAAGCTGGCAAAAGTAATGATCTAAACCATAATATAAATGAGAGTATTTCAGCTACGCTATCTCGCACATTTATGACTAGCCTTACTACTTTGCTTACGGTGCTTACCTTGTTTTTCTTTGGTGGGGATATAATTCACAGCTTTTCAACCATTATGATAGTTGGTATCGTAATAGGCACGCTAAGTTCTATTTTTATCGCTGCGCCTATGCTAATATGGTTTAAGTTTGATATAGCAAAATACAAAGAGGCACTAGCCCAAAAGCAAAGAGCAAAGGCTGAGAAAGAGCGTATGCGAGCAATGTATGAAAAAGGCAGTGTGTAGGGAATTCTAGGGAATTCTAGATTGGAAATTCTAGAATTCTTTGGCTGAAATTTCTAGGAATTTCTAGGAATTCTAGATTGGGAATTCTAGAATTCCTGGGAATTTTTAAGCATTCTGTAAACCTAAATAAAGGATAAAGATGAATTGGAGTAGGGTAATTTATACTTTTTTTGCGCTGATGTGTCTTACTACTGTGGCTGGATTTTTATACGACCACAACGACATCACGCTTTTTATCGCAGCTAGTATCAACCTGATATCAACACTGCTTAAAATCGGCGTAAGAAACATGCTCTCAGCCGAGCTTTTTGCTAGTTCGTTGGTAGCAGATTTACACCTTTTGCCTGCGCTTGTGATAGTGATGAACTCAGGCTTTAGCAGCATTGTCTTTGGTCTAGCGCTTGGTGGGCTTGTGGCAAATGCTTTTTCGATGGCGCTGATTCTAATAGAAGCAGGCAAATCTCGAGACGATTTTTAACTTCGTCTTGCTTGGCACTGCACTTGAAGTGCGCTTGTGCTTCACTGCGACGCACGCCAAGTGCGTCTCATTCGCACTGCGCTTACTTCAAGCACATTGCCTTCGCAATACTCGTTAAAAAGTGATTTTTAAGTTTGTCTTATGCGCTTATTACGACTAAACTTTGCTTCTGCTTCACAAGGGCGTCGCCAAGTGCGTCTCATTTCGCAGTCGCTCAGTTTAGCCATACTAAGCGCACAATATAGGCAAAAACAATAATTTTAAATTTTGTTTTTAACTTCGTCTTGCTTGGCACTGCGCTTACTTCAAGCACATTGCCTCCGCAATACTCGTTAAAAACAGCATTTAAAAAGTTTGAATATTTATTTAAAAGTTTGAATATTTAATGTAAGGATAAAAAAATGAGAGTTTATAACGCTAAAATTATTGAGCCAAAATGGCAAAAAATTTGGAGTGAAAACAAATACGCAGAGCCAAAAGATGACTACACCCTGCCTAAAAAATATATTTTATCAATGTTTCCATACCCTAGCGGGCGACTTCACATGGGGCATGTGCGAAACTACTCAATCGGCGATGCGCTCTCACGCTTCTGGCGCCTAAAAGGCTACAATGTGCTTCAGCCTATCGGCTTTGATAGCTTTGGTATGCCAGCTGAAAACGCAGCCATTAAGCACGGCACTCATCCTAAAAAATGGACTTATGAAAATATTGATTATATGAGCCACGAGCTTGAAATTCTAGGCTTTTCATTTAGTAAAAATCGCCGCCTAGCTACTAGCGATCCACTTTATACAAAGTGGGAACAAGAGTTTTTTATCAAAATGTATGAAAAAGGCTTAGTCTATCAAAAATCAGCCGTGGTAAACTGGTGCGAACACGACCAAACCGTGCTAGCAAACGAACAAGTGATAGAGGGCAAATGCTGGCGTTGTGATCATGAAGTGGTACAAAAAGAGATGCCAGGCTACTACCTAAAAATCAAAGACTACGCAGATGAGCTGCTATCTTGCCTAGATAGCCTTAAAGAAAAGTGGCCAAATCAAGTGCTAACTATGCAAGAAAACTGGATAGGCAAAAGCTATGGTGCGCAGCTGTTTTTTAGCTTTGATGAGACAAGTGCTGCTAAAACTGGCTTAAAGGGCTTTAATGTCTTTACCACTCGCCCTGATACGATTTTTGGTGCTTCATTTACCGCACTTGCGCCAGAGCATGAAGTAGTAAAGGCTGTAATGGAGGCTGATTTATTGCTACCTGAGCAAAAAAGCACGCTAGAAAAAATCATAAATCTAAGCCCAAGAGAACGCTCGCAAATGGATAAAGAAGGCGTGGATTTAGGTCTTTTTGTAATCCATCCATTTACTGGGGCAAAACTGCCTGTGTGGTGTGCGAATTTCGTGCTAATTGAATATGGTGGTGGAGCGATTATGAGCGTGCCTGCTGGCGATGAGAGAGACTTTGATTTTGCTAGCAAATATAACTTGCCGATTTTAAATATTTTTAAAAACTGCGCTATCCCACATACTGAGAAAAACGCTATTTTAGAAAATTCTGGCTTTTTAGATGGGCTAGATTATGAGGCGGCGACTGCTAAGATTTTAGCCGAGTTAGAGGCAAAAAACATAGGCAAAAAAGTAGTTCAGTATAAGCTGCGTGACTGGGGAATATCTCGCCAGCGCTACTGGGGCGCGCCTGTGCCGATGGTGAGATGTCCTAGCTGCGGGCTTGTGCCTGAGGCCTTAGAAAACTTGCCTGTAACCCTGCCTGATGATGTAGAGATCACAGGCGAGGGCAGCCCTTTGGTAAAACATCCTACTTGGAAGCACTGTAAATGCCCAAAATGTGGCAAAGACGCCGAGCGTGAGTGTGATACTATGGATACTTTTGTGGATAGCTCGTGGTATTTTGCTAGATTTGCTAGTGATGAGAAAACTTGGCCCGGCACAGCTTTTGATAAAAAAAGCGTGGATTACTGGATGAGCGTAGATCACTATATAGGTGGCATTGAGCATGCGATTTTACACTTACTTTATGCTAGATTTTTTCAAAAAGTTCTGCGAGATTTGGGCTATTTGCGTGATAGCGAGCCTTTTTCTCATTTGCTAACGCAAGGCATGGTGACAAAAGATGGCGCAAAAATGAGTAAAAGCAAGGGAAATACGGTTGATCCTGATGATATCATAGAAAAATACGGCGCAGATACAGCAAGACTATTTATTCTCTTTGCTGCGCCACCTGCTAAAGAGCTTGAGTGGAACGATAGCGCAGTAGAGGGTGCTTATAAGTTTATTTCAAGGCTATATGATAGAGCTAGCAAAGCCAAAAAATGTGGGGCTATTCCAGTACTAAATCACGCTAGCTTAAACGAAGCTGAGAAATACGCACGCCTAAAGGTCTATGAAGCTATGAAAAAAGGTAGCGAAGTCTATGAAGATAGCTTTGCTTTTAATACCTTAATCGCTGCTTGTATGGAGGCCTGTAATGCGCTAAATGCGCAAGAAAATGCTGAAATTTGGGCTGAGGGCTACTATATCATTTTGGCACTTTTAGAACCTATTATCCCACATGTTTGCGCCGAGCTTAGTGCTGAGCTTTTTGGCGGGGCAAACTTGCGTGATTTTGCTAAGCTTGAGGGAAAAGATGAAGTCTTTGTAA
>OBLI01004285.1_pt1 | contig 10307 bp, 8 predicted proteins | sample 1519701 | NCBI WGS metagenome assembly OBLI01 (sample SAMEA3663005, study PRJEB22513) | pig gut metagenome | biome: pig gut; feature: pig-associated habitat; material: faeces | place: France | collected 2012 | reverse complement strand
GAAAGGAGTTGTATTTAACCAGGTGCTGCGAGATAGGATGGATGCTCTTGCAGTGAAGCTGGCCAGTGAAGACATTGATTCCATGTGCCAGGAGATCAGCAGCTTTTATGGAGAATACGGTGTTGGCAAATTTGGTCTTCATAAGGCATTTCGCATTCAACATACGGATGCAGAAGCCAAGATTGTACCGATCGTCAATAGTTCCAGCGTAAAACTGGAGGATATCGTAGGCTATGATCTGCAAAAGCAGCAGCTGATCGATAACACACAGGCATTTGTGGAAGGAAAAAAAGCCAATAATGTATTGCTTTACGGAGATAGTGGTACAGGAAAATCAACCAGCATCAAAGCAATCTTGAATCGATATTATAAAGATGGGCTAAGAATGATTGAAATCTATAAGCATCAGTTCCAGGATTTGAATAGTGTCATTGCTCAGATTAAAGATCGAAATTATAAATTTATCATTTATATGGATGATTTGTCTTTTGAGGAATCCGAATTGGAATATAAATATTTAAAAGCTGTCATCGAGGGAGGATTGGAAATTAAACCAGATAATGTATTGATTTATGCCACATCCAACCGTCGCCATCTGGTAAAAGAGACATGGGATGATCAGAAGAAGATCGGTGATGACATTCATGGAAATGATTCGAAGCAGGAGAAGATGTCTTTATTTGCTCGTTTTGGGGTTGCTATCTACTATGGCTCTCCAGTAAAGAAGGAATTTTTAAATATTGTACATACATTGGCAGAGCGGGAAGGAATCGATCTGCCGAAGGAAGTCATCGAGCAGAAGGCAATTCGTTGGGAGCTGACTCATGGTGGATTTTCCGGGCGGGCTGCTGAGCAGGTTATTACGCATTTAAAGGGAACCAAGCTTGACATGGATAATAAAAAGATTTAGAATATACCGTGTATGCGTAATTGCCAATTAGGATTGGCATGGCAGAAGCCGGTATGGTTTTCCAATTTGGTAACACTCAATTTATATACATTTAGGAGGATATTAACTCATGGTAAAAGCGATAGTAGGAGCTAACTGGGGAGACGAAGGTAAAGGTAAGATTACGGATATGCTTGCGCAGGATTCAGATATTGTCATCCGATTCCAAGGTGGAGCAAATGCTGGTCATACAATTATTAATGATTATGGTAAGTTTGCACTACATACATTGCCTTCTGGTGTGTTTAACGACAACACTACCAGTATCATCGGCAACGGAGTGGCATTAAATATCCCTGTTTTATTTAACGAAATGAAAGAAATCGAAGCACAGGGAGTACCTGCACCAAAATTATTAGTATCTGACCGGGCACAGATCGTAATGCCTTACCACGTTTTATTCGATCAGTACGAAGAAGAACGTCTGGGCGGAAAATCCTTTGGTTCTACAAAATCAGGAATCGCACCATTTTATTCTGATAAATATGCGAAAATTGGTTTTCAGGTTAGTGAATTATTTGATGAAGAATACTTAAAAGAAAAAATTGCAAATGTATGCGAACAGAAGAACATCCTGTTAGAACACTTATACCATAAACCAAAAATCGATGAAGAAGAATTGTTCCAGACATTGATGGAATATAGAGATATGGTAGCACCTTATGTATGTGACGTATCTTTATACCTTCATAATGCAATTAAGGAAGGAAAGGATATCTTATTAGAAGGTCAGTTAGGTTCTCTGAAAGATCCTGATCATGGAATTTATCCAATGGTAACCTCTTCTTCTACATTGGCAGCATATGGGGCAATCGGAGCTGGTATCCCTCCATATGAAATCAAACAGGTGATTACCGTTGTAAAGGCATACTCCAGTGCAGTTGGAGCAGGTGCTTTTGTAAGTGAGATCTTCGGCGAAGAAGCAGATGAATTAAGAAGACGTGGCGGAGACGGCGGAGAATTCGGGGCAACGACAGGACGTCCAAGACGTATGGGATGGTTTGATATTCCAGCTTCTAAATATGGATGTAGAATGCAGGGAACAACAGACGTTGCATTTACAGTTTTGGATGTACTTGGATATCTGGACGAGATTCCAGTATGTGTTGGATATGAAATCGATGGAGAAGTAACAACCGAGTTCCCAACAACCAGAACATTAGAAAAAGCAAAACCAGTATTGGAAGTTTTACCAGGATGGAAGTGTGATATCAGAGGAATCACAAACTACGATGATTTACCAGAAAATTGTAAAAATTATATTGAGTTTGTAGAAGAACGATTAGGATATCCAATTACGTTAATCTCTAATGGTCCTGGTAGAAATGAGATCATTTACCGTGGATTTAAGAAGTAAGAAAGACGGAGTTCGTCTGTACACTTTTGTGTAAATAAGAGCAGGTATCGTAAGGTGCCTGCTCTTTCGATTCTGTCAGGGTCGAAGGTGAGATAAATGGATAGGAAAGGGGTGGTTCCATGAAAAGTGAAATTACCAGTTGGATAAAATGTATTATATTAGCAGTCATCTTGGCGGTGTTTGTCAGTGAATTTCTGATCGTAAATTCCAGAATCCCAAGTGGTTCCATGGAGAATACCATTATGACGGGGGATAAGCTGATCGCACTGCGAACGGCCTATTGGTTCCATGAACCAGAACGAGGAGACATTGTAGTCTTTGAATATCCAGACGATCCAGAGGAGTTGTTTATTAAGAGAATCATCGGTCTTCCTGGCGAAAAGGTAGAAATCATCGATGGTAAAGTGTATATTAATGATAGCAAGGAGCCTTTGGAGGAAGATTATATTAAAGAAGAGATGGAAGGAAGCTTTGGTCCTTATGATGTGCCAGAGGGCTGTTATTTTATGATGGGAGATAATCGAAACGATTCGTTAGATTCCCGTTTTTGGAATGATAAGTATGTAAAAAAGGATGCCATCCTGGGCAAAGCAAAGCTTCAGTATTATCCTAAGATCAAGCTGATTAAATAAGGAGGTTGTTAAGATGAAAAAGTTTTTAACAGTATGTCTGTGTGCATGTCTGGTATGTACGGTTGTAGCCTGCGGGAAAAAGACTCAGAAAGAAGGCAATGAGGATACGACGAAAAAGGCGGCCACAGAAAAGACAACAGAAGATCAGGACCTGGAAAAAGTTACGGAATTGGAAAAAGAAGGTGACCAGATTACTTTTGGTGAGATCAAAAGTGGATTGAATTTTAAAGCAAAAGGGAGTAAAGTAACGTTTCGATTCGAGGAGATCGGTCAGTTGGATAATTCTTTGAAGATGGTTTTTTCTCTGACCAATACTTCTTCAGGAGAAGCAAAAGAAATCAAAATTTCCGGGAAAAAGGATGCTTATACCTTTAAGAATCTGAAAAAAGGAGAAGATTATTATCTTGAGGTATATCCAACCGAAGTGGCTTCTTCTGATGCAGAACTTGAGAAAATCGAGAAGAAGAATAGCAGCTGTATGTTGCTCATTGAACAGTAAAGGGTGGGCAATATGGATCTTACAAAAAGTCCTCATGGGCAGAAAGCTATGGAATATTTCAAGGAAGGATATAACTGTGCTCAGTCTGTGCTGCTGGCATACGCCGAGGAATGTGGTATGGAAAAAGAGATGGCAGTACGGTTAAGTTCATCCTTTGGAGCAGGAATGGGACGTCTTCGCCAGGTTTGCGGGGCAGTCTCCGGTATGTTCATGGTAGCTGGCATGTTATATGGCTATGATTCTCCAAAAGATCAGAAAGGTAAGGCAGAGCATTATCAGAGGATTCAACACCTGGCGGCCAGATTTCGTGAGGAGAATGGAAGTATTATCTGTAAGGAGCTTTTAGGACTTACTGAAAATACGTTTAGTCATATTCCGGAAGAACGGACAAAAGAATATTATAAAAAAAGGCCATGCGGACAGATCGTCGGCATGGCGGCTGCAATGTTAGAAGAAGAGGCTTAGGAAAGTACTTCGCGAAAAGCATCCATAAGTGCTACATTCTTCTCATGACTCATAAAGCAGAAACGGACAAAGGTCTCATCGAGCCCGGCGAAATCAGAACAGTCGCGGATCATGAGGCCTTTTTTGATACAATGAACAAAAAGGTCAGAGGATGTCAGTCCTTCTTTTAAAATCTTCACAAGAATAAAATTTCCATAGGAGTCATAATACCTGACATGATCCATGGCATCCAGCTGTTCCTGGCAATAAGCTCTTTCTGTATGAGTGAATGCTTTGGAGTGGTGAATATAATCGTGGTCAGAGAACATGATTTCTCCGGCAACACCGGCCAGAGAGTTGATGGTCCATGGATTCTTTATTTCTTTCATGCGGTCATAAAGCGCTTCATTGCTACAGATGGAATAGCCAAGGCGGAGCCCTGGGGCTGCAAAGAATTTGGAAATTCCACGAAGAATGACCATATTCGGATAGTGCTTTGTCAGCGGAATAGAAGTAACTGCTTCCATATCCGGTGAGAACTCAATATAAGTCTCATCGATGAGAACAAAGGTATCTGTCTTCTGGCAATGTTTTACAATCTGCTCCATCTCCTGTCTTGGGATGATCGTTGAGGTAGGGTTGTTAGGATTACAGATGATCAGAAGATCAATCTCAGCTGTAATATCAGCCAGAAGTGCATCGATATCGATGTGAAACTGATTTTCTTCTTTTAAATAATGGTAGAGGCAGCTACCTCCAGAAAGGGAAATTTCTCTTTCGTATTCGGAATAGGTTGGAGAGAGAATCAGGGCTTTTTTCGGATTTTGAATCTGGATGAACAGACCGATCAGCTCTGTGGAACCATTGCCTACCATAATGCTGGAAAGAGGAGCATTCGTATAAATGCTGATGGCATTTCGAAGATCCGTATATTCCCGATCTGGATAGGATGTGATAGCATCAATGTGTGCGGATAAGTTGGCACGCAGCATTGGAGAAATGCCAAGGGGATTGACATTGGCGCCAAAACTGGTGATATCTTCCTTTTTAATGCCAAATACTTTTTCAACTTTTTCTAAGTCACTTCCGTGAAAATGCTCTTTTACTTTATTCATAAATCTAACTCACTTCTTTTCATATTCTGGGGTTTTTGGTATACTAGTAAAGAATACTATGCCATTTTGTGGAAAGAAAATGGACATAGTTTTCTTTCAAATTAACATTATAGACAGAAAACGAGGAAATGGCAAGTTATGAAAGAAAATCTCAGTCTTTTTTTGGAGGCAGCAAAGTTAAATATTCAGGAAGCAAAAAGGATTTTTTTTGGCGAGAATTTTAAAAAGTTCTATCTTCAGGAGGAGACAGAGCTACGTAATATTTATGATCAGCTGATGATGGGGAAGAACCGGAATCAGATTTTAGAAGAATTTTTAATCTGTGCAGGAGCCAAGGAACGAGTTTCCTTTGAAATAGAAAAAGAAGAATATCAGGTATCCAGAGATCAGGAATATCTGCAGATTCCCATTCATCAGAAGAATTGGGGTTATGAAGAGATGGACGTACGTGTCTATCCGCATCTGAAGACAGAAGCTTCTCTGATCACTACGGAGCAGTTTCAGGATATGACCTATGAACTTTGTGTTGATCTGAGAAATGCTTCGGAAGAAATGACGGAAGGAATTGTGGAACTGGATACAGATTTTGAACATTTTAAGATCATAATTCGCTTTTATGAGGCAGAAGAAGAGCAGTCACAGAGAATGTGGAAAAAGGTGCAGCAGATTTATCTGGATTTTCGGTGCGGAAAATGCAGCGTTGAGGAATATTGTCAGAGAACCTGCGATTGCATAGGTGAGGAATGTGGAATCTTAGAAGATCTGCTAAGACTTCAGCTGGCGATCATAGGAAAACGAGAAGAGGAAGCCAGAAACCGCATGGAGCAGATGAATGAAAACCGGCCATGGGAAGAAGGCGAGATGATCGAAAGCTATTATTATTATCTGAAAGCTTTGTATGAGAAAAATCCGCTGACCACCAAAAGTGCAGTAAAAATTATCAGGGACAATGCCAAACGGGTACAGGAAGATAGAGCATATTGTTTATGGATGCTGATGTATCTGGATGAGGAAATTGTCTTTTCCAATAAAAAGCAGCTAGAGGAAATCAAAAAGCTCTATCAGGAAGGTATCATTGCTCCAATCCTTCAGTACGAGACCACAAGCATTTGGAATCGAAATCCCCTGTTTATAAAAGAAGTAAATGGATTTACCGTAGAGCATATGAAGTTTGGTCTGAAGTATAAGATTTTGACCAAAGAGGTATTAGACCAATACGTGAGGGTTATAAGAAGAACGGATCGATTGGCAGGAGAGGCATTCTGGATATTGGAAGAAATCTATCGAAATTATCCAGAGGAAGAATACTTGGAAAGTATCTGCAGAACGATTTTGCGAACAGGACAGTGGAAGAGAGAATATCATGTTTACTTGAAAGAAGCAGTACAGCGATCCATGAAGATGCTCGGACTGTTTGAAGCATATATCCGTACGCTGGATCCGGAAGAGTATGAACAGCTAGATCCGGCAGTACTTCATTATTTTTCCTACAGCAACAGTCTGTCTACAGAGGAAAAGGCATATCTTTATGCTAATATTCATGCGAATCGGAAGGAATATGGAGAAATCCTTAACAATTATACGCAAAAAATCAATGTATTTGTATTAAAAGCCATTGAGCAGGGACTGATGACAAACCCAGCAGTATATTTATACCAGCAGTATCTTCCGGATTTGATGGGAAGTGAGGCTGGACTGATTGCTCTTCCGAATATTATTTTTAAGAAAAAGCTGATCTGTCATAATAAGAAGATGAAGACAGTAGTAATCAAACATATGGAAAAAAGCCAGTCGGATTTTTATGAATTAAAGGATGGCATAGCATATTGTGACATTTATTCAGACCAGTTTATGGTCATGTTCCTGGATGAAAAAGAGGATCCGCATATAGCGGAAGTGTTCTGGGAGATGGAAGCACTGTGGAAGGAACAGCTTTATTTTGATAAATGCAGAACCAAGAATACCTTCCATGAGAAGGTTCTGCTGGCAGAAGCAGCTCAGTATGTGAAGAAGACCCAGCTTTCTGATGAGGAAGCCAAAACAGCTCAAAGACTAATGGATCTTCAGATTTTAAGCGATGATGCGAAAGAAATGATACTGGAGCTTTTGTTGAACTATTATTATGAAAATCATAATTATGAGAAATTAGAAGAATATCTGGGACAGGTGCGATGGGAAAAGCTTCAGGAGAAGAACCGAGCATCGGTAATTGAATATTTTATCAGCCAGGAGATGTATGAAGAGGCATTAAAGGGAATGGAACGATATGGTTTTGATGTGATCCGCATTCAATTACTGGAAAAGGTTGTTCGTTATCTGCTGAAGCACCTTCAGGGAAGAAAATCCATGTTTGCTGCCAAGATGTGTGAGGCAGTATTCCTGCAGGGAGAGGCTGGAAAGGAAATTCTTACTTATCTTCAGCTGCATATACCGCCAGAAGCAGATTATCTGGATCAGCTATGGCAGCAGGGAATAGAGCAGGGAGTTTATGACGCAGGATTCACTGATCATCTGCTGGCACAATTTTTAAAGGAAGACGCAAAGGAGGAATATTATATAGAAATCTTCTTAGAGTCTTTGAGACGTGGCAACCAAAATGGATTGGATCTGCTGTTTGAACGTTTTTGTCAGTGGCATTATCTGGATGGGAAAAAGCTTCCAGAAGAATTCTTTGACTATTTGACCAGATTTCTTGACGAAAAAGGCTGGGATAACAGTTTGCTGAAACCATTATCATGGTTGAAGTATCAGGTGGAGCGGGAACAGCTTTCTGATCGGGAGCAAATGTTAGCAAGCCAGATCATTGGATGGTTTATGGAGCGGGATATTTATCTGGAATTGTTTGTTGGATTTCAGGATCGCATCCCAATTCCAAAGATTCTTTTCTGTATTAGCTTTGTTTCGTACCAGGGACTTTCTGGACAGAAGGTTATGATGCATTGTCAGGAAGAAAAGGAAGCGATGATAAAGGAAGAAATGATGACGGAATTAGGCGATGGAAGATATGTGGGCTGGTTTCTTTCTTTTCTGGATGAACATCCAGATGTTTATGTTACCATTCAGGGAGACGATCGGAAGTATCGTAAATCCGTAAAGGTTGCTTATCCGGCGGAAGAAAATATGGGGCTTAAGTATCATAAGATCAATGAAATGCTGGCCAATGTACACAGTAGTCAGGTTTATGATATGATAGAGCAGTACGGGGAAATGGAATATATGATGGAGCGATCCCTGCAGCCTTGGATGGAAGAATAGGAGTGTAACAATGATTTACGGATTTGATTTTACAGATAATATTTGTTATATCAGCAGCTATGATGGAGATGAGACGAAGGAGCTTCCAGCCTGTCCATGCCCCATTGAAATCGAAGAGCGGATGGCATTTATCAATGATTACCGAAAGGATACTCAGGATGCTGCAGTGATCACGGTAGAAACCCTGACAAAAGAACTGGTGGATGCAGTGGAAAAGGAAAAAAACCTGACTTTTTTATCAAAGGAAGAAGCCTTTGTGGAATATGTGCTGCAGAATGAAAAAGGTGTCTGGCAGAGGAATACGGCCGTATTTGAATTTCATAAAGGAAGTTTTTGCTTCTATGCGGCAGGACGCAGGGGAAAGACCATTATGACAGAAAAGGAAGACATCATGCTTCCAGAGAAGGGTTTGAATTCGGCCAGGGAAAAGGACAAGTTCTTTACAAAATGGGTGGCTGAAAAGCTGAATCACAGACAGATTTCTACAGTATATCTAATCGGAGAGGAATTTGAGGGAGAGTGGATGGAGCTGAGCTTAGCATCCGTATGTCACGGTCGAAGAGTCTTTATGGGGAATCATCTTTTCTCCACCGGGGCAATGCTTTGGAAGGCAAAGCCATTGGAGAAAAAGGATAAGGTCATGACCGGAGATTATCATCCATATTATTGGGGAATCCGTGCATTCCACCAGGGGAAAAAGGATGTGTTCGTACCGATCATTCAGCCGGGAAGCCTGTGGTTTCATACAGAAGGAAGGATTGATGTCCTGATGGATGAGTGTGAAGAACTGGAAATTGAAGGAATGCATTCCATCAGTCGTCAGGAGATGAAGCTTACGATGCCGTTAGGACTTAGGCAGGAGCATCCAACACGGACATCCAAGTATCGAATTACAATGCGATGTACCGGTACCAAAGGGATGGTAGCGGCTGTTTATGATATTGGATTTGGTGCCAGCAGAAAGGGCACTGGACTGATTTATCAGGAAGAATTTAAACTGCCATAAGAGGTGTAAGGATATGGGACAGATAATTTTATGTGAGACGAAAGAGGCGGAGAGAACCTATGAATTTACCTCTTTCCATCAGACAATTTCAACATATGAGGAATTATGCTTTTGCATTCGGGAACATTTCCTGTTTTTTGTGGAAGAAGGAATTTCTAAGGAGCTATTACAGTGGATTGCCAATGATCTTGAAATTCGGGATTTGGAACAGGAGTGGGCGAAGCTTTCCACGCCGCGGGAAAAATTTCAGAAACTGATCTCCTGCAGAAATTATTTTCTTCCGCAGGAAATCAGCGTATTGATGAAAAAGTACGATCGCTATGAGCGAATGACGGATTCTGAACGAAAGGTTCGCTTGGGAGATGAATATTTAAAGCAAAAGCGGTATGAAAAAGCGCTGAAGCAATATCGTATGTCTGATACCAGGGAAGAGGACGGAAGAACGCTTTATAATATGGCAGTCTGTTATGCACACCAATGGGATTTTGAAACAGCAAAGGGTTTATTTTTTAAATCCTATCAACTGACGAAGAGAAAAAGGGCACTGGAGGCTTATTTTTCCATCCTGATGTTTCAGGGGGAGTTTGCATCGGTAAAGATTATGGCAGGAACGGATTATCCAGCCTTTATGAAGAAGTGGGAGACATGGAAGCAGCAGTGGAAACAGCATTCGTTAGAGCAGAAGAAAACGGAAAACAATCAATATAAAAAGCAAAAGCTGAAACAATGGAAAAGAGAGTACCGCAAGGAGATGGAATAATGGATAAGAAACAGCGATTGATGAAATTATATGAGGCTGAGATCCAGAAAATATCCGAAATCAGAGAGGATATGGATTCCCTGGCTGAGATGTCAGATGATCAGCTGATTGTTCTGGTGGAAAAGGCAGGAAAATGCAGCAGGATTCAACAAAAGGCATGGGAGCAGATATGTGGAAATGACATTGCAAGGAAGGATGTCAGCACCATCTTAGAGAATCGCAGTGAGATGGAAACAGATTTGGATCATATGAAACAGCTGGAGATGGAGACGGATATTCTGACCAAAGAG
>OBLI01004284.1_pt1 | contig 10308 bp, 21 predicted proteins | sample 1519701 | NCBI WGS metagenome assembly OBLI01 (sample SAMEA3663005, study PRJEB22513) | pig gut metagenome | biome: pig gut; feature: pig-associated habitat; material: faeces | place: France | collected 2012 | reverse complement strand
AAGATTATTTGCAAGAATATTTTAAAGAAAAGGAATTTGGGTATAGTATAAAATAATATTAAATATTTAATGTATGGGATGCTTCTTCCTGTCAAAGATGAAGAAGAAATAATTTTTCGATTAACCAATTTACCAAGTTTACAAAGATATTGTTATGATAATAATGACAATATCACTTCAAATGAAAAATATCCAATAGTAGATTTTAGTTAGAATATCGAACTTGCGGATGTAGAAGAATTTATATATAAATTAGGAGATTTGGTTATAGAACAAGCAGAGAAATGTAAGGAGTAATATTATGTATCGTATTATTGATAGCCGAGGAACTGGTAAAACAAGTCGTTTAATGCTTTTGGCAAAGGAGACAAATTCAGCGATTGCATGTATGAATCCAAGTGCAATGAGACAAAAAGCATATGCCTATGGAATTACAGGTATTAATTTTATTAGTTATAGCGAATTATTTAATGGAGAATACGAAGGTAATGTTATGATAGATGAATTAGAACTTTTTATTCAAAATTACATTGATTGTAAATTAACTGGATATACTTTAACAAATGAGGATTAAAAAATGACAAAAGCAGATAAATATATGTACTATAATATTAAACAAATTTTAGAATATGGATATAAGGATGAAAATCCTCGTCCGCATTATGCAGATGGAACTCCTGCGCACACTCTTTCAGTAAATCATGTTGTGAGAACTTATGATCTTTCTGCTGGAGAATTTCCTATTTGTACATTACGTCCAATAGCTTGGAAAACTGGTATTAAAGAAATTTTTACTATTTATCAAAAGCCAACTAATAACTTAGAGCAAATGCATGATATGGGCGTTAATTGGTGGGATGATTGGGATATTGGCAATGGAACAATTGGACAAAGATATGGCGCAACTGTCAGTCGATATGATTTAATTAATAATTTAATTAAAGATATTCAAAAAGACCCATATGGGCGCCGCAAGGTTGTTTCTCTTTGGTAGGAAACTGATTTACATGAGACTGCAGGACTTGCTCCTTGCGCGTTTCTCACTATTTGGAATGTTCGTGGTAAATATCTTGATATGGCAATGATTCAACGTAGTGGAGATATGCTCACTGCTTCTGGTGCAGGTGGAATTAACGAAATTCAATATGCTACTTTGCTAATGATGATTGCTCGTCATACTGGATATAAACCAGGCGTTTTTACTCATTTTATAGCTAACGAACAAATTTATGATCGTCATATGGATGCTGCTAATGAAATGCTTAAGCGATATAAAGAACTTAAGCAAAAAGAATCTGATGAAACTCTTGTTGAAAATTATTGGGAGATTGATAATTAATGATAATAAAACTAATTTTTATGATTTTACTATTGATGATTTCTTTATGGTAAATTATAACCCAATTAAACCTCAATTAAAATTGGAGTTAGGTATATGATTTCTGCTATTGTTGCTGTTGATGAAAATTGGGGAATTGGTTTTAATGGCGAACTATTAGAAAAAATTCCTGAAGATATGAAATATTTTAAAGACCTTACTATTGGTAATAAAGATAATGTTGTTGTAATGGGAAAGAAAACTTTTAATAGTATTTAGAGTTATCTCCCTTATCGAGCAAATATCATTATTTCTCATTCTGGTTTTAATGGAGCAAAATTTGATAAAAGAGAATACATGAGTGACTATAATAATGGTTTTCCCATAGTATTTACAACTTTAAATGCATTTAAAGAAAGAATAGAATTTTATAAAACCTCTTATACGGATATTTTTATTATCGGTGGAGGCCAAATTTATAAAGAGCTTTTACCTTTTTGTGAACGTATATATATAACAAAAATTTTTAAATCTCATAATAATGTAGATACTTATTTTCCAACGCTAGAACAAAAAGAATGGGAAATAACTCATCAAAGTGAGATTTTAACTTTTAATGATTTATAGTATCAATTTTTAACTTATGATAGAATTAATTGATTTTAATTAAAAATTTTGATATAATAATTATATAAAAGTTAAAGAAAGTGAGTTATATAAATAATAATGAGTAAAAAGCAAGAATTTATTAAGTATGTTAAAGAATTACAGTCATATTGTGATGCTTATTCCACGATTGAAATGAATGATGAAGCACGTCTTTATTGGGAAGCTTTTTGTGGGAATGATGATGTTGAAAAACCAATGTTTACTGATAATGGTAAATTGATTTTAAAATATCTCCAAGATAATGTCCAAGAGACAATGTGGAAAGCAAGAGATGTAGCTGAAGGTTTGTTTATTAGTTCGAGAGCTGTGTCTGGTGCAATGAGAAAACTTGTATCTGATGGTTATATTGAAAAAATGGGGCAAGATCCAGTTATTTATTCTTTGACAGAAAAAGGAAAAAATATTAAAATTGAAGATTAATTAAGTGTGGGTCAAATTAATTAAAAATATAATTAACAAAACTCATAATATTATGAGAGGAGTTGATTAAATTGACTTGCGGTATTTATAAAATTGAAAATATTTTAAACGGTAAAATTTATATTGGTCAAAGTATTGAAATTGAAAGACGTTGGCAAAAACATTTAAATGCCAATGATGATTTTCTTATCCATAAAGCAATTAAAAAATATGGGAAAGAAAATTTTAGATTTTCAATTATTGAAGAATGTGATGCTTCTTTATTAAATGAAAAAGAATGTTATTGGATTAATTTTTATAATTCTATTATACCAAATGGATATAATATGATTCAAGGTGGTAGTAATGGAATGGGTTTATCAAGAGGGATAAAAGTAATTCAATATTCTTTAAATGGTGATTATATAGCAGAATATGATTCTGCAAATCAAGCTAGTCTTATAACTGGTATTGACCATTGGAGTATTTGTGCTTGTTGTCGAAAAGAATATAAACACGCAGGACATTATCAATGGAGATATATTGATGATAAAGAAGAAGTTATTCCATTATCAATAAGAACTAATTTTATTGTTTTACAAATAGATAAAAATAATAATGAGATTATAGCTGAATTTCCTTCTATTAAAGAAGCATCTTTAAAAACAGGTATTGCTTCTTCTACGATTTGCAATGTCTGTAAAGGAAAAGGAAAAACAGCAGGTGGCTTTAAATGGCAATATAAATATAATAATTAATAAATTAAATTTGATAATAAAAATAAGGAGAAAATAAATAATTATGATGAAATTAAAAAATGAATGCCACATTGAAGGATATTTATATGAGCATGCTCTTGAAAAGAAAGTTTCAGGAGAGAAGTCTAAAAATCCTGGAACAGAATTTATTAGTGGTACAGTCAGTATTGCTACTGATGAAGATATTTTAAATATTGTACCTGTTCATTTTACATATGTAACAGCTTTAACTAGCTCTGGTAAGCCTAATGCTACTTTTGCTACATTATCTAACATCATTGATGGTACTTATGATACTGTTATGAACGGTGGTAAGGATAATGCAGCGAAAATTCGTATTGATTCTGCTATTGGTCTAAATGAATTCTACTCTGATCGTAGTGGTAAAGAGGAATTAGTTAGTGCTAAGCGTAATGAAGGTGGTTTTGTTCATCTTGTAACTGATGGACTAGCAGATGATTAGCGTAATCGTAACACTTTTAAGTGTGATATGTTGATCACAAATGTGCGTCATATTGAAGCTGATGAAGAGAGAAGTCTTCCAGAAAAGGCAATTATCAAAGGTGCTATTTTTGATTTCCGTAAGTCTTTACTTCCTGTTGAATTTACTGCTGTAAATCCAGGTGCTATTAGTTATTTTGAAGGTCTTGATGCTTCTAACTCTAATCCTGTGTTTACTTAGATTTGGGGCCGTCAAGTCTCTGAAACCATTGTAAGAACTATTACTGAGGAATCTGCTTTTGGTGAAGCGCATGTTCGTGAAGTAAGAACTCCTCATAAGGATTGGGTCATTACTGGTGCTCGTCCTGAGCCTTATGTATGGGATGATGAATCTACTCTAACTGCTGCTGAAGTAAATGAAGCAGGTAAGGCTCGTGAAATTATGCTTGCTACACTTAAGCAGAGACAAGATGAATATAAGGCTTCTAAAGGGATTGCCCCTGTAAAAACAATTAATACTCCAGCCAATGGTAATTTTAACTTCTAAGATAGAGAGGTAATATAAAATGGCAATTGATTTATTAAATTTGACCCCTCATAAAGTTTCTCGTGATTTAAGTGGTTATATCACCTATATTTATGGTGCTCCTAAGTGCGGCAAGACTACTCTTGCCTCACAAATGGATAAGCCACTATTACTTGCCTTTGAGCCTGGTTATCATGCTCTTCCTGGCGTAATGGCACAAGATGTTACCTCTTGGGCAGAAATGAAGCAAGTTTATCGTCAGTTAAAAGATCCTCGTGTTTAGGAAATGTATCGTTGTGTTATTGTTGATACTATTGATATTGCCGCAGACCGTTGTAAGAAGTATATTTGTAATCAGAATGGAATCGAAGATTTAGGAGACCTTGGCTATGGTAAAGGTTGGACTAAGTTCAAGGAAGAATTTAACGAAGTTTTCCGTGGCTTGACTCAGTTAGGATATGCGGTATTCTTTATCGGGCATGAAAAACTCGAAGTAGTAGATAATCCCGATGGTACTAAAACTACTAAAATTCGTCCTCAATTAAGTAATTCTACCAAGACTGTTATTGCTGGTATGGCTGATATTTATGGTTATGCTCATCAAAAGGCAGCTGGTGAAATGTCTGTACTAACTTTGCGTGATGGCTCTGGAATTATTGAATGCGGATGCCGTTTTAAATATATGCCTTTGGAAATTGTTATGAGTTATAAAAATCTTGTTAACGCTTTAAATGAAGCTATTGACCAGGAAGCTCAAGAAACTAACAATATGTATGTTACCGATGAACGTATTGTTGCTCCATCTGAAGTGACTTATGATTATGATGCTTTAATGGATGAATTCCAAAGCATTGTTGGAACTCTTATGAATAAAGGAACAACTAATGGACCTAAGATCACTGCTATTGTTGAAAAGTATCTTGGAAAGGGAAAGAAAGTTAGTGATACTACTTCTGACTAGGCTGAATTTGTATCTTTAATCATTAGCGATCTAAAAGATGAATTTAAAATTTAATAAATCAACCCGAAGTAAAAATGCTTCGGGTATAATTATTATATATTATAATTGTTTTAAAGAAAGGAGTATTAAGATGGCTCATAGAGTTAAATGTTATTATTGTGGAAAGACTTTTGATAGAGATAAATTACCTTATGTATAGGTTTCTGCAAAAAGATATGCCCATCAAGAATGCTCTTTAACAGAGGAAGAAAAAAGAAATAAAGAAGAACAAGATAAATATGATTTAGAAAATTATATAATGCAATTATTTAAAACTGATTATATTGATGCTAGAATACATAAATAGATTAAATAGTATAGAGAAGAATATAATTATACTTATTCAGGCATTAGAAAAGCTTTAGTCTATTTTTTTGAAATAAAAGGAAACTCAGTTGAAAAAGCAAATGGAGGAATAGGTATTGTTCCATATGTTTATTAGCAGGCATACAATTACTATTTAGCTCTTTGGTAGGCTCAACAAAAAAATCAAGATAAAGTAATAATAGATTATATTCCAAAAGTAAAAGAAATTACTATACCAAAACCGCAAAGAAAAATAAAAAAATAGAATTTATTTACTTTTCTGGATGAAGAGAAGGAGAGCGGGTAATGTCATCAAAATATAATGATCCCACAGCAACAATGTAGGTTATTGGCTGTGTATTTAATAATCCAGGGATTTTAGATATAACTGATAAATACACAATAAGAGATGAAGATTTTGTTGATTAGTTTCATAGAGTTGTATTTGGAGCTATATATAAACTACATGAACTTGGAGCAAAATCAATATCATTAAATAATATCATGGATTTCTTATCAGAAAGACCGAAAAGCGAAGCTATTTATAAACAAAATAAAGGCGATGAATGGTTACAGAAAATATCAAGTATTGCTACACAATCTACTTTTGATTATTATTATGGTAGATTAAAAAAGTTTTCTTTATTAAGAGCTTATGATAATTGCGGAATTGATGTAAGTGATATTTATGATATTGATAATATATTAGATTCAAAAAAGAAACAATTACAAGAAGATTTATTAGATAATTCAACTCTGGAATAGATTGCTAATAAAGTTGATGAAAAAATAGATAGTATAAGATTATCTTATGTAGATAATGAGATAGATGAAGCTCAATAGGCCGCTAAAGGGATAAGATCTTTAGTTGATCAATTTAAATAGCATCCAGAAGTAGGAGTTCCATTATATGGACCTTTAATTAATACTGTTACTCGTGGAGCAAGATTAAAAAAATTCTATCTGCGTTCTGCGGGCACAGGCATTGGTAAAACAAGATCTATGATAGCAGATGCTTGCTATATATCTTGTAGTAAAATATATGATGAAAATTTTGGATGGATTAAATGCGGTACACAAGAACCTGTATTATTTGTTACTACAGAACAAGAATTAGAAGAAATTCAAACTATGATGTTAGCTTTTCTATCTAATGTTAATGAAGAACATATACTAAATGGAGAATATCTAGAAGGAGAAGAAAAAAGAATTGATGAAGCTATTAAAATTCTTGAAGAAGCTCCTTTATATGTAGAAGAACTTCCAGATTTTTCATTATAGGATGTAGAAAATGTAATTAAGAAAAATATCAGAGATCATGATGTTAAATATGTATTTTAGGATTATATTCATACAAGTATGAAAATTTTAGAAGAAATAACTAAACGTTCTGGCGGTATTAAATTAAGAGAAGATAATGTATTATTTATGTTATCAACTCGATTAAAAGATTTATGTAATAAATATGGTATATTCATTATGTCAGCAACTTAGTTAAATGGTGATTGGAAAGATGCTAAAATCCCTGATTAGAATTTATTACGAGGAGCAAAGGCAATTGCTGATAAAATAGATTATGGAGCAATTTTATTAAATACGACAGATGAAGATTTAATAGCTTTAGAAAAAATATTATCAACTACTATGTTTAGTAAGCCTACGATAAAAATGTCTATATATAAAAATAGAAGAGGGAGATATAAAGGCGTTATTCTATGGTGTAAAGCAGATTTAGGAACCTGTAGAATTTAGCCAATGTTTTGTACTTCATATGATTATGAAATGATAAATATTGATGATATTAGGATCAGAGTAGATGAAGAAAGCGCCTTTTAAACGTGGATTACGAGTAAAATGTAATTTACTAGAAGATGCTTGGATAGATAAGAATAAAGAAATGGAGAATATTATTATGGGTAATTTTGTTAAGAGAACTAATAAAAATAATGATTATGGTACTAAAAATCCAGAAGCAGGAGTTAAGGCTCCTGAAGTGTGTGCGGGAATTGTTGAATATAAAATGTCTAAATTAATGGCAGATGAAATTATTAAGGCTTCAAAAAGTAAGCGCCGTCCGCAAGAAATTTTATGTGATTATGTAAATACTCAATGTGGATTACAAGGATACTGTGTAAAGGTATTAGTTGAACTATAATGCTTATTTTTGACAAAAACGAAATAAAAGATTCGCTTTCTATTGAAAATATATTTGAATTATTAACCGATTTTGGTGGAGAACCAGAGTATTCTAATTTTGGAATACTCTGTTCTACCATTTGTCATAATCCCCCCGGTGAAGGCAGTAGAAAATTATATTATTACAGTAATAGTAATTTATTTAGATGTTATACAGATTGCGATAGATATTTCGATATTTTTGAATTAGTTATTAAAGTTGCTAAAATTCAATGGGATAAAGATTTTAATTTAAATGATTCTATTAAATGGATAGCTTAGAAATTTAATATATCTGGTGAAACCATTGAAGAAGATGAATATAAAACATTAGAAGATTGGAAAATTTTTAATAACTATGATAGAATTTAGCAAGTAGAAACAAAAAATAAAGATATTATATTAAAAGAGTATAATCCAATTATACTTACAAGATTTAATTATAATGTAAAAATTAAACCTTGGCTAGATGAAGGAATTAGCCAAGATATATTAAATAAATCAATTATAGGATTTTATCCAGGAGGAGACTAGATTACTATACCTCATTTTGATGAAAATAATAGACTGATTGGTGTGCGCGGCCGCACGCTTATTAAAGAGACAAGTGAAGTATATGGTAAATATATGCCTTTAAAAATAAATAATCAATTTTATACTCATCCTCTTGGAATGAATTTATATAATTTTAATAATAGTAAAGAAAATATAAAAAGAATGAAAAAAGCAATAATATTTGAGGGAGAAAAGTCTCCTTTATTATATCGTTCTTATTTTGGTATTGAAAATGATATAACTGTAGCCTGTTGTGGTAGTAGTTTATCTTCATATCAAATGTAGTTATTAATAAAAAATGATGTTGAAGAAATTATTATTGCTTTTGATAGATAGTTTTAGGAAATCAATGATAAAGAATTTTAGAGATTAAAAAGAAAATTATTATAGATAGGTAGTAAATATAAAAGTTATGTCAATATCTCTTTTATATTTGATAAAAACATGATTACTGATTATAAAGATAGTCCTATTGATAAAGGACCAGATAATTTTCTTTAGTTATTTAAAGAGAGAATTATATATTAAAGGAGGAAGGCTATGAATGGAATATAAACTAATTTCAGAAAAAAATGATAATCTTTCCGTCATATAGCAAGTTCTTATTAATAGAGGTATTGCTTTAAAAGATATAGACCATTATTTAAATACGACAGAAAATGATAATTTAGATCCATTCCTTATATAGAGAATTAAAGATGGAGTAATGATTCTTATAAAACATATTAATAATAATGATAAAATTTTATTATAGGTTGATAGTGATTGTGATGGTTATACTTCATCTTCTTTATTACTAAATTATTTATATTAGTTATTTCCATATTATGTATAGAATAATATTTTATATAGATTTCATTCTGGTAAAGAACATGGCATAATAGTATCAACAATACCAGAAGATGTAAAATTAGTTATTGCTCCAGATTCAAGTTCGAATGACTATGAATAGCATAAAGAACTATCAGAAAAAGGAATCGATGTATTAGTAATAGACCATCATGAAGCCGAAAAAGTTAGTGAATATGCTTGTGTAATAAATAATTAGTTATGTGATTACCCTACTAAATCTTTATCAGGTGTTGGGATGGTTTACAAATTTTGTTAGTTAATTGATAGATTGCTTGGTAAAAATATAATAGATAATTACTTAGATTTAGTTTCTCTTGGTATGATTGCTGACATGATGGATTTAAGAGATTTTGAAACTAAATATTTAATTAATTGTGGAATATCTAATATTAGAAATCCTTTTTTAAAAGGAATGATTGAAAAAAACTCTTATTCTATTGGTAATGATATAACTCCTATGGGTATAGCATTTTATGTTGCTCCATATGTAAATGCCACTATTAGAATGGGTAGTCTAGAAGAAAAATAGATTATGTTTAAATCTATGTTAGAATATGAGGCTTATAATAAAGTACCTTCTACAAAAAGAGGGTGTAAAGGACAAGAAGAATTTATTGTAGAATAGGCTGTTCGCAGTTGTTCTAACATAAAAAGCAGTGTAATAATTGACCCAGGTGCAGATGAAGAAATTATTGAAAATTTAATTAAAAACAATAATTTATTAGAAAATAAAATCCTTTTAATACAAATTCCAAAAGAAGCAAATATAGAAAAAACTTTAACTGGTTTAATTGCGAATCAATTAATGAGTAAATATCAAAGACCAGTATTATTATTAAATGAAACTGAGTAGGATAATAAAATTTGTTGGGAAGGCTCCGCAAGAGGATATGAAAAATCAAGTCTAAAAGATTTTAGATAGTTCTGTTTAGATAGTAAATGTATCTTATATGCGGAAGGCCATTCAAATGCTTTTGGCTTTGGAGTAGAAGATAGTAAAGTAAAAAATTTTACATTATATTGTAATACTACTTTAAAGGATTTTTCTTTTTCACCTTGTTATTTTGTTGATTTTATTTTTGATGTTAATAATTTTAATTAGAAAGACATACTTGACATTGCTGAATTAAAATCATTATGGGAGCAAGGAGTTGAAGAACCTTATATTGCTTTAACTAATATAAAGGTAACAAAAAATAATATTTATTTAATGTCCCCTGATAAAAATCCAACTCTAAAAATAGTATTATCAGATGGAACATCTTTAATAAAATTTAAATCTAATGAGGAAGAATTTAATAAATTAAAA
>OBLI01004283.1_pt1 | contig 10309 bp, 7 predicted proteins | sample 1519701 | NCBI WGS metagenome assembly OBLI01 (sample SAMEA3663005, study PRJEB22513) | pig gut metagenome | biome: pig gut; feature: pig-associated habitat; material: faeces | place: France | collected 2012 | reverse complement strand
GCCAACTATCCAGATGATGTCGCCTTTCTGGAAGGTGTAGGAAGGCGAAATTTTGGTGAGACTCTCCAAGCCTTCTTCCAGTCCGACAACCATACAGTCGTATTTGTCACGGATTCCGCTTTCGCCCAAGGTCTTGCCGCAGAACTCACTCTTTCCACTGATTACCAGCTGGCGAAGCTTCATCTCTCTTTTCTCTATATCCAAGTCCTCGGGTACAAGTTCAGTCTGCAGGGCGTTGTTGAACTTCTGTGTCTGTTCGTCATTGCCGATGATCTGCAGTTTGTCGCAGGGGAATATAGTGGTGTCGCCGTTGGGGATGTTGATTCTTCTTGATCCGCGATAGATGCTGCTCATGTCGATGCCGAAGCGCTGACGCAGGTTGAGTTCTCTCAGTGTGTGTCCGCACCAGGTAGAGTCTTCAGGCACCTCAAACTCGCTGATGTGGATGTCTCGGTCGAGCAGATGTCCCTCGTAGAGAGGCCGTTTGGTGCCCTTCACCTGTGCCTCGATGTCGCGTGAGCGAAGGTTGCGGATGAACAGACGCTCCATCTTGATGCTTCGTTTCTTCGTTCTTCTGGAAACGATGATGAGCAATACCGCCACAATACCGATGCTGATCATCAGCGCATCGGTAAACCGGCTCAGGAAGTTGCAGATATAGAAGATAAAGCCCAGGGCTATCATAAACCTCACCACGATGGTGGAGAGGAGCGGTATGCGGTTGATGCTGCTCTCCACCCACAGTCGTTTCCACTCGTTGCTGTGGTTTTTCTTCATCACGATGGCACGCAGGAAGGGTGCTATGAAGATGACGGTGAGCACGCCCGTGATGGCATTGGCGTACCAGTGGAGTCGCCAGCCTGGCAGCAGGTTGCGCATTAAGGGAAGTACGAACGTGAACATCAAGGCTATGACAGCCGCACTCAGGATGGAGTAGGCCACGGTGTTGACAGTCATCTGTCTGAGGAGCGCCTTCCATTTGCTCTGTTGTGTGGTGGATGGGCGGTTGGTCGCCAGATGGTTGAGTGCTGTGATCAACTTGTTGGGCAGATGCTTCTCCATGACCTGGTAACTTGGCGTGGCAAGGCGTATCATATAAGGTGTAAGGAAGGTGGTGATGACCGAAACCGCCACGACCACAGGATACAGGAACTTGCTGATGACGCCCAAAGACAATCCCAACGAGGCGATGATGAACGAGAACTCGCCTATCTGAGCCATGGAGAAGCCGCATCGCATGGCCGACTTGAGCGACTCACCGCCCAGCATGAAACCAAAGGTTCCCAATACAGCCTGACCTATCAGGATGGTGAGCACGAGGGCAAGGATAGGCAGGGCATAGTCGACCAGAATCTGTGGATCAACCAGCATACCCACCGACACAAAGAAGATGGCTCCGAAGAGGTTTTTAACAGGCTCTACCAGCTTGATGATTTTCTCTGCCTCAATGGTCTCGGCAAGGATGCTGCCCATGACGAAGGCACCGAAAGCACTGGAGAATCCCACCTTGGTGGACAGCACCGCCATGCCGCAGCAGAGTCCGAGGGACACGATGAGAAGCGTCTCGCTGTTGATGAGTTTGCGCACAGACCTGAGGAAGAGTGGGATGGCAAAGATGCCCACGATGAACCACAGGATGAGGAAGAAGACAATCTTGATGACCGACTCAAACATCTGTTCGCCGTCGGGCGTGCTTCCTCCTGCGATGGCCGAAAGCATCACCATCATGACAATGGCAAGAATGTCTTCCAGGATGAGCACACTCATCACCATACCGGCAAACTTCTGTTGCCGCAGTCCCATGTCGTCGAAGGCCTTATAGATGATGGTGGTGGAACTCATGGCAAGCATGCCTCCGAGGAAGATGCAGTCCATCTTGTTCCAGCCGAATCCATGACCCACGCTGATGCCCAGCATCATCATACAGAACACGATGACGACGGTGGAGATGATGGGCGATGCTCCCATCTTCACGATCTTCTTGAACGAGAAATCGAGTCCGAGCGAGAACAGGGTGAAGATGACGCCGATGTCTGCCCAGGTCTGAATGTCGTTGTCGTCGATCACTGACATGGTGTAGGGCATGTGGGGAGAGACCAGGAAACCTGCCACGATATAGCCTAACACAAGGGGTTGCTTGAGTTTCTTGAACAAGAGGGTAACAATTCCTGCTACCATCAGGATGAGTGCGAGGTCTTTTACGAGGAATGGAATTTCTGCCATGACTTTCTAATTTAACTTCTTTAACTTCCCCATTTGTGAAAGTTGAGTTACTTTCTAAAAGCAAAGGAGCTCATGAGCCAGAACCTGATATAGTGTTTAGGTTTTGTTGGCATCATGAAGCTCCTTTACTTCTTATGATTAGTCGTTGTATTCGGCTGTTATTTCTGCTATTTTGACGATGGTCTGAACTACTTTCTCCATGACCTGTATGCTGACGAATTCGTGAGGACCATGGAAGTTGACGCCACCGGCGAAGATGTTAGGACAGGGCAGACCTTTGAAACTGAGCTGTGCTCCGTCGGTTCCGCCACGGATAGGTTCCACGCGAGGAGGAACTCCGCTTTCCTGCATGGCTCTCAGCACGATGTCGATGACATGCATGTTGGGGTCTATCTTCTCCTTCATGTTGTAGTATTGGTCGTTGATCTCGGCCGTGCAGGTTCCCTCGCCGTATTTCTCGTTGAGTTTCTTGGCGCAGTCGGCAATGAATTTCTTGCGGTCTTCGAACTTGCTGCGGTCGTGGTCGCGGATGATGTAGCTGAGCTTGGCTTCCTCGCATCGGCTCTCGATGCCAATGAGGTGATAGAAACCCTGGTAGCCCTCGGTAGCCTCTGGCGTCTCGTCCTCGGGAATCATGTTCTGGAACTCTACGGCGAGTCGGCTGGCGTTCACCATCTTGCCCTTGGCATAACCTGTATGCACGCTCACGCCCTTGATCTTGATCTTGGCACCAGCAGCATTGAAGTTCTCGTATTCGAGGTCGCCCAAGTCGCCGCCGTCAACGGTGTAAGCCCAGTCGCAGGCAAACTTGTCTACATCGAAATGATGAGCTCCCATACCGATCTCCTCGTCAGGGTTGAAGCCTACACGTATGTCGCCGTGCTTGATTTCGTTGTGGTCGCGCAGATAGCACATCGCCTGTACGATTTCGGCAATACCAGCCTTGTCGTCGGCTCCCAGCAGAGTGGTGCCGTCTGTGACGATGATGTCTTCGCCCTTATGGGCTTTCAGCTCAGGGAACTTGCTCACACTTGATATGATGCCAGGGCTCAGTTCGATGTCGTTTCCATCATAGTTGCGTATGATTCTTGCCTTGACATCCTTGCCACTTGCATCAGGACTGGTGTCCATGTGTGAAATGAAGCCAATGGTAGGTGTTTCCTTCTTGGTATTGCCTTTCAGTGTGGCGTAGACGTAACCCATGTCGTCCATCTCCACATCACTGAGTCCTTCGTCCTCCAACTCCTTTTTCAGGTACTTGGCAAATTCCAACTGTTTCGAAGTGCTGGGCACACTGTCGGAGTCTTCGCTCGACTGTGTGTCGAATTTGGTGTAATTGATAAATCTTTCTACTAAGTCCATAATTTTGAAAATAGAACTTTCGCTGGGTTCAGAAGTTCTGGAGTTTAGACACTAACTTCTCTCACTTCCACCCTTGTGAAACTGCAGTTTTTTACTATAATTAGTGACTCCGCTGGGATTCAAACCCAGGACCTTCAGAACCGGAATCTGACGCTCTATTCAGCTAAGCTACGGAGCCCTTATATATAATAAGGTATAGGAAACGTGCTGTACGTTGGCATATACGTTTGCAAAAATACAGATTTTATTTGAATTGACCAAATTTTGAATGAATAAAGTGAGTACACGTTGCTTTCTTTCGTCATTTGGTGCGGTATGAGAGCCGAAAAGTCGGAAAAGTTAGTAAAAAGTGCATAAAGTCTATACAAAAAGAAAGGAAAATGGATAAAATGATTAACAAAATATAAAAATATTGTTCGGAATAGTTGCAGTATGATAATATTTTTGTATCTTTGCACAGAATTTTAAATACTAATGCAAAAAATGAGTAAGCTTATAAAGCCTATCGGTTATCAGGCATTGCTGGACATGCGTCAGACCGAGATGGGAATCAAGTTGATAAAAGAGTTCTTCCAGCAGAACTTGGCTACAGAGTTGCGTCTTCGTCGTGTGACAGCACCTCTCTTTGTGTTGAAAGGTTTAGGTATCAATGATGACCTCAACGGTGTGGAGCGTCCTGTAACCTTCCCCATCAAGGACTTGGGCGACGCCCAGGCTGAGGTGGTTCACTCGCTGGCTAAGTGGAAGCGCCTTACCTTGGCGGAGTATGAGATAGAACCTGGTTATGGCGTGTATACAGATATGAATGCCATCCGTGCCGACGAGGAGTTGGACAACCTTCACTCTCTCTATGTAGACCAGTGGGACTGGGAGGCAGTGATCGAGAAGAAAGACCGCACGTTGGCTTTCCTTCACGATGTGGTTCGTCGCATCTATGCTGCCATTTTGCGCACTGAGTATCTCACCTGTGAGCATTATCCACAGATTAAGCCTTTCCTGCCCAAAGAGATTCACTTTATTCATGCCCAGGAGTTGTTGGATATGTATCCTGACAAGACTCCCAAGGAGCGTGAGGATGCCATCTGCGAGAAGTATGGTGCCGTATTCATCGAGGGAATCGGTTGCAAGTTGAGCGATGGAAAGAAGCATGATGGCCGAGCTCCCGACTACGATGACTGGAGTACGGTGGCTGAGAATGGTTTGCCAGGTCTTAATGGCGATATTCTGATCTGGTATCCTGTATTGGGCAGAAGTTTCGAGTTGAGTTCCATGGGTATTCGTGTGGACAAGGAGAGTCTGTTGCGCCAGTTGAAGTTGGAAGGCAAGGAAGACCGCGAGAAACTCTATTTCCACAAGCAGTTGCTTGGCGGCAAGTTGCCATTGAGCATTGGTGGCGGTATCGGCCAGAGCCGTCTCTGTATGGTTCTGTTGCATAAAGCTCACATCGGCGAGATTCAGGCAAGTATATGGCCTGAGGAAATGCGCGAGGAATGTGAGAAAGCGGGAATGTCGCTGATTTAAGGAGATTTTTTTAAGGAGATTTTTTAAAGAGTTAAAGGAGTTAAGACAATAGCATTTGAGGAAATGTGTTGTCTTAACTCCTTAAACTCCCGATAAACCATCATGTCATCACCAGCTTCAGCGTATTGCAAAGCTTGTCCAAGGCAGGGTTTTCCTTTCTCATATTCTCCAGCACCTCTCTCTTGTTGAGAATCTTCTTGACTTCCTCTTTGTGAGAAAGTCGGTAGGAGATGACGATGTTGGTGTTGTGCAACCCCCGAACCAGTGTGTTTCTGATTCTGTTTTTAATGTTTTGCATGTCGTCGAGCAACAGTTGGTTGTCGGCGACAATTTCTATGTTGGGGCATTTCGTCAGCTTGGGCTTGATGGCCTGCATACGGTGCGACAGACCTATGAGTTCTTTGTTGTTCTGTGCCATGCGTACGCACATTCCCGTCCACTGATACTGCAGGGCGTCTTCGTTGAACTCGCATTGTTCGGAGTCATCAGTGCTTCTGATGGCTTTCACGTCGGCGGTAGGGTTCAACTGCTGTTTTACCATCTCCATGTTTTTCTTCAGGTTGCTGAAGGTCATGCCGATGGTTCCCAGTTTGACGGCGCCTTTGCTGATGGGTTTTACTTGATGTTTGTTATCGGCAGCCTCGTTGTTGGCTTCGTTTTCCGAAGCATGAAGGGGCTGGACAGCAGTCTGAGGAGTTTTTTCGTTGCTCTCCTCACCGTTGCCTTTAAGCTCAGCACCTGCACCCTGAATGGCAGGCTTCAGCTGGGCTATGATTTTCTGAAACAGGGATTTTAATCTATTGGGCGTACGCCCCGCACTCGGAATGTCTTTGTCCTCGGGCTGGGTGATTTGTCCGATCTCTATCAGTGTGAGCTCCACCAGCAGTCGTTTGTTTGAACTCTGTCGGTAGTTGATGTCACATTTGTTGGCTATCTGCAGCGCCTTATATAAGAATGGTGTAGGCGCCTTCTGAGCCTGTTGCTGATATTTGGCTTTCTGAGCCTCGCTGGTTTCCAATAGGGGAAGCGTCTTGGCATCTTTCGCCATCAGCACGTTACGTACATGCTGTGCCAGACCCTGTATCATGTTGCCGCCGTCGAATCCCTTGTCCAAGATGCCGTTCAGCAGGAGCATCATCTCCGACACGTTGTTCTCCAGTGCACAGTCTACCAGCTTGAAGTAATTGTCGCTGTCCAGCACGTTGAGGTCTTCTGTCACCTTCTGATAGGTCAGGTTGCCCTGGCAGAAACTCACCGCCTGGTCGAATATCGAGAGAGCGTCGCGCATACCTCCGTCAGCCTTTTCGGCTATTACTGCCAGCGCCTGCTCCTCGTAGCTGATGCCTTCCTTCTCTGCCACCATCTTGAGGTGGTTGATGGTGTTGGGCACGGTCATGCGCTCAAAATCGTATATCTGGCATCGGCTCAGGATGGTAGGCAGAATCTTGTGTTTCTCGGTGGTGGCGAGGATGAAGATGACGTGCTGTGGCGGCTCCTCCAGTGTCTTAAGGAAGGCATTGAAGGCAGCAGAGCTGAGCATGTGTACCTCGTCGATGATAAACACCTTGTACTTTCCGATCTGTGGCGGTATGTGCGTCTTCTCCATCAGCTCCTTGATGTGGTCCACACCATTGTTGCTGGCGGCATCGAGCTCAAAGATGTTGTACGACCGCTGTTCGTTGAACGACTTGCAGCTCTCGCACTCGTTGCATGCCTCGCCGTCCTCCTTGGGGTGCTCGCAGTTGATGGCCTTGGCGAAGATGCGTGCACAGGTGGTCTTTCCTACACCTCTTGGACCGCAGAACAGATAGGCATGAGCCAGCTTGCCGCTCTTCACGGCATTCTTGAGCGTTGTGGTCAGAGCGCTCTGTCCTACAACCGAATCAAAGGTCATCGGACGGTACTTTCTTGCAGAAACAATATATTCTTCCATTATTTTTTCTTAAATGATGATGCAAAGATAACAAAAAAATATTATCTTTGCAAACAAATTCATAAATTAATGAGCAGAAGATTGAGTATAATATGGAACTACCTCTCTCATTATAAGTATCTTATAGTGATTGTGGTGGGCGTGCTGGTGGTCGGTTTCATCGACGACAACAGCATCATGCAGCATATAAAATATAAAGTTCAGATCCATAACCTGCAGTTGGAGATAGACAAGTACACCACTCTCTATCAGAATGACATCCAGATGTGGCATGAGATGAACCATGGCGGCAGGGCTTACGAGCGGATAGCCCGTGAGCGCTATTTCATGAAGGCTGATGACGAGGATATTTTTGTGCTGAGTACAGATTTACCGAATAATGACAACGAACAAGACAATGAAACAACTGAATAAGATTCAAACATCTATTTTTATATTAGGAGGAGTGTTGATGGTGATAGGCGCAGGCTGCTTCGCCTTCGGTTATATGATTTATCCCCAGCTGACCCTTTACACCAGCTGGCTTTTTCTCTTGGGCACGGTAGCTTTCAGTGTGATGCAATCGATGCAACTCTATGAAGGCTCGTCGCAGGTGGTTCACCGTCTGAAGCGCATTCAGGCAGTGGCCGACATCTTCTTCGTGCTGTCGGGCATCTTGATGGTAGATACAGTCTATGCCTTTGCCCGCAACTGGTTTTCCAACTACGAGACCTATATCACCTATTTCTACAACAAGTGGGTGGTGTTTCTGTTGGTGGCTGCCCTCATCGAATTGTACACTACACACCGTATTTCGCATGAATTGAAAAAGGAAGAATGCAAATAAAACCTAAATACATGCAATATTCAATTAAATAGCATAAATTTTTTTTCGTACTTCAATTTAACATTGTACTTTTGTTAGCCGAAATAGAAACAGCTTATGAACAAGATATTTTACGCATTTATTTCCTTATTGGCGTTGACATCGTGTGCCAACAGTTACGACATAACCGGAACTTCCAATGTGAGCACGTTGGACGGACGTATGCTCTACCTGAAAGTTTTGAAGGACGCAGAGTTCAAGAGTGTCGACTCCTGTGACGTCGTTCACGGACAGTTCCATTTCGACGGCACACTTGATTCTGTAAGAATGGCCAATATCTTTATGGACGATGAGCCCGTGTTGCCCCTTGTCCTGGAGAGCGGAGCCATCACGGTCAAGCTTGACGATACACAGCAGGTGGTAAGCGGAAGCCCTCTCAACGACAAGTTGTTTGGTTTCTTCAAGAAATATCAGCAGCTGCAGAACCAGCAGCGCGAACTTGTACATAAGCACGACCAGGCCATCATGAACGGAAGCGACATGAACGTCGTGACCCGTCAGCTCACAGCTGAGGCCAACCGCCTGGCTGAACAGGAAGACAAGTTGGTGACTACTTTCGTGACCGACAACTTCGACAATGTGCTCGGAGCAGGCGTCTTCTTCCTCGTCACCATGGGCAATCAGTATCCCATGCTCACCCCATGGATAGAGGACATCATGAGCAAGGCCACCGACCATTTCAAGAACGACTCTTATGTAAAGGACTATTATCAGAAGGCTCAGGAGAACGAGCAGATCATGAACGGAACCCGCGATATGCAGCCCGGAGCTCCTGCCGTGTCAGCCCAGCCTGCGCCCGAAGCAGCGCCAGCGCCTACACCCAACGACCTGGCGCGTCCTACCATTCCAGAAAAAAAAGAATAAGCAGGTATGAAAACATTGATTAAAAATGGAACTATCGTCAACGAGGGAAAGACATTCCGAGGATACCTCGTTGTCGATGGCGAACAGATAACACATATTTATAATGGCGAAGAAGCACCTCGTGGCAGTTTCGACAAGACAGTCGATGCCTCGGGGTGTTTTGTTATGCCAGGAGTGATCGACGACCATGTGCATTTCCGTGAGCCCGGACTCACCGCCAAGGCCGACATCGAGAGTGAGAGCAGGGCCGCAGCCTTTGGCGGCGTCACCTCTTATTTCGACATGCCCAACACGGTGCCTCAGACCACTACTCTCGAAGCCCTGGCCGACAAGACGGCTCTCGGCAGCCAAAAAAGTCATGTCAACTATGCCTTCTTCTACGGCGCCACCAATGACAATGTGGAGAGTTTCTCCCAGTTGGACCGTCATCGCATTCCCGGTATCAAGCTCTTCATGGGCTCCAGCACTGGCAATATGCTTGTCGACAAGGCTGAGTCGCTGCGCCGCATCTTCCAGGCAGCTCACGATCTCGACTTGCCCTTGATGGCTCATTGCGAGGATACCGACATCATCAACAGCAATATGGCAGCCTTCAAGAAGCGGTATGGCGACGACCCCGCGGTGGAGTTTCATCCCGCGATACGCAGCGAACAGGCCTGCTATGAGAGTAGTCGTCTGGCTGTGCAGCTGGCCCATGAGTATGGCACTCGTCTGCATATCGCTCACGTCACAACGGCTCGCGAGCTCGACCTCTTTACGCCAGGTTCCTCGGTGACGGGTGAGGCTGTCATTGCCCACCTCTATTTCACCGAGGCGGATTATGCTACCAAGAAGGCGCTCATCAAGTGCAATCCTGCCATCAAGACCCTGTCTGACCGCACGGCATTGCGCAAGGCTCTGACTGACGGCAGAATCGCCACCATAGGTACCGACCATGCTCCCCATGAGTGGAAAGACAAGCAGGGAGGTTGCGCCAAGGCTGCCTCGGGCATGCCGATGGTTCAGTTCTCCTTGGTCACCATGCTCGAACTGGTAGATGAGGGCGTGCTTACCCTTGAGCGGATGGTAGAGCTGATGGCTCATCAGCCTGCTCGTCTCTTCGAAGTACAGAAGCGTGGTTTCCTGCGCGAGGGTTATCAGGCCGATATCGTCATCGTTCGTCCCCATGCTCCCTGGACACTGACTCGCGACCAGATTCAGAGTAAGTGCAGCTGGAGTCCTATGGAGGGCCACGAGTTCCAGTGGCGAGTGGAGCAGACCTTCTGTAATGGCCGTCTCGTCTACGACAAGGGTGCCTTCGATGCCTCTGTTAAGGGACAGCCCATTCTGTTCAGAAGTTAAATTCAGAAGCAAAATTCAGGAGGCGTTAAGAAGTTAATACAAATGCCTTGAGGGAATGTTTAATGTTTAAAGTTTAAAGAATGCACCCGCAGGTCCTCACATACGATATAGACGAAGTAGTACCCTACATCAACTGGCTTTATTTTTATCATGCCTGGGGCATGAGTGGTAAGCCTTTGGCCGAGAAACAGCGGCTGCGT
>OBLI01004278.1_pt1 | contig 10319 bp, 10 predicted proteins | sample 1519701 | NCBI WGS metagenome assembly OBLI01 (sample SAMEA3663005, study PRJEB22513) | pig gut metagenome | biome: pig gut; feature: pig-associated habitat; material: faeces | place: France | collected 2012 | reverse complement strand
AATGTATCCCGAGAAGTGAAATATGGGGAAACGGTATTCCAGCGCCATCATGTCAGTTTTCAGTCTTTGAATGAAATCTGTCAGGTCCTGCTGGGGTTCCGCCAGCTCCTTCGCGATTACGATGTCAAGGATGTCCGCGTCTTGTCGACGACGGCTATTTGTGAGGCCGATAATTTGATCAATGTCCTCGACCAGATCCATATCCGCACGGGCTTCGATGTCGAAGTCATCCATATGACCAAGGAAATCTACTACAAGTTCTTTGGCCTTTATTATAATGTATTGAAAGGGAACTTTAATTTTGCCGATAAGGCCGTTATGCTCCTGGATATCACGTCCGGCGGCGTCGGCTTGACGTGCTGGAAGTCGGACCGCCTCTTGTTCCAGCAGAATATCCATATCGGTTCCTTGCGCATTCTGGAAAATTTCACGGAAAAGCAGCGCAATGAATTGACGTTCCCGACGGCCGTGCGCGAATATATTTACGGGACCCTCTATCCGCTCTGGAAGGGCGTCCAGCGGTATGATATCAAGTACATCGTCTTGTCCGGCCGCGGGGCCAATCTGGTGTCGCGCCTCATGGGCAAGACCAGTGAGAACGGGTTGTTCCTGATTACGCCCGATGAGCTGCGCCAGTTTGTCTATTCTTTCAAAGGCGTCACGCCGTTCAAGCTCATGCAGCGCTTCGGCCTGTCCCAGAACCTGGCCAATGTCATCATGCCGACGATCCTCTTGTATTATGAACTGCTGCGCATCGTCGACATCGACATGCTGGTCGTCATGCCGACGACCTTCACCGAAGGCTATACCATGTACTATGTAGCCGATAAGACCCATAATGATTATATGGCCCATCTCCAGGGCCTGCTCCTGGACATGATGCGCCGCATGGCCAAGAAGTATTTGTCCGACTCCGCCCATTCCGCCCGCATCGAAGAATACGGCAACGTCCTCTTCCAGGCGCTGTACCAGTTTATCGGCCTCGATTACAGTTATAATTATCTGCTCCGCCTGGCCGCTATCTTCCACGAAACGGGGAAATTCATCAATATCCGCAAGCATAATCTTTGTACGTACAACCTCATCATGGAAACGGACCTCTTCGGCCTGGCTGACGATGAAAAGGAAATCCTGGCGGCCGTCCTCTACTATGCCTTCGACGGCACCCTGCAGGAGGCATCACCGGTCTACCATGCCCTGACGCCGCGTCAGAAGGTCATTACGGCCAAACTGACGGCTATTTTCCGCCTGGCCGATTCCCTGGATAAGAGCCATTTGGGGAAAATCAGCGCCATCCGGGCTGAGCTCAAGGACGACCGACTCGTCGTCTCCTATACGGCAGAAGCCGATATTTCCCTGGAACGCTGGACATATCTGAAAATGGCCGTCGACTTTGCCGAAGTCTTTGGTATTTCAACGGAATTAGTGAAAGGATAGGATAATCATGGCAGATTTTACGAGTAGTCAATATTTTTTAAATCGTGAATGTACATGGGTCAAATTCAATGAACGGGTCCTGCGCGAAGCCATCGTCCCGTCCAATCCACTGCTGGAACAGCTGAACTTCGTCGCCATTGCCGCGTCGAACCTGGATGAATTTTTCATGATCCGCGTGGCCGGCGTCAAGCACCTCGTCGAAAGCGGCGTCAAGCACATCGATATCGCCGGCATGACGCCGCAGGAACAGTTCGATGCCATCCAGAAAATGGTCCATAAACTGGTCGACGACCAGTACCGCTATTATGGCGACATCCAGCAGAAACTGCAAGCCCACGGCCTGCATTTCATTCGTGTCGACGCTCTCGATGATGACCAGCGGCTGTGGCTGGAAAGCTTTTTTGAACGGGAAATCTATCCCGTCGTCACGCCCATGGCTGTCGATTCCAGCCATCCTTTTCCGTTCCTGGCCAGTCTGAACCTGAACCTGGCCGTCCTCTTGCGCCGCAAGCAGGGGGACCGTTCCGTCAAGACGGCTATCCTGCCGGTCCCGACATCGGTCATCGACCGCATCATCAAGGTCCCGGACAGCGTTTCCCCGGCCGGAAAACAGCATGACGGCCAGCAGTTCCTCTTCCTGGAAGATGTCATCGCCGCCTATGCGGAACGCTTCTTCCTGGGCTGCGACATCTTGGAAGTCGCACCGTTCCGCATCACCCGCGACGCTGACCTGGATATCGACGACGATGCCGAGGACCTTTTGATGGAAGTGGAAAAGAGCTTGAAGAAGCGCCGCAAAGGGGCGGCTGTCCGCCTGGAACTGGCGTCGACGGCGAGCCGCATGATCCGCGACTTCCTGCGTGACGAATTGCAGCTCGAAGAACGGGATGTATATGCCATCCCCGGTCCTCTGGACTGCAAGGTCTTTTTCTCCTTCGTCGGCATCGACGGCTATGATGACCTGCGCTATCCGCCGGTGACGCCGCAGCCGTCGTCGGAACTGGCTGCCATCGACGCGCCCGATTTCTGGTCGGCCATTGCCGAACGGGACGTCATGGTCCATCATCCTTACGAAACCTTTGAAACGGTGGAACACTTCATCCAGCTGGCGGCGACAGACCCGGATGTCCTGGCCATCAAGCAGACTTTGTACCGCGTCAGCAGCAAGTCGCCGATCATCGCGGCCCTGGCCCAGGCGGCAGAAAATGGCAAGCAGGTCACGGTCCTCATGGAAGTCAAGGCCCGTTTCGATGAAGAAAATAATATCCACATGGCCCGCAAGCTGGAAAAAGCCGGCTGCCATGTCATTTACGGCATCATGGGCCTCAAGACCCACTCCAAGATTACCCTCGTCGTCCGCCGTGAAGAAGATGGCATCCGCCGTTACGTCCACCTGGCGACGGGCAACTACAACGGCAAGACGGCCCGTATCTATACGGATGTCGGCATCTTGACGGCCAATACCCTCATCGGCGTCGATGCGTCGGCTTTCTTCAATCTCCTGTCGGGTTATTCCGATCCGCCTCAGTGGAATAAACTGGCCGTCGCGCCGCTCAATCTGAGGGAAACGATTTATCAGGAGATCGACCAGGAAATCGCCCAGGCCAAGGCCGGCAAGAAAGCCCTCATCGTGGCCAAGATGAATTCTCTCCTCGATAAATACGTCATTGCCAAGCTCTATGAAGCGTCGGCAGCCGGCGTCAAGATCCGCCTCATCGTCCGCGGCATCTGCGTCATCCGTCCGGGTCTGCCCGGCATCAGCGAAAACATCGAAGTCCACAGCATCGTCGGCCGCTTCCTGGAACACAGCCGCCTGTTCTACTTCTATAACGGCGGCAAGGAAGACGTCTTCATTTCGTCGGCTGACTGGATGCCGCGCAACCTCAATGAACGCGTCGAATTGATGACGCCCGTCGAATTTCCGCCGCATAAAGAACGGATCAAGCGCATCCTGAAAGTATATTTCGACGACAATGTCAAGGCCTATGCCATGAACAGCGACGGTTCGTACCGCTACCTGGCAGACGAACGCCAGGGCAAGCCTGTCAACGCCCAGGATACATGCCAGCGCCAGGCTGAACGGCTGGCATCGGAACGGAAGAAGGCGGCACGCCAGTTCCGCAAGGTCGTCCTGCGTCCACGTCCTGCTGAAGAAGACAAGTAAATTGACAAGCCTGCCGGTCTTTGCTAAAATGAAAAGAAAAGCTTTAGGAGGCATGGCATGGACTGGAAACGATTCAGTATGACTGGATTCAAGAATAAACGACCGATTACACGCATGTACGCCACGATGATCGCCTTATTGGTCATCGTGTCTTTAACGGGCTTCATCGACCGGGGGAAATCAGTGACCCTCGTCGCCGACGGCACGACCCGCCAGGTATATACTCACGCCGTCAATGAACAGGCTTTGATGCGGGAAAACAATATCGACATGAAATCGACGTATCGACGCAGAAGCTCGCCGACGGCAGTTACGTCAAGGTGCGCCGGGCCATCCCGGTGACCCTGGAATACCGGGGGCAGAAGCAGCAGGTCTATACGGCCAAGCACAATTCCCAGGAAGTAGCCGAACAGTACGGCTATAACAAGGAAAAGTACCGCCCTTATGGCGATGTACAGAAGCCGCTCCAGGCAGGGGAAAATATCGTCATCGGCCACGTCTCGCGCAAGACGATCACCGAAGATGAAGTGGTGCCGTACGCCATCGAAAGCATCCCTGATGAAACCCTGGGCCAGGGCGAAGAGAAAATCGTCCAGGAAGGGCAGAACGGCCGCAAACGGGTCAAGCTGAACATCGTCAGCGTCGACGGCCAGGTCGCCGACAAGGAAACGCTTTCGACGGAGCTCATTTCGGAAATGCAGCCGCTGATCCGCAAGGTCGGCACCAAGGAAACGGTTGAAATCAACACCAGTACCGGCGACGTATCCCATTACCAGAAGATCATCACCATGGAAGCCACGGCCTATCTGCCGACTGATGGCGACGGCCAGTGCATCACCCGCATGGGGACGCGGGCCCGCTATGGCGTCGTCGCCGTCGACCCCAACGTCATCCCCTTGGGGTCGACCGTCTTCATCCCCGGCTATGGCGTAGCCCGGGCCGAAGATACCGGCGGAGCCATCCTCGGCAACCGCATCGACCTCTGCATGGAAGACTACGATTCCTGCATGACCTTCGGCCGCCGCACCGTACCGGTCTATATCTTGAATTAAGGTTTGAATCATCCGCTACAAACTTCAAACACGTCCGCAAGGGCAGGCATTTGAAAAAATGCTTGCCCTTGTTTGTCATATATGCTATAATATCAAAGGTTTGAATACCAAGATCCAAAATACACACGCTTGGCGAGCTCAGCACTGTGCCCCTCCCAGGGGGAAGGGTGAAGATGAGCGATGACCGGGCGGAGGAAAAAACAGGAGGAATCACAATTATGGCAGTAGTATCTATGAAACAATTATTGGAAGCCGGCGTTCATTTCGGTCATCAGACCCGCCGTTGGAACCCGAAGATGGCTCGTTTCATCTTCACCGAACGTAACGGTATCTACATCATCGACTTGCAGAAAACCGTTAAGAAAATGGACGAAGCTTACAATTTTGTCCGCGACCTGGCTGCTGAAGGCGGCAAAGTCCTCTTCGTAGGCACGAAAAAACAGGCTCAGGAATCCATTAAAAACGAAGCAGAACGTTGCAACCAGTACTTCGTCAACGAACGCTGGCTCGGCGGTATGCTCACCAACTTCCAGACCATCGAAAAGCGCGTAAAACGCTTGAAGACTTTGGAAAAACAGGCTGAAGACGGCACGTTCGAAATCCTGCCGAAGAAAGAAGTTACGCTCCTCAAACACGAAATGGAAAAACTTCAGAAATACCTCGGCGGCATCAAAGACATGAAGAAACTTCCGGACGCTCTCTTCATCATCGACCCGAAAAAAGAAGAAATCGCTGTTTCCGAAGCTCGTAAACTTCACATCCCCATCATCGCTACGGTTGACACCAACTGCGATCCCGATGTCATCGACTATCCGATCCCGGCTAACGACGACGCTATCCGCGCTGTCAAACTCTTGACCGGCAAAATCGCTGACGCTGTCCTCGAAGGCAACCAGGGCGAACAGACGGAAGAAGGCGCCGCTGAAGGTGCTGAAGCAGCTGAAGAAAAAGCAGCAGAATAAGATCGTTTGTTCTTTGAGAACTGAATGGTTAGTATAGGAAGGTAAGGAGCCTTTGCTTCTTACCTTTCTTCAAACTGTATAATTCACATTACTTTTAGGAGGAATACTCATGGCTATTACAGCAGCAATGGTAAAAGAATTAAGAACGAAAACCGGTGCAGGCATGATGGACTGCAAAAAAGCATTGACCGAAAGCAACGGCGATATGGAAAAAGCCGTCGACTTGCTTCGTGAACACGGCTTGGCTGCAGCAGCTAAGAAAGCAGACCGCATCGCTGCTGAAGGTTTAGTTTATTCTTACATCCATGGCAACGGCCGTATCGGCGTCCTCGTCGAAGTCAACTGCGAAACGGACTTCGTCGCTCAGACAGACAACTTCAAAGCACTCTGCAAAGATATTGCAATGCAGATCGCTGCTGCAAAACCGGCATACCTCAAACGCGAAGAAGTTCCGGCTGAAGTTTTGGAACATGAAAAAGAAGTTCTCCGCCAGCAGGCCCTGAACGAAGGCAAACCGGAAAAGATCGTCGAAAAGATGATCGTCGGCCGTATCGAAAAATTCTACAAAGAAAACTGCCTCCTCGATCAGGAATTCATCAAAGATTCTGACAAGACGGTCCAGCAGGTCGTTACCGAAGCGGTTGCTAAAATCGGTGAAAAAATCGACATCCGCCGTTATACACGTTATGAATTGGGTGAAGGCCTGGAAAAACGGAACGATGATTTTGTTTCCGAAGTAATGGCACAAGCTAAATAAGATTGCATAAGAGAACACCCAACCCGTGTTCTCTTATTTTCTAATTGGACTTGTATACCGATAGAGGAGGCACTTCTTTTATGGAATCGAAAAAGTATCATCGTATCGTATTGAAATTGAGTGGCGAAGCACTGGCTGGTAAACAGGGCTATGGCATCGATCCGGAAACGGTCGAAACCATTGCCAAACAGGTCGTCGAAGTCAATAAGCTCGGCGTCCAGGTCGCCATCGTCGTCGGTGGCGGCAACATCTGGCGCGGCTTGTCCGGTTCGGCCAAAGGCATGGACCGCGTTTCGGCAGACTACATGGGCATGCTGGCTACGGTCATGAATTCCCTGGCCCTCCAGGATGCCATGGAAAAGAACGGCGTCGCTACCCGCGTCCAGACGGCTATCAACATGCAGCAGGTCGCTGAACCGTATATCCGCCGCCGGGCTATCCGCCACATGGAAAAAGGCCGCGTCGTCATCTTCGGTGCCGGTACGGGCAACCCTTATTTCTCGACGGATACGACAGCTGCCCTGCGGGCTGCTGAAATCGAAGCCGATGCTATCCTCATGGCCAAGAACGGCGTCGACGGCGTCTACGACAGCGATCCCAAGCTCAATCCGGACGCTAAGATGTTCAAGCACCTGACCTATCTCGACGTCATCAACAAAGACCTGAAAGTCATGGATGCTACGGCGACGACGCTCTGCCGCAACAACAATATCCCTATCGTCGTCTTCAATATCGACCAGCCCGGGAACATCGTCAAGGCTGCCAGCGGAGAAGATTTAGGGACGGTAGTCGACAAAGAAGACTAAACGCTGTATGATATACTTATAAAAATAAAATAAGGAAGTGATTGACATGGAAGTAAAAGAAATCATTGCCCAGCACGAAGAAAAGATGGACAAGACCATCGAAGCCCTGAAACGGGAATTGTCGTCGATCCGCACGGGCCGCGCCAGCACATCCCTGCTAGACCGGATCACCGTCGACTACTACGGTACGCCGACACCGGTCAAACAGGTCGCCAACGTATCGGTCCCGGAACCGCGCATGATTACCATCGCTCCGTGGGAACCGAAGATGCTCGGTGAAATCGAAAAGGCCATCCTCAAGTCTGACTTGGGCCTGAACCCGAACAACGACGGCAAGATCATCCGCCTGGAAATTCCCCAGCTGACGGAAGAACGCCGTAAAGAACTGAGCAAGAAAGTCAGCAAGATCGCTGAAGACTCGAAAGTTGTCATCCGCAACATCCGCCGCGACGCCAACGAAACCATCAAGAAGATGGAAAAGAAGAAGGAAGTCACGGAAGATGACAGCAAGGAAGGTCAGGAAAATATCCAGAAGCTGACAGATAAAAAAATCAAGGCCATCGACGAAATCAAAGCGAAAAAAGAAAAAGAAGTCATGGCCGTATGATGGATATACGGATTTTTATTGGCATGCCGTTACGGTATGCCAAATCTGTATTACAGGAAAAAAATATTCCTTATGTCATAGAGCGGACTGTGTCGCGGAGCCATTTCTTCCACTGCGACCCTCAGCAGACCTATGTCATCCGTGCCCAGGAAAGGGAAGACGGCACGGTCTGCCTGTTAGTCGATGACAGCCTGGAAATGAGCAGCTCCGTAGCCGCAGTGCTGCGAAATGGAGACGTACAGCATGATTAACTTTTTTGGCAAAAAGAAAGAAACTTCCGGCTCCGTATCCGAGGGGATGCTGGATCCCCATAATATTCCCCGCCACGTGGCCATCATCATGGATGGCAACGGCCGCTGGGCCAAGCGTAAAGGCCTGCCCCGCAGTTACGGCCACCGCGCCGGCGCCGATACGCTGAAGCGCATCGTCATCGCCGCTGATGACCTGGGCATCAAGGTCCTGACGGTCTATGCCTTTTCGACGGAGAACTGGAAGCGCCCTGATGAAGAAGTGTCGTACATCATGAAGCTCATGAAGAGTTACTTGAGCAAGAATCTCTTGGAACTCAAGGAACACAACGTGCGGCTCCACGTCATCGGTGATATGAAGCGGCTCCACCCGGATTTGCAGGAAGCCTTTGCCCAGGCCGAAGCGGACATGGCTGCCAACACAGGCCTCATCCTCAACGTGGCTGTCAATTACGGCGGCCGCCTGGAAATCACCCAGGCCGCCCGCAGGCTGGCCGAAGCCGTCCAGGCCGGGACGATTCAGCCCGAAGAGATTACCGAAGCGACATTGGCCCAGTACCTGTATACGGACCCGGAAAACGACGTGGACCTGCTCATCCGTCCCGGTGCGGACAAGCGGGTCAGCAATTTCCTCCTGTGGCAGATGGCCTATGCCGAGTTCTGGTTCACCCAGCTCTGCTGGCCCGATTTCACCAAGGATACCCTGGTCGAAGCGATTCTATCCTTCCAGGGCCGGGAACGGCGCTTCGGCGGCTTAAAATAAATCAGGGAAGGTATATGATATGTTGGCAAAACGAATACTGACAGGCATCGTCGGCGGTGCCTTTACGATTTTTGTGATTTACGAAGGGAACTGGCTGTTTTTCCTCATGATGGCCTTGTTATCCCTCGTCGCCTGGTACGAATACGGCAACCTGGTCCGCAAGCTCCATGCCGTGCCCGCAGACAAATGCGGTGCCGTCTGGCTCGTCGCCATTTTGGCAGCCTATTGGTTCGGCAGTACCAAGGCCATGATCGTCCTGGCTCTGGGCCTGCTCTGCTGGCTCATGCTGCGGACGGTGTTCTTTCACGATAAGGTCAAGCCCGTAGACAGCGCCTATACGTTATACGGCCTGCTCTACATCGGCTGCGGCTTTCTGGCTATGCTGGCCCTGCGCAGCGGTTCCGTCGCGTCCTTCATGGGCAGCAGTTTCAGCGCCGTCATGCTGGAACCGGCGCGGTTCTTCGTCTTTCTCCTCATCTTCTCGACCTGGGCCAGTGATACCTTTGCCTTCGCCGTCGGCAAGATGATGGGCAAAGTCAAGCTCTGCCCGGCTATCAGCCCCGGCAAGACCCGCGAAGGGGCTATCGGCGGTTTCGTCGGCACCCTGGCGGTAGCCATCATTTTCTCGCTGATCTTTAAATTCTCCGTGCTCCATGCCTTGGCCATCGGCATCATCGTCGGCATCATGGCGCCTTTGGGGGACTTGGTCGAATCCATCTTGAAGCGCGTCTGCGGCGTCAAGGATTCGGGAAACATCATTCCCGGCCACGGCGGTGTCCTGGACCGCTTCGACAGCCTCCTCTTTGCAGCGCCGGCACTGTATGCCTATTTGATCCTGGTTATTTAAGGAGGGCAGGGGAATGAAGGATATTCTGATTTTAGGCAGCACCGGTTCCATCGGGACCCAGGCTGTCGATGTCATCGAAGCCCATCCGGATGCCTTCCGCCTGGCCGGCGTCGCTGCCTATTCCCATTGGCAGGCCGTGGCCCGGCAGGTACAGGACCATCAGGTGAAATGGGCCTGCATGGTCGACGAAAAGGCCGCTGACGAACTGCGCCGCGCCGTCGGCCCGGCGTGTACTGTCTTTTCCGGTAGCGAAGGGCTGTTGAAGCTCATCGATGAATGTGACGCCCGCATCGTCCTGACGTCCCTCGTCGGTGCCGCCGGTATCGAACCGACACTGCATGCCATCGAAAAGGGCATGGACATTGCCCTGGCCAATAAAGAGACCCTCGTCGCTGCCGGCGAGCTGGTCATGAAAGAGGCCGCTGCCCGCGGCGTCCGCATCCTGCCCGTCGATAGTGAACACGGCGCTATTTTTCAGTGTCTCCAGGGACGACAGGAAGGGGAAGTGGCCAAGCTGCTCATCACGGCTTCCGGCGGCCCTCATTTCCGCCGGCCGGTGTCGGAATTTTCGTCCATCACGGTCGAACAGTGCCTGAAGCATCCGACGTGGAACATGGGCGGCAAGATCACCATCGATTCGGCGACGATGTTCAATAAAGGCCTGGAAGTCATCGAA
>OBLI01004277.1_pt1 | contig 10324 bp, 9 predicted proteins | sample 1519701 | NCBI WGS metagenome assembly OBLI01 (sample SAMEA3663005, study PRJEB22513) | pig gut metagenome | biome: pig gut; feature: pig-associated habitat; material: faeces | place: France | collected 2012 | reverse complement strand
GCACATCGACAGCGCCTTCAGGTAGTTTATGTCGCCGGTGTAGACATGTACGAACCACAGCGTACCGAAGGTGTAGCAGCCGACAAGTCCCGCCGTCAGGGCGATGAAATCGGAAAATTTCGCCTTGCCCAAAAGCTTCTTCACGATGCCGTAAATGACCGCCGCCAGCAAAAAGCCCCAAATGTAGCCAGCCGTCGGTCCGACCAGATGCCCCACTCCGCCGACAAAGCCGGAGAACACCGGCAAACCGAATGCGCCGAGTAGAATGTACACAGAGACAGACAGTGCACCCCAGCTCCAGCCCAAAAGGCCGAGCGCGCAGAACACCGCAAAGGTCTGCAGCGTAAACGGCACGACCGCCGGTATGCTGATCCACGAGCAGACGGCGATGACTGCCGTCATCATTGCTGTATATATGAGTTTTCTTGTATTATTCATGCGATCGCCGTCCTTGATTGAATGCAGCGATTATACCACAAGTTTATACGCAATAAAAGCCCTTTGACATCATTTTTCCGATGTAGTAAAATCGGTTTGCAAAATATTATTTCCGAGGTAATTATGAATTTTGACAGAATGCTTGCGTACACCGCTGCGCTGAGCAAAAATAATAACAGGGCGTGGTTTCACGATAACCACGATGAATACGACGACGCAAAAGATGACTTTCTCACGCTTTTAGATGTCGTGAAACTCGAGATCGCTCAGCAGGTGCCGGAGCTTGGTGACAGGCTGCTTTTTGAAAACTCAAAGAATTTCATGTACCGCATCCCGCGCGACATGCGCTACAGCAAGGCAAAGGAGCCGTACAATCCGGCGTTCCGGGCGTATTTCTCGCCGAAAAAGAGCAACTTCCTGCCGCTGAGCTACTACCTGCACATTTCGCACGAGGGCTGCTATATAGAAACGGGCGCATACCCGTGGGAGACGAAGAATTTGAATATCCTTCGCAGCTATATCGCCACGAATTTTGAGGAGCTCGACGACATCGTGTTTGAAAACGGCCTTGCCGTGTACGGTGAAAAGCTCAAGCGAGTTCCGGCGGGCTTCACCGCCGACCACCCCGCCGCCGATTGGCTCAAGTACAAGTTCTGGCTGGTCGAGTACGCCTTCACTCCTGAGGATTTGACGGACTTTAACACCTTCGCCTCCGCGGCCTCCACCGCCATCCGCCGCTTCGAGCCCCTGCGTAAATACCTATCCGGTGCATTTGAAATCGATAATGTACAATAACTTGCGCAAATTGGAAACCGCATAAAAGAAGACATAGCTTGCAGGCTCTGGTAGAATGAAGTCACGACACACCAGTGGCTCCGCGGACGCGGCTTGGATGGCGTGAAGCTCATCGTCGGCGACAAGTGCATGGGGATGCTGGAGGCCGTGGGCGAGGTGTTCCCGGACGCCAAATACCAGCGCTGCACGGTGCATTTCTACCGCAATGTTTTCTCTGTTGTGCCTAAATCCAAGGTCAAAATTGTGGCGAAAATGCTCAAGGCGATCCACGCCCAGGAGAGCAAAAAGGCGTCCCGATTTGATTATGTTTAACCAATATACTTTTTCTCTCTACTTATCTATGTGGTAAAACGGGGCTGCTCTAGGGCAGCCCCGTCTTATTATACCTTGCAATAAAAAATATCCGCTTTCCGATCGGAAAGCGGATAAAATAGAGCAGGAGACAACACCAAAGGCGGTGACTTATGCCTTGCGGACAGAGTCGATGTGGCGGGTGAGGTCGAGCATCTTGCAGCTGAAGCCCCACTCGTTGTCGTACCAAGCCATGAGCTTAACGAAGTTATCGTTCAGGGCGAGGCCGGCCTTTGCGTCGAAAATGCTGGTGTGCGGATCGGTGATGAAGTCGGCGGAGACGACATCCTCATCGACATACTCGATAACGCCCTTCATCGGGCCCTCGGCAGCTGCCTTGACGGCTGCGCAGATCTCATCGTAGCTTGCGCCCTTTTCGAGGCGGCAGGTGAGGTCAACGATGGATACATCGGCGCTGGGAATACGCATTGAGGTGCCGGTCAGCTTGCCGTTGAGCTCGGGGATGACCTTGCCGACAGCCTTGGCTGCGCCCGTGGAGGTGGGGATGATGTTGCCGTGAACGCCGCGGCCAAGACGCCAATTTTTCTTGGAGAAGCCGTCGACGACCTCCTGAGTTGCAGTGTCTGCGTGGACGGTGGTCATGAGGCCTTCGACGATGCCGAAGTTATCGTTGATGACCTTGGCGAGGGGAGCGAGGCAGTTGGTGGTGCACGATGCGTTGGAAACGACCTTTATGTCGGGAGTGTAGCTGTCAAGATTGACGCCGCAGACGAACATCGGAGTGTCGTCCTTGGACGGGCCGGACAGCACGACGACCTGTGCGCCTGCGTCGATGTGAGCCTGAGCCTTCTCGGTGGTGAGGAAAGCGCCGGTGCACTCGAGGACATACTCAACGCCCATCTCGCCCCAGGGCAGCTCGGCGGGGTTGCGGTTGCCGACTATGGGAACACGCTTGCCGTTTACGGTGATGGAGCTGTCGTCAGACTCGACGGTGCCGTTGAAGCGGCCGTGGACGGAGTCGTACTTTACGGTGTAGGCCAGCTGAGCGGGGGTCTTGTCGGGAGCGTTGATTGCGACGACCTCGATATCGTCCGAGACGATGGCTGCTCTGAAAACGAGACGACCGATACGGCCAAAACCATTGATTGCAACTTTGATCATGTTCAATTCCTCCATAATTAATATCAAGCGGAAAAATTTCCTTGTGATTTAAGTCCATTGTAACATATACTATTGACAAAAATCAATGCTGAGATACATCCAAATGTTCTGCAAAAAATGAGCTTTTTTTAAGCGGCTATTGTATAATTTGCTCGTTTCTGATAAAATTGTGACAGATATTGCTGATATCCGCAAGGGAGGACTTACCATGCATGATACGAGGCTGCTTGCCGCGGCGCTTTCCATGGTCGACCAGCCTGTGGCCGTGTCGAAGAAGGATCGCATAGCATTTATGAACACCGGCGCGATAGAGCTGGCCGGCAGAGATCTGACCGGGAAGCCGACGGCGCTTTTGATACCAAGCTACATTATGAACACGCAGGCTGATAATTTCGCTGCGACCGCATTTATCGGCACGAAAAACTGCTCTGTTAAGGTCAACAGCTTTGAGGGCACGCGCTTCTATGTCATGGTATGCAACGAGCAAAGCCCCGATGACCGCGAGGCGCTGTACACAAGTCTGCGCACGACGCTGTCAAACATCAAGTTCGCGACCTCCTGCGTGTCGATCATTGCCGAGGACGAGGGCAACGAAAAGCTGCTTGAGTATGTGTGCTCACTAAACCGCAGCTATTACAGGATGAAGCGGGTGCTTTCCAATGTGACGGCACTCAATGCGATGGCGAGAGGGCAGATGCCGTTTAATGCGGAGGCTGTGGACGTGACGGCGCTGTGCAAAAACATGATCGATGAGGTGATGTCGCTCGGCGATATAGGCGTGACGATAAACTTCAATGCCCCCGAGAGGATAAGGATCGTTGCCGACAGGATGCTTTTGCAGCAGCTTCTGCTGAACCTGCTGTCAAACAGCATTGACCACTGCCCGCATAACGGCAGGGTGTACGTCTCGCTGCTGAGGACGGATAAAAATCTCATCCTCTCCGTTGACGACAGCGGCGACGGCATACCGCAGGAGGAGCTTTCCTATGCCTTCGAGCGGTACAAGCACGAGGCAGACCTCACAAAGCCGCAGGGTGCGGGCATGGGACTCGCGGTCGTGCGCGGCATTGCCGAACTGCACAAGGGCGCGGTGATAATTGAGAGCCGCGGCGAAAACATGGGCACCTCGGTTCGCGTGATGCTGTCGCTCGATATCCCAATGGGCACGAAGAAAATGAGCGCCCAACGCCCGGATTACGACCGGGAAAACCTTCGTCTGATTCTGTCCGAGATGTCATATTGCCTCCCGCTCGAGTGCTTCTCCGAGCTGATGGAGGACTAAGCGAATTAGAAAACCCGTATACGGCCTTGTGAACTGCCCCAGTAAAAACGGACAATAGACAAAACACCCCCTATGTAGGAAAATGAAAGTACTACATAGGGGGTATTGCTATGCCAAGAAAATATGAAAAAGTGCAAGATCTGCTGCCGGTTGTAAAGGACATGGTAGAGGCAAGCTACACATACCGACAGATAGCAGGAAAGACGGGGAAATCCTTATGACAACGCATTGGCCGAAAATTTTTTCTCAATTCTCAAAACTGAGTGCATATACAGAACGAAGATTGCCACATTAGCTGAAGCAAGAGAGCTGATTGATGATTATATCTGTTTCTATAACAACCAGCGTATCCAGACTAAAACAAAACTGACACCGATGGAATTTCGGTGCCAGTATGTTGCTTAAAAATTTCATATCCCTGCATAGGGTGGCTTTTTGTGCTGTCCGTACAATCTGGGGCAGTTCATCACCGGATAGGCTTTTACCTTTTACATTTATATGATTATTTAGATCAGTCGTCCTCGCCGCCGCCGATGAATTCTCTTATCAGCGCATCCGGAGCGACCAGACTCTCGTCTATCTCGCCGAAAAGCTGGATCGCGGGCAGGACGCTGCGAAGCTCATCGTAGCGCTCAATGCCCTCGGGGATGGAGGAGAAAAGCTGCGTTGCCGTGCGGTTCATGACCGCAAGCTCGTAGGGGAACGAGGAGTCAAACTGGTAGTTTGCCTTATTCTTGAACGGGGAGATGTACGCTTTTTCGCCGTGGCGCACATTTGCCCACATGCTCATCGTTGCGGCAGGGTCAGCGCCGCGGAAGTTGTAGTCACGCACGGTGCGCCGCACGAGCCTGAACCATGTGCCCTTAAAAACGACCGAGCCGTTAAACTCAACATTGCTGCGCGCCGAGATATAGAGCTTAAACGCCTCGGGGTGGCGCTCGGTTATTATATCGTTGAGCGCGTGGATGCCCTCGAACACGACGACCTCGTCATTTTTGAGCTTGATGGACTTCGACGGCTCGAACATGCGCATCTGGCGGGAAAATTCGTATTTGGGCACATAAATACGCTTGCCCTCGGCGAGCAGGTCAAAGTGTTCGTTTAAAAGCTCCATGTCAAGGCACAGGGGCGACTCAAGGTCGATCTCGCCCTCGGGCGTGCGGGGTGCGGTAGCGGGGTCGACGGTCTTAAAGTAATCGTCCATGCCGACATAGTGGGAATGCACGCCCTTACGCTCGAGCTCCTCGCTTATCTTGCGCGCGGTGGTCGTCTTGCCCGAGCCCGAGGGGCCGGACAGCAGAACGATGGGGCTGTTTTTCCTGTTAGCGATTATTTTATCTGCGGCGGTCTCAACACGCCTGCGGTAAACCTCGTCGCACTCTTCGATAAAGCCCTTGGGGTCGGCGACGGTCTTGAAGTTGATATCACTGAGCTGATATGCCATGTTCACTTCACCTTTCCGTAAAAATCTATGATACCCTGCTTATCAGAGCAGGTCTTTTCTATACCTGATATGTATTCCATGGGGTACTTCGGCGCAAAAAGCCGGATATTTCTGCCCGAACCTGCGGAAACGAGCTTTGTCGAGCCGCCGCCTCCGACGGCGATTATCGAGCATAGCTCCTCCATAATGCAGACGTTGTAGAGGTTTAAAAACCCATCCTTCGTCCAGCCGACGTTCTCAAAGCCGCCGGACATGAACTTCTGACGGTACAGGTAATAGGGGGAATATCCATGCTCACGCAGTGACACGCCCGCAATATCGAGCATGCGCCCGACCTCGGCTGCCGTTGGGAGCGAGCTTCCCTCAAGCGTTATGCGTGAGCCTTTTTTGAGCGACAGCGTGTGCACCGTGATATTCTCCGGCTCAAGCGCGATGACGGTGCGGAGCGTTTCCTCAAAGCCCGCAACCGTGTCGGAGGTGAGCCCGGCTATAAGATCCATGTTCACCGCCATACCGCCGACTGCGCGCACCTTCTCCAGAGCGTCGATTATATCCTGCGCCGTGTGCTTGCGGCCTATAGCGTCGAGCACGGAGTTTATCATCGTCTGCGGGTTCACGCTGACCCTGTCAACGCCGTGAGATCTCAAAACACGCAGCTTCTCGGTCGTTATTGTGTCGGGACGGCCTGCCTCGACGGTGTACTCACGCAGCTGCGAAAGGTCAAAGCAGTCTTTTATCTTCGAGCACAGCCTGTCGAGCTGCTCGGCGGAGAGCGTCGTAGGTGTGCCGCCGCCCATGTATATTGATATGATATGCAGCCCAAGCTCATTTACTGCCTTTGCCGCAGCGTCTATCTCAAGCATCAGCGCATCGAGAAACGGCGGGATGAGCTTCATGCTCTTTTGCACCGACTGGCTCACAAAGCTGCAATACGAGCACCTTGTCGGGCAAAACGGGATGCCGACATACAGGCAGATGTCCTTGTCGTTCAAGCTGTCATTGACCGAGCGGGTAACGAGCGAGGTGTCGCGGCAGAGCTTGGCTCGCTCGGGGCTTACATCGTATTCTGCCATGAAGCGTTTGACCGCCGTGTCGGGGTCTGTCTCATCGAGCATGGCGGAAAACAGCTTGCCCGGCCTCACGCCGGTGAGCGCACCCCAGGCAGGGCGGCTGTGACCCGAGCGCAGGGCTGCACGGTAAAAGGCATTTTTGATTATGCGGCTGCAAAGCCTGTCGCGGCTGAGCTCGTCCACGGCAAGCCCGGTATTAAATGCAGACCGACCGACAAACACCTCATCGCCCTTGACCATGCGGCACACGCAGGTGATAAATTTTTCTCCCTCGTGCAGGCTCAACTCGACCCTGTCGCCCACCGGCTTTCCATCGGGGTACTCTGGGCGCTCGGCGGGGTAGAGCGAGAGCATCATCTGCTCTGCTGCGTATTTATAATCGTGTCCGATGAGATACAGCTTCACGGTAAGGCTCCTTTTGCAAAAACTTTTGCCATTATAACACACGAGCGCAAAATAATAAAGTGTGATACTCAAACGGATTTATCTGTAATACAAAATACAACCCCGTGCGAAAAATTGTAAGGGCAAACACAGCAAAATGCAAAAAACAAAGCAAAATTTTTGTGGAATTGTACCGATTTGACCGATAGCATGTTTACAAAAAAACAAAATTGTGCTTAAATATATCTGTATATCGTGAACCAGATTATCTGATATGGTTCAAAAACAGGAGGAAATGTTTTTATGGTTAGATTCTCAAGCAGAATGGACCTTCTCAAGGGTTCCGCAATTCGTGAGCTGCTGGCACTTGCCAACAAGCCCGAAATTCTTTCTTTCGCAGGCGGCATGCCCGCACCCGAGCTGTTCCCTGTCGACAAGATCAAGGCAGCTACCGATGCAGTGCTGAATGAGGCCGGTCGGGTCGCTCTCCAGTACTCCAGCACCAACGGCTTTGAGCACTTCCGTCAGCAGATCGCCGATCGCATGGAAGCAAAGCTCAACATCAAGACCAGCGCAGACAATATCCTCGTGACCTCCGGCTCACAGCAGGGTCTTGACTACTCCGCTCGTGTTTTCGTTAACCCCGGCGACACCGTCATCATCGAGAGCCCGTCCTACCTCGGCGCACTTAACGCATTCAAGGCCTGCGAGCCCAACTTCGTTGCTATCCCCACCGACGGCGACGGCATGATCATGGAAGAGCTCGAGAAGGTTCTTGCAACCGATAAGACCGTCAAGATGATCTATGTTATCCCCGACTTCCAGAATCCCTCCGGCCGCACTTGGCCCATGGAGCGTCGTGAGAAGTTCATGGAGATCATCAACAAGTACGAGATCCCCGTCATCGAGGACAACCCCTACGGCGAGCTTCGCTTCGAGGGCGAGTACCTGCCCGCACTCAAGAGCATGGACACCAAGGGCCTCGTAGTCTTCCTCGGCACCTTCTCCAAGATCCTGGCTCCCGGCTACCGTCTCGGCTGGGTCTGCGCCGACGGCGAGATCCTTGCTAAGTACAATTTCCTTGCTCAGGCAGCTTCCCTTCAGGCTTCCACCGAGGCACAGCTGGTCGTCTCCAAGTTCATCGACATGTACGATCTTGACGAGCATGTTGCAGCTATCAAGGATTGCTACCGCAAGCGCCGTGATGTCATGATGGCAACCATGGAGCGTGAGTTCCCCGAAGAGGCAAAGTTCACTCACCCCAACGGTGGTCTGTTCACTTGGGTCGAGCTTCCCGAGTACATCAACACCAATGAGATGGCTAAGGAGTGCCTCAAGCGCAATGTCGCATATGTTCCCGGCGACGGCTTCTTCCCCGATGCAGGTCACAACAACTGCATCCGCCTGAACTACTCATGCATGCCCGAAGACAAGATCGAGAAGGGCATGACCATCCTCGGCCAGGTCATAAAAGAGTATATCAAGAAGTAATTCCTTAAATATTTCAAACAGGTCAGATTTTTATCTGACCTGTTTTTATACTTGATTTTCAAAAAAGTTTAGACACTCTGAAGAAAAGTGTTGCAAAATGCGGGGCAATGATATATTATTAACACAGTCGACAAGACTGCGCCCCCCCGCAGTCGGCTCCCGAGGTCTTACGGTCTCGGGAGCTTCCTTTTTCCTTGTAAAAGAGAATGCATTGTGCTAAAATATGCACATCTTTTAGAATGAAAAGGAGCAATACCATGGAAATAGGAATCAAAGGCAGAGCAGAGACTGTCGTTAATCACGAGAATACCGCAAAGTTCGTCGGCTCCGGCGAGCTTGAGGTTTTTGCAACCCCGCAGATGATCGCTCTCATGGAGCAGGCGGCGGCTTCCTCCGTTGCAGGCGAGCTTGAGGAGGGCCAGGGCACTGTCGGCACGCTGCTGAATGTCAGCCACGACGCTGCTACCCCGCTCGGCATGAAGGTCTGGGCGGAGACCGAGCTTGTCGAAGTTGACCGCCGCAGGCTCGTTTTCGATGTCAAGGCATATGACGAATGCGGCCTGATCGGCCAGGGCAAGCACGAGCGCTTCATCATCCAGAACGACAAGTTCCTTGCCAAGGTCAACGCAAAGGGTGTGAAGTAAATGAAGAAGTTTATAGTTCTCATCGGCAACTACGGCTCGGGCAAGACTGAGATCGCCATAAATCTTGCCGTGAACTCCGCCGCAAAGGGACTCAACACGCTGGTCGTCGACCTTGACAAGGTCAATGACTATTTCCGAATGTCCGACCGTGTGGAGCTTTTGAAGGAAAACCATGTCAACCTCGTTTCCCCGACCTTTGCCGGTCAGGGCGTGACGCCCAGCAACATGTCCGCCGCCGTTGCCTCGGCCTTTGCCGGCGACTGGGATCTATGCATCTTCGATGTCGGCGGTGACGCAGCGGGCGCAATGTCGCTCGGTCGCTATCATCCCGATTTTGCGGCGCTTGAGCCGGGTCAGCTTGAGGTGTACGACATTGTCAATGTGTTCCGCCCCATGTCCGAGAGCCCAGAGAAGATTATAAAGCTCAAGGAGGAGATGGAGGGCTTTGCCCGACTTGAGGTCACCGGCTTTGTCAACAACTCCAACCTTCTTAACTACGCCAGCGCCGACGATATCCGCGCGGGCTATGATGTGCTGAAGGTGACCAGCGAGATGACGGGTATCCCCGTCGCGCACACCACCGGCAGAAAGAAGTTCATCGAGGAGTTTCTTGCCGACGGCAGGGACGAAAAGTATATCGGCGAGCCCATCGGGCTTGAGACCTATATGCACAGGTCTTGGGAAGCGTTCACAAACCTCGGTTTGTGATCAAAGAAAAATCCGTAAAGTCAACAGACATTACGGATTTTTTCAGCCCTCCATGATGTGGAGCGAGCGGATTTCTCGGTTTTCGATGTGGCTTTGCACATCGAATGCGTGCGGCTCAAGGTAATCCCAGCTGCCGCAGGTGAGCTTCTGCACACGCAGCTCGGCAACAACTTGCGCGCATATATCCTCGACGACATCTGCCTTGAGCTTTGCACCGTCATCGGTGTTTTCGGCCGTGAGCAGAAATTCCAGTGCATCGGCAAGACTTCCGAGTCTCGGCAGCTCCCTAAGTGCCCTCAGCAGCCATTTGTAGTACGGCGCATGACGGCGGTTTAGCAAAAATACGCACTCGGCGGCATTTTTCACAAATTCGCTCAGCGCAAGCATCGCAGCGCCCGGCTCGTTGTGCCCAAGGCAGCGCGAATAGTTGTACTGCCCCGACTGCGCCATGAAAATGAGCCGCGCGGCAAGCTTTTTGCGCCGCACATCCTCGGGCATGTCGTTTGCGATCGCATTTCTTATGCGGCTGAACTGGCCCAAGTCGTCACGGAACACCTCGCCGTTCACCGCCTCGGCAAACGCAGTCGACGGTGTG
>OBLI01004272.1_pt1 | contig 10335 bp, 11 predicted proteins | sample 1519701 | NCBI WGS metagenome assembly OBLI01 (sample SAMEA3663005, study PRJEB22513) | pig gut metagenome | biome: pig gut; feature: pig-associated habitat; material: faeces | place: France | collected 2012 | reverse complement strand
AATAGCTTTTTTGAAAATTTAAAAGAAAAACGAGGACCTGAGCTAATCCCAGTATCCTCGTTTCTTATGATAAAATAACCAATCAATTTTATATTTCGGTCGCTTGAACTGCCACCAAGTTCGTAACTGTTTTGCCCGAAACTGATAACGTTCAAATTCATCATGCTCAATTCTTTTTTCATTAGGCAATGTCAGCCGTGCTTCATTCACTATCCTTGCACTTGCTTTTCCTTGCATCACTAAAATGCATATTCCTGCCATTACTCCTAAAAGAATTACTTGATAACCTCGTATGCCTATCTTAAATCAAATCCTTTAATTCTTATGCCATTACACTTCATATTTACTACTATACCATCGTTAACGACGATAAATAATAATCTAAACAAAACTCAAGAAATTCTTTATTTATGATATGGAAGACCATTGATGATGGTAAAAGCACGATAAATTTGTTCACTTAAAACTAAACGCATTAATTGATGAGGCAAGGTAAAACGCCCAAACGAGATTTGAGCATCTGCCCGTTTTAATACTGCTGGACTTAAGCCTAACGAACCCCCGATCACAAAAGTAATATCACTGTGACCATAAGTTGTTAATTTATTGATCTCTTTTGCAAACTCTTCAGAAGAACGTTCTTTGCCTTTAATCGCTAAAGCATACACATATTCGCGATCTTTGATTTTATCAAGAATCCGTTCCCCTTCCTTTGACATTACTTCATCCATTTCTGCTTGACTTAAAGATTCAGGCGCTTTTTCATCAGGAACCTCAACAATTTCAAATTTACAATAACGTCCAAGTCGTTTAGCATATTCAGCAATTCCCGCTTTAAAATACTTTTCTTTTAACTTACCCACACCAATAATTTTTATATTCAAGATATCCACTACCTTCCACAGTTTATCCACAAAGTTATCCACAGGCCAGTGTAGATTTTTTTAATTTTCCCGAATGTTCGGTTAATTTTTTGTTAAAAAAGCGTTTTCTTAAAAATTACTTATCCACAGTTATCTACAGGAACAATCGTTCAGTAATAATCCCGTAATACCTTGGGCCCGTAAGCGTTGTTACAGGAATTATACAAAGAATTCCACTTATCCACAAATACACATTCAACTTGTGGATAAGTTTTGAACAATAAATTTTATTGATATACCAACATTTATAAAATTACTTTAAATTTACCGTTAGTTATCCACCGATTTATCCACAAGCAATTTCACATTATTATTTTAACGTATTTCTAACGATTTACAACACAATCTGTGGTAAATATACAACGGAATGTTACCTAGCGAATGTTAGCTTCTTCAATTTTTCTTATTATTCGGAATTTTCCCACTATCTTACTTAAAGACTGTTCCATGTTGTTCTGCTTCTCGTTGAAAATCCGCTGGAACTTTTATTCCTAACTTACGTGCCTGCTTTAAATTAAGAACCGGTTCTCCATGATGGTAATTATTAACTGCCATCTGTCCTGGCTTTTCACCTTTCAAAATACGTGCTGCCATTTTTCCGGCTTCTTTTCCTTGCCCGTATTGGCTAAGACTAATCGAAGCTACTCCACCATCTTTTACCATTGTATCAGCACTAGGGAAAACAGGCTTATTGACCGCATCCGCATTTTTCACCAATACTCCCATTGATCCGGCAATTGTATTGTCACTAGGAACAATGACCGCGTCTACTTTACTCAACATTGTTTGTGAAGTCTGATTAAGTTCATTAGCATTCGCAATTGTATAAGTTTTTAAGTTTACATGTAATTTATGCGCTGCTTTTACCATTGTTCGATACTGACTTTCAGAAGAGGTATCGCTCGATGTGTAGATTACTCCCAGAGTCTTTATGTTTGGTATAAATTTCTTTACTAAGGCAATCTGCTGTTCACTCGGATTTACATCATGAACCCCTGTAACGTTTCCTTCTGGGTGTTTTTCATTCTTTACTAAGCCGGCACCAACCGGATCACCAATTCCGCCCATCACAATTGGAATATCCTTGGTCACATTAGCAAGTGCTTGGCAAGCTGGGGTGGTAATACCAACGATTACTTTCGCATGATCATTCACTAATTTATTCGCCATAGTATTTAAGTTTCCCTGATCACCATTCGCATTCTGGTATTCAATTTTGATATTCTTGCCGTTTCGGTATCCTTCTTCTGCTAATCCGGCAACGACTCCCTTTTGAATCTGATCTAATGCTGGATGATGCATCATTGTTAAAATTCCTACCACTGGCTTTGTAGTCTGTTGATGAAGCCTTAAAAGTCCAAAATAACCACTAATCACAACAATTCCAATAATAATATAGCCCATAATTCGTTTCATCCCTATCTCCACCTTTCAAAATAAAAAGGAACTCCACGTTTCAGAACTCCCACTATTTATCCAGTGAAATAGAAAAAGCCCGTACGTGGAATCCGTACAGGCCCTTATTTGTACATGATAAAGCAGCCGGTACAGATATAATCTGCGAATAAACCCAGGTCATATCTGTACTACAGCTATCCCTGAGTTACCGGCTTTGCCAACTATGATTTAATTGTAAAGTTTGATAACTCATTTGCTTTACTCCTCTAAACGAATTACGTTCATTTTAATGATAAATCATTTAAAAGTCAATGAGATTTTTTTAATCAAGCGTACTGGTGAGCAATCTTTCCGCAAACAGCCGCCACAATCGCCGCGAGAATATCGTCAATAAATGTATTTACATGAACCTTATCATGGTCAAATTTGGCAATAATCCCACTCTTAACCCGGTCAAAGTAACCAAAGTTTGTCGTCCCAATTGTTCCATAAATATTAGCAATTTGTAAAGCTAGGGTTTCATCTACCCCAAACACCCCAGCATCATTTCTTATAATACCTGCTAAAGGTTCATCTACTTTTCCTTCTTCGGTTAACCGATCAAGTTCAAGTGCTACCATTGCACTATTTAATAATTCACGCTTATGCATCGTATCAATTAAAAATTTTTGACATATTTCCAACGTCAAATCTGGTTCAAAGCCCTTTTGTGTCTCATACACAATCTTCGCAAGCTCTTCTAAGTTTACTCCGCGTTCTTCTAAACGATGTACTACAAATTCATATGCCTTTGTATCTGGGTATTTAAACCGTGGATTATTCATTTTACCCACCATCCTTTATATTGATAACTAATATTATACCCCTTTTAATTAAGAGGCTTTTAATGAAAAAAGATCAGAAATATCCATTCCTAATCTTTTTTCATTAATTATTATCTTGTTGTGAGCCATCAGTTGACGTTGTATCAGCACTCTTTGTTAGATGCAAAGTTGCGGTGTGCTGTTGACCATCACGGTAGTAAGTGACTTTAGCGTTTTGTCCAACCTTGTATTTATATAAGGCTGCCTTTAATGAACCCGCATCTGTAACTTGAGTATCACCAAGCTTTGTAATGACATCATACTTTTTCAATCCAGCAGTATCAGCAACTGAACCACTATTCACATCCATAATCACTACCCCTTTGCTTACGCTTGTTGGTAGTTTTAAGACTGATTGCTGTTGATCAGAAGTAACATTACTAAGATCCACCATACTAATGCCGAGTGATGGACGAGTTATTTTACCATTCTTAATTAACTGGTTAATAATTGTCACAACTTCATTACTTGGAATGGCAAAACCAATTCCTTCAACTGAAGATCCTTGTGTATCTGAAGCAAGTTTCATTGAATTAATTCCGATAACTTGACCAGCCATATTAATTAATGGACCACCTGAATTACCGGAGTTAATAGCGGTGTCTGTTTGGATAACTGACGTCAGAGTTCCATCAGTCCCGGCTTTTAATGTCCGATATTTTGCAGAAATAATTCCCTTCGTTACTGTATTAGCATATTCACTTCCCATTGGTGAACCGATTGCTAGCACATCCTGACCAGGAACAATCGAATTAGAGTTACCAAAGGACGCAACTGTTTTAACATTTGCAGCGTTAATCTTCAATACAGCTAAGTCAGTTGCAGAATCAGCCCCAACTAAATCAGCATTAACTTTTTTACCATTGCTTAGAATTACTTGGAGCACGTTTGAACCTTTGACAACGTGGTTATTAGTTACAACATAAGCCGAATTTCCACTCTTCTTGTAAATAACTCCTGATCCTTCACTAGCTGTTTCTAATTTATTATCGCTAGAAGAATCACTGCTGCTGCTTCCGTTACTACTGTTGCCATAACCAAAAATCCCTAAAGTCCCACTTGATTGCTGAACTTTTTGTTTATTGATAACACTAACAACGGCTCCTTGAACGGACTTATAAGCTTGGGATGCCTCTCCGTTTAAGTCGACCTTATTCTTATTAACCTTCGTACCACCAGACTTATTAGATCCAGCTGGAACTCGTGTACTTGTTACTTCTTCATGGTGTTGTACCAGGTTATTAATTCCTAAGGCAATTCCACCACCAATAAGACCAGCAAATAAGCCGACAATAATTACGCCTAGCCACAAACGATCTTTAAAAGCTTGTTTTATCCTATTCATCAATTCAACCCTCCACTAAGTTAAAGAATCACTATCTTCAAATTACAATTTAAATATGAAAAATCATTGAATAAAGTCGATAAAAACCGTGATATCTCTTTTATTATAACGTCATTAGCTTGCTTGGTTCTTCTGGTTCAGCATCTTGCAATTTAAAATCATGATCGACGCCAAAGTCATGCTGCTCCATCAAACTTGCAACTGTTAAATGGGCTAGCGAGCGCATGTTGTTATGTTGACTACGGTGACCAAGGAAAATCTCTTTGGTTCGCCGGCCAACAACACTCATCAATGCATCCGCACCTTCTTCATTGGAAAGGTGGCCCTCATCTCCCAAGATCCGCTGTTTTAATGGCCATGAATAAGGACCCATCCGCAGCATTTCTGTATCATGATTGCATTCCATTACATAAGCATCTGCATTTCGAATAGTTCCCTCAACTCGATCAGAAACATAACCAGTATCCGTAATAATACAGAAGGTCTTATTATTGTGGTGAACTTGGTAAAATTGCGGTTGCGCAGCATCATGGGATACCGCAAAACTTTCAATATCCATGTCTCCCAAGTCCTTAACAGTATTTGGTGCAATAATATGCTTTTGTGCTAATGGGATTTTACCAACTTTATCGGCCATTGCCTGCCAGGTACCCTCATTGGCATATACATCCATTCCATAACGGCGTGCCAAGACACCAACACCATGCGTATGATCACTGTGTTCATGCGTTACAAAAATTGCATCGACGTCCTTTAATGATCGATCAATCTTCTTCATTAAATTTTCAATCCGCTTCCCACTTAAACCAGCATCAATTAAGATCCGGTGGTTGCGCGTTTCCAAATAAGTTACATTCCCAGTACTCCCGCTCGCAAGTACACTATAACGTAATGGATCCGTTTCTGTCACTTAAAGTTCCTCCTCAATTACTTATTATTTAACGAGTTCGTATTCACACTATCTGGCGTTTCCTTCATAACTGTACTATTAAATGCGTTAACTTGTAATTGTTGAATTACTCCTGAGTTTTTAGTTTTGATTTCAACAGTCCACGTTGGCACATAGACTGCTTTATCATCAGTAGTAGTGTTAAGGAGCTTAGAATAACTGAGTACCGACCACCTAATGCGGGAGTTATTAGGAATCTGATTATGTTTATACAACCAGGTAATTGCTCGGCGCTGGCTAATCGTATTTGACCGTTGCCGGAGAATTTCAACATCTTGCAAGTAAGTCTGCGTATAACCTGTTATCTCATGGTCAGAGTTTATCCGAAAACGAATTTGCCCATCATTTGAAAATAGCGGTTTTCCTTCTAGCATCTGTGTATAAACAAGGGTATTTTTGTCAGACAATTCCTTGTTATAACGATAATGATTTCCCAAACTTACCATCTTTTTATTTTTTAGCAACTGGTCAACACGCCGAATATCATTATTTTTAGTCGTTTTAATTGGCCTATCAAACTCACTAGTCAGTGTTCCTGAAGAAAGACGAAAATTTTGATTACGTAATTTTCCTGCTTCCTGTTCTAGGACTCCGCCATCAGAGGATTTCTTTCCAGCAATATAATATCCAGTTTGCTGCTTGTTAGAAAGGTCGCCATAACTAATCGAGTCATTACGCATTTCTTTTAACACTGTTGATTGGCGATTTTGCTGACCATTAGAAACGGTAAATTTAGTTTCTAAGATTAATGAACTTCCAACAAAAATATCAAAAAGCAAAAAGGCAAGGATAAAGATCCATTGAATACGTTTAAAATTCATTCTTTAACCCTCCTACTTTTCTAACTCGGTATATTCAACCCAGTGGCCGCGATACTTAATGAAATATGTTGGCACTAACTTTACAACATGACTATCTTTATTAGTTTTCCAAATATACCCGACACGTAAGTCCTTGATATCACGCATCCGGTTGGTTGCATGTAATTGATTAATCACATCTGCACTTGATGGGAGCTTGACCATCTGGTGAGCAATTGGTAATGGCACTTGAAGACTATAAAGACTTAGCCAGAAGCGTTCATTCCCGCCACTTGTGGATTCAAGCGTTACTTCTCCATAACCATCACTATTGAAAATTGGAAAGCTATTAACATAAGCCCGATAGTTTAACCGACGACCATGCTCACTCACCTCATCATAGCGCAAATTATCAAGCGGAATTCCAATTGTCGTCAACTTATTATAGAAGTGTGGGAAAATCTGGCTTGTTGATTCCCGATCGTCCTTACTAAGGTAGTTTTCGTATTTAAGCGTTCCATTTTGGCGATTAAATATCAGCCGACGATTGGTTCCATCCGTATCGGTAGTCTCGTTGCCATTCCGATTTGCCGTAATTGTTGTGTGTTGGTTAGTACTCATTAGACTAGCACTAAGGGTATCAATGTTTTGCGTAGTGATTTGATATCCTAATGCTGGTAATTCAAAAGATCGCGGATACATCATTACCGCTACCCCGTTAATAATTTTATGGTCAACCGGGATCCGATCCATCGACTTTAAGAGTTGCCGAATGCGGTTAAATTTTCCTTTCTCTACTCGTACTCGGTACACACTATAATGGTGGTCACCAAGTAAGTAAATCTCATGTTGCCCGTTTAATGGGATAACAATATGGTTAATCTGATTAACCCGGTCAGTATCAATTGACTGGGAAAATGTTTCGTTGAAGACTGAGCTTGGTACCTCATCAGGATATGTCAGCATTAACGAGTTCCGCCGTCGCAAATAACTCAGGTAAACATCACTATTATTTTGTTTGACAACATTTGTCCGGCCTAATTTCCAATCCTCTAACTCTTTTTTCACGCTCAAAATCAAATTAGCTTTGGGGCTATAAAGTTGATTCTGAGTTCCTTTTTCATTTGTCTCAACTGCTTTAGTTGGAAGATAAACATCGCCCATTGATTGCGGTGTATATTGTTGTGATTGGTTATTATTGAAATTTTCGTGTCGTGCTCCCTCAAAAGGAAATGGGTTGGTCCAGACAATCCATGAAATGAATAAACTAAGAAGCACAACAACCGTTAAGGCGATTGCTTGCCAATTACTTTTCAGCTTCTTCATCATCCCAGTCTTCCTCCTCATAAGGTACATATGGCAAGGAAATATAGAATGTTGAACCCTTGCCTTCTACACTATCAACCCAAATTTGTCCACCAAGCATATTGATAACTTCCTTGGAAATAGCTAATCCTAGACCCGTCCCCCCCTGCTTCCGGCTTCTTGCCTTATCAACGCGGAAGAATCGATCAAAGATACGTCCAAGATCTTTTCGTGGAATCCCTAGGCCTTGGTCAGAAATACTTAAAATAACATGATTATGTGTCTCCAGTAATCGTGTTGTAATTACACCACCATCTGGAGAATACTTAATCGCGTTATTCATAATATTATCAATTACCTGGGTAAACTTATCAGTATCAATTTCAACCCATAAATCTTTCTTAGTAAAGTATCGTTCAATGGTATATTTTTTCTTTTTTGGATCTTCTTCTTTTTTAATAATCATATCGAAACGATCCAAGATATAGTTAAATAACTCATTGATATTTACGTATTCCAGATTGAGCTTCGTTGTCCCTGCATCCATCCGTGATAAACTCAACAGGTCATTGATCATTCGAATCATCCGGTCCGTCTCATCCTGGACAACCTTTAAGAACTGAGGGGCAATTTCTTTATCCTGCCAAGCACCATCACTTAATGCTTCGACATAACTTCGAACACTTGTTAATGGAGTCCGCAACTCATGCGAGACGTTTGAAACGAATTGCTTCCGTTCGCGTTCTTCTTTTTGCTGGCTCGTTACATCATGAAGGACACACACAAGCCCACTGACAAAGCCAGATTCACGTTGAATTGGTGAGAAGTAAGCGTTTAAGATCAAATTATTGCCAGAGTTTGACATATCAATAATCATCTCGCGCTGTTCACCATTTACTAGTTGCCGAACGGTATAGTCATGACGAATATCTAACACATCAATAATTGATTTACCAATTAAATCGTCTTCATTTTCGACACCCAGTAACTGTAACGCCATATTATTTACAATTGTCACATTTCCTCGCCGATCAGTGGCTAAAACCCCATCTGACATATGGGATAAAATACTATCAAGCCGCCGTCGCTCAGAATCGCTCGACTCCTGTGCCTCTTCAACCCGGACAGAAAGATTATTAACTGCTCCTGCCAATTGTCCTAACTCGTCATTTCCCAATACTTTTACTTGACCAGAATAGTCTCCTCGGGCAATTCGTAATGTTTGTTTCCTCATTTCTTCAATTGGGCGGGTAATTTCCTGGGAAATAATAATTGCCAAGATCAGACTCAAGACAATAGTAATCATCGCCGCGGATAAGTATACCAACGTAATATTGTTAATCTTAGAGTAGACACTTTCCAGACTAGCTCGCAGGTAAACAGCTCCGACAACGTTATTATTACTGTTATCCACAAGGGGAATCACATTGACATAGTAGCGCGTGTGATTTGAATTATCGTATAAATTTTCGGTATGCGACCTATTATTTAATAAGGTTGCTTTGATTGCTTGGTCAGTTGTTTTCTGACCGATTGCACTCCGATTATCAGCGTTGCTTGTTCCCCGTACAATACTCTTACTATCAACCACGCGGATTTCAGAAATGTTATTGTTATTAACTTCTGAAAGGATTTGGTTAATTTGTTTGTTTGCTTTTTTAGTATTTGATCGTGATAGCTGCTCTACTAAAGAATTATCAACGTAAGACGGTAATTCAATGGTTTGCTTAAACGTATTAAGGTTTTGATGCTCTAATTGACGCACAAAAACCGCCCCAACGCATTCAAGTGTTAGCATCAAAATTAACACGAATACGAGAGCGATTTTAAAACGAATCGATTGATAAAATTTTAACTTGCTGTTCACAATGGTTCAGCCTCTAATTCTGATCAGGATTTGCTAGGTAATAGCCAACACCACGCCGGGTAATTAACCATTGGGGGTGACTCGGGTTATCTTCAATCTTTTCACGAAGCCGACGAACGGTCACATCAACTGTCCGAACATCCCCAAAATAGTCATAACCCCATACAGTCTGAAGAAGGTGTTCACGGTTAATAACTTGTCCAATATGTTGAGCTAGATAATGGAGAAGCTCAAATTCACGATGCGTTAAATTGATATTTTCGCCCCGCTTAGTTACGGTGTAAGCTTCAGGATGAATCGTAAGGTCGCCAATTTGAATATCGGTATTATTTTCTTCCTCTACTGGTGCCTTCAGAGTTGCTTGACGCCGTAAATTAGCCTTTACTCGTGCTACTAGTTCGCGGTTGGAGAATGGCTTAGTAACATAATCATCGGCCCCAAGTTCAAGCCCTAGCACTTTATCTAGTTCCGAATCTTTAGCGGTTACCATAATAATCGGCATGGTATGCTTAGCTCGAACTCGCTTGGCCACTTCAAGTCCATCGATCTTCGGCAGCATTAGGTCGAGAATAATTAAATCAGGATTTTCTGCTTCAACTTGTTCTAAAGCTGCTTCGCCATCATAGGCGACGACAACTTCATATCCTTCTTTTTCAAGATTAAATTTGATGATATCAGAAATTGGTTTTTCATCATCAACAACTAAAATTTTCTTTGCCATATCAATGATTCCCTCCATTGGGTTAATTGATTAATTACTTTAAATCTGCTATATATCAGTGCCTCTATTATAGCACAGGGAAAAGTTTCATAAATATTTTCTAAAAACTCATGAAAAATATTTGACATTTGATCAATAACGGGTTAAACTGTTTAAGTATTCTG
>OBLI01004270.1_pt1 | contig 10338 bp, 8 predicted proteins | sample 1519701 | NCBI WGS metagenome assembly OBLI01 (sample SAMEA3663005, study PRJEB22513) | pig gut metagenome | biome: pig gut; feature: pig-associated habitat; material: faeces | place: France | collected 2012 | reverse complement strand
CCTCTGCTTGGGCAAGACATCCCTCTACCCATGCAAGAAAAGCGAACGGCACGGCAAAACAACTCTCTGCCCATGCAAGAAAAGCGAACGACGCGGCATGATATCAGAATTTCAAGGTTTGCAATGCACAAATCAGCCCATGCAATACTCATTTCGTACCTTGAAACGTAAAAAAACGCGATGGCGCGGCAGAATATGACCGTCGCGGCGACTGTGGCGACATCGCCCGTTCTGTTCGTCGGGTTCATCATGCCTACGCCCGGTGTTTATACCTTATCTAATATATACGCGCGCACGCGAGCGATAGTTTCACCCATGACAGAGGGCGTTGCAATGAAATTTTTTTTAACGCTAAAACCTTGGAAAATAAGCAAAATGACAACCGAGATAGCCACCAACCTTGATTTTTTGGCACCAGCATATAAAAAAATGGCAGAAATAATTGCGCAATTGCTAAAAAAGGTTTATCTTTGCATCGAAATAAAGACGATACATACAACCTAAGCAACATAACCTGATGATAACAGACCCTCAAGCATGAGTTTGTGAACTGAACAAAGCATACTATGGTGCAGGTGCGTCGTCCGCGACGCGCCCAAGCCAGAGGGGACACTCTCAGGGCGGTATTAAACCAATTGCGACCCAACAGGGAAACAACTAACATAGATATTGAGTGAAAATTCTCATATTGTTTAATTTTATAACTTACAAAAAACCTATGGACAGAATGCAATCTAATTTGCTAAGATTGTTTTTCTCATCGGCATTGTGCCTTGGTAGCGTTTCTGCATTTGCAGTAGGAGCGCCCAGTGAGAAAGCTCCCTTCAACAAGGTGGAGCAGGCTAATGAGAAGACAGTCGGAGGACAGGTACTCGATGAAAATGGCGAACCTGTCATTGGTGCAACCGTAACGGTAAAAGGAACAAAAACCGCAGTAGTCACTGACATCGACGGTAAGTTCTCTTTCAAAGTTCCCACCGGAAGTACCTTGGTAGTAACCTATCTGGGCTATGCCGACAAGGAAGTGGCTGCCACAGGTACAGGTATGACCATCAACATGGCTCAGGACGAGAAGACTCTCGATGAAGTAGTCGTTACCGCTCTGGGTATCAAGCGCTCGGAGAAGGCGCTTAGCTACAACGTACAGCAGTTGGGCAACGAAGACCTGACCACTGTAAAGAGCACCAACTTTATGAACTCTCTCGCCGGTAAGGTGGCTGGTGTAAACATCAACGCCTCTTCTGCTGGTATGGGTGGTGCCACACGTGTCGTAATGCGTGGTCCTAAGTCTATCAACCAGAGCAACTCTGCTCTCTACGTAGTAGACGGTGTGCCAATCAACAACCGCAACAACGGTACTGCTGAGGGTATCTATGCCAGCCAGCCTGGTGGTGAAGGTATCGCCGATATCAACCCCGAGGACATCGAGAGCATCAGCGTACTTAGTGGTCCTGCTGCTGCCGCTCTTTACGGTTCGGCTGCCGCTCAGGGTGTGATCATGATCACTACCAAGAAGGGTAAGGAAGGCCGCGTGTCTGTTGTAGTAAGCAACAGTACCCAGTTCTCAGACGTATTCAAGATGCCCGAGTTCCAGAACGAGTATGCCAACCGTCCCGGTGAGGTTCGCTCTTGGGGTGAGAAGGGTGGTTCTGAGTTTACTGGTTTCGATCCTGAAAACTTCTTCAACACCGGTACGAACGTTCAGAACAACGTGTCTCTGACAGTAGGTAACGGCAAGAACCAGACTTACGCATCGGTAGGTACTACCAATGCCAACGGTATCATGCCCAACAACAGCTATGACCGTTACAACTTCACATTCCGCAACTCTACCAACTTCCTGAACGACAAGTTGACTCTCGACTTCAACCTCAATTATGTGAAGCAGAGCGACATGAACCTCATGGCTCAGGGTCAGTACTTCAACCCGCTGGTAGCGCTCTACCTCTTCCCACGTGGCGAGAGCTTTGACGCTATCCGTACCTTTGAAGTCTTTGATCAGTCTCGTGGTATCTATGTTCAGAACTGGAACTTCGGTGACGCTCTGTCTATGCAGAACCCCTACTGGATTGCCAATCGCATGAACCGTACTACCAAGAAGCATCGCTATATGATCAATAGCAGCTTGAAGTACCAGATTTTCGACTGGTTGGACGTAGTTGGCCGTGTTCGCTTCGACCGTGCCACCAGCAAGTCTGAGGACAAGCGCTATGCTTCTACCATCAACCTCTTCGCTCACTCTGACTATGGTTTCTACGCCTACTCTAACGCTGTAGACCAGAGCGTTTATGGTGACGTGATGTTCAACGTAAACAAGAGCTTTGACAAGTTCTCTATCGGCGCCAACGTCGGTGGTTCGTTCTCTCGCACACAGTTTGACAACAATGGTTTCCAGGGTGGTCTGCGTGCTCCTTCCAATATCTTCAGCCCCAACGCCATTGACTACGCCAATGCGACCAACGACAACCGTCCTATCTATGCTTTCAACAAGCATAACATCAACTCGGTATTCGCCAACGTTGAGCTGGGATGGCGCAGCATGGTTTACCTGACTCTGACAGGCCGTAACGACTGGGATTCTGCCCTTGCAGGCACCAAGAACGAGTCGTTCTTCTATCCTTCAGTAGGTACTTCTGCCATCATCTCTCAGATGGTGAAGCTCCCCGAGTTTATCGACTACCTGAAGGTACGTGGCTCTTGGGCATCTGTAGGTTCGGCTATCAGCCCCAACATCACTTCTCAGTGGCGTTACAACTTCAAGCCCAACACTCAGACCTATGAGACTGTAACTTATAAGTTCCCCAAGACATTCTATCCTGAGCGTACCAACTCATGGGAAGCCGGTCTTACCGCACGCTTCTTCAACAACGCTCTGACTCTGGATATGACATTCTATCAGTCTAATACCCGCAAGCAGACCTTCCTCCGTCCTATCACAGTATCTGAGGGTTATGATCACGAGTATGTACAGACCGGTAACGTACGCAACCGCGGTCTTGAGCTTTCTATCGGTTACAACCACCAGTTTGGCAAACTCTCTTGGAGCAGCTCTCTTACCTACAGTATGAACCGCAACAAGATTGTCGACCTGCTCGCCGATCCAGAGGTGACCATCAGCACAACCGGTCTTAACGGCGTGGGTGTAATCCTGAAGAAGGGTGGTACCATGGGTGACGTGTACAGCTATACCGACTTTGCTCGTGACAGAGAAGGCAATATCGCTCTCGACGCCAGCGGCAACGTAATCCGCAAGACTCTCTCTAATCCCAAGTATCTGGGTAGCGTATTGCCCAAGGGCAACATCGGTTTCTCTAACGAATTCTCTTGGAAGGGTATCAACCTCGGCTTCCTCCTTACCGCCCGTCTCGGTGGTATCGTAATGAGCCAGACCCAGGCCATCATGGACTACTACGGTGTGTCAAAGACTTCTGCCGCAGCCCGCGAGAATGGAGGTATCCCTGTCAATACAGGTCTCGTACCTGCTGAAAAGTACTATGCTGTAGTAGGTGGTGACAACCCCATCTGGTCTGAATATACCTACAGTGCTACTAACGTACGTCTGCAGGAAGCCCACATCAGTTACGATGTTCCCAAGAAGTGGCTTGCTGGCCTCGACCTCTCTCTCGGTCTTACAGCCAACAACCTCTGGATGATTTACTGCAAGGCTCCTTTCGATCCCGAGTCAACAGCTTCTACCGGTACCTTCTACCAGGCTCTCGACTACTTTATGCAGCCAAGTCTCCGTTCGTTAGGTTTCAATGTTAAACTGAAGTTCTAATTACATTAAATGACTTTCAAAATGAAAACTATTATAAAGACAATAACCTTCGCTGTTGCATCAGTGGCAGTAATGGGCCTCGCAGCTTCATGTACTGATGGCTTCGAAGACGCCAACCGTCCCGGTGGTGCCCTCAACAATGAAGAAATCAACCGCGATAACTATAGCACCGGTTCTTTCATGGTTCAGATGGAGACTGAGGCTTTCCCCGAGCAGGAGAATACCTATCAGATGAACCAAGACCTTATCGGTAACTACCTCGGCCGCTTCATGACTTATGCCAACAACGGTTTCGCTGGTAGCAACTTCGCCAAGATGAATGCTCCTGTAGGATGGGTACGTTATCCATTCGCCGACAGTATGAAGAAGACCGTTTCGGCTTTCAATGAGATTGCCCGTCTCTCTACCAAGGAGAGTCTGCCTTACGCATGGGCTCTGATCCTGCGCGCACAGTCATTCCTGCGTCTTACCGATATGTATGGTCCTCTGCCAATCGGCGCTGAGGAAGATCCCAATGCCTACTCTTCACAGGAGACCATCTACAAGACTCTCGTGGCTGACCTCGACCACGCCCTCGGTGTAATCAACGGTATGATCGCCGCCAACGGTGGTAGCCTCGTACAGTTCAAGGACGCCGACCAGGTCTATGGTGGCGACTTCACCAAGTGGGTGAAATTTGCCAACTCTCTCAAACTGCGTATGGCTATCCGTATGCGCTTCGTGGCTCCCGACTATGCCAAGAAGGTAGGTGAGGAAGCTGTTGCCGCTGGTGTCATCACCTCTAACGACGACAACTGCGCCATCAACTACAACCCCAACGGTCAGTGGAAGACATCTGTAGAGTGGGGCGACAGCCGCGCATGTGCCGACATCGAGAGCTACATGAACGGTTATGGTGACCCACGTATCAGCAAGTACTTCAGCGCTACAACTACCGAGGGCGACCGCGCCATCATCGGTTGTCGTGCCGGTGCCAACATTGGTAATAAGTCTGTTGCCGGTGGTCTCTACTCTGCAGCCAACATCGAGAAGGACTCTCGTGGCGTATGGCTCACAGCAGCTGAAATGACATTCTGCCGTGCCGAAGGTGCGCTGGCCAACTGGTCTGGTATGGGTGGCGACGTAGAGTCTCTCTACAAGCAGGCCATCAAGCTCTCTTTCGAGCAGTGGGGTGCCAAGAACGTAGATGCTTACCTCGAAGACGATGCAAGTACTCCTGCCGACTATAAGGATGCTACCGATGGTTACGGTGGTTCACATGGCAAGATGTCTACCATCACTATCAAGTGGGACAACAGCGCTTCTGCAGCTGAGAAACTTGAGCGCCTTATCGTCCAGAAGTGGATTGCCCTCTTCCCCGACGGTCAGGAGGGATGGTGCGAGATACGTCGTACAGGCTATCCTAAGGTATTCCCTGTAGCCCAGACGACTTCTTACAGCATTGAGGTGCCCAACCGTATTCCTTTCGACTACACTGAGCCTACCAACAACCCTGTAAACTATCAGAAGGCTGTACAGCTCCTCGGTGGTGCCGATGACTATGCTACCAAGATGTGGTGGCAGAAGTAATCACTATATTATCAACTAATAAATTGACAAAAGCAATGAAAAATATATTCAAAATGCTGCTCGTGTCGGTAGTTGCCTTTATGTTTGCTGCCTGTGACACAGATGTCGAGACAAAGAATCCCGTCAATCTCACCGACCCTGCGCGCACTCCAGAGTACTATGAGGCTCTGAGAGCATATAAGAAGAGCGACCACCCCGTAGCCTTCGGATGGTTTGGTAACTGGGTAGGTGCCGGTGCTTCTCTCGAAAACTCGCTCCGCGGTCTCCCCGACAGCGTAGACTTCGTTTCAATATGGGGTAACTGGCGTAACCTCACACCCGAGCGCAAGGCCGACCTCCAATATGTACAGACTGTAAAGGGTACACGTGCTCTCGTATGTTTCATCGTACAGAACGTAGGCGACCAGCTCACTCCCGAGGGCGAGGATGCCACTACATTCTGGGGTGAAGGCGACGAGGCTATCGTGAAGTATGCCAATGCCATCTGTGATACCATCGACAAGTATGGCTACGATGGTTTCGACTATGACTATGAGCCTAACTACGGTCATCGAGGTAACATCTCTGGTGTACCCGCTGCCGAGAAAGTATTCGTAGAGGCTCTCAGCCGCCGTCTTGGTCCGAAGTCAGGTACTGACAAGATGCTCGTCATCGACGGTGAGCCTCAGACTATCAACTCTGAGCTCGGTCCTTGCTTCAACTACTTCATCGTTCAGGCTTACCAATGTACCGGTGACGCTAACCTCGATGGTCGTCTCCAGGGTACTATCATGAACTTTAATGGCGTACTCGAGCCCGAAGAGGTTGCCAAGAAGTACATCGTTACCGAGAACTTCGAGAACTTTGCTCTTGCTGGCGGCGTATCATTTACTGACCGCAATGGCAACGAGATGATGAGTCTTGAGGGTATGGCACGTTGGCAGCCCATCATCAATGGCAAGAAAGTCCAGAAGGGTGGTATCGGTACCTATCACATGGAGTATGAGTATATGGCAGGCAAGCAGCCTTCTTATCCCGCTCTGCGTAAGGGTATCCAGATTATGAATCCCGCGATTAAGTAGTATTTAATTTCATAATAACTGCAATAATGAAAAAGATTTCAAAATTCATATATGGTGGCATCCTTCTCGGCGCCGTAGCCCTCACAGGTTGTGAGAATGCCGAATACGACCAGCTCACCAATCAGGCATACATCCTGCAGACAGCGACTAATGCCAATTCTTCGCAGAAACTTACTGTCGGCAACGAGTTTGTCTCTACAGACATCAACGTACGTCTGTCTGAAAAGGCTACCGAGGCAAGCAGCTTCAAGCTGGTGTACGATGCTCAGGCTCTCGAGCAGTTCAACTCCAAGAACGAGACTTCTTATACAGCTCTGCCTGAGGGAACATTCTCGCTCTCTGCCAATGAGGTGACCATTGAACCCGGTACTTCTGTATCTAACCCCGCTACACTCACCGTCAATCCTTACAACGATGAGCTCAAGAATAGCGGTAAGAAGTATGCACTCGCCTTCCGTCTCGAGAAGGTTAGCGGCAACGCCAATGTCCTCAAGTCTGGTAGCGTAATGGTATTCGTTCTTGACCAGGTGGTTATCCAGCCTGTTGTACAGTTCAACGTAAGACATTATATCGGCCAGGATCTCAACGAGACTTATACTACTACAGAGTGGACTATGGAGATGAATATCAACAAGGATAAGCTCGGTACACGTGTGGGTGAAATGAACAACCAGGCTATCTACAGTACTGGTCCCGATGAGGTTTATGTACGCTTCGGTGATGCTCCTATCGAGGGTAACCGTCTGCAGATCAAGACCCAGGGTACACAGATGAACAGCCAGATGCTCTTCAACGCCAACACATGGTATCACATCGCCTACGTATGCACCGGTGCCAAGTTGTATCTCTATGTCAACGGTCAGCTCGACAACTCTATGGACCTGCCTGGCAAGGAGACCCGCGTTTCTTCTGTATCTATCAGCTCTAACTCTACCTATAACAAGGGTAACTCTTACTACAGCGAGGTTCGTCTGTGGAAGAAGGCACGCTCACAGAAGGAGATTCAGAACAATATGTACTCTTGCGATCCCACCACTCCCGGCTTCATCTTCTACTACAAGTTCAATGAGGGTCAGGGCTTCAAGTTCAAGGATTGGTCTGGCAATGGCAACGATGCCACAACTAAGGACAATTTGGTTCCCACTTGGATTCAGGATGTACGTATTGATGGTAAATAATAAACTGTAAAAACGTAAGAAGATTATGAAATCAATGATAATTAAATCAGCCGTTGCGCTGATAGCCGCATTGCCCCTCTTTACGGCATGTCAGGGTGAGCCCGAGGTGGGCTCGCTCCTTCACCCCGAGGAGCAGACAAGCAATGATCCCAAGGTATATATCAATGAGGTATCTGCACCTGCCAATGCAACACAGGCAACTGTAGTTCAGACTCCTGCAGGATTTGTTGTACCCGAGGATACATACGAGTTCTATGTACGTATTACTACTCCTGTAGAGAATGACGTAGTCGTTACTGTGGCTGAGGATACAGAGGCTGCCGCTGCTGGCGCCGCTGCTTATGGTGCTGACAAGAACAGTGCTCTTGCTCCTGGCTGTATGGCTATTGAGAACAATACTGTTACCATCCCTGCTGGCAAGAATGTATCTGCTGAGCCTGTCAAGTTCAAAGTAACTGACAGCGAAGCCATCAGAAACGTTTCTGGCAAAGCTATTGCAGCCATCAAGATTACTGACGTCAAGTCTGCTTCTAAGGTTGCTGTGGGTAAGGACCACAATGCTTATTATACATTGTTGGACAAGAAGGTAACCAACTTCAAGGGCTTCAGCGACGATCTGTTGACCAAGACCAAGCTTACTGCAGCTGATCTGACCTACACCTTCCAGGAAGAAGACTATACTGAAAAGCTCATGGATACATACACCAGCACATGGGCAGATATGTATGCTGGTCCAGAGCCAATTTACTGTGAGTTCAAAACTCCCCAGCCTCTGATTGGTGTTGCTTACCAGTATGGTTATGACGCACCTTACGGTCCTTATACCCTTGAAATCTTTACCAGTAACGATGGTCAGAACTGGACATCTCAGACTGGTGGAGCTTTGGAAACTGGGTATACAGATGGTGTTGTTTGCATCAACTTCTACTCAGCAATTACATGTAAGTATGTAAAGTTCATTCCTTACACTTGCTACTATGGTTACTTCTTTGGCGAAGAGTACAACCAGACATGTGTAGGAGAACTCTATATGTTCAAATAATTTGTTGTTTCATAATATAGCGTTGGTTTAAAAACAACAATCCGGGGGCCGCGACTATGGGAATAGTTGCGGCCTTCATTTTTTTTGTCCTGTCCATAGCGATGCCTGTCGCTCTCCTTGTCTTTACCTCCATCACCGCCATCTTTGCCATGATGCCATAATGCCTTGCTGTTGTCACGATTATGGCAGTAAAAGCCAATTATTTTCAACAATGCTGCCATAATCAACCCATCGCACTGACAAATTGTCACTTCTTTGCCGTTGGTATGTAACTTGCAAAACTCTAAGTGAAAGCCGCAAGGTTGAAGGCAATCGCAAGGTTGACGAGACCAGCAACGGCAAACAAAAGAAGAATCTAAAATACAATTAGGAGGTAATAATTATGTTGTTAGTTCGTAGAAACAATGATTCTGATTGGTTGAACAATTGGTTTGATGACAATTTCTTCAATACACCCGTAATGGCACAGACCACAACCACAGCTCCGGCTGTCAACGTTAAGGAAGACAACAAGCAGTATGTTATGGAAGTCGCTGTTCCAGGCCTGAAGAAGGAGCAAGTCAACATGAGTATCGACAAAGACGGCTATCTTACCCTCTCTATCGAGAACAAGAATGAGCAGAAGGACGAGAACAAGAAGGAACACTATCTGCGCCGCGAGTTCTCTTACACCAGCTATCGTCAGAGTTATGCTCTTCCAGACAACGTAAATGCCGATAAGATTGAGGCCAACGTAGCCGACGGTGTGCTCAAGGTAGTTCTGCCAAAGGTCGAGAAGAAAGAGGAAAAGGAAGACGTTAAGCATATAGAAGTCAAATAAGCATTAGGTGAATAGTAAAGTATGGGGCAGGCTGCTCTCAGTAATGAGAAACAGTCTGCCCTTTTTTTGTGTCTATCCCAAAGCCCCTCCCCAAAGCAGTCGCACCTCCCCAGACCTCCTCAAGGGGATGGATCTTATTCCTGCTGTGTTTGAGGCGGTTGGCTCGAGCTCCTTTCCCTTGGGCAAGGTAGGGTTGGGGCTTCGCACTAAGGCCATGTATGGTTGGTTCATAGTGGATGGAATGCACCTCGACAACGCTGTAGGAGTTGCGCTTAGCTGTAGGGGTAACTCGCAGATGGTTTGTGTAAGCAGTAGCAACTCTATCGGAGTTGCGCTTAGCCGAAGGCGTTATCCGCACCAACTAAATGCCAGTGTAACCACAGCAGATAACTCACACCACGACAGCCACCGCCACGGCTTTTTGTGTTTTCATTCATCCAACGATAACCAGCCCCTCAATCCATTTTTTTACGCCCACCTTCAAACTTTTTGCCCTAAAAGCGTGGAGGTCTAATGAAATTATATTAATTTTGCAGAAAATCATTATTATCATGAAATTATCAAGAATATTCCTACTATTTGCCGTGGCGTCGTGCAGCCTGACGATGACCGCCCAAAAAACCTTGCCCCAGTTGGGCAAAGCGCCCATCGACCAGATTGTCAAAGCGATGACCCTTGAAGAGAAAGCCCATCTGCTGGTGGGAGTCAAGTCGGCTGAAGGCATGGATATCATCGCCAACGGAGCCGGCACCACCTACGCCATACCCCGCCTGGGCATAACCCACACCATCATGATGGATGGCGCCACGGGTGTGCGCATGGACACGCTGGTGAGAGGCGACGGCAAAGCCTACTATTCTACCGGCTTCCCAGTGGCTACGCTGCTGGCT